>ERZ1066124.108-NODE-108-length-83113-cov-24.042609_pt1 | contig 83113 bp, 85 predicted proteins | sample MGYA00382771_ERZ1066124 | MGnify/ENA primary metagenome ERZ1066124 (study PRJEB33369, sample SAMEA5778354) | biofilm metagenome | biome: Industrial cooling water; feature: Water cooling tower basin; material: Biofilm | place: United Arab Emirates | collected... | reverse complement strand
TGGGCAAATTGCTTAAACAAGAATAATTAACCGTTTAGTAGAGAAGAACCCTCTTTATATATCAACTCACAGTAAACACAATGTTATTAAATCCCCAAAACAGTATAAAAAGCTTAACTCTTGCAGGTTTATTACTTACTACTCCTGCCTGCACTAACCTAATGACGCGCGCGGAGTCATCTCAAAAAACCCTTATTAAAGAGGAATTATACTTTGGCTTATCCAAACTAGGAGGAAAAACAATCTCCGAGGTTGAATGGCAGCAGTTTCTCAACCGTGTTATTACACCACGGTTTAAAGATGGATTAACTGTTGTGGATGCTAATGGTCAGTATTTAAATAGTTCTGGAGTACTGGTAAAAGAGAAGAGTAAGCTGATTATTTTAATTTACGAGGAAAATTCAACTAAAAATAAGATGGTTAAAGATACGATATCGAACTATAAACAAACGTTCCAGCAAGAAGCTGTGTTGAGAGTAACTAGTAATGTGAAGGTGTCTTTTTGATTGGGTTGTGTGATAACAATGTAGAGACGCGATTAATCGCGTCTCTACCTGTATTGATAATGTATTATTAATTACTATCAACGATAGGTTTATTTACTTCCTTACATTTATCTTCGGCAGCTTTGTAGGCATCAAGGTAAGGCTTATCACCTAACATTACATCACCATAATACTCATATGGAGCATTCCCATATATCGGTAAAGGGTCATCTTCAGGATAATCTTCTTGCGATTCTTCGATAATTTCCTTTAGGTTCTCTACCGTAATTCGCTGTGCCGCAAAGTACAGTAAACTCTCAGCAGATTTATTGAGATGCTGTAAATTTGGGTCAATAATAGTATCTTCCACTTCAATCCACGCATGTTCAATAGGGCGATATGGTTGTCCCGAAAAAACCAAAAATCCTTGTACATAAATCGCTCCCTCCGTCACTAATGCTGCCTTATAAGCATTATCGAACGGCTTCTTCGACTTACTCTTTATATTCTTAGCGACCTCTAAGGACAGCGCTTTATCTAATTGTTTACTCATCCACAGCTTGAAAAACGAGCAGCAACAACATCCTAACACTCACCATCCGGCGCCGAACATTCGACATTGGATATAAATCTAAAATTATTCGTTATTTTTCTTTGACACCAACTTTATAGTACTTTTTAACTATAGACTGTCGTAGGTTGGGTGGAGGAACGGAACCCAAAAGATAAACAAATAAACTCAAAGCGGGAACTATAGAAAAGTAGAGTGAGTAAAACTACAATGGCTAATAGCTCTCAAGAACCAGGAAAATTTGATGCAGTCAAAGGCGGACAAGTACCACCACCTATTAGTGGCGCCGTTAATGGTATTGAAGGGTTGCGCCAACGGTTTGTAATTGGCAATGAACAAGTACGTCTTGATACTGTAGTAAAGGCTACAACATATGGTGATGAAGGATTAGATATTTTATGAAGAACAACTAAACCAGTGGTGTAAAGATAATAATTTATCTATAAGTTATAAGAAAAATGAATACCTTTGGGAATTTAAAGCTCGAATATTTGAAGCTATACAAGAACGTTTAGATATTGAACTTCTAAACAAATTTTGGGAACATACTGTATCTGGGTGCCTTGCTTTCGTTGTTGAGTTGATTATTGATAGGAAGTGTTATTTGCAAGCTAGCTGCTTAGACTTGCAATAATTTTAAATTTGAGCGCGTTAACCTTTTTTGTCTTTCTTTGTGTGATGTAGCGTTCTTTGCGGTTCGTTAGGGACTTCCAAATAAAAAAATCTTCACTCATTTCTTGTGGGGTGGGCATCCTTGCCCGCCCTTTATAATGGAACGGGCAAGGATGCCCATTCCACAATATGACAGTTTGAAATATAAAATAAACCGACACAGTCTAACTGTATCGGCTTTTATGATTTGATATTAGACTAAAATGGGTTACAACTTTACTTATGATGAGAGTAAAGATTTTAGAGATGCTACCCTTCGGGAAAACTCCGTTTACGTGCCTCAGCATGACATGAGTACAAATTTTACCCGTTTGCTGTGTACGTTAAGGCGCCTTTATGCAAAAGCAGATGCTTGAGGTTTGGCGAAAATCATTCTTCCTGCGGATGTTTGTAGTGCGCTGGTGACGGTGACGCGAACCTCACCACCTACAAAAGGACTACCTTCTTCGACAACTACCATTGTGCCATCGTCGAGATAACCGATACCTTGACTTGGTTCTTTGCCTTCTTTGAGAATTTTGATGTCGATGTTGTCTCCAGGCAAGTAACTGGGACGTACTGCGTTAACTAAGTCGTTAACGTTGAGTACTGGTACTTTCTGAACGCTGGCAACTTTAGATAGATTGTAGTCGTTCGTTAACAAAGTTCCGTTGATTTCTTGCGCGAACTTGACTAACTTGGCATCGACGGTTGCTATGTCGTCATAGTCGGAGGAATTTATAATTATCCTTTCTGGATAAGTTTCTCGAATGCGGTTAAGAATTTCTAGTCCGCGTCTTCCTCTGACTCGCTTTTGGTCTTTGCTTGCGTCTGCAACTTGTTGCAATTCTTGTAGTACAAATTGTGGTACTATGATGGCGCCTTCTAAAAACCCTGTTTCTAAAAGTGCTTCAATACGACCATCAATAATGCAGCTTGTGTCTAAAACTTTTGTACCAGCGGGTTTTAGTGTCCCTTCTACTACCAACGCTCCGACGCTGTTGGGGTTAATAAATCGAATTAATCCTCGTCCGTGACTGTCGGCTAAGTTCATACCAGTATAAGCTAGTACAATACTACCGACTACTGCTACTAATGGTTTAATAAATCCAAAGTCAGGAGGTATGGGAAGTAAAAATAGTGGCGCCAGCATTAAGTTAGCAAGCAGCAAGCCCACAATCAAGCCGATTGCGCGCGTTACTATTGCTTCTGGAGCCATATCACGAACTTGGGCTTCGAGACGACGATAACCCGTTTGAATTCTAAGACCAATTGCACCGCCAATAATAGCGGCAAATGCGGCAGTAACAAAGCGTAAAGCTTCTATATTTGAGACTCGACTTAGTGACCCGTTGGGTAGTAAGTCGATACTAAAGAACCCTACCCCCGCTGCTGCCAGGATGAATGAGAAAATAATAATGGCATCTAGCATGTGGTTACACTGGTTTCCTGGTGTACAACTCAATCGAACTGAGTATTTCTCATTGGTCGCTTGTTACTGATATTAACAAAGAACCTCTGATAAAATTTATACTTACGTACTTACTAGAAAATTAAGATAATAGTATGTAAATATATTATAACTGAATAGTAATACTGTTTATATTCTTTATCTTTTTGTTATTAAGCTATAAATAAATGTAAATTTACACTCATATTTCTTATTTATTTCATAATTTATAAATCTTTGCAATTTAATTTAAATTTGATAGAGCGAATGAGTAAACCCTAATGGACACAGAAGTAGTTATTTCCAACGTACCACGGGCAGCTTACGTACATATTCCGTTTTGTCGGCGCCGATGCTTTTACTGCGATTTTCCAATTTCGGTTGTCGGAGACAAGCAACGCGGTGAAACTTCTAGTACTATTTCGCGCTACGTTGAGGTACTGTGTCAGGAAATTGCCCTTACATCAGTACAAAGTCAACCTTTGCAGACAATTTTTTTTGGTGGTGGAACTCCTTCACTTTTATCTACTGAGCAGTTAAAGTGCATCATAGCAATTCTTGAAGGCTCATTTGGTATTTCCACAGAGGTAGAAATTTCAATGGAAATAGACCCTGGTACTTTTGATTTAGAACATATTGAAGGTTATCGCAGCGCAGGTGTTAACCGTTTTAGCTTTGGAGTACAAGCATTTCAAGAAGAATTACTAAAATTGTGTGGACGCGCGCACACTGTCTCGGATATTTACGCTGCTGCTGACCTGATACACAAAGTCAATGTTCCTGAATTTAGTATTGATTTAATATCGGGTTTACCGAACCAAACTTTAGAGATGTGGCAAGAGTCTTTAGAGAAAGCTATTTCTTTGGCACCTACCCATATATCTATATATGACCTTACCATCGAACCAGGAACTGCTTTTGGACGTTATTACCAACCTGGTGATAAACCCTTACCTACGGATGAAGCTACAGTTAACATGTATCGAATGGCGCAAAAAATCTTAACAGGCGCCAGGTTTTCACATTACGAAATTTCCAACTACGCACAACCCGGACACCAATGTCGCCATAATCGAGTTTACTGGGAAAATCGTCCTTATTATGGCTTTGGAATGGGCGCCGCAAGTTATGTAGAAGGTAAACGCTTTACTCGTCCCCGTAAGACCAAAGAATATTATGCTTGGGTAGAAGCAGGTGCAGTAGTCGATTGCGAAGTAACACCACCATTAGAAGTGCTATTAGATACATTAATGCTAGGGTTGAGGTTAGCTGAGGGAGTTAGTTTAGACAAAATAAAGCAAGAATTTGGCTCGGAGAAACAAGAAGAGATATTAAAGATATTACAGCCATATATTAATCAAGGCTGGGCTACAATCGAAGCAGAAAGATTACGATTAACTGACCCCGAAGGATTTTTATTTTCTAACGTAGTCTTGGCGCGCTTATTTGAGAAAATAGGAGAATAAATAAATGTATAAAATTAATACTGTTATAGAAAAAGATGAATATGGCTATTATGCCTACTGCCCCGACTGAAAAGGTTGTCAAACTCAAGCAGATACTTTAGATAAAGTAATTGAAAATATTAAAGAGGCTACCGAGTTATACATAGAAACATTATCAAAAGAAGAAAAAGAAGCGCTTCTAAGTAAGATAATGTAAAATAGTAATTAATTAAAGGTTTTAAATATGACACTTGAAGAATTAAAAATACAGTTACTACAATTAAATCCAGGCGAAAAAGCAGAGGCAATACAAACTTTAACCAGTAGCCTAAGTAATGGTTCACGCTTAATTACTAAAACTGCTGGAGTGTGTGGTGGCGATGCGTGTATTAGCAATACTCGTCTTCCTGTTTGGCTATTCGTTAGTTTACGGCGCCAGGGTGCAACTGATGCAGAAATTTTAGAGTTTTACCCTCATCTTACTGCTGCTGATTTAGTAAATGTTTGGGCTTATGCTGAAGCTTTCCCTCATGAAATTGAAACAGCACTTCAAGAACAAGATGAAGCTATGGAACAAGATATCTGATATATGGCAAATCTCTATGCCGATGAGCAATTTCCACTACCAGTTGTAGAATTACTACGTTCTCTAGGTCATGATGTTTTGACTGTGCAGGAAGCTGGAAATGCTGGACTTCCTGATTCTGATGTTTTAGCATTTGCAACCAAAAATAAGAGAATAGTATTAACACAAAATCGACGTGATTTTTTCAGGTTGCATAATCAAAATCCTGCTCACCAAGGTATTATTGCCTGTACCGATGATAAAAACTTATATAGGCTCGCTACACGTATAAATGATGCAATCTGTGCAGAAGATACTTTAGAAGGTAAGGTGATTCGAGTTAATCGTCCCGCAATATAATAGCATTCCATGACAATAATCCCAAGGAGTAGGCGCCGGTAGCTCTAACTTTATTAGCTCCTACCTCTGTAAAGACGCGATGTTCCTCGCGTCTCTACTGTGTTTCTGTGGTAAATATAATTACATGTATTGCACAGGCAGGATGCCTGTGCTACAACCCATCACATAATTTGAGTTTTTGTTGTTAAGTTTCTTGTAAGGACTCAATTTCTGGTATCGAATTAGATAAATGACTTGGTAGATATTTCTTTAACGTCTCTAAAATCTTATCGGCAACAATCGGTTTAGTCATAAAATCGGTTGAACCAACAACTTTTGCGCGCATTCGGTCAAGTAGTCTTTCGCTACCAGTCAATATAATTATAGGTGTTTCAGCAAAGCCTGAAATTCGGCGTAATTGCGAGCATATTTCGTACCCATTCACAACGGGCATAATTAAATCTAATAAAATTAAATCTGGTTTATGCTCAATTACTTTGGGTAAAGCTTGAACTGCGTCTTGAATTTTGAGAAATCTCATCCCGCTTGAAACAATTATTTGCTCTAATATTTGGCAAACTTGTGAACTATCGTCGATACAGGCAATTAATGCGCTGGTTGACTGTTTGTGTTGTGACTCTTGTAAAGGTATTTTTTCAGGACTGACGTTACCAGGAAAAGGTAAATCTGGTACTGTTATAAGTTGAATCAACCCTTTTGAGATATGCGGCAGTAAGGAAACGGTTATTTTAGTAAAATCTTGTTTTAGTAGCACTGATAAATCACGCAGTGTATGTTTACCATTTACAAAAGTTATTAAGTTATTGTATACTGCTAGACTGACAATTTTCTTTAATTCCTCTGGCTTTTGAATTTGCGGCGCCAAATCAGGAAAGCAATTTTTTAAACCAGCGCTAGTCCAAGTTTTTAACTGACTTTGCGCGCGTTCAATAAATATATCTGTACTTGTAAAAGTCACAGCTAAGTCTAAAATAACTTGCGAGTTACGGATAGAAATTAAATCGTTGCTGGGTTGATATTGAATTAAATCGAATAATAGTTCTTGAACAACACTTTCGGCAATAATCTCAACTTGCTTTGAGTCTATTTGATTTCTTTTATCTAATGCAATAATTGACTGGTAATCCCAATGTTCTAATGCTAAATCGATAGCACGAATTTTAATTTTACTGATATCAATGTTTGGGCAATAAGAGGTCATTAGCCGATACCAACGTCGGCATTGATGAATTCCTCCATTTGCCCAGATGATTCGACCAAACCTGAAGTAAAAGTTCCAGGCGTTACCAGATGGTGATTTAATTATTAATTTACCGCTATAGCGTAACTGCGTACAAGCTAGCAGTTCTTCAAGCAAATGTTTGCTGAGTGTTTGCATACCATTATATATTCACAGTAATAATACTGAGTTTTATTAATAGCTCAAGCAATTAATTGATTTTGCTCGAAGTAATTAAAATAAGTATTAATTTATTTTATTGAATTTTAGCCTACATAAACTTAAGCAACAAGCTGTAGAAATTACTGAGAATGTATGGTGGGCAATGCCCACCCTACTACGGCACTACGGTACGAGATGGTTGCCAGTGGCGACCTTACGGCACAATTAACACGGGACATGGGGAAAGATTAATCACCCGGTTGGTGACGCTATCGGTCAACCCCTCTTCGGTTAACCCCATTCCTCGACACCCCATGATAATTAGATTTGCTCCAACTTCATCAGCAACGTCGCAAATGGTAAACGCGGGTTTACCTTCACGTTCGATAACTTCGGTTGGAATACTTTGCTGTTCAAACACTGCTTTGGCGTTTTCGAGTAATTTCGCTACCGATAAAGGTGACTGCATTGGGTCAATAGACTCACCGTCGGTAGTTGGTTCTACCACCGACAACAGCACCAAACGGCTTTTGTACGTTTGAACTACATTGACGACTACATCAGCCGCTTCACGTGCTTCGCGACTTTGATCGATAGGAAATAATACTGTTTTGAACATAGTGTTCACTTCCGGCCCCCATGACTCGGTACAATCTGGATGGTTCTATTTATTCAAAACATAGCATTCAGGTAATCAGGAGGTTGTGCCGTGTCGAAGAAATCTTTAGCAAATTTATCTGCATCTGACTTGTCTGGTAAGCGAGCATTTGTACGGGTAGATTTCAATGTGCCCCTAGATGATGCGGGCAATATCACGGACGATACACGTATCCGTGCGGCACTACCGACAATTCAAGATTTGGCTAGTAAGGGTGCTAAGGTAATCCTTGCTAGTCACTTTGGTCGTCCAAAGGGTGTTGATGACAAATTGCGTCTAACTCCAGTGGCGGCGCGTTTATCTGAGTTGCTGGGACAAGAAGTCGTTAAGTGCGATGATTGTATTGGTGATGAAGTCGGCGCCAAAGTTGGGTCACTGCAAAACGGACAAGTATTACTACTTGAAAACGTTCGCTTCTACAAAGAGGAAGAAAAGAACGATTCTGAATTTGCCCAAAAATTGGCATCAAACGCTGATTTGTACGTAAACGACGCATTTGGAACAGCGCACCGTGCCCATGCTTCGACTGAAGGTGTCACCAAGTATCTTAGCCCCTCGGTTGCTGGATACTTGATTGAAAAGGAATTGCAATATTTAGAAAATGCAATTGCAAATCCTCAGCGTCCTTTGGCTGCTATTATTGGTGGTTCCAAAGTATCGAGTAAAATTGGTGTTATCGAATCTCTGTTAGAAAAATGTGACAAGCTCATCATTGGTGGTGGGATGATTTTCACATTCTACAAAGCTCGTGGTTTAAATGTAGGTAGTTCGTTGGTTGAAGACGACAAAATCGAACTTGCGCGTTCTCTTGAAGCTAAAGCTAAAGAAAAAGGTGTAACTTTCCTACTACCTACCGACGTAGTTGTTGCCGATAAATTCGATAAAGATGCAAACTCGCAAACCGTCAGCGTTGAGAATATTCCTGATGGCTGGATGGGTTTGGATATTGGCCCTGACTCTGTGAAAGTTTTTCAAGAAGCTCTTGCTGACTGTAAGACTGTAATTTGGAATGGTCCAATGGGTGTATTTGAATTCGATAAATTCGCTGTTGGTACTGAAGCTATTGCCCATACCCTCGCTGATATCAGCAAAAAAGGCGCCATTACCATTATTGGTGGTGGTGACTCAGTAGCTGCCGTCGAAAAAGTTGGTTTAGCTGACCAAATGAGCCATATTTCTACTGGTGGTGGCGCCAGCTTAGAATTACTCGAAGGTAAAGTACTACCTGGTATTGCTGCGCTGAATGAAGCGTAAAAAATAGTGCTGAGTAGAAAGTGCTGAGTGCTGAGTATAATTTTAGAGTTAGGAGTGAGGAGTTAGGAGTTAGGAATTAAAACTCAGCACTCAACACTCAACACTCAACACTCAACACTCAGCACTCAGCACTCAGCACTCAGCACTTTTATGCAATCAAAATGGTTGGAATGGACGCAAAAGTTACAGGCAATTGCTCAAAGTGGTTTGACTTTTTCAGAAAACCCTTTTGATATTGAAAGATTTAAACAAGTTCGGGAAATTGCAGCAGAAATAGCAGCAAGTTATGCACAGGTAGAACACCCGTATGTGTTAGATTTATTTGCACGTGAAGTCGGGTATGCTACACCCAAAATTGACGTGCGTGGTGCGGTTTTTCACGATGATAAAATTTTGTTAGTCAAAGAAAAATTTGATGGACGTTGGACGCTTCCTGGTGGTTATGCGGATGTTGGGGAATCTCCCAGTGAGTCTGTAGTTAAAGAAATTCTTGAAGAGTCAGGTTACCAAACTCGCGCGGTGAAAGTATTAGCAGTGTATGACCGTGACCGACAAGGACATACTCCTTTTCCGTATTATATGTATAAATTAATTTTTCACTGCGAATTGGTGGGTGGAAGTGCAGCTACAAGTATTGAAACTGATGATGTTGGATTTTTTGCTGAGAATTCAATTCCTGAACTCTCTGTAGGAAGAGTTTTACCCCACCAAATTGCAAAATGCTTCGAGTATTATCGTAACCCCCATCTGCCAACCGATTTTGATTAAGCTTTGTCGGTTATCCACACAAACTAAGTTCAAATTGATACATTAATATTATGAAATCTAAATTACAGTAGGTTCATGGCACCTACATTGCTTGTATGTTAATTATATATCAATACCTATGTTCTGACTCCAAACCTTTGATTTATTCTTGGGTGCGGCGAAAACCGTGGGAACATTATTTTAAGAAGTTAAACTAGATTAGAAATATAGTTATTTATTTTGAAGCCAAAAAACACTACCAAGGTTAGCGTAATTGATTAGCAGCAAAACAAAGGTTCTTTTTATGGAAAAATTTGAGAAAAACGTATTAGGCAAGAGGCAATCAGTAAAACAGGCGTTAACAGGGGCGCTAGCAGCAGGTATGATTATGATGCCTTCTGTGGTAGGTGTGGCGCCTGTAATGGCACAACAGCAGCAACAGCAGAGGTCAGATAACCAACTGAGCTATAGTGAACTAATAAAAAAAGCTCAGAATGGCGAAGTAAGGAAGGTTGAACTTGACGAAACTGACCAAACAGCAAGAGTGTTTTTAAAGAATCAAAAGCCAGATGCACCACCACTACGAGTGCAGCTTTTGAATCAAAACGGGGAGTTGATAGCTAAACTCAGACAAAACAAAGTTGAGTTTGGACAAGCTTCTTCGGCAAATAGCCGTGCTGCTGTTGGGTTATTAATCAATTTAATGTGGATTTTGCCTTTAGTCGCGTTGATGCTACTGTTTTTACGTCGTTCCTCGAATGCTTCTTCGCAAGCGATGAACTTCGGTAAAACCCGTGCGCGTTTCCAAATGGAAGCTAAAACTGGCATTAAGTTTGAAGATGTTGCTGGTATTGAAGAAGCTAAAGAAGAACTTCAAGAGGTTGTTACTTTTCTTAAACAGCCAGAGAAATTTACTGCGGTCGGCGCCCGTATTCCCAAAGGTGTATTATTAGTTGGTCCTCCAGGAACTGGTAAAACATTACTTGCTAAAGCTATCGCTGGAGAAGCTGCTGTACCTTTCTTTAGTATTTCTGGCTCAGAATTTGTTGAGATGTTCGTGGGTGTTGGTGCCTCTCGTGTTCGCGACTTATTTAAAAAAGCTAAAGATAATGCTCCTTGTTTAATATTTATAGATGAAATCGATGCCGTTGGTCGCCAGCGTGGTGCGGGTATTGGTGGCGGAAACGACGAACGCGAACAAACCCTTAACCAGTTGCTTACTGAGATGGACGGTTTTGAAGGTAACAACGGTATCATTATTATTGCTGCTACGAACCGTCCTGATGTCCTTGATGCAGCATTATTACGTCCAGGGCGCTTTGACCGTCAGGTGATTGTTGATGCACCCGACCGTAAAGGACGTTTAGAAGTTCTTAAGGTACATGCACGTAATAAGAAAGTAGACCCTGCAGTTTCTTTGGAAGTTATCGCACGTCGTACACCAGGTTTTACAGGCGCCGACTTAGCAAACTTACTTAATGAAGCTGCAATTTTAACCGCGCGGCGCCGTAAAGAAGCGATAACACCATTAGAAATAGATGATGCTATCGACCGTTTGACGATAGGGTTAACTTTAAACCCATTAATGGATAGTAAGAAAAAACGTTTAATTGCTTATCACGAAATAGGGCACGCACTGTTAGCAACATTGTTACCACACTCTGACCCTCTCAATAAAGTCACAATTATTCCCCGTTCGGGTGGTGTCGGTGGTTTCTCGCAGCAAATTTTAAACGAAGAAGTTATCGACAGTGGACTTTACACACGCGCATGGATGAAAGACAACATCACCATGACCTTGGGTGGAAAAGCTTCTGAAGTCGAAGTATTTGGCGAACCCGAAGTTACTGGAGGTGCCAGTGGCGATTTGAAGATGGTGACAAATATTGCCCGTAAAATGGTAACGATGTACGGGATGACAGATTTAGGTTTAGTAGCCTTAGAAAACCAAAATCATGACGTATTCCTAGGTCGTGACTGGACAACACGCAACGAATACTCTGAACAAGTGGCAATTAAAATTGACCACAAAGTCAGAGAAATCGCTACAGAATGTTACCAAGAAGCGCGTCGAATTATCCGTGAAAACCGCGCGTTAGTTGACCGTTTAGTTGATTTGTTAATCGAACAGGAAACAATTGAAGGTGAACAATTCCGTCAAATTGTCGCTGAATATACACAGCTTCCTGAAAAAGAGTTAGCAAAAGCCAGTCAGTAAAAAGTGCTGAGTGCTGAGTGCTGAGTATGGTGGGCATTGCCCACCTTACGTTAGTATCCAGAGTCTTGAATAAACTTAGATTCTTGGATTTTGATTTGTGTTTGCTGCTGGTTAATAAAAGATGAACCTTGCCTAGCTTGTCTTGTATTTGCTGGTTGTTGTGCGAACATCGACCGCAGTACAAATGCTGGGTCAACATGATTACCGTTATATTTTAATCCCCAATGTAGATGGGGCCCTGTGGTACGTCCACTCATACCAACACGACCAATTCTAGCTCCTGCGGGAATTCGCATACCTTGGGCTATTTGAATACCACCCGTGCGGTCAACCATGTAACGTACACCGTTTGCAGTTTCAACGTTTCCTTCCATATGGCAGTAAGTGTGTTGCCATTGTCCAGATTGAATAACTAAATGAGTACCACAGGCGCCACGGTCTTCCACCTTTGTCACAACACCTGTCCACCAATTACGAATATAACTACCTCTTGGCGCCGCAATATCTAAACCACTGTGAAACTCCCAACCACCTCCACCTGTTGCCGAAGGACGGTAACCGAAAGGAGATGTATAAGCTTGAAAATTTTCTACAGGGAAAGAAGCTGCTTGCCAGTTAGAAGTTGTTGCGAGTACAGCTTCCTGCTTAGGAAATAGAATGATTGAAATTGCCAGACTCAATCCTAGTAAAAATAAGATGGCTCCAGTTTTTAATGTTTTTTGTAGCCGTCTACTCATTATTTGCTTCCTCAAGGCATGGGGTTCAGTATGAGTTTTATCAGTATTAACACTGTTTATAAATTTAAACATGTATTATTTATACGGTAATTTAAACTATTACTATTCTTGTCAAATATAGCTTAACAGTAAAAAACTTCAATAAGCAAAGTATTAAAAATATCAATCGCAATAATTTGAGACGTAGTAAAAACTTCAATGTTGCCAATCTGCAAAAAATGTTAACTTTACTCTTAAACTTGTAATAAACGCTCGTTATCCTTGCCGCCTACTAGCTTTCTTATGCTCGAAATAATACCTTTTAGCTTTGAGATAAATACAGTTGCCATAGCAGGCGCCAGTCTGTGGTCATTAGCACTATATCTAGCTTTCTCCAAACTTAGAGAAAAAGTTACAGATTTACTCGACCGCTGGTTTAACTTCGCCGAGGGTTTCCTTTATACCAGCAAAGATGAATTTGAGAAGACCCGCAAAGCCAGAGAATCACAAAACGCATTTTACGCTTCAGTTTTCAGCATCGTGCCATTTCTTATCTTTGGCGCCATTGCAAACTGGCTTCTCGACCTTGGTTTAGGAGGAAGTTGGGGCATCAGTACTGGAATACTTGCGTGCATGGGATGCGGAGTATACGAACTAGGTAGAAGAGACGGACAGTCGGAAGAGTAGTGGAAAGTGCTGAGTGCTGAGTGCTGAGTTAAGAGTTAGGAGTTTATTTGCTTCTGTACGATACTTGCTAATTTGTCAGCAGCACCCGCTTGACCCCTTGCATTCCGTAATTTATTTCTAACTTCCTCTAACTTCTCAGGGTTGTCTAAATAATCTAAAACCATATTTGCCACTTCTTGCGGCTGAAGTTTCCCGACTAATTCGGGGACAATTTCTTGCTGTGCCCAAATATTAGGCCATGCGAGTAAACCCTTTTTCCGTAAAAACCACCAATTAATTAACTTAGCAAAATTAGAACCAACACCTGGTAAATTCGCGAGTATACCAAGTAAACCATCCCACGAACGCATCGCATCAAGTTGCTGAGTAGGTAATAAAACAATCATAGGCACAGCTAGCGAACCAAGTTCTGCTGTGTTGGCACCTACTGTAGTTAAACAGATGCTACACTGCGCTAACAAATCATAAGCCGGATTTTGCTTGTATAGTTCAACACATAAGCCATTTGCTGTTTTTAAAATAGAACGTTCAGATGGAGTAGTAACAAGAGAGGCGCCTTTAAAGTCAAAATATTCAGTAACAAGATTTTGTTTTGGGTCAGCAAAACTAGCCAAAGTTTGTAAATCTAAAGTCGGCGCCACAGGAATTATAAATTTTGTCTCTGGCTTTCGCTCGTGTACATATTCAGCAATTGCCAGCGTTAAAGGAACACCCTGTGCCAACTTCGCAGCTTTAGAACCAGGAAGAATCCCAATAATTAAAGAATCAGTATTTTCGTGAATTTGATTATCATTATTTATTGCACCAGCTTCCGCCATCAAATCGCCGACTACAGTAAACTTACTCGCATATTTTGACGATTTTGGCATAACTTCGGGTTTCATCACACCGAATTCATCGATTAAATTATGCCAGCGCGCGTCCCACTCAGCATAAACAACCGTTTTATAACCTAGTCTCTTACCTACTACAACCGGGAAAAATTGATCCCCACCCAAAAAAACCACAACACCCTTATTTCTCCAATCCCAATTTTGGGCAGTTTTACCGCGCAGCAAAAATGGAAAGAAGTATTCGGCGCCTTGTACACGGTCAACTTCAGGATACGAGCGCGCGATATCAACTTCTTTACCGCTAGCATTCGGGCAAGGTGACAGCACTACCGATATACGAACTTGTTCACGGTCATCACCAAGAAGGCGCCGTAATGCCTTTACTACAGGACGCACCCAAGTAGTCACCTCACCTGGTCCATTCGAGAGAATCAAAATATCTACTGTAGTCATTACTAAATAATCAAGAATAATATCTAAATAATCAAGAGCTTAATATTACACATTTTGTTTCTACCATCCCAAGAAACCGGGTTTCTCAATGAACATGATAATCATGCTTAATTATAAATATTGAATTATTGAATTGATACTTTAGTTAAATTTTTGGGCAACATATTATACAGAGCTTATAGCAAGCGAAAAATAGACTTGATATAATCACAGGTTATGTTTGATAACGTATGTAAGTTTTTAGCAGAGTCATATTCATCAGATTTTGCTACCTGGCTATTGGGTGAACCAATCACATTAACAGAATTAGCCCCATCCGAATTATTGCTTGAACCAATTCGAGCAGATTCGTTAATTTTATTACAGTCGGATGAACTAGTTATGCATATTGAGTTCCAAACCGAACCGAAAAAACGTGTCCCCTTCCGCATGACAGACTATCGCTTGCGAAATCATCGCAAATTTCCAGAAAAACGAATGTATCAAGTTGTAATTTATTTACAACCGACCAAATCCGAACTAGTTCAACAAAACTGTTTTGTTCTAGAAAATACTATCCATTACTATAATGTTATTCGCCTATGGGAGCAAGACAGCAATATATTTTTGAACACTCCAGGTTTATTGCCGTTTGCTCCCTTGAGTAAAACCTCAGATAAAACCCAAACTTTACAGCAGGTTGCCGAAGCTATCGAACAAATAAGCGACAGCACCACACAAAGCAACATTGCTGCATCAACAGCTGTGTTATCCGGGCTAATATTAGATAAGGAAATTGTCAAAAGAGTATTGCGGAGCGAAGTTATGCGCGAGTCTGTAATTTACCAAGATATTTTGCAAGAAGAAGCGCTTTCCCTTGCTACGCGGCTTCTTCAACGTAGAGTCGGTACTGTGCCTCCTGCGCTAATACTACATATTCAATCTTTGCCTTTAATCCAGGTAGAAGACTTAATAGAAGCCTTACTCGATTTTACTAGTTTACAAGACCTGGAAACTTGGTTAGCCCAGCATCCTGTTTAACAAGATACATTTATTTTAGAGTCACACAAATGCGCGAATCTGTAACTTACCAGGATATACAGCAAGAAAAAGCACTTTCTCTTGTTCTGCGCCTTCTTCAACGTAGAGTTGGTACGATTCCTCCTATGCTACAACTCCATATTCAAGCTTTACCATCAACGCAGTTAGATGACTTGGCGGAAGCTTTGCTTGATTTTACTGCTTTACAAGACCTTGAAACTTGGTTAACCCAGCATCCTATTTGATAACTTTATCCAGCGGTAGGGAAGAACAAGACTCTTTAAGCATCCCTAGCAACGGTCAGATGTTATATTAGGATTGCATCAGGAAATTATACAAAATCCTAATTATGGCATCGACTGACGAACAATTCTTGCAAGCTGCGAACTATTGGGACTTAGAAACGCTGTATGGAGATTTAGCTTCTGCAAAGGGGAAGCGTTTGACACCAGTAGAGAAGCGTCACTTGCGAGGATTGTTGTGCGGTTTCAGTCCTGCGGAAATAGCCGAAAAGTTGGGAAAAAATGGTAAGGGTGTAGAAACTGACCTATGTGCCACTATATATAGATACGTGAAAAGCCTATTAGATAAGTGTGATGAGAAGATAGAAAACTGGAGAAATATAGGCGAATGGCTTGATGATGCGGGTTATAAGAATCAGTCAGTTAAAGTTGCTGTAGAAAATTTATTGCTAGAAAAAAGTATTGTTAATATAACCAATATAAATATTGAACAAAATCAATTAGTAATCGTTATTAATTTGAGAATACCTACTTCTCAAGCATCAGATGCCGTACAGTAAGATACAGAAAATTAAATATAACAACAACAAATAGCTTGCAATATACTAACTATTTTGTGCCATTAAACTTGGGGAGTTGGCGCCAATTTTAAATATATCTTACTCCCCTCTCTGCGTACTCTGTGCCTCTGTGGTAATTATCTTTACTACTAAAACTCATAACATCAACCAAAAGATTCCCGTTTTTACACAAATTGGCGGGAATCTTTTTATCAAGTAGCCTAAATTTTAAGTTTTATATTTTTACTAGTGTAACACTGATGCAATAACTGATGTTTATCAGGAGATAGTTCTATTTAAGTCCAACAATACTTAATATAAGGTATTAAAAATTACTAAGTACTTAAGGAGCTTAGACGATAAGTGGAAGTTAGTAATCCTTTAAAACAAGTATTCTTGGAGTTCAGTAAAAGTGCTAGTTCTGAAACTTCAAATATTAACCAAGTGCAAAAAACTTTACTATGAACATTAATCAAGATAAATCTCAAACTTCGGAATTGAAATCAGAAGAAATAAATCAAACGGCGCCAGAAGCCAAAAACATCTTGCAAACGTTATCTTCATGGTTAAAAAAATTTATTACTGTCTTTAAACCAAATTCTCTATCAAAACCAGTTGATAATGCAACTTATCCTGACAAAACAGATCGTATTCGTGCTATCAGTGATTTGATTAAATCTGTATCCAGTTTTATTTGGCTTGGTGTTGTTTTCATAATCATTTTTCAGCTATGGGGAAATTATTCTCTCCATAATATTAGCCATTCATCAAAACCAAATACTGTCACCATAACAATTTCCGAACAAAAGCGCTCTCAAATATCTGCTGATGTTGCTGCTGCTCTTGGTAAAGCATTAGTAAGCGCTAGAGCATCTGCATCAAAAAATTTGGAACAATGGGATACGGAAGTAATGGAGCGTGTAGACCATCCTTTTTTAGATTGGTACTACAACTATTTTAACCAGTTGGGTATGGGTGTAAAAGCTATTTGGGCAAATCTTAGTAGTGCTTATGAACGTGGAAAAGCTATTAGGGTAAATTTTAGTAGTACTTATGTACAGAACAAAGCTGAAAAATTAATTGGTGATTTCCAAAAAGAATTTGCAAAGCAGGTGTTCCAACCTTCGTTAATGCAACTCCAGATGGAACGTTTTACAAGAGAAGCAATTGAAACATACGTATCGCAAGCAAATCAAAATTTAGCAGGAGTGCAAAGTAAGTATGAAATTCCACAACCTGCCTGGGAAAAATTTCTAGAAGGTCTAGGTAACACAACCTATAATGCGGGTGGTAAAGAGCAAAATACTTCTGGGAGGGCACTTTTGGGTGCTAGAAGTTATATTGCTACTGCTGCAATAATGAAAGGCGCCAGTGTTATTGCTCCTAAAATTGCAGCAAAAACCGTGAGTAAAGCAGCTTCTAAGGCGGTAACTAAAATTGCTACTAAAACAGCCACGAAAGCTGCTGCGGAAGGAACAGGTGAAATGGCTGTTGGACTTTTAGGCTTAAAACTACTAAATCCTATTGCTGGTTTGGGTGTTTTAGCATGGGACGTTTGGGATCATTATCATACCGTCAAAGTTGAAAGACCTATTTTGCGAGAAAGCCTCGAAAAATATTTGGATGAAGTTAAAGACTCATTGCTAAACGACACAGAAAATGGTATTTTGTCGTCGGTCAACAAGTTCCATGATGGAATTATGGATAGTTTAAGTCACAAACCAGTAATAACCCATCAGTCCAAACCTTACAACCACCCGATGCCCAAGTAATTACCGAAATTCAGAGAACCTGGGAGCGCGCGTAAACCATCAAATGTTAATCTACAAAGTAAGATTAATAACAATGCTATGTCACAGTACGAACGTTTGATTATGATGGCAGAAGACGAGCTAACCCAGTACAGCACTGATGCCCGTAAAATTGAGAAACTTCGCCAAAAAATAGGTCTTTCGGTTTCCGTGAGAGAACAAAAAGAAGTTAAAGAAGCGCTTATTGCAGAAAAGCCAACAGACCCAATTAGTATAATAGTACTAAGTCAACGTCAGACAGTGGCTTTACCTTTTTGGGGTATTGCGGGGTTAGGTTTACTGCTGGGTATTTCGTTTATGCAACCGCTAGATTTTATTGCTACTATTGGTGGTGGTGCCGCAGCAATTGCTTTACAAAAGTGGGGATGGAAGCTTGAAGCCAAACGTCTAGTTTTACAAACTTTGGAAGATATTGAACAGCGTACAGGTAAAGCCTAAATCTATAAGTATGTAGATTTTACTGATTAAAAGTAAGCTATTATACTCTATATAATAAATCAGAGATAATAGCATTTTATTTAATTATTGATTTTTCTTACCGTGAGTTTGAGCAAAGATGTGGGCACCACAAAATTTTCCTACAAGAAGCAAATTAACTAGTTTCGGAAATGGAGCAAATTTTACTTAAAATAGTTAAATAAAATTTAATATTTATATACAGCGGTTCCCATTCAAATAAAGCACAGGCACGACGGGCAGGGATGCCCGTTCCACTCATTGTTTTACTAACTTAATTGGTACCTCACTTGGTTAAAAAATGCTAGAAGTAACTACTTTAGTTACAAAAAATTAATCAAATATAATAGTATATATTTATTGATTTACAAACAAGCTATAATTAACATGAAGCATCTTTCCTAAAGCCACTGCCTGTTCTAAACTTATTTCTGATTCACCACTTATTATTTTATCAACTGTCTCTTCGGAGCCAAAAACTTCCACTAAATTAAATGCTGCTATATTCTGTGCTTCCATTAAATGAAGCATTACGGAACGCGGTCTGGAACCATTCATTGGGTAGTGTTTTTCTTCAAAATCTTCGATTAATTTGACCAATAAATCTAAAATTGCATCTTCTTCAATAGTGAGGTTTTCGCGTGACATAAGTTCTTCAACAACCTCTAAAAAATTTTCATTCTCTTCTTCTGTTTGAATAATTCTAGGTTGATATTTAATAAGTAGTTGACTGTAAATCTCTAAGTTAATAGTAGGAATTGTTTTTCCAGTTGTCTTTGTCATATTCTGCATGTGTGAAAATATATTTTACATAAATAATTTGTCGTTTATAATCAATGCTAACAATTAATCTGTATTTATTACCTTTTATATTAAAAACAGTAAAGTTACCTACTGCCTCTGCTTAGGGATAAGCATCTTGAACCTCTACTAAATTTCCCCAGCTTGCGTCAGAAGAAACTTTATACCAGTCTTTGAGTGGCTCATCACAATCTCCATGTATTTCACTAAATTCTCGTAACTTTTTACGGCTAATAACGTGCATTATATCTTTTATTTTGGCTTTATTAATTAGTTGCAAAGTATTATACCAGCAATAAATGCAAAGCTCGGATTTAATTAAAAGATAAGCAGCATTAAATTATTGATTTTAGGTAACAGCGCTTAAACCTCGTCCAAATTTTTATTATGCATTAGTTTAGAAGCGACATTTCGGCTTTAAACAAAGTTACTATTTTTACTTCGCTTCGTCTAACCGAGTCTTGTCTCCTATAACAATAGTAGTAGATTTCCCTTTGACTTATGCCTCTGTGCCCTCTGAGTCTCTGTGGTAAAAAGAATTACATTAACTACTGCACAGGCAAGATGCCTATGCTACAAGTCATCGGAATTTATGACATGTAGTATTAAAAGTATAAGGTGCTGGGTTTCGCTGTCGCTCCACCCAATCTACGATTTATAACTATATGAATAATTATAAATGTAAATAAAATTTAATATTTGTGTGAGTGGTTACTTTTTGGTAATCTGAATTTTTGTAACGAAAAGTCTCAGTTTTTATATCGTTTTGTGTCAAACAAACGACAAATTCGGCTTTTGAGTCGCATTTTCTGATAAAAAATTCATATAGTGCCTCACGTAGCCGAATTAAGGAGAGCCAAAGGTTTGCTTACTGTAGCCATTGGAATTCCAGCAGAGAACACGCATATCTTAGGAGCTTCATTAGCATGTTCACTCACGTCAAGTCCACCATTCGTCATATTGCACCCGATGACTTGCGGGGACGGCATTTACTCAAGGTGGTCTATGTCGTGCTAGAGTCTCAGTATCAAAGTGCTTTATCACAGGCTGTTCGGGAAATCAACGCAAACAACCCGAATTTAGCGATTGAGATAAGCGGATACTTGATTGAAGAACTCCGCGACGCAGAAAATTACGCGGACTTTAAGCGGGAGTTGGAAACCGCAAATATTTTTATTGCTTCATTAATTTTCATTGAAGATTTGGCGCAAAAGGTCGTCGAAGCTGTACAACCTATTCGAGACAGGTTGGATGTAGCGGTGGTTTTCCCCTCTATGCCAGAAGTTATGCGTCTTAACAAGATGGGTAGCTTTTCGTTGGCGCAGTTGGGACAATCAAAGAGCGCTATTGCCCAATTTATGAGAAAGCGCAAGGAAAAATCCGGCGCCGGTTTCCAAGATGGGATGCTCAAGCTATTGCGGACACTGCCAAATGTGCTGAAGTACCTACCTATGGAGAAAGCACAAGACGCGCGCAACTTCATGCTCAGTTTTCAGTATTGGTTGGGTGGTTCACCTGAGAACCTCGAAAACTTCTTGCTGATGCTGGTCGATAAATATGTATTTAAAAAAGATGACGATGATATGAAGACGCGAAATTTCGCGTCTCTACAGTACGAACAACCCGTTGTATATCCTGATATGGGAGTTTGGCACCCTCTGGCGCCTAACATGTATGAGGATGTACGTGAGTATCTCAACTGGTATAACAGTCGCAAAGATATTTCCAAAGATTTAAAAGACCCACTGGCGCCATGTGTCGGTTTAGTATTGCAGCGTACTCACCTTGTTACAGGTGATGATGCTCACTATGTCGGAATGGTACAGGAGTTAGAATCACTCGGCGCCAGGGTTATACCTGTGTTTGCTGGTGGTTTAGATTTTTCTAAGCCAGTTGATGCTTATTTCTACGAACCTACATCTAAGCAAGTACACGTAGATGCAATAATTTCTTTGACAGGATTTGCGCTTGTTGGTGGACCAGCGAGACAAGACCATCCAAAAGCAATTGACTCGCTCAAGCGTCTCAATCGTCCGTATATGGTCGCGTTACCTTTGGTATTCCAAACTACCGAAGAGTGGTTGGATAGCGATTTAGGATTGCACCCTATTCAAGTAGCGCTACAGATTGCGATTCCTGAACTTGATGGCGCCATTGAACCGATAATTATGTCGGGACGTGATGGCGCCACTGGTAAAGCCATAGCTCTACAAGACCGTATAGAAGCAATTGCTGGAAGGGCAATGAAATGGGCTAACCTGCGTAGAAAGCCGAAGTTAACCAAGAAAGTTGCTATTACTGTATTTAGTTTCCCACCAGATAAAGGTAACGTGGGTACTGCCGCTTACCTCGATGTATTTGGTTCTATATATGAAGTAATGAAAGCACTTCGTGATAACGGGTATGATGTGCAAGACTTACCCGAAGACCCGAAAGCTTTGTTAGAAGCAGTTATTCACGACGTACAAGCACAGTACAGTAGTCCTGAACTAAACGTCGCGTATCGAATGTCTGTACCTGAGTACGAGAAATTGACACCTTACTCACAACGCTTGGAAGAAAACTGGGGACCACCACCCGGACACCTCAACAGCGACGGGCAAAATTTACTCGTTTACGGTAAGCACTTTGGTAATGTGTTTATTGGTGTACAGCCAACATTTGGTTACGAAGGTGACCCAATGCGGTTGTTATTCTCACGTTCAGCTAGTCCACACCACGGTTTTGCTGCATATTACACCTATTTAGAACAGGTTTGGGGCGCCGATGCAGTACTTCACTTTGGGACTCACGGTTCGTTAGAATTTATGCCTGGTAAGCAAATGGGTATGTCAGGCGACTGTTACCCTGATAATTTAATTGGCAACATTCCCAATCTGTATTACTACGCAGCAAATAATCCTAGTGAAGCCACAATTGCCAAACGTCGCGGTTACGCTGAAACAATTTCTTACCTAACTCCACCCGCAGAAAACGCTGGTTTGTATAAAGGTTTAAAAGAACTCAGTGAATTAATCGCTTCTTACCAAACCTTAAAAGACAGTGGTCGAGGTGTCCCCATTGTTAACACCATCATGGATAAATGCCGGATGGTTAACTTGGATAAAGATATTGAGTTGCCAGAAATCGATGCTAAAGATATGTCCCAAAATGAACGGGATAATATAGTTGGTATCGTTTACCGCAAGTTGATGGAAATTGAATCAAGGTTATTACCTTGCGGTTTGCATGTAATTGGTAAACCACCAAGTGCAGAAGAAGCAATAGCAACGCTTGTAAATATTGCTAGCTTAGACCGTCAGGAAGAAGAACTTCTTGGTTTACCTCGCATCATTGCCAACAGCATATATCGCGACTTAGAAGAAATTTACCGAAATAGCGATAAAGGTGTTCTTAAAGATGTTGAATTGCTGCAAAATATGACCTTGGCAGTACGTGCGGCAGTTTCTGCATTAGTTAAAGCTCAAACCGACGCCGAAGGAAGAGTATCATTAATTTCCAAACTCAACTTCTTCAACATGGGCAAAAAGGAACCGTGGGTAGAAGCACTGCATCAAGCAGGTTACACCAACGTTGATACCGATTCCATCAAGAAGTTATTTGAATACTTGGAATTCTGCCTCGAACAAGTTTGTGCAGATAAAGAACTTGCAGGATTATTACGCGGTTTAGAAGGTGAGTATATTCTACCTGGTCCAGGTGGCGACCCCATCCGCAACCCAGATGTATTACCCACAGGTAAAAATATCCACGCTCTCGACCCGCAGTCAATTCCCACCCAAGCCGCAGTACAATCAGCCAAAGTTGTTGTTGATAGACTGCTCGCGCGCAACATGGCAGAAAACGACGGTAACTATCCTGAAACCATCGCCTGTGTACTCTGGGGAACAGATAACATTAAAACCTACGGGGAATCACTAGCACAAATCATGTGGATGGTTGGTGTACGTCCAGTTCCTGATGCACTTGGTCGCGTTAACAAGTTGGAATTAATACCTCTATATGAATTAGGGCGCCCACGTATCGACGTAGTAATAAACTGTTCGGGTGTATTCCGCGACTTGTTTATTAACCAAATGAACCTGCTTGACCAAGCTGTAAAAATGGCAGCAGAAGCAGACGAACCTTTGGAAATGAACTTTATTCGCAAACACGCAATGGCACAAGCTGAGGAAATGGGCATTAACCTGCGTCAAGCAGCAACGCGCGTATTCTCCAATGCTTCTGGTTCCTACTCGTCAAATATTAACTTGGCAGTAGAAAATAGTTCATGGGATAGCGAAGCTGAGTTACAAGAAATGTACCTCAACCGCAAATCGTTTGCCTTTAGTGCAGACAACCCAGGAATGATGGAAAACTCCAGAAAGATATTTGAGCAAAGCCTCAAAACTGCTTCGGTAACATTCCAAAACCTGGACTCATCGGAAATTTCTCTTACCGACGTATCCCACTACTACGACTCCGACCCAACCAAAGTTGTCGCTTCTTTGCGCGCGGATGGTAAAAAGCCAGCATCATACATGGCAGATACAACCACCGCAAACGCCCAAGTTCGCAGCTTATCCGAAACCGTAAGATTAGACAGCCGTACCAAATTACTTAACCCCAAATGGTACGAAGGAATGCTTGCTCACGGTTACGAAGGAGTACGCGAACTATCCAAACGGTTAGTAAACACAGTAGGATGGAGTGCAACATCAGGCGCCGTCGATAACTGGATATATGAAGACGCAAACGAAACCTTCATGAAAGACAAAGAAATGCAGGAACGTTTGCTCAACATGAACCCCAACTCCTTCCGCAAAATGGTAACAACATTGTTAGAAGCCAACGGTCGCGGATATTGGGAAACCAGCGAAGAAAACCTAGAACGTCTCCGCGAGTTGTACCAAGAAGTTGAAAACCGTATCGAGGGAATAGAATAATCCCGGTTTGTAAACCACAATGATGGTGGTGGTGTAGAGACGCGAAATTTACCTTCAGTACACTTCGTGAACGCGTCTCTACATTTTCGATCAAAACGACAATTGGGCAATAACGCCTACAACATCGGTAAATACGGCGCCGTAAACCAAATTTTCCCAGAAATAACGATGGTGTAGAGACGCGAAATTTACCTTCGGTACACTTCGTGAACGCGTCTCTACATTTTCGATCAAAACGACAATTGAGCAATAACGCTTACAACATCGGTCAATACGGCACCGTAAACCAAATTTTCATTAAAATGACGATGGTGTAGATACTGATTATTAATCTTGAAGATTTAATAAAAAAATAATATTAACTTAAAATTTTAGTTTAAATATTCGATTTAACAATTTGCTCTAGTTATAACCGTGTAAAGAGACAAAACCAACTGCCATATTAAGTCTCTACACTGTTTATAAAACAAACTTTATGCAACAAAAGTTTAAAGACAAATACAGGGTTGAATCAATCAGACTACCAAATAGAGATTATGCTTCTAATGGATGGTATTTTGTAACCATTTGTACAAATAATCGTCAATGCTTTTTTGGTAATATAGTAGACGGTCAAGTAGAATATTCTCCGATTGGGCAAATAGCAGAAAAATTTTGGTCAGAAATTCCTCAACATTCTAAATATACATACATAGACTCCTATGTAATAATGCCTAACCATGTGCATGGAATAATAATAATAGATAAACCCGATAATGTAGAAAGCCAAAACTTCACGTCTCCAGACTCCGATGAATCAAATAAATTTGGACCATTAAAACGAAGTTCATTGCAATCTATTATTCATTCATATAAATCAGCCGTTACTCGCTGGTGTAGAAAAAATGGTCAATTTAATTGGTCTGATAAAGATAATACGGGTATAGCATTTGACTCATCTGCTGGATTTAAACTTCCTAACGGTGCCGACCGTTCCCCCGATGCTTCCTGGGTAAAATTAGAACGTTGGAATGCACTAACTCCACAACAGCAAACAAGATTTTTACCACTTTGCCCTCATTTCGTAATAGAGTTACTTTCTCCTAGTGATAGTTTGAAAGCAACTCAAGAAAAAATGAAAGAGTATAAAGATAATGACGCCAGTTTGGGCTGGTTGATAAATCGTAAGAACAAGCAAGTAGAAATTTACCGCATCGGGCAAGAAGTTGAAGTTTTGGATAAATCCTACTAGTTTATCAGGTGAAAACGTTTTGCCCGGATTTGTTTTGAATTTGGCGATGATTTGGTAAATATTACGGCATTAGTCATAACACTAACGAATAGCAGATTTTAGCAGTTATTTTTTACCACCTAAATTTAGCGCTTAAATTCTTGTGCTAACCTCTTCTTAAAGTTATCAACAAAACTTACAGTTGTCATTGCATCGCGATTATCTATACTCGTTCCCTGTTCTTTTAATTGTTGCTCAATAATTTCACATGCTTTAGTAAAAACCTGTAAATAACCCTGTTGGTTGTTCAGGACAGAAATAATCTTATTACAATATGTTTCCATTTTACGGCGATTATCTAATGTTGGTATATCTGCTCCTGCGGTAAGATGCCTGAAAGCCATAAGCAAGTAATATCTACATTTTTTATATTTAGGGTCTAACTTATTTCGATTTCTTTGATTGAAAAGATTCTCAAGACGGTAGTAAGCAAAAGCACTCGTATAGTAGCTTATAGGGCTATGGTTGACACCAAAAATTTTACTACCAATTTCTCTAGATAAATCTCCATATGAACGCGATACTCTATGGGGTTGATCAAGAAACATAGCTGCAAAAGTTTTTATTTGATCCGGGATTGTAATAACGCGATTCTTCGGTACATCTGCTCTATCGTGATACTGTTTTGAACGCCGCTCATAATACAAACTTTCTCCAGCGTGAGAAGATTCAAAAGAGTTATAGCATTGCTCTAATTCTTTTTGAAATTCAGATAAAGCAGCTAGTTCTTCTTTTTTGACTGGCGTTTGGTGGTTTGTAGCTTTAATAATACTATTAATTACGTCGTCCTTATCTGTAACTATTATTTTGACAGGAATTTGTAAATTATCGATACCTGATACTTTTCTACAGTTAAATAAAACATGACTTGTTTGACAACCATTAACTATTTGATAGTCACGAATATTAAATCTATTACCAACAGTATCTAATGATTTAGCAATAATGGTTATCCCGTTATTTAAAACCGAGAACCTGTCTAAACCTCCTGATTTCAACGTAGACTCAATATCGTGATTAACATCATTTTTTCCCTGAAAAGCTCGAATATTGTCATAAAATATAGACAATCGAATATTGTCGAATTCATCAATTATTAATTTTTTAAACTCAGAAAATGGCAGTGTACCTATATATGATTCAGAGATTCCCGAAATTTCAGGTAGGACAACTCTGCTTGCAAAGATTATATCAGTCGTTAATGCCAGCTTTGTACTTTGATATAATTTTCTAATTTCATCTGCACCTAAAGCTTGGATATCAACTTTTTCAAAAATTCCTTTATCTTCAATTTCTTTACTTTTTGCATCCATACGTTTAACTAAATTCTTATCTTCTAACCATCTACCTGTAGTAATATAGTAAAGCTTACACAGTGGTCTGCTTCTTAACATCATATTACTTTTTGAATATATATGTGAAGCAATCTCAGCCTTATGTGAAACCATCTCGTTACGTACTAATATTGGCTCTTCTTCAGTAAAGAAGTCTGAAACTCCTTCAAAAAACTTCAACATTTCGCCACTGTCAAAGTTGTTTGATGTCTTAGATTGAATAAATATAAATGTTGCTTCTAAACGCTTGTTAATATCAATTAAATCATCAACCTCATCTATAGAATCTATTAGTTTCCCATTTACAATGATAGCAATACCGTCAAGTCCAGTGTCATTCTCGCTACCTACACAAACATCTTCTACTTTAAAGGTTTCAGGATATTCTCTTGATATCACGCAATAATTACAAAATTTTTCAAAATCTGTAGCTTCTCCTTCTGACTCAATTTCATGTTCTTTAAGGAAAGCTTCCATCAAACTTTTAGTAATTCTATCCATAATACTTTTTTCAAGTTCAAAAATACTTTATACTAATTATACAGATTGTACTAGTAATATTACTGCTAACTAGGCATAAAAAAATATTTTTATCTAACTATAATTTATATCCAAAGGTAGATGCGATTATATGAGTTATAAATACCACTCTATTAAAATAACTAACTTTGACATAAATTATGAAACTAATATTTTCCACTTAGTTTTAGGCAACTATTATTTCTTACAACGTAACGAGTGAAACGAAAAAATTAGTAGTAGAAATATTAATCCTGATTATTAATTGACAGATTTATCTTAGAACATCATGCGTGTTTCGTCTTTCTTTGCTGGTATTGGAGGCTTTGACCTGGGATTTGAGAGAGCAGGGATGCGTGTTGTGTTTCAATGTGAAATAGACCCATTTTGTCAACAAATACTTCAACGGCACTGGCGCCACGTACCTCTTCATGACGACATCAAAACCATCGTACCAGCAGCTATCCCTGACGGGCGAACTTTGGTGTGCAGGATGGCCATTGCCTTGCACCTTAGTACCGCCAACAAAGACAGAAGGAGACTTACAGGAGAACGAAGCGGTCTCTTCTTCACGTTTATGGAATTGGTTAAAGAAGTTCAACCAAAATGGTTGGTTTTGGATGCAGGTGCCGGGTTTACTCTCAGCAGAGCAAGGAAAACATGAGTGAGACAGTTATCAACACGTTGGAAGAGAATGGGTATTTGGGGGGATGGGTATCGTGCAACGCTACTGATGCCGACTTACCCCACAACCGAGACAGAGTATTCTTTATCGCAAGTTTTAGAAGCGAACGTGCTTTGATTATTGTCTAACTAAAGGTAATATAGTTTTGATAGGAATGAAAAGTGTAAATTCATTGTCTCTAAGTGGGATAAATCCATATTTTAAATAAAATTCTTTTGCTTGCTCGTTAATAGCAGCGACAGTCACGGCAAATACTCCTATTTCAGATGATAGATTAACTGCTCTATGAAAGCATTCCATTAATAGTTTCTTTCCAAGTCCTGTTCCTTGCATTGATTTATCTACAGCTAGTTTTCCAATAAGCATGGCAGGAAGAGGATATCGAGGTAATCCTTTTTTGTAATTTTCAGGTATCACTTCAAATTCAATTTTGTCCATGCTGACAGAGTAGTAACCAGCAACGAATTTTTCACCTTCTTCTGGAATTGCTACAAAAGTTTTAGCAACTCCTTTTTTATCATTCTGTTTAGCATATTTTTTGAGATAGTCGTTTAGTTCATAAATGCCACAATCAAAATTTTCTTTATTTACACTGGCATCTATAGGGCAAAAGTTCCATTTCACAATTTACCATTCCCCATATTCTTCTTGATGCTCTTTAATCGCTTTTCTCAATGCTTCATTCGCTTCAGGTGGATTTTCGAGCGCTGCTAGAAATATTTGACTATCACGTTCACTCAATACCATTTTCCCGTAAGATTCTATATGCTGCATCGCTGCACTTAATGCTTGGTGCATGACATACTCACTTAAGTTAAGCCCTGTTATTGCAGCAGCTTTTTCTAGCTTTTCTTTATTTATTTGGCTAATTTTTACTTCTATAATAGTTTCTTCTGGATTTGCTGATGGTGACATATCATTATTTCATCTTCAGAATGGGTGACAACTCTAATGATAGCAAGAGTTTAAACCTGTAGTTATGTATCACAGCCCTAAATTTTTATTGATAATAATTACTAATACTACTTAGTAGACAGTGACCCGAATAACACCTGTAATGCGCCTTTTTAAAGTATTTTTCTCCACCCTAATTATGTACCTTACTTAACTACCTAACATATGGGCAGGCATGTACTGAGTCTAGGCACAGTTTAACGTCAGCGCAGTTAATACAATTGGTTAAAGAAGTTCAACCATAATGCTTTAGTAATGTCGTTGCCTTAGCCAGAGTACAAGTAGATTGGAACGCGAATTTTAAAGATTGAGAGAAGTTACAGCTAAAAGAACTGAAATAATTGTACTGTTATATATTAGTACAAATTGTTTTCAGCAGCAGGGTGAATGAGCAGTAATACAAAAATAATTCTTTGTACATATGACAAAGGTGGCGTAGGCAAAACAACCTTAGCCGTACACATTACTGGAATAATCCAAAAGCAAACGCAAGGGCAAATACTTTTGGTAGACTGCGACCCACGCCCAGATGCATGGATTTTTTTTAAGGGTCGTAGACCACAAGCAGGAGAAACCCGTCGCACTATTAACAACCGCTTAGACGTTCTTTGGAATCCACCGCGCTTAAGCCCACCCAAATTTGAGCCAATTAGAAAAAGTGACCTAGAAGTATACGATTACATTGTTATCGACACAGACAGCCCGCCAGAAGATACAGTTGCTATGATTAGAAATAATCTCCCTAACATAGTGCTGATTCCAATAAATACATCCCAAAAGAGGTCACTGAAGGATTTACCTGTATTTTTAGATACAGCGGCTGATATAGAAAAAAGAGCTAATTTGGAACCAGGGTTAAATTATAATCCAAAATTTATAGTAGTACCCCTTGGTATACCCGAAGCAGATGCTATATCAAAATTAAATGAAACTGAAGAAAAGCCTCAATTTTGTCAAGTTGCTCCAGCGATGGAAAATCTTCAAGACCCAATCAGTGATGCTTTGGAAAAAAATAGCTATATTTGGGATTACCCAGGCTGTGGTGAAACTTTAGATTATTTTATAAACCTTCTCAATTTAATTACTTGAAGGATATTATTTATGACATCAAATGCCTCAAAGCAAATTACTAATGGTGTAACTGAAAGAGCTTTATCTATAGGGCTTCAACAGTCACCTGCAGGAATAGTAAATGAAGATGAGTATATACTAAAAATTACTCCTGAGCAAAAAAAACAAGCCGAAAGGTTATGTGAATTTTTGGGAGTATCATGGGGAACAACATTAAATATAGCAATTAAATCTGCTCTTGCATATGGAAAAGAGCAAGACATTGATATATCCACCCTAAGAGAATTTCCTAAGCAAATTGGCTCAGAACCAGTTAAAGTAATGCTTGATACAAAGGCTTTAATAAGGCTTGAAGAAGCTAGCATGAACGAAAAAGTCAATGAATGTCTTATTACAGGCATACATCTTTTGTATGATAGATTAATTCAAAACATGCGAATACAAAATAATGCAACTAACCACTAATGGACGGAATACAAATTCGCGCTTTGATTAACGGGTATATAAATTCTAGTAACGATGCAAAACAACTTTAGGGCGTTGCTTTGCAGTCGAACTACGTCTAGAAGCTGGTCCACGTGGAAGTGATGGAGGTGTTGACGGAAGTGGCTCTACTAATGACGGCAGAAAAATTTACTTTCAGTGTAGACTAAGGAGTAAAGTGCTGGGAAAAGTAGATGCATTGGATTTTTATGAAAATATTCTAAAGCATAAAGCAGATGTAGGTATTATGCTCTCTGGAATTGGATACACAAAAAATTTTAGCCAATATAAGTTTAACTATCCAGAATTGCAAAATGTCAAAGTTCACTTATTGAGCTTGCAAGATATTTTTGAAAATAATCCAAAATATTTAAATATGTTTGAAGATTTGCCACCTGAAGTTGATTTAAATAAAATATTCAACAGTTAACTTTATCAGCTAAGTTATAATTTTATAAAATTAACCAACTTCCATATTCATACTCATATTAATGTTATTTTCATGCTGCTTTTAATACTTTATTTGCTTTTGGTAGGATTTAAAGCACTTCTAAAAATATCTAACTATCACAATCGCTCAACACCATTTCCCGTATTTCTCTTGATGCTCTTTTATTGCTGCTTTTAGAGCTTCATTCGCTTCAGGAGGATTTTCTAAGGCTGAAACCATAATATTCCAATCGCGTTCAGATAAAACTATTTTTTCTACAACTGGTTTTTCTGGTTGCTTCTCCAGATATAATTTTACTGCTTCGGTTACAACTTCTTCCGGCACCTTACCTGTAGACTCTGCAAAAATTATTAACTTTTGTAACAAAGTTGACTCAGGTTTCCAGCTAAATGTATATTCCATAATCGTATGTGTCGTTGATTAATCAATAGCTTTGATTAAACACAAGTTATTACGCAAGGTTTAATATAGCATAATTAAATAAAAGATAATCGGAAAGCCGTGCCAATGGAAAACCAAAAAATCGTATCTGACCCAAAAGTGATGATGGGTAAACCAGTAGTATCGGGAACACGTATCACAGTTGAGGTAATTCTCGAAAAACTCGCCGCAGGGGAAACTACTGAGCAAATACTTGAAGCTTATCCAAGACTGACTCGTGAGGGAATTCAGGCAGCTTTGGCATTTGCGGCTCAGGTTTTACGATATGATGTAGTGTATCCAACTGTTGAGAAAGCCTCTTTAAATTTCTAGGTGACGAAAATTTAGATTTCCAAATAGTTGAACGATTGCGGCTTAATGGTCATACCGTTTGGTACGTCATTGAAATGGAGCCAGGAATTTCTGACGATGAAGTGTTGCAATTGGCGAACAGTGAAGGAGCAATATTATTGACATTTGATAAAGATTTTGGTGAGTTAGTTTTTCGCTTGGGTCGCGTTGCCGCAGGTGTTATCTTAATTAGATTGTTTGGTTTGTCACCTGCTGATAAAGCAGAAATACTCATTAATGCAATCAGCGCCCACTCAAATGAATTATTAGGGGCTTTTACCGTTATTACATCAAAAAGTATTCGTATTCGTAAAATAACTTAGTTTTTCGCTTTAGAAACTCCACAGCTATAGCTAAAACTTATTGACAGCGCCAATCCGAAAGCAAGGGTTAATACAATAGCTATCTAAATTGGTTTATATAAATTTTGAGATTCATTACAATGGCACCACTATCTAGCGTTTGGTTTTAGTAGCTCAAACCTATCGCAGAAAAAATATCTATTTGAGTTAGCGCAGTTTCTCTGATATTTGTTTATCACCAGAAGCGCGCGTTTTAAAACCAAAGTGATAACAAGGTATTGATAGATGATTAGGAAAATTCTCACAGCTTATTGGTACCGCGTTGCCTGGAGATAATTTTGTTAATGCTCAAACTACTAATCGTACTACACCCGCGCGTAGTAACCAGCTAAATGCAATAGATAGGCAGTATGTCCAAGATGCTGGTCAGTTAAGTTTGGCTGGTATTAGTTTAGGTAGATTGGCATTACAACGTTCAACCAATGCTGCTGTTAAACAGTTTGCACAGGCAAAAATTAATGAACAGCTAGATGTCAGAAACAACTTAAGTCGCATTGCACCAAAATTAGGTGTTACTACACCTCAAAATAATAATACGGCGCCTCAATAAGTTTCAATTGTAGTTTAGGTTCATGTTATAAGTTTGGAAGTTGTAAGGTGGGCATTGCCCACCATACATATTAAAAAAAATATAATTATAAGTAGTGGCATTACTGTTTGAAGTTTTAGTAGGTATCATTATGAATGATAATTCTGTATTTGTTATATTTATTGCCTTTGGGTGTATTTGGGTGTTGATGGGAGTCGGTGCTGTTATTGGGCTTATGAAAATGGATGGTCAAGAAATTAAGTTTAGTAAAACTGCGCTTGTTGTTGCTATCCCTATTATTGTGCCAATTATAATTACTTTGACTTATGCTGCAATTAGGGGTACGTTTTAGTTTATGGTTATAATATTGGGTTACGCTGACGCGGAACCCAACCTACATATTTTGTGTGTTCTATTTTTTGGCATTATTCCAGATGGTTACTAGTTCGCTTTCTGGTATACCTGTAGCTTGTATACAAAGGTTCTTTAAACAGGTTAAGCCGTCTTTTGTATAGGATGTGTTTTTGCGGATACCTTTGCAGAAATTTGCTGTTCCGGTTGACGCGCATACGTTGAAGAAATGTAATATATTACCTCTTTTTATTTGTCTTTCTATATTGGGGTCGGTGCCGTTTATTCTGGGTATAGAAGAATCTAAAAGTCTTTCTTTATCAAATTTAATATTTCTAGGTTTGAAGTTATCTTTTAATACGTATAGTGAAATTGTATAAGCGCCGTGGTCACCGTATACGCAACCGTTTTGAAAACCTGAAGGCATATCGGGTATTACGGAGTTGCCAACTGACCCCATATATATCATTTGAATTTGTGATTTAACTTCTTGCCAGGTTTTACAATGCTGTCTTCGTATAGGAGACTTTTGGGCAATGGTAGGATGAAAAGCACTTATAGCTAGTCCAGTTAAAGTAGTTGTGATCAGCGACACAGTAAATATTTTAATTGGCGCCATTTCCAATTATCTCCTCAAACCAAAAGATACATTATCTAGAAAATAAATATGCCGTATGTTGATTTGAAAAGCAATATAAAAAAACACCTTTGTAAAATGTATTTAAATTTACTTTATCGATAAAAACTTTCAGCTTTGCAATAAATTCTATTTGGTTGGGTCTCAAAGTATTTAAATAAAGCAGGGCAAAGCCATCCTTCTAACTTTTTTTCTCCCCACAAATACCAGTGTCCGTTATATTCTTCGCGTAGCCAGATTAACTCTGCTTGATACCCTGGAAAAGGATTGCCTGAAAACAAAAGTTTAAATCCTTCGTCAAGGTTTGGAATATCTTTAACCAAAATGTCAATCATTTCAGGAATTCCACTGACAAATGGTTCTTGCACAAGTCCCACTCGTTCGTCGTCGAATACCCAGGTTCCATTGTGTTGGTAAGGGAAAATTACTGCAATTGCATTACTCATAACATCCTCACTGATTACCATACTATTGTTAAGACGACTTCTTTCTGACGATGGGTTCCAAGCTAGGCAGGCGCCTGTATTATATTAACTTGTGTAAAGATGCTGAGAAAAATACTTATCTAGTATTCAGGGGCTTCTCAGGAATAATGCGTAACATGTCAAACTATAAGGAACTATTTTAAACTATGTGCCGCTTACTTGCTTATATTGGTACCCCTGTAAATCTAGAGTCAATTCTGTGTAAACCAGAACATTCACTAATAGTCCAAAGCTATCAACCGCGCGAAATGCTCCAAGGTACTGTAAATGCCGACGGTTATGGTATTGGTTGGTATGATTTAAAAAAAGGTTCGGAGCCTTTTATCTACAAAAGTATTATACCAATTTGGAATGATACAAACTTGGAAAGTATCAGCCGCTACGTTGAATCGAACAATATCTTGGCTTATGTACGTAGTGCAACATCAGGTCAAGCGCTTGATATGAGCAATGCACAGCCGTTTAAGTATAAGAATTTATCGTTTATCCATAACGGTCGCGTTGAGAAGTTCAAAAAAACTTTATACCGACCAATGCGTAAAAACTTAACTGATGAAATTTATAGTTGGATAGGTGGTACTACAGACTCTGAGCATATTTTTGCAATGATATTGAACCATCTCACCACCAATCCTGATAAAACTATTGAACAAGCTTTACACGCAACACTGCTTGAACTTCAAGAAATGGCGTTTTCTTACGACACTTCTGTTTTAGCCAATTTGGTCATCAGCGATGGTAAGCGACTAGTTGCTTCACGTTACGCAGTCAAACAACCAGCACCTACGCTTTATTGGATTAAAAATGACCCGAATTTTCCTAATTCCGTAATTATTGCTTCGGAACCGTTGTTTACTGGTAATTGGCAGACAATTCCAGAGAATAGCATTATCAGTGTGGGAGAGGATTGTGATATTAGAATTGAGCAAGTCTAGTTTAAAAGATTATTTCATACGTGGGTTTCAGGAGTGTCGCGCGCAAACCTTAGAGCTATTAGATAGTTTGGACGAGGAAACTTTTCGCTGTTTAGCTCATCCTGATTTTAGTCCTGTGGGTTGGCATCTGGGACATATTGCTTACACTGAGTCACTTTGGCTATTGGAACGCGGCGCCAATTATAAGCCAATGTTTCCCCAATATCGTAAACTGTATGCAGCAGATGGTTTGCCAAAATCGGAACGAGTACAGCTACCCAGTATTGAAGAAACTCGTTATTATCTTGATGCTGTCCGTGAAAAAGTACTAGATTATTTAAAGGTTGTAGATATAGAACCGCAGGACAGACTTTGGAGATTTTTGCTTCAACACGAAAGTCAACACTGTGAGACTGCTTGCATTGTTTTGAAATTAATTAATTATCAAAACCCCCTTCCTGTAGTTTCCACCTCACCCCTTACCCTTTCTCCCGAAATTAAAATAAGAGCAGGTGAGTTTGAAATGGGAAGTAATTCCGCGAATGCTTTAGATAATGAGCGTGCGGCGCATAAAGTGTATTTGGACACCTATTTTATAGACAGGTATCCAATAACTTCGAGAAAATATCGTGAATTTATGGAATCTGGAGGTTATCAAAAAGCTCAGTATTGGTCGGATGCAGGTTGGGAATGGTTACAAACTGAGCAAATAAAGCAACCTTTATATTGGTGTGATGATGGCGCCTGTGAAAACCATCCTGTCATGGGTGTGAGTTATTACGAAGCAGAAGCTTATGCAAAATTCGTAGGTAAACGATTACCAACAGAGGCAGAATGGGAAAAAGCTGCACGCTGGGATGAACAAGCAAACTGTAGTCGCACCTACCCGTGGGGAGAGGAACAACCAACGCAAGAATTTTGTAATTGTGCTGCAACTAATATTTTTCAAATCACCCCAGTTAATGCATACCCCAAAGGACAAAGCGCATATGGTATGTATGATGCTTTAGGTAATGTGTGGGAATGGACGAACTCTTGGTTTGATGGTTATAAAGAGTTTGAATATTATCCATATATAGGTTACTCACAGGTTTACTTTGATAACAAACATAAAGTCCTCAAAGGTTCTAGTTGGGCAACGCGACCCGCTTCAATGCGCGCGAGTTTCCGTAACTGGTACTATCCTTATGTTCGACAGATTTTCGCAGGGTTTCGCTGTGCAAGCGATTAATTAAAATACTTATCAATCTCTGTCAATCTAGCTCAGGCGTGATGCTTTGAGACATTGCTTTGTGTTTCACTAATTTGAATGCTTGAATAAACCACTTACAAGTAGCGAATATTACAACGTATTCGGAGGGTAAATGACAATATCTAATACTAACAGTAGTCAGGCTATGCAGCAACAAATTGAAAAACGTCTGAAAATTCAACATCTACGTTCTGTAACTGCAAGTCTAACAACGACTGCTGGAAGTGATGTGGTAAAAGGGTTAACGCAAACACCAAAAACGTTACCTCCACGTTATTTCTATGATGATAGAGGTTCTGATTTATTCGAGCAAATTTGTGAATTACCAGAGTATTACGTTACACGAACCGAGACTGCTATTTTACAAGCATGTGCAAGTGATATAGCAGAAATTACAAAAGAATGTGAACTTGTCGAGTTGGGTAGTGGTAGTTCCACGAAAACCCGAATTTTACTTGATGCTTATCAAAATCTTGGTTTGCCGTTACGGTATCTACCCATAGACGTCAGTGCTGGAATGTTAGAAAACAGTGCTAAACAACTATTACTTGATTATCCAACGTTGGAAATTAATGCGCTTGCTGGAACATATGAACTTGCTTTACACGAACTCCCAGCAAAAAAATTACCATCACGAATGATTGCTTTTATTGGCAGTACTTTAGGTAATTTAAATCAGCAAGAGTCAGAAATATTCTTCTCACAAATTACTCAAGCTTTGCATTCCGGTGAGTACTTCTTATTAGGTATCGATTTACAAAAACCGAAACATATTTTAGAAGCAGCTTACAACGACAGTCAAGGTGTAACCGCAGCTTTTAACTTGAATATGTTAGAGCATATTAATTGGTTGTATAACGGTAACTTTGATACAGCAGAGTTTGAACACTTTGCATTTTATAATGAAGTAGAAAATCAGATTGAAATGCATTTACGTTCGTTAAAATCGCAGAAAGTTACACTACAAGCTCTGAATCTCAGTGTTGATATTGAAGCAGGTGAAACTATCATGACTGAGATTTCACGTAAATTTGATATTGATACAATCAAGCAGCAATTAAGCACACATGGTTTAATAACTCAAAAGGTTTGGACTGATACCAACAACTGGTTTGGCTTATCGCTTTGCCAGTTACAGTAAATTGGCAACGGATACAACGGATGTAACGGATGGTTGATTTGTTATCCGTTACATCCGCTCCTATCCGTTGCCAAGTTGACTTTGCATTAATCTTTGCACGCTAACCAACGCGCGGTTTAACTCGTAGTTCTTCCTTTCAGGATTTTGTAAATACGCTAGTTGTTCTTCTTCTATCATCTTTACATCTTGCACTACTAACCCATCAAGTAGTTTCTGTGCGGCGCCAAATAAGCTATCTTTAACAAAGCGTCGAAACCATATCGGTAATTTATGCAGGCGCCAAAATGCATTTAACGATGTAAAGTGAATTAAATACGCTTTGGTTTCAGTCTCGCTAATCGGACATAGTAGACAATATATCTTAAAATCTTGTCCCAACGTTGAAGCCCAATGCGGGTAAACATAACTTACATCTAAAGGTTCTGGATGCAGGCGCCGTAATTTTTTAAAGAAAAGCTGCGATATCGACCAGATTTTATCTATTTTATAATAACTTTGCGCCGTGTAATGAGCATCTACACGATTCTCATTCTCATGTATATCTTGAAGTTCCGCTTCTGCCCACGCTTGATAGTCCTCATGTAAATGTCCATGATACATATCCATCAGGTTCTCTATTAAATATGAATAGTGCGCTTTGCAATGAATTACAGAAACAGTTGCAATATAGTTCAAATGTTCCCATTCAGTCAGACTCATTGGTTGTGGTTGTAACGTTGCAACATCACCTGGGAATAACCAGATAAAACCATCTTGTTCAATAACAGGGTAACGACGAATTTTGCAATTGGGTAATTTTTGATTTTCGGCTAAGTATGGAACTTCTACACAGTTACCATCTTCATTTAGGCGCCAGCCATGATAAGCACACTCAATAGAATTATTTATAACTTTACCGTGACTTAATTTAACTTGGCGATGCGGACAACGGTCTTCTAATGCCTGGATTTTTCCTTCACTATCTCGGTAAAGAACAATATCCTGCTTCCATAAAGTTACACCTACAGGTTGCGTATTTATCTCCGAACTGCGCGCGACAACATACCAGTGATTAGGATTAATACCCAACTGACGAACATCGCGACTAGATACAGCTTGCACAAACATAGATATGTGGGGCGTTTTAATGGAAAGCTTGGTTGTGTAACATTGTACCAGTAGAGACGTGTAAACCGGAGGTTTTCCCGCAGGGATTAATCACGTCTCTACAATTATGTCAATTCGGATGTAATCGTTTTATGATTACCTTCGGCAGCAGAACAGGCGCCTTGATAGTAATTGATAAGTTGCAGATTGATTTTTACAGTAGACCAGAACAATCAGCTTTTAAAGCGCTGGCAGAAATTTAAAGTAGGCTGCATGGTCATATTTTTAAAGTAAACTTCAATATAGTAATATATTCGCATATAAAATATTCTTCACTTCGTTCAGAATGACACTTGTAAGCCTTTTGTAGTGTAACAATGTGGTGCTGAATTCATCGCTGTGTTTACAACCAGGTTATAAAGTAGGTGTAGTTAAACTATAAAAACGAGGCGCCTTTTTATGACGAGTTACCAAGCTGTACCTAGCAACGTTGAAGACTCAATAGTTGAGAGTACATCTATCAACCATATTGACGTTATTGAGAATGTTATTGACACTCTCGAACAAGATGATAGTGCAATGGTTAGTCAACCTTCTGAAGGTGGACATTTGTGGAAATTTAAGTATGGTAGTGTAGAAGTGTTTGTACAATTAACAGGTACAAGTGACGAAGATACTATAACCGTTTGGGCTGAGGTTCTTAAGTTACCTGCTTCAGATGAACCAAAGTTGATGCGGAAGCTTTTAGAAATGAACTGTTCCGGCACTTTTGAATCGCGCTTTGGGATTATTGAGAATCAAGTGGTTGTATTGAGTACACGTACTTTAGCTGAATTATCTGCTGGTGAGGTATCGCGGTTAATAACTGTTGTGGCAACTATTGCCGATAATAACGACGATGCTTTACAATCAGAATTCGGAACAAATTCCAGTACGGGCGGGTTAACCTAAATTTTCCTTATTTAGTAGAATATACATAAACCCGCCCCCTACCAAATTTTGAAAAACTGGCGCCTAATTCCTTTAATTGAAGCATCTGGTGTTACCCAAATGGCAATCGATAAATGGTTGCTAGAACAACATTTATTGGGTAGTCCGCCTGTCTTAAGATTTTATACATGGGCGCCATCCGCTATTTCTTTAGGCTATCACCAGCATAAGTACCCTGAACATTGGCAAAATATTGTTTGTAAAGGGCAAAAAGTAGATTTAGTTAAACGTCCTACAGGTGGAAGGGCTGTTTTACATCAAGGGGATTTAACTTATGCTGTGATAACATCTGGGTTAAATGGGACTCGGATGCAAGCTTATCAAAAAATATGTGAGTTTTTAATTGCTGGCTGGAAACAGCTTGGTGTAGATTTACATTATGGTACGGCAGGACGTGGTTATATTCATAATCCAAATTGTTTTGGTACTGCTACAAGTGCAGATTTAGTTACGAATAATGGATATAAATTAATTGGTAGCGCACAGTTACGAAAGGGGAATGCTATTTTGCAACATGGCGCCATTCAATTACAGCCTGATATTGAATTATTTTCTCAGGTTTTTGGTGAAGAATCACGCTTTGGGGAGTTGTCTTTAAATTTTGATGTTGAAACCATTATTAATGCTTTAGTTGATGCTGCAAGTAATTGTTTTAATACACAATTTGACGTTAAGCCTTTATCAGATTCGGAGATGCATCAAATTTTAATCTCTCTAAATCCTTCTTTTAATCCCCCCAACCCCCCTTAATAAGGGGGGCTTTAAATCTTATTGCACTTTCTTCAAGTAAATATTCTGTATTAGTATTTTATGTTTGAACGGGCAAGGATGCCCATTCCACAAGATTTAGCTTTTTGCACAAACAAAAACTTGTTCAATAAAATAAATTATCCGTTACATCCGTTGTGTTCGTTGCAAAGTTTATTCATTTGTTGTAGATTTGGCAATTATTCCTAGCTGTAGTCCTGGTGGGTAGGTTCCATTTTGTTTTACTTGTTTGATGTCAGCATCGCTAATTTTTAATTTTAGTTTTTTTGCTAACGCTTGGATAATATCTCCTCTGTCTATTAAACCAGCAACGGCGCCTGCTGGTGAAAGTACTGTTACTCGCAGAAGTTTTTCGTCTTCGAGTTTGTTGATTACTTCTACTAGTGTGGCTGTTTCTTCGACCGTGGGAAGTTCTGAAAGGGTGTTAACTATTGCTTCTAAGGTTTTGGTTTCCCACTCGCTACGTTCTATTTTACGTAAGTTGTCAACGTTTACCATACCTCGGTAGCGTCCATCTGACTCAGCGAAGTAAATTTGTGAATTGGAATCTAATAAATATAAGTCGGCAAACGCACGCAATGTTTGGTTTGCATCAATAACGCGAAAGTCGCGCGTCATTGCTTCGCTAGCTTTAGTTTTTAGTAGTGTTTCTTGCAAAACTGTAACACGGTCGTAGCTTGTCGCGTTACGAATTCCAAACCACCCTAATAATGCAATCCATAATCCTGTTCCTAAGTCACTTGTAAAATAATCAACTGCTAAACCAATCGCAATCGCAGCATACCCTAAAATCTTTCCAGATAAAGCGGCGCCTCGCACTGCTTGAAATCTATTGCCCGTCACTTTCCATAATGCTGCTTTTAATACTTGTCCACCATCTAACGGTAAACCTGGAATTAAATTAAATAGTGCTAGCACTAAATTAATACGTGCTAAGTCTCCAAGTATGGCATGTGTAAGTGAAGTATCAGAAAATACATTTGATATCAATTGCAGTGTTATATATAAGCCAATGCTTACTAGTGGTCCTGCTATGGCAACTTGAAAAGCTTTACCTGGAGTTTTTGATTCTTCTTCAATTGCCGCAATTCCACCAAATAAAAATAAGGTTATCGAGTTAACTTTAATGCCTTGTGATTTTGCAGCCAAGCTATGACCTAGCTCGTGTAGCACAACTGAGCCAAACAACAGTAATGACATTACCACTGCGGCGCCCCAAGCCAAACTGGCGCCCCATTGCTGGTAAGCAAAACCAAAATTTAGCGTTGCCAACCCAAAAACTACAAACCACAACGGGTCTAAAAATAAAGGTATTCCGAACAAAGACCCTATTTTCCAATTTGTTTGCATGATTTTCCCCGTTTAATAAATATTACTAATTGTATTAATTAAGTAGTATGTCTTTTACTTATTCTAATATAGCTTGTAAGAACGTGTAGTAACATGCTTCATCAGATTTAATATCTCTAGCATAAACAATTGTAGCTCTTTGGATATTAAGCAGTTGACTCGCAAACCTTAACGCTCATATTGGCGTTTAATTATCATTATTGTTGCAAGTAAAAATTATTATATTTTGATAAAATCAACCAGGGCAATATGCACTCTGGGCTACATCAACAGGTATGACATGTAAAAATAATGTATAAAAATGTAGAGACTAAACATGTTTAGTCTCTACCAACAATATAAAATATTTGATTCAAAATTAATTAAATAACACCAAGGTTGGTTAAACCTAAAACGGCGCCGATGCCAACTATATGACCAGTAGCCATTGCTGCAAGAAATGTACCAACACTAGGATTATTAAACAACGAAGGGAAAGGTAATGGCATTTTATTACCTACATGGGGTTCTTCAATTGTTCTGGGAATAATTAAAAGAGCTAATAAGCTCGCGCCAACAATAATGTAAGTGCCAGTCCAGTTAAATTCAACAGCACTATTAGGAACAGTTGGTTGAACAGCTGCCAAAAGCGATACAAAATTAAATGTCAAAGTAGATATAAATGTGGAAAACACAGTTTTTTCTCCTATACGAACATAAGCTCATTTTTAATGCTCGTTCGGATAAAGACTTGAATCTTCCATCTAAGGGGAGGAAACTACCTCCCCCTTTAGCTAGAATTACAAATGCCGTAAAATGTGCTGCACTTTACAATGTGCCGATGTTAGTCAGTCCTAAAACGACACCAATACCGACAACGTGACCAAAGCACATTGCAGCTACAAATGCAGGAATGCTCATAGGTAGTAGTGGCATTTTTGGCCCAACCATTGGTCTTTCAATCTTTAAGGTGAGCAGCAGCGCAACAAACGAGCATATGCTGATAATCAATCCAATTGTTGGACTCCAAGCGGGTGTTGCGGGAACGTTAGCTGCAACTGCTAGTAAAAATGAAGGCATAAGCGCGGTTTTCTCCTCAGAGTGAAAACTTATCATAATCAGAAAGATTATAAAAGTTTATAGTAAATAAAGCCAATACTCTTTATTTATTTAGAATTACAGTAAAGTTAACTACGTTTCTTAAATTCTTAAAATCTATATGCGAATTAAAATTTGTGGAATTCGTGACCCACTACAAGGTCAAGCTATTGCGGCTGCGGGCGCCACTGCTTTAGGATTTATTTGCGTCGAATCTTCCCCACGCTACGTTAACGTTGAACAAATTAAATCGGTTGTAGCTTTAATACCGTCTTCGATAGATAAGATTGGAGTTTTTGCCAATGCACAACCAACAGAAATAGCATTTATAGCAAATAATTCTGCATTGACAGGAGTGCAATTACACGGTAATGAATCTCCAGAATTTTGCAAACAAGTACGTGAAATTTTGCCAGGAATTGAAATAATTAAAGCGTTAAGAATACGTAATGTCGAAGATTTAGATAATACCGAGACTTTTACTGATTATGTTGATACCCTGCTATTAGATGCTTATCATCCTCAACAGTTAGGTGGAACTGGTCAAATTCTAGATTGGAACATCCTTGAGGAATTTAACCCAGGTCGTCCTTGGTTTTTAGCAGGAGGATTAACACCAGACAATATTGCCTCAGCACTAAATAAAGTCAAACCAAACGGAATTGACTTATCGAGCGGTGTCGAAAAGGCGCCAGCAGATAAAGATTTAGATAAAGTCACAAAATTGTTTGAACAGTTAACAGTGCTGAGTGCTGAGTGCTGAGTTTTGAGTGCTGAGTGCTGAGTGCTGAGTGTTGAGTGCTGAGTGCTGAGTGGGAAATAATTACGTTCACTTCTAACTTCTTTCTCCTAACTCCTTTTACTCAGCACTCAGCACTTTGAACTTCTTTCTCCTAACTCCTCTTACTCAGCACTCAGCACTCAGCACTTTGAACTATTAAAAGAATGATGGTTGGTGACGAATTAAGTTAAAGAACTCTTCGCGCGTTTTTTGTTCGTCTTGGAATACACCAAGCATGGCACTTGTAACAGTCCAAGAACCGGGTTTTTGAACTCCACGCATAGCCATGCACATATGGGCGCCTTCCATAACTACAGCAACGCCTTGGGGTTCTAAAATTGTTTGAACAGCTTCAGCAATTTGACGGGTAAGACGTTCTTGCACCTGCAAACGACGAGAATACATTTCGACGATGCGGGCAAGTTTACTTAGTCCAACAACTTTTTGGTTAGGGATATAAGCAACATGCGCTCTACCCATAAACGGAAGCATGTGATGTTCGCATAAGCTGAAAAAGTCTATATCACGAACCAATACCATTTCGTTATGCCCTTCATCGAAAATGGCATTATTAACTAGGTCTTCAAGCGACTGGCTATAACCACTCGTCAAGAAGCGCATAGCTTCTGCTACACGTTTTGGAGTTTTGAGCAGTCCTTCACGTTCTGGGTCTTCGCCAACACCTATAAGTATATTTCGTACCGCATCCTGCATGTGCTCCATGTCCTCTGCAGTAGGTGGATGCAAATCAGGTGTCTTACCGTCATGGGTATTACGGTCGGGTCTAGTGCTAATAATATCAGTCAAATCAGGAATTAGCGGAGATTGAGAGCCGTTGGAACGAGCTATAGTCATGATGTAAGTGTTATGTGATGTTTCTGTGGAACAGTTCTGAGTGCTGAGTGCTGAGTGCTGAGTGCTGAGTGTTGAGTGCTGAGTGTTGAGTGCTGAGTGCTGAGTTGTAGCTCCTAACTCCTAACTCCTAACTCCCAACTTTTAATACTGCTACTCAGCACTCAGCACTTTCTACTCAGCACTACTTAAAGAACTCCAGCACTTGGCATAAGAGTTAATTCATTAACGACTGCACCAGAAGGCAGTAATGCAGTGTAAAGAATTGACTGAGCAACAATTTCTGGGGTGAGCATGTTGGAACGGTCAAAGTCCGCATGAACGGTTTCGGTGTCCCAAAGTTCTGTATTTACTGAACCTGGGCAAAGTGCTGTGACGCGGATACCGTAAGAGCGCTCTTCTTGTGCTAATGTTTGTGACAGCGCTAACAAACCAGCTTTACTAACGCAGTAGGCGCCCCAGTTTGGAAAAGCTTGTTTACCCGCGATTGAAACGACGTTAATAATTGTACCCGTGCCGCGAACACGCATTCTGGGCAAAACTCCCTTGATGCATTCAAACACGCTGGTTAAATTTAAATCAATTACCCGTTGCCAGTCAGATAAAGGTGTTTCGCTCAAGTCGGCTGTATATGCCATTCCAGCATTATTTACAAGAATGTCAATATTACCAAAATCTTGTGCAATGTATTGCATTTTTTCTTGGACTTCGCCAACAACGCTTAAGTCCACTGCGTATGCTTTTGCCTCTACTCCTGCATGTTGCACAGCTTTAGCTACTGCTGTGAGTTTTGGGAGAGAACGGCTAAGTAGAGCAACATCTATACCCGCTTTTGCAAAGGCTAAAGCTGTTGCTTTTCCAATTCCGCTACTTGCTCCAGTTATAAGGGCGCGTCGTTTATGCTCGACAATCATGTTGTCTCCAGTTGTTTGGCCACCCAAACGCATCGCCATTAAACAGACTTCTTGTCACCAGTTCTTTCTCTCTAACATAGATACCCAGAACTTTCGATTTCGAGGTCTAATGTGTGTATCGCGGTTGGTTATATAGATTAAGCAATTCTAAAAATTTCCTGAATAACCTCTAAACAGATGCTATCCTTTCAAATTAATACATTCTAAGTGTAGGCAATCAAATACACTTTCTTCATAAATTTTGCAATCCATATCGCTAAAAGCCTGTTAGTGGTTACCGTTTGGTTTTCATTCCCATTGACGCTACATTACTTGCTCACTAATTCGGGAAATATAGTTGAGTAAAGTAAACAATCAAATGAACTTATGTACTAAAATGCCTATAGAAGGTTAAGATTCGTTAAGAAAAGTAACTTTCCATAGGCAATTATAACAAAAAAAAGTTTATTCGAGTATATTCAATGTTCAACTTCAGTAAAAACGCCAATTTTGCGGAATTTTTCGTAGCGTAACTGGCGCCGTTGTGCTGAAGTTAAGGTAGAAAGTTCATCTAAGTTATCAACTAAAGCGGTTTTAAGAGTAGTTGCGGCTTTGAGAGGGTCGGAATGAGCGCCACCAGTTGGCTCAGATAAAATTTGGTCAACGATACCCAAACTATACAGGTCGTGAGAAACAATTTTGAGTGCAACGGCAGCTTGAGGAGATTTAGCGGCATCTTTCCATAGAATGGCGGCACAAGCTTCGGGAGTTGCAACCGTGTAAACCGAATGCTCAAACATTAAAAGTCTATCACCAACACCAATCCCTAAAGCTCCACCGGAGCCACCTTCACCAATAACAGTACAAATAATCGGTACATCAAAGCTAAACATTTCACGTAAGTTATAAGCGATGGCTTCACCTTGACCTTGATGTTCAGCTTCGACACCAGACCAGGCGCCAGGAGTATCAATAAAAGTTATAATTGGCATTCCAAACTTGTTAGCGTGTTCCATTAACCGCAACGCCTTACGATAACCACCTGGGTAAGGCATTCCAAAGTTACGGGCAATATTATCTTTAGTATCACGTCCTTTTTGCTGCCCCAACATTACCACAGGGCGCCCATCTAACCTGCCAACACCACCAACCATAGCGGGGTCATCAAAACCACCTCTATCACCATGTAACTCCATCCATTCATCACTAATTGCCTGGATGTAATCTAAAGTACTAGGGCGACGTGGATGACGTGCAACCTGTAATCGCTGTGATGGAGATAAACTACTGAAAATTTCTTCTCGCAGTTGGGTCGCGCGAGTTTCTAGCTGCCGAATTTGACCAGAAACATCCACACCATTTTCTTCAGCAAGTTGCCGAATTTGGTCTATTCGGGTTGCCAATTCTGCCAAAGGCTTCTCAAAATCTAGCAGTAGTGGTTTACGCTCAGTAGTTGCCATCTTTAAAAATCAATAGTTACAAGTTAGTAGCTGTAGGGTGGGCACTGCCCACCTTACGAAAAGTGGAGTTAGGAGTTAGAGGTAGACACTAAAAGCGGTCTAAACCCGTGTTTAAGCGAAAGCTGACCGATGCGACTCATTTTTTCTACAGTAATCTGATTGCGTCCCCAAGAAAAGTTAGTATGCAACTTCTCGAACTCTAAAAGCATGGACTCAGCGAAACAAGCAAACAATTGGCGTCCTGGAATTTCCATGTTGACTATTTTCATGATTTTCCAGTCAATATCCAAGGAATGTTCGACAATTCCACCATTCAGGACATATACACCAGACTGCTGAATCTTTGTAGCCATATTTTTTGGGTAGCCACCATCAATGAGTAAGCAAGGCTGCTTAAGGGTTGCTGGGTCAATTTCTACCCCTTTGGGCATACTCGCGACCCAAACTATAATATCAGCTTCGGGTAACGCTTGTTCTAACCCCATGATTTTTCCGCGTCCCAACTCAGCTTGCAAGTGTTCCAAACGCTCTTGGTTACGTGCTATCAGTAAAAGCTCTTTAACATCGGTTTTTGCGTCAAGCCAGCGGCAAACAGCACTACCAATATCACCAGTGGCGCCGCAAACAGCAACCGTAGCTTCCGATAAATTAATACCGACTTGTTTGGAAGCTTGTTCAACCTGCTGACAAATAATATAGGCAGTATGAGTATTACCAGTTGTGAACCGCGTAAACTCAAGGGTTGTATTTCGGACTTGACGAAGTTGCTCTAAGTTAAAGTTTTCAAAAATGATTGAAGAAAACCCACCCAAAGCAGTAATATCAATGCCGTGCTTCTGGGCATGAGCCATTGCATTCAATATTTTACGAGTAGCCGCTTTAATTCTACGTGTAGCAAGCATTTCCGGCAAAAAGCAAGATTCTACGTATCTTCCCTCAATTTTTTGTCCGGTAATACTAGTGACACTAATATTATCAACTATTTGAGGTGGCGCGCTACACCAAAAATCTAAGCCTTGGTCGGCATATTCAGGGTAGCCTAACTCGAGGGCTACCGATTGAGCGTGTTCTAAACTAGTCAAGTGTCCGATTAGACCAAACATGTACTGTGATACTGGGCGTGGGTAAATAAAGTAATAAGTTATGAGTTAGGAGTGAGGAGTGCTGAGTGCTGAGTGCTGAGTGCTGAGTTTTGTTTTACTCAGCACTCAGCACTTTCTACTCAGCACTTTTTAGGCGGCGCGGAGACCGTAAGCGGACAAGCGCATGATATCACGGGTGTTGAAACCGATGTTACTCAGAGCTTCACCGTATTGAATCATAAAATCTTCAACCAAAGCGTCTTTTTCCATTGCCATATTTTCGGCATCGTTTTCAACTTGGTTGAGCATTTTCCACACCAAAGGTAAGTTTTGGCGGTTTGCTTCTTCAAGTTCAGCTTTAGATGCTTCAAAGTTTTCTTTGAGCCAAACTTCGCCAAAATTTAAGTGTGAGTATTCATCTTTAACAACACCTTCAGTGATTTTACGGGCAAAATCATCAGCAACAGGGATGTATATGTTGTAAGCTGCAATTGCAAAACATTCGATAATTAACGATTGAATTAACAAGCAAGTAACAACCTTACCTTCTGCTGCTGCTTCTTGGAAGTTGCGGTGTAAACCAGCAAAAAACTCACGAGCGAATTCCAAATCAGGTGTAACTTGAAGGTTTTTACCACAAGCTTCAAAACCCTTCTTATGACGGCTTTCCATCTTCGATAAGCGAACCAAGTCATCCTTATGCTCAGGAAGCATTTCGGCTAATTTTATATAGTTTTCATGTGCTTCTTGTTCGCCTTCGATTACAATCGCATTAATGCGGCTGTAAGCGTCTTTATAGACTTCACTGCTAAAATCGAGTCCTAATTCTGCCACCTGTGACATAGTATGCTCACTCCTGTGATGTGATTTATTTGATACAATCCGGCTAACAGTTGATAGCGCGGAGCTGATAGCTTTTATGTTCACTGTGATTTAATTTAACTTAACAAAGTCACTATGTTATAGATTAGCTTCTGCTGGGAACTATTTTTTACAGGTGACACTAGAATAAATGCTTGGGAGATTATAGAATAATGCCAAAACCAAGCTTGAATCCTAAATACCACGATATTCTTAGCTATTGCGTACTTCTACTTCTAGCACTTATCGTCTTACTACCGCTAATCATTGTTTTCGTTACCTCGTTTGCTACATCGGGGTCAGCTCCAGGAAACGCCTTTAAGCAAAGTTGGTCACTTATGTACTATGGTGACGCATGGCAGCGAGGTAAGTTTCTTTTAGCATTTTGGAATTCAACACTAGTAGCTTTATCTGTCACCGCATTTCAAATTATTACCTCCGCTTTGGCTGGTTATGCTCTGGCTAGATTAAAATTTCGCGGTAAGCAAGCCCTGTTATTAATAGTACTCGCTACATTGGTAATACCATTCCAATTGCTTGTAATACCAATATTCTTGGTATTAAAAACAGGAAATTTAATCAATACTTACGGCGCCTTAATCTTGCCAACAGCAGTAAACGGGTTTGGAATATTTTTACTGCGTCAATTTTTCTTGACTATTCCAGTCGAACTCGAAGAAGCTGCCGCACTAGATGGCGCCAACCGACTACAAATCTTATGGCAAGTAATGTTACCACTCGCGCGTCCTGCTTTAGTAACTTTATTCTTATTTACCTTCATCGGTGAATGGAATGACTTATTCAAACCATTAGTATTTACAACTCGACCCGAACTTAGAACCGTTCAGCTAGCACTCGCTGAATTTCAAGAGCAGTTTACTAACAATTGGTCACTTATGATGGCAGCAGTAACAATTGCTACTGTGCCAGTAATGATTCTATTTCTAATCGGTCAGCGCCAATTTATTAGAGGCATCGCCGCAACAGGTATCAAGAACTAAAATAACCTGCAATTTGTGGATAATTGCTGTGGAGCGGGCATCCTTGCCCGCCTCTTAATATTCTTTTGTACAAGGACGGGCAAGGATGCCCATCCCACAAGATAATCCCACAAGATCAATTCACCAACAATTCATCGTATTAATCAAAACCTGCTTTGCTGAACTAATAACCGTACTACTAACATCCCGATTCAAAAAATCCACCCAAGCTAACAAATCCAATAACTTACTAACACGGCGCCACTGACTTGGCAATAAACCACCATTTTCAACATAGCCTTGAATAACTCTAATCGATAATTAGTATTAGCCAACCCACCTTGAGTTGGTTGAGCAGAAATCACACGACAACCATTAAAAACAGGCTGTATCAATTCAGTTAAAGAATCAATATTTAAATTCAACCAAGGCGCCTTTCTCTCCCAACTTTCTCTCATCAAACATACCTCATTATATGCATTTATCCTGTGCCTCTATAGTAATTATCTTTACCACAGAGACACAGAGACCACAGAGGCAGAACGTAGTTTTTCACAAAAAAACTATCCGTTACATCCGTTACATCTGTTGCTAATTTTCTTCCTCTTGTATTTGTAACCTAACAGTCCGTTCGTTCGGACTACCAATTTGAATAGTCATAAGTTGACTTCCCAGCGGTTCTATGCATTCCAACAACCCACGTAGTTGCGGAGTACTGGCGCCTGTATCAACATACAAACGGTCAGCCAAATTACCAACACGCTTCCAGGTCATGTAAAGCTTACCGATGATTTGTTCAAGCTGCGAAGCTTGGTTAACCAAGTCAGCAGCAGTATTTAAGCATCCCACACGCTGTGCTTCTAACAAAGCTGTTTCAATATCTACATCTTGCTGAGTCAATGCTTGAACTTGGGCACTAGCTTTGAGGTATTTAGCTAAATTACGCGCTTCTGTAGTTGCGGACTTTATTGTATCTAAGTCAGGGTTAGCGGCGATTTCTTTCTGAATTACAACTTGATGTACTTCAGGTAGCTTTTCCATTTCGCGAACTAAAGGAGCAATATAGCGAGGGGGAAGCGAATTATCGGCAGCTTTTTCTTTAACAGGCTGGGGTAATAAGTCGCTGGTCATAGCTGTCCACTCTTCGGTAAGCTGCTTTACCTCACGGCGAGTTATTTTATCACCTTTTTGCGCGGCTTCAGTCACCATATGCTGAACTTCCGGTACAGCTTTGGCAGTTTCAATAAACGCGCGCTTGCTAAAGTTCTTAATACATTTCTCTTCGAGCTTACCTTCTGCAAGAAGTGTATCAGCACTATTTGCTAGTTGAATCCAGTTATAGCCCTGACTCTTACTGATTTCGCGTTCTTTGAGCCAGTGTAGGAACCCAGTACCACGACCATCCCCACCAATTTTCTCTCTATCCCGAACCGCGCGCAAGATTCGTCCTCGCCAAATATCGGTCTGTAAATCAAAACGGTCGCATACCTGCCAAGCAATATCTACCTGAATAAGAAATTCCGACTCTGAAATTGCCTCATCTTCAGGGTCAGGAAGATCAAAGTTAAAATCTACTGGCTGTTGTAATGCATCCGCCAGGTCGTTCATCGATTCGGTATATTCCACGATGGTTTTGTCTAGTTAGGGTATGCAATCGGCTTATTATCCCACAATCTGTCCACAATAATAGTGGGTGGAAATCAATTAAAAATTAAAAAATAAAAATTAACCAAGTCAGTAACTAGCGCAATAATTTTTACTTTAAGTGACGTAGATACATTTATTACTCAATTAATTTATGTATACTTATAATAACGAAAGTCAATGTTTTTAATATTTTTATTATTATATTTAAAAATACAATAAATTTTGTAGCTTGTATGCTCTTGATTTTCTTCTTTGTGATACAAATGTTAAAAATTTTTTAAATTTAAGCCTTGAAATAGCATAAAACTGTATTGTTTATACCCATACGTCACCAGTATAAGCATGAACTGCTATCTGATGATTTTTGATTTATTTTAGTATTTATTTATATATTTATTCACTTTTTGCGGCTATACTAGTAAATATATATACTAAAAAAGTAATTAAATTTACTTAGAAGTTATTATATTTCGGCTCTTAGGAAGTAATTTATGAGTCTCTGTATTAATCCGCGCTGTACGCAACCAGATAATCCAGATAGTGTGCTTTTTTGTCAATCTTGCGGTTCAGAAATGCTTCTGCAAGGACGCTATCGGGTGTTGCGGTTGCTGGGAGAGGGTGGTTTTGGGATGACTTATGAGGTGATAGGAGTACGAAGCAGTATTCCCAAAGTTTTGAAGGTACTTACTAATAATACCCCCAAGGCGGTAGAACTATTTCAACAAGAAGCACAAGTTTTAAGTCAATTAGAACATCCTGGAATTCCAAAAGTCGAAAGAGATGGCTATTTTGTCTATTTACCTAGAAATAGCCAAGAACCAATTCATTGTTTAGTTATGGAGAAGATTGTTGGCATGGATTTGGAAAAATATATGCTCAACAGGGAAATGCGTTCTATTGAACCAACTCTAGCAATTGATTGGCTTAAAGAAATAGTTATTATTCTAGACAAAGTACATAGTCAAAACTTTTTTCATCGAGATATTAAACCTTCTAATATAATGCTCAGATCAAGTGGGGAATTAGCGCTAATTGATTTTGGCACAGCAAGACAAGTTACTAAAACCGTGGTAAACCAACAAGGTGGTGTGACGGGAATTATTTCTGCTGGTTTTACTCCACAAGAACAAATTTATAACAATGCTGTACCTCAATCAGATTTCTTTGCCTTGGGGAGAACTTTTGTATATTTACTTACGGGAAAGCATCCTATTGACCAAGAAATTTACGACTCTTTTAATGATGAGGTTAAATGGCGCCAACATGCACCACAAATGTCGCCTAAGCTAGCAGATTTGATAGATGTGATGATGTCACATAAAGCTAACCAGCGTCCTGCTAATGCCAAGGTAATTTTGTCAATGTTGGCAGAAATTGAGCGCGAATTGTATTCACCTAAGTATGTATCTCAACCAAAATTAACTAACAATAATATACCAGAGACACTAATAAATATCACGAATAAAGAGAATAATCAACCACAAACATCATCAATTGTTTACGCTGCTATATGGAAGCGAATTTTTGCAGGAATCATTGACTTAATTATTTGCTTTTGTTGTGGAGGATTAACAGGAGTAATTGTATTTCCGATTTTTGGTTTTATATTATGGAATATGCGTTTATTGCCAAGCTCAACTACAGGGATAGCTTATTCTGCGTCTGGTAGTTTTAATTTTTTTCTTGGTGCTGGTTTTTTTCTAGGAGTTTTAATTTTTAGTTGGCTTTATTATTCTTTGACAGAAAGTTCTAAAAAACAAGCAACATTTGGTCAAAGAATATTTAAAATAATAATTACTGATTTAAATCAAAAAAATATATTTTTTTGGCACGCAACTGCTAAGTTTATAGTTAGCGTAATTATCACAATTTTAATAATGTCTTTTAGCCAAAGCTTATTTGTTTTTGGTATTTTAATATACTTCGGTACAGCATCTTTCAACAAAAAGAAAAGAACTTTACACGATATAATAACTGGCACTATGGTTATAAATAAGCCAAATTAAAAACATATATCAGCTATCAGCTTCTACCAAACCATATGCGAAAAATCATCATTGGAGTCATGGGACCAGGTGAAAACGCTACACATACAGATATAGAAAATGCTTACCAGCTAGGAAAACTTATCGCGCAACAAGGATGGGTATTACTCACAGGTGGAAGAAACGTTGGTGTAATGGAAGCAGCAAGTCAAGGAGCAAAACAAAACAACGGTTTAACAATAGGTATACTTCCAGGAAATAACACTAAAGGCACTTCAGAAGCTGTAGATATTGCAATTTTTACAGACATGCACAACGCGCGCAACAACATTAACGTCCTATCATCCGACGTAGTAATAGCTTGCGGAATGGGACTAGGTACAGCTTCAGAAGTCGCATTAGCACTTAAAAATAAAAAGCCAGTAATATTATTAACCGACAGCGAGAGCCAAGCATTTTTCCAAAAAATGGCGCCAGTTTATTTAGCAGACAACGTAGACAGCGCATTAGCAACCATAAAAAATATCGTTGGGGCGCGTTAACCCACTAATCTCACCAAAAACAAAAATCCATCTAAACGCGCCCCAAAACCCGCCCCACCACAACAACAAATCCACATACGTTACGCAAGATTACGTAAAAATAAATTTATAATTAAATCCTTTTTGCTTGCCTCACGCACGCCAAGTACCGCAAAATAGGTGATTTTCGTTTAAATACCTACACTTACAACGTATATCAATAGTGATACATGTAACTTATCTAAAATACTTGATATCACTTAGGAATTTAAAAGCGTGTATAAGATAAACACTATATTCGGTGCCATTATCACACTATTTATAGGCACTCATGCAGCCCCTTAGAACCACTACCAGGTACAGCCAGTTTAACGACTCTTGCTACTTTAGATAATCAAAGTACTAATGTGAAATTACCAACTAAATACTTAGGCACTACTAAAAATACATCTAATAATTCCCCAATTATTGAAGCACAAGGATGGATGAAAACAGCTAACGGTGATGTTGAACTTGTAGCATAATTTCTGGAAATATTAACGCATGAGGCGCCTGCATGAGTTGTTGTGTGTCTGAAATAATATAAAGTAGTGCATCAAAAACAACTTATAGATTTGGATATAAACGTTAGGTATATGAGTAAAGAGTAATACATAGCATTATTTTGATTATCTAAAGCTAAAAAGTCATGAAAACTAACCATTATCGCCAGTCTTTACTGCATCTAATACAGCATCTACGTCCAAAATTGGGTTTGTACAGCTTAATTTTATTAGTAGGCGCCGTGCTTTTATTTAATTCTGTACGGATAAAAAATACATCTACTCTATCACGAATCGAACAACAAGTCGCAACAAGGCAGCAAGACCCAAATTATGTAGCTGCACAAAAAGCATTGAAAAATGGATTGTTGCTTTCTAAGCTCAATTCTGATTCATTACAAACAAAAGCAATAAAAGAATACGAAACAGCGTTGCAACTGTGGCAGAAATTAGGAGATAAAGCTGGACAAAGTAATGCTTTAGTAGCGCTAGGACAAGCATATTCAGGTTTAGGAAAGAAAAAAGAAGCTCTTGAAAATTACAAAGGAGCGTTAGAATTACGTCGTGCGGTCAATGATAAAAATGGACAAGTCACTGTTCTTGGTTATATTGCTTCGCTAGAACGTAGTCAAGGCAATATAAATCAATCACACAAAACTATTAAAAATGCTATTGCGCTTATCGAAGATTTACGCAAGTCATATACTAATACAGATGAACAAAGCGCTTACTTTGCCTCTGTGCAGCAATATTATAAGTTTCACATAGACTTGTTGATGGAGTTGCACAAGAAAAATCCTACACAAGGTTATGACGCTGTCGCACTTTACACCTCCGAACGTTCTCAAGCGCGAGGTTTAGTTGAACTTTTAAAGCAAGCTAAGGCAGATCTTTGTAAGGGTATTGACCCATCCCTTATAGAAGCTGAAGAGCGTTTAGTTTCCAAACGCGATGATGCTGAAACACTATTATCACAATATTTAAACCAGCCGCAACAACCAGTAGAACTTATTGCAGCAACTCAAAAAGAAATTACTAATATTATTAAAGAGCAAGAAGAAATTAATGCCAAAATTCGCGCGCAAAACCCAGACCGTGAAAAAGTTCTTAAGCCAAAGTTAGGAAGAGACATTCTTCAACTTCCGCAAATCCAAAAATTGCTTGATAAAGATACTGTTCTACTCGAATATTCTTTGGGTGAAGAACGTAGTTATTTGTGGGCAGTAACTCAAAATTCACTCTCTAGTTATGTATTACCTGGGCGCCAACAAATCGAAACAGCAGCGAGTAAATTCAGAAGTGGCGTACTAATACCTGATAGCATACCCCCAGAAGTTATTCAAGCATCAAACGAATTTAGCAAGATTATACTGGCGCCAGTTGCTGATAAATTGCCTGGAAAGCGATTAGTAATTGTAGGAGATGGTGCATTACAAGATGTTCCCTTTGCTGCATTACCTGACCCTAACCAAATTCGTAACTATCAACCATTAATGCTTAACCATGAAATTATCAACTTGCCCTCAGCATCAACGCTTGCTATCCAACGTCAAAAACTCGCAACACGTCCCGAAGCACCAAAAGCGTTAGCTATTTTTGCCGACCCTGTATATAGTCCCACTGACGAACGAGTTACAGGAAAACCTGATAATAATCAATTAGGCCCAGAATTAGTACTACAGAATTCAGACCTTGAAAAATCTACCAAAAATCTAAAGCGTTCCGGTTTCGATAGACTTCAAGGTACATTTACAGAAGCACAAGGAATATTAAACCTGATACCAGCATCTTCTCGTATGCAGGCAATGGGCTTTGATGCTAACTATACTTGGGCAACCAGCAGTGAGGTAAATCAATTTCGCATTATACATTTCGCCACCCACGGCTTTGTAAATTATGAAAATCCAGAGTTATCAGGAATTGTACTTTCATTAGTTGATAAAAAAGGTAAATCAATACCCGGTTACTTGCGCTTAGGTTATTTATTCAATCTCGACTATTCAGCAGAGTTAATAGTTTTAAGTGCCTGTGAAACGGGACTTGGTAAAAATGTTAGCGGTGAAGGGTTGGTAGGATTGACGCGCGGGTTAATGTATGCTGGTGGCAAGCGCCTTGTAGTATCGCTATGGAATGTTAATGATGAAGGCACATCAGTATTAATGCAAGAATTCTATAAGGAAATGCTACAGCAAAATAAAACGCCTGCAAATGCTCTGCGCGCGGCTCAGAAAAAATTATGGGAGAACCCTGAATGGCAAAGTCCCTATTACTGGGCTGGTTTTACTGTGCAAGGCGAATGGCAATAAAGTTATTGCTCAAGCGAGCCAGAGCGTCGTATTAATATGCATAAGTAATCTGGCGCCTGAAATATAGTTTAGTGTTGAGTTTCAATGACTTAATTGTTAAAAAATAAAATAATCACAAATTTATTCTAATCGTACTGATGATGATGCAATAATCTATACGTAACAAAAATGTTATGTTTATCATGTTTTTAATAAATTAGATTACATACATTTTGTGTTAATTATTGCCTGTATTAGTTATAAATAATTGGTTTCTGATTTTTTTAGCCTTGTTGTAATCTTAGTGTAATTTCGGAGCAGACGATGATAATTAGCAAGAAATATACCGCGTTGTTTTTAACTGGAATTATAAGTGCGATAACAGCAATATCAGTACAAGCACAAACTAAGCAAAGCATTACACCACAGTTTATTAGTCCAAAAGCAGGTAATATTACCTTAGAAGCAGCTAGTAAACCTTTTGTACCTCAAAATTTAGGACGTTCGACAAAGCCGAATGAAGGTGGTTCTAGAGGAATTCCTACAGGTATTGATAATCGCATTCCAATGTTAAGTAGAAAATACCCTTGGTCGGCAATAGGTCGAATTCAAGGAACTACTGCGGATGCTAAAAGTTATCATTGTACGGGTAGTTTAATTGCTGAGAATTTGGTTTTAACTAACGCTCATTGTGTAATTGACCCAGAAACGGGTGAATTAAGTAAGCAAATTTTATTTATGCCCAATGTAATTGACAAAAGATTTCAAGATGTAGCAGAAGTTGAACAAGTGATTTACGGTACAGATTTTAAAGACGGTGATGCTATAAGTCCTAACGACTGGGCAATAATGAAAATCAATCAGCCTTTAGGCCGTAAATACGGTTATTTAGGATTAAAATCTCTAGCGACTAATACACTCACTCAAAATCCCAAAGCTTTCTTTTTTGTTGGTTACTCAGGAGATTTCCCGACCGATAAATATAAAAATTATTTTAGTGCAGGTAAAGGTTGGACGGCTTCTTATGAGGCAGGGTGCAGTATTATTAAAGAAGATTCTGGTTTTTTACTACACGATTGTTCCACAGCTGGTGGTTCAAGTGGTGGCGCCATTATTGGTGTAATCAACGGCGACCCTTATATTGTAGCTTTAAATAATGCTGAAGCTAAAAATCTTCGCACAGGACAAGATATTACTAACTTTGCTGTGAAGATTTCTACTATTCAGGAATCTTTGAGTAATAAGTAATCGCGAATCAATCCCCTAAATCATTCGCAAATTTGGGGGTTTTTCAAAAATAATACTCAAAAATGAATTATATTTGCTTCACAGTATTTTTGCTTACCCAGACGTTTATTTGCACTATATATGCTTTTTTGAAGAGAGATTTTAGATAATTCCACGTTAACTTAAAAGAATGTTAGTATAGCAACCCAAAAATAACTGTTTAATATCTTGACAAAATAAGTATAAGGTGTATGTAAACAGTATAAGCAAAATGTTAAAGATGAATCAAGTAGATTATTTGCGAATTAGTTTGGTAGACCGTTGCAATTTTCGGTGTCAGTACTGTATGCCGGAAGGAACGGAGTTAGATTATATACTTAAACAAAATTTATTGACGAATGAAGAATTACTAACTCTGATTAAAGAAGTTTTTATTCCAGTTGGGTTTACCCGCTTTCGTTTAACTGGTGGTGAACCGTTATTGCGTCCGCGCGTTGTTGAGCTTGTAGAAAAAATTGCCTCTTTACCAGAGACGCAAGATTTATCGATGACGACTAATGGTTTTTTACTGGCGCCAATAGCTCAAGACCTTTACAATGCTGGTCTAATTCGTATTAATATTAGCTTAGATTCTTTAGAAGAAGATACATTTAATTCCATTATTGGTAATCGCGGACGCTCGAAGTGGCGCCATGTATGGGATGGTATTCAAGCTGCGTATAACGTAGGGTTTGACCCGTTGAAGCTAAATGTAGTGGTAATACCTGGTGTTAATGACCATGAAGTATTAGATTTAGCAGCGTTGACTATTGACAAACAATGGCACGTCAGATTTATTGAATTTATGCCAGTTGGTAATAATGATTTATTCGGTAATAAAGGTTGGGTAGCTTCTGAGGAATTACGTCAACAAATTCGCACACGTTGGGGACTGACTGAAAGTCAAGTTCGTGGTAATGGCCCTGCGGATGTCTTTCAAATACCAGGCGCCAAAGGTACATTAGGATTTATTAGCCAAATGTCAGAATGCTTTTGCGATAAATGTAACCGAGTTAGACTTTCTGCTGACGGTTGGTTACGTCCTTGTTTACTAAACGAAACGGGTCAAATCGATTTAAAAACTGCTCTCCGCAGCGGTATCAGCATTACCAAATTGCGGGAGCAGCTACAAGAATTATTGACGGTAAAATCTGAAATAAACTTTAAACAACGTTATTCCGGAACTGCGACAGGCAATTACAGCCGCACCATGTCGCAAATAGGAGGGTAAGAAGTAGTGAGTGCTGAGTTCTGAGTGCTGAGTAGGGTATAACATTACTACTCAGCATTCAGTACTTTCCACTCAGCACTATTTTTATGCTTGACGTGAGTAGTACTCAACGACCAGTAGTTCATTAATTTGTAATGCGACCCATTCGCGCTCGACAACACCATTGACCTTGCCTTCGAGTTTGTTTTTGTCAAACTCCAAATGGCTAGGGAGGTTTGCCAAACCTGGGTATTGCAAATTAGCTTCCACAAGTTTCTTTGAGCGGTCGTTATTACGAACACTAATAACCTCACCGGGACGGCATTGGTAACTGGCTATGTTAACTTCACGTCCATTGATTAATACATGACCGTGATTAACTAATTGTCGAGCAGCAGGAATGGTAGGCGCCATACCTAAACGGAATATTGTATTATCCAAGCGCATTTCTAGTAATTGTAGTAGCACTTGTCCGGTTGAACCGGTTACACGTCTTGCTTTACGCACGTAACGCAACAACTGTTTTTCGGTAACACCGTAGTTAAAACGAAGCTTCTGTTTTTCTTCCAAACGCACAGCATACTCAGAACGCTTCTTGCGATTCTGACCGTGCTGACCAGGTGGATAAGCACGACGGGCACTTTTACGACTTAATCCTGGTAATTCGCCTAAGCGGCGGGTGACTCTTAAACGAGGTCCTCTATATCGGGACATGGTTCAGTACTGTAATCCTGTTTAAATTTTACTCAGACATTTAATTATAAATGGAAATTGGAAATAGGGAATAGGGAATTATGAATTAGCCCTTAAACTCCCCCCCTCCTCTAAATGCGGTACCATAAGTTGGGTGTTTGGGGATTTATTAAAATGTTTAGATTATTGAAGAAAGGTAGATATACTAACAGTTTTGCAAACGTGCTAGCAATCACTGGATGGTTTTCACTTGCCTTAACTTTGCCCGCTATGGGTCAAATACAATCAAGTACTTTTGGGAGTGATTACCGTGCTTGTGCAGGAAGACTGCTGAGACTGGGTATTACTCCCGAAGCTGCTTCACAAAATTGCGCTGCGGCACTCCGTCCAAGAGACTTTTCTAATTGTGTGACTCGAATTCAACGACAAACCCAGGTTGCTGCTGTTGATATTCTTCCTTCTTGTCGCTCTGCACGTCGTCCTGAAGATTTAGCAACTTGCGTTGTTAACATTAGCACGAGCAAGAGAGATTCTTTTGACCCATCAGTTTTCAATTATTGTGGTCGTAGCTTACTACCAGTTAGGTTTGCATCTTGTGTGGTTGGGATACGTCGTGAAATTGATTACTCAGCAGTTCAAGCAATGGACACTTGTATCGATGCTAGTGATAGACTCGGTGGGCTTCTACCTTCATTTTTACCAGGGAATCGTACTCCTGTGAATACACCAGTACCAAATCCTAGTCAACCAAATCAATTTAATCGCACTTTCGAGACTACACCTATTCAACCGACTCCCGTCCAACCTGTGGTTCCACAGAGAGAATAAAGTTGTTTCGGTAAATATGAAAACCCCTGGTTAAAATACCAGGGGTATAAGTAGTAATACCATTTCACCTAATGTTTACCAGAGTAAGCCTCACTTGCTTTCCTTTTACTAGGCTTAAGCCCAAAAGCAGCAAACTTAACTAGTTATGAAATGTTAGCTTAGAGTACATAATTTTGGTATAAAAATATTCCTTTTGGCTAAAAAGTACACTTAAACTATTTCGCTAAATGTGAACCACGGTTCACATTTGTATTTTTTAGTATTATTTTTGTATTATGCTGGCGCCGAGGTCAATATAGCCAAAATCAAAGTTACACTCAGAATTATCGAAATTTTTCCAAAAATTCTCACGAACTTATCGAAGCTCAAGCATTTGGTGTAGATGCAGACAGTGGAATTGCATTAATTGCCTTTAATACTGTATCTACTCCACAACCTGCATTACAACATTATCAATGTTCCCAACACTAGACGTGATAAATCACGTCTCTACTCAGCACTCAACACTCAACACTCAGCACTCAGCACTCAGCACTACTTTCACCAAGCGATGATGTAACCAAACTGCGACGATGTTTGTTAGTAAACAACTAATAGCTAGCAATAGCAGTATAAAAGTTTGCGGTCTGACTATACCTACTTCAAACCAGGTGTACACATGTAGTATCATTGTTACAGCAAAAAAGCTGGCAATTACACATGCTTGTCCTACTTGCTGTGATAAACGTTGACGATGTATGAAAACAAGAATCATTGTCAGCGATGTTGCAATCAGATTTGCAGGGACTAGAAACGCGCAAATACTTATACAATTCGCGCGAGAAAATTCAGATAACGTGTTTAAGTCAAGCATTAATTGTTGCAGTAGTTTTAAATTGCTATAAGTTTTCGGTTGTTTTGTTCAAAAGCAATGCAAATAAAGACTAGTAATAATTAAAATTTACTTAAGTTTCTCTAAAATTTTAATTTACATGCCTTCGACGCAAATCAACATGCCTTCCACATCTTATAACGCAATATAAACAATGAGGAGAGTATTACTACGCTCCTCTACATAAATCTTTATTAACCCATGAGAATGACTGTATCTATAACATGAATTACACCATTATCAGCATCGATATCTGCTGCTAACACAGTCGCATTTTTTACCTCAAATCCGTCAGCGCAATTAATATTGATTGTCGAACCTTCTACGGAAGTAACGGTTCCAAGATTCGCTAGGTCAGCTTTCGTTAATTTACCTGGTACAACGTGATACTTGAGAATACGTGTTAACTGAGGAATATTTTGCACTAAAGTCGTTATAGTCCCTGGTGGTAACTTCGCAAAAGCATCATCATTAGGTGCAAATACAGTGAATGGACCAGGACTCTTAAGTGTTTCTACTAAACCTGCTGCTTGAACAGCTGTAACAAGAGTCGAGAATGAACCTGCACCAACAGCAATATCTACAATGTCAGCCATGTTTGTTTAAGTGTATATGTATCATAAATTTTAAACTATGGTAAATTAACTTTAACTAATATTTACTTATGATATCGATTAGCTTAAAGTATATAAGTTTTAAATATCAAAATAAATTTGAAATTTTTTATCGTAGGTTGGGTGTTAACCCAACCATGCAAACCTCTAATTAACTAAACTGCTCCCACTTTGTTGAGGTGGATTCAAATTTTTGATTGGCTTGAATTTAGCATAGTGTGTAAAAAAAAAGGCAATCAAAAACCATAAAATTAGCCAATCTAATTTCCACTTTTTCTTATCTAATTTACGCTCTTGTCCCGTTTCTAAATTCACATATCGATTTGGATTTTTTGCATCTTGTACATATCCATTACAGCAATGGCAACGACCGCAATCACAATGTTTGTCTGACATAAAATTCCTCCAGTAGAGTGTAAACTACTTATCAAAACCGTTTGCGCTCTACAAAAATAGTTAGTTAGAATGCTAGCCACAGAAAGCACATTTAAGAACACATTGTCTATTCAGTTTTATACAGTTTAAGACTAACTTTTATTGTTGTTGAGCTTCCTTCTATAAATAACCTTGCTCACATCACATGCATTCTTCATGGCTGATAAAGCTATAAATTCTCTTACTTCATCTACAAGTATAAATTCATGGGGCGCCGGACATAACGCACGTTAATCTTGCTTTAGCTTATAAAAATTTGGGTTATTTTGATAAATCTTGGGAAATTTGTAAAACAGCTATTTTTAATTGTGAAGATAGCAAGTTTACACAAATTCATGCTAGAGCTATGAGTTGTATGGCAGAAATTAAACGTCATAAAATGAATTATGATGCTGCAATATCTTTTCATGATGCCGCAATTCAAATGCTATCTGAAATCGGCGCCAAATCAGATTTAGCCGAAGCTCATTACCAATTAGGATTGACTTTTGCTCAAAAAGGTGATATAGAAAAATCTCAAAAAAACTTTGACACCGCTATTCAGCTATTCCACGAAATGCAGGCGCCGAACCAAATACAAAAAGTAAAGACGTGGCTACGTAACTAACTCATCCTCGCCAAAAATTGGATGCTTAGTATAATGGATATCAAATCGCATGTTTAATCTGGGTAACAACAATGAAAGCTATAACTTATGGCGCCTTAATAGTAGCGGCGACTATTGTCAGCTTTGGAATGCCCGCTACTGCACAATCATCAAGAACGTCAAGCCCACAAGGAGAAGCATCTTCTTTATCTGGAACTTCGTTAGTGGGAATTGACAATAGAAGCGCACAAGATGATTTTGCTAACTTCTTCGGTGCAATTAATCCTGAAAATAGTCAACCAAGTGCGGCGAAACCTAATTCAGCCTCACCTGTTCAGTTTAATCAAACTCTGACGCTTCCTGATACCCCTGTATTTTTACAACCCGCACAGCAAACAATTGGGGGTGGTAACGATGGAGTACAAGTTCAGGTTGATTTAACTGGTTTGGATAGACCAGCTAAGAAGTAGTAAGCGTATCTTTCGACACATGTATATTTATAAGATGTAGAGACGTGACATGTTACGTCTCTACATTGCGTTTATGTATTATTTTTTACTGAAAATTATTTGTTGTGGTTGATTTTGTGCTGTTTTGAGTCTCTGTGATATTTCGCCCGTGCGTGTTACAATTGCGGCGCCTAACAACACTAAAATGGCGACAGCACTATATATTATTGGTCTATGCGCGACTGATTGCGATTCTACTGCTTCGTTTTTATCTGGAGTAATTTCATCTTTGATTATAGATGTCCATTCTGTGCCACTGTGCCACCAAAAGCTGGACAGATTTAAGTCGTTTAAACGGTAAAAGTCTCTTCTTCGCTCTGACATTTTTTCCTCCTAGTACTAAGTACCTAGTAAAATATATGATGTTCCATGCATCGAATTAATGCAGGTCTTAAAACTAGTAGAGAATAAAATTGGCAAGTTATGCAGTATTTAAAGTTTTAAAAATAAAAAATTTACAATAGTTCACACATCTGCTTGTGTCACGAAGTCGCGCACTTTAAAGTAAGATTATACCTTTAGATAGAGGAGGGTTTAAAGATGACTCGTGTCATCATTGTGCGCCACGGTCAAAGTACATACAATACTGAGAGGCGAATTCAGGGACGTTCCGATGCGTCGCAGTTAACACAGAAAGGTCGTGATGATGCAAGCAAAGTAGGAAAAGCCCTCAGCAATATATCATTTAACGCTATTTACTCTAGTCCATTGCAGCGTGCAAAGCTAACGGCAGATATTATTTGTAGCGATTCTGGTCAATCAACAGCACTCCAAACCAGTGATAATCTTATGGAGATTGACTTACCCTTGTGGGTTGGGATGACAACTACTGAGGTCAAAGAAAAATTTCCCGAAGAGTATACAGCTTGGCATTCCTGCCCTGACAAGTTTATGATGCTTCTTCCCACATCCGAAGGGACACGCGAACACTTCCCAGTTTTGTCTTTATACGAACAAGCGAAGCAATTTTGGGAAGATATTTTACGGCGCCATAAGGGTGAAACAATACTAATTATTGGACATAACGGTATCAATCGTGCGTTAATTAGTACTGCTTTATCAATATCTCCGTCTCGATATCATTCGCTTCAACAATCAAATTGTGGAATTAGCGTCTTGAATTTTTCTGGTGGTTTAGGAGAAAACGTCCAACTCGAATCAATGAACCAGACGCAGCACATGAGTGAGACAATGCCCTCGGTACGTCCAGGACATCAAGGAGTAAGGTTGCTACTTGTGCGTCATGGTGAAACAGAGTGGAACCGTCAAGGTAGATTCCAAGGTCAAATCGATGTTCCCCTGAATGATAATGGCAGATTACAAGCTCAAAAAGCTAGGGAATTTTTAAAAGAAGTCAAAATCGATTTTGCTGTATCAAGTCCAATGGCACGTCCTAAAGAAACAGCCGAACTTATTTTACAATCCCATCCAAACGTAGAGTTAAAATATAACGCTGACTTACGTGAAATTAGCCACGGACTATGGGAAGGAAAATTTGAGCGAGAAATCGAGCAAGAATATCCTGGAGAACTAGAAAGGTGGCGCACAATACCCGCTGAAGTTCAAATGCCAGAAGGTGAAAATCTACAGCAAGTTAGCGAGCGTAGCACAGCAGCATGGCAACTAATTATACAACAAGCTTTAAATGAACAGAGAAACATCGGTTTAATTGTTGCCCACGACGCAACAAATAAGACCCTACTTTGTCATATCCTAGGATTATCATCAGAAAGCTTTTGGAATTTCCGTCAAGGTAATGGCGCCGTCAGCGTTATAGATTATCCCTCTGGCTTAGATGGACATCCAGTATTGCAAGCGATGAACATCACCACACATCTAGGTTCTGGTGTACTAGACAAAACTGCAGCAGGAGCCTTGTAATAATTGCTTCAGCAATTTCTTTGGTCATTAGTTACCTCAACGCACATGACCAAAGACAAAAAACGGAGGAGTAGAAAAATTAATGGCTGAACTACTAAAACAAGTAAGAATAATAGATCCCATTTCAGAAACCGACCAATTAGCAGACGTGCTAATTCAAAACGGTCAAATCATCAAAGTTGCAGCCAGCATTTCAGAATATCCACCTGACGCACAAATTCGCAACTGCCAACAATTAATTCTAGGAACCGGATTAATTGATTTATACAGCCACTCAGGAGAACCAGGATATGAAGAACGCGAAACCATAAATTCATTATTACAAGCAGCAGCACATGGTGGCTTCACTCGCATCAACATATTACCCGATACAAACCCAGCAATAGATAACGCTGCTGTAGTCACACAACTACAAAAAATCGCTCAAAACATATCTATATTTGATTCCTCATTTCCCATTCCTAATCTCAACATATGGGGCGCCATCAGCCAAGACTTTGCAGCACAGCAATTGAACGAATTCGCAGATTTTGCCACAGAAGTAGTTGGTTTCACAGATGCCAAACCTCTAGATAACTTAGCAATGGTGAAACGTGTACTCGAATATCTTCAACCATTCAATAAAACAGCAGCTTTTTGGGCATGTAACACTCAACTACGCGGCAACGGTATCGCGCGTGAAGGAGCAGACGCACTAAGACTAGGACTACCCTTTATACCAGAAAGTGCAGAAACATCAGCTATTGCCGCACTTTTAGAACTAGTAGCAGCAACAGAAACACCCGTGCATATAATGCGCGTTTCTACAGCAAGAAGTATTGAATTAATAGCAGCCGCAAAATCACGGGGTTTACCAGTAACAGCCAGCACAACCTGGATGCATTTATTACTCGATACAGTTGCCCTAAAAAGCTATAACCCAAGTTTACGACTTGACCCACCTTTAGGTAATAATAGTGACATGATAGCTCTACGAAAAGGAGTTATAGAAGGTATTATCGATGCAATTGCCATCGACCATACCGCTTATACATACGAAGAGAAAACAGTAGCATTTGCTGATGCACCACCAGGAGCAATTGGCTATGAATTAGCGTTATCTTTACTATGGCAAAACTTAGTAGAGACCGGAGAATTCACACCCTTACAATTATGGCGCCCATTAAGCAGTAGTCCAGCACAATGCTTACAACAAAAAGTCAGTAAAATAACACCAAATCAACCTTGCGAACTAGTACTATTTGACCCTCAACAAACTTGGACAGTCAAACAAACAAACCTACATACACTCTCAGCAAACACACCTTGGTACGGTCAACAATTAAAAGGCAAAGTCATACAAACTTGGTGTTAAATTATTTATCACACTACAAATCTGTAATTGTCATCATGTAATTGTCATGCTGAGGAACGAAGCATCTAATTTTAAAATATTCTCTATACAAATTAGTGAAAATCTAATTTCATATTTGGAAACTGCGAAAATTGACAGAAATATTGTATTCAGCATCATATTAAAACACATTGATACTTCGGATTATGCTACTCGATTAATGGAAATAGCAATGCACAGTTTGATGCAAGCTATGCAAGAACTTCAAATTTTTTCTGATTCTGTATTAAAACCTCTCTCACAAACACGTTCAGCCAATAAAAATCATGGAAATATTGCTGATATTGAACTTTTAGAATGTGGGCAAATTGTAGAAGCTTGGGACGCTAAATATGGTCAGTCATATTTAAGAGATGAAATTGAAGAGTTATCAGAAAATTTGCAAGTGTATCTTGATGTTCTAAAAGTTGGTTTTGTTACTAGTATTAAACCCGAACGATTTGAGGAACTAGAACCTAGATGTAGAGAAATTGAGAAAGATTTTGGGGTATCAATTGAAATACTAACGTTTGAAGAGTGGGTTAAGGCACGATTTAATAGGGTATCATCAGAAGATTTAATAGTTGAACAAGAACTTGCAGCACGATGGCTAAAAGCTTATACTGAGTCTTTAGCACAACTACGTCGAGATATGGCGCCAATTGATGAACCTTGTTATCAATGGCTGCTTTCACTGAATGAAATTTTGAAGCTGTAGTAACTTCTTACTTTTGTGATGGAGAAGCGTTTTATGAGTAATGTTGATTACGATGCTATGTCAAATTAGGAATTAAGACGGTATTTTTTGAGACATCGTGAAGATGCTTCGTACCTCAGCATGACAAAGATGCTTCGTACCTCAGCATGACATACCAGATGGGATATCAAAACTTGTAGAAATTCTGGGATACTGGATTTTGATATTTTGCAGAAACTTTTTAAAATGACTATCGAAGTAGATTATCGTTTTCCACCGGATGTAAATGCCGAGAAGCAAGCTAAAGTTATTGCGATAGGGCAAACTGTTGGAACTTGGGACGCGCGCTTTGCCCATCGTGAAGCAAGTTTAACATCGCATCTTGGTGAAGTTGTATCTGTTGTCAAACAACCTGATAATTACAGTATTGCGACGGTACGCTTTCCTTTATCGAATGTAGAAAACGATGTGAGTAGCTTACTTACAATGATATTCGGTAAGTACTCAATGGCAGGCGCCGCGAAAGTTGTTGCACTAAGACTACCCGAAAATTACGGGTTGCGTCCTAAATATGGTATATCGGGCATACGTGAGTTATTGAACGTGCGTACACGTCCTTTAATAATGGCTATTTTTAAACCAGCTTTAGGACTTTCTGCCGCAGACCATGCTGCAATTTTAAAGGAAGTTGCTATGGAAGGTTTAGATATTATCAAAGATGATGAAATTTTAGGCAATCTTCCTTCTGCTCCTACTCTCGAACGCTTAAAAGCTTGTCGCGAAGTACTTGATACAGTCAAGCAACAAACTGGACGCACTGTACTTTATGCTGTTAACGTGACTGGTAATGCTGCACAATTATTACAACGTGCTAGAGATTTAGTAAGTAATGGCGCCAATGCTTTATTATTAAATGTCTTTTCCTACGGATTTTCTGTTTTAGAAGCTTTAGCTGTTGACCCAGAAGTAAATGTGCCGATTTTTACCCATCCTGCGGGTGCAGGCGCCCTTTCTGCTGCTCCTGACTATGGTTTTGATTATTCGGTTTCTTTAGGAACATTAATGGCTTATGCTGGCGCCGATGCTGTTTTGTATCCAGCCCATTATGGTAATTTACCATTCGATGCCAATACTGAAGCCCAAATTCGCGATATTTTAAGAGCTAGAAATGTCATGCCAGTACCATCAGCAGGTATTCACCCAGGTGTAGTAGGTAAAGCTGTATCTGACTATGGGCAAGATGTAATTCTCAACGCGGGTACAGGCATTATGGACCACCCTGATGGCGCAGGTAGTGGTGTCAAAGCATTTTTTGAAGCTCTCGAATGTGTGAATAAAAGTGAATCTTTGAATTTTGATAGTTTAGATAGCTTACCAGATGGCGCCTTAAAGAGCGCAATTCAAAAATGGGGTGTGTGGATAGATAAGTAGCTAACAAACGTACTACACAAAAATAAACATAAGCATAGTTGACGAACAAAGGAACTATAGTTGACAATTTGCCATAGGTCTTTTTGGGAATTTGTATGGCATTAATAAACAAGCAAGCCCAATATACAAATTTAAGAATTATTGACTTTTTCGCTGGCTGTGGTGGATTATCTTTAGGCTTTCAAAATGCTGGTATGACAGTTGTAGCAGCATTTGATAAATGGGAACCAGCGATACAAGTTTATAAAAAGAACTTCTCCCATGAAATTTACAGTTGCGACCTTGGCAATGTAGAAGATTATCAGTTTTTTCTTAGCTTCAAGCCTGACGTTATTATAGGTGGTCCACCCTGCCAAGATTTTTCTAGCGCTGGGAAGCGTAATGAAGATTTAGGAAGAGGTGATTTGAGTATTACATTCGCTCAAATGATCGCGTTTGTAAAACCACAATGGTTTGTGATGGAAAATGTAGATAGGTTTCAAAAAAGCCAGAAATATAATCAAGTGATTAAGATATTTAAAAATAGTGGTTACGGGTTGACAGAAAACATAATTAATGCAGCATTCTGTGGAGTTCCTCAAAGTCGAAAAAGATATTTTTGTATAGGAGAATTAAACGGTATCGATAACGCATTAATTCCATATATAAACTATAATTTATCCAAAGAACCAACTACAATCAGGCATTATTTAGGAAACAGTCTAGGAGTTGAATATTACTATAGGCATCCTAGAACTTATCAAAGACGAGCTATATTTAGTATTGATGAACCAAGCCCTACAATTAGAAGTGTAAATCGTCCTGTTCCCAAAAGTTATAAAGGACATCCAGGTGATGCGGCGCCTGTTACTCCTGATTTACGTCCATTAACTACTATAGAACGTAGCTATATACAAACATTTCCTTCAAATTTTATTTTTGATGAAAAAAAATTATCTAAAACTGATTTGGAACAAATGATTGGTAATGCTGTCCCAGTAAAGTTAGCTGAGTTTGTTGCAAGGTGTTTGCTTCAATATTTAAAGGATAATAATGAGTCGAATATGAAACAAATGCAATCGACACAACTAGAGCTTTGTTTACAGGTTTAGTTATTGTAGGGTTTTGTTAGTACACATTTATAGGGACGGGCAAGGATGCCCGTTCCACAAGAGGTAGTTTATTCCACAAGAAGTAGTTTATTTCAGTCTGATGGTCAATTTAACTTACGGTAATAACTACGCCTGAACTTTCATTGGCTAATCTATCAACAGCACATACTGCATACTGTCCTGGTTCTACGGTGGCGAAGTTTGTGCCGCGACTTAGAACGCGCTGTAGTGTCCAGTTATCTCCACTGCGTCTGTATAAAGTCCAAGAACGAATTTCGCGCGTGTCTCCTGGTTGCCAAGATAGGCGCCGTGAAGCGACTTGAAGTTGAGTTGGTGGTGATGGTGGGTTAGAATTACGCCAAGGCATTGTCGGCGCCAGTGCGGGGGTATTATATAGAGATTGTCGGAATTTATCGGCGATACCCTGACGATTTTCGCTAATGCCACTCATACTAAAAAAGATGTTGCCTAGAGATAAATCATTAAATAGGTTGCGACTAATTTTTACCTGTTTTTCAATTTCTTCGTCTTTCCATGCTTTGCCATCAAGTTGTCCAAGATTGTTTCCTGCATAAACATGGCGTTGTCTTGTATTAATTTCTGTCCACCACTTGAGTAAAACAGGGTAACTTTGTTGTGTTTGGTCGGTACGCCAATATAGTTGTGGAGCAATATAATCTAACCAGCCTTGTTCAACCCACTTTTTAGCGTCGGCATAAAGTACTGCAAAAGCATCTAAACCTCGAATTCCTGCTGGTTGTCCTGGTCTGTAAATACCAAAGGGACTAATACCAAATTTTACGTGGGGTTTTGCTGCTCTAATTCCTTGTGATAACCGTAATACCATTTGATTAACATTTTCACGGCGCCAGTCTTCTAAACTTAAATTACCACCAGCATTGCGATACGCTGCATAAGTTTTATTATCAGGAAAGGTTTGTCCTTGAATGGGGTAAGGATAAAAGTAGTCGTCAAGATGAATACCGTCAACGTCGTAACGCTTTAACACGTCCATAATTACATTGTACGCACGGTCTTGTACTACCTTGGCACCTGGGTCCATCCATAATTGATTACCCCATTGGTATACTACATCAGGGTTTGTAACGGCGAGATGAGGACGGGCAAGATTATTTTGTCGAATAGAAGTTCTCGCGCGGTAAGGGTTAAACCATGCGTGTAGTTCAATATTGCGTTTACGACATTCAGCAATAGCAAACTCTAATGGGTCATATCCGGGTGCTTGACCTTGTGTACCAGAGAACCAAGCACTCCAAGGTTCTAGTTGCGACTGATAAGTTGCATCTCCTTCAGGACGTACTTGAAATACGAGCGCGTTGAAATTTAATTGTTGAAGTCGGGTAATAATTTGTACTAGTTCGGCTTTTTGCTGGTCGGCAGATAACCCTGGTTTCGACGGAAAATCAATATTCCATACACATGTTAACCAGGCGCCGCGAAATTCACGACGATGGCTCACACGAACTGTACCTGTTGGTGCTGGTGATGGAGTTGGAGTTGGTGTGGGACGTGGTGGGGTTGAAGTTTGTCGAGGTGAAACTAAAAAGTTAGAGGCAATTTTTGGTACTTCGCCAATGTACACTAAACCCTGATAGATAAACGCCGCAACATCAGCGCGAATTGCCGCTAAATTCGGATTGAGTAATCTTGTATTTGGGTGGCTTGATACTATTTCGGCACTAGTTGCTATTGCTACTTGATTTCTTGCATAGCCAGGAATTTGTATCGAGTCTTCATAGATTTGCGGCAAGCTATTCAATAAGTCAGGTCTTATTTTTGACGCTATGTCTAAACCTGCGACTAGGGATAATAAAACTTCTAGACGCGAAATTCGGTTATCGGGGCGAAAACGATTATCAGGGAAACCGTTGAGAAAGCCAGTTTCAAAAGCTGTTTGAATTGCTGAGAAAGCCCAAGAATTTGCAGGTACATCTACAAAAGGTATGTATTGGCGCCTTTTCGGAATCTTTGTAAATGCTTTAGTTATAATTGCCGCATACTCTGCACGTGTGATTGAGTTATCGGGACGAAAGACACCGCTTTGCCCTGCAACTACACCACGTCGCAGCAATGGTTCGATAAATGGACGTGCCCAGTGATTTTGTATATCAGAGAACGTTGTAGAATTTGATACCATTGTTAAAGTTGTATATTCGGTTTACTGGGATAAATTGTAGACTGCTTTGTTATTTTGGGCACAAGAAAAAAGAGAAACCCTAGAAACCGGGTTTCTGAAACAATTTTATATTTTTGCCTATCTTGGCTTTTAAGCTACAACTGTTTTGACTGCAATTAGTTAAAGTTAATTGATTGATAAGTAATGATTTTTAAAAGCGTGCGAAAGCGTAAATTATTTTACATTTTATTTACACTTGTTTTAATCGGTGTTATGGGTTTCTCGTATTTATCAGAAAAGTCGCCTGTTTTAGGGTGTCAATGGTGGGGCTTTTCTGATAATACTCCTAAATATTATGCGTATCCTGAAAAGCTAGTTGTTAAACCTTGGCATGGACAACATCATGTATATGCTATTTTCATGGTTCCCGGTGGGTATCTTAATGATAAGCAGTTTACTGTGAATATTCAGGGTGATAAAACTTATTGTGGAATTCTTGCTTATGGTGGGACGAATGAATTTGAGGGTGTTCGCGCGAAACCTGGATACTATTTAATGAAGGGTTTGTTAAATACTCGTATTGCTTTGTGGGTTATTTCTCAAGGTAAGGGTGATGAGTTGAAAGAGGCTGCTAATTGGAAAGTGGGTTATTCTAAGATTAAATAATTGTAAGGTGGGCATTGCCCACCCTACTCAGCACTTTCTACTTTAAAAGATTTTCTTGGATGAACATGATTGTTGCGTAAAATTGAAAGTCTATGTTTCTTTTTTTGCTGAAACCATGTCCTTCGTCTTTTGCCATGAGATACCAGACGGGGATGTTGTTTTTTCGCACAGTTGCGACTATTTGTTCGGCTTCGTTTAATGGTACGCGCGGGTCGTTTTGACCGTGAATTACAAACAGTGGTTTTTTGATACGACTGGCGTTATTTAATGGCGATATTTTTAAGAGAAATTCGCGCATTTTGGGGTCTCGCTCGTCTCCATATTCTACTCTTCGTAAGTCTCTTCTATAACCTTCGGTTCTTTCTAAGAATGTGACAAAATTAGAGATTCCAACAATGTTTATAGACGCGCGTATTCTTTCAGGATAGTTGGTTGCTACTGCTAGTGACATGTAACCTCCGTAACTTCCACCTGTTACTAACACTCGGTCTTTATCTAGCTGGGGTTGTGTTGATATCCAGTCTAATAAGGCGCCTATATCTTTTACTGAGTCTTCACGTTTAAATCCGTTGTCAAGTTGCAGAAATGTTTTTCCGTACCCTGATGAACCTCTAACGTTGGGAAATATTACTGTTACACCTAATTCATTTATTATGTAATTAAGGCGCCCTAAAAAGCCAGGACGTGATTGTGCTTCGGGACCTCCATGAATATCAATTATTACCGGACGTTTGCCTGTAAATTTAGATGGGGGACGATACATAAACCCAGAAATTGTTTTACCGTCAAAGCTTTTCCATCTAATTAACTGAGCATCGGTGAAGTTGGTTGTGTTGATACCACCTGTTTCGCTTTCTGTCCAACGTTCTATTTCGTTAGTGCGAATATTTAATGAATATACATCGGCTGTGGAACGTGCAGAAACTAATGTAAATCCTAAGTCCTCGTTATTTTTATGCCAGTTGGTGCCTAATACTTGTCCTACAGGTAATTTAGGTAGAGGTTTTTCTTTACGTGTTGCTGTATCGAGAAGGTGTAATACACTGGTGCCATCTTCATTCGTAACGAAAGCTAAGTTTTTACCGTCATCGGAAAGGTCAATATCTTCGACATCCCATTTGATATCGGTAGTAAGGTAAGTTGGCTGCATTGTTACTAGGTCAACATATGCCAATCTTTGAAACTCTGAGTCTTTATCGGTGACAACGTATAAACCTTTTCCGTCTCTACTAAATATGGCGCCACCATAAGAAACTTTTTCTTTACCACCTTTGGGTGTAATAAGTTTCTTTTCTCCAGATGTTGCATCTAAAAGCCATAAATAGCTTTCGTTAACAGAGACATATTCGATTGCGAGTATTTTACTATCATCTGGCGCCCAGTCTAATGGGCCCCAACCACCACCTTCGACTTGGGTAATAAGCTTATTGGTTTTGGGGTCTAATGGGTCAATAATATAAAAATCATTGTCTTTACCAGTACGACGGGTAGAGGTGTATATTATTTTGTCACCTTTACTCGACCATATACCACCACTGTTTTTTGACTTCCCATCGGTAAGTAAGGTTATATCACCTGTCGCGAAGTCATAGCGGTAGTTTTGGCTAAACTCATTTCCACCAATATCTTTACTGAAAACAAAATATTCGCCTTCTGTTGGTTGAAACCTTCCTCCTGCTACACGCTCAGGAAAAAAGGTTAATTGCTTGCGGGCGCCGAGAGGAGATTTGACGAGGTGTACTTGTGGGGTGTCAGCGAAGCGTGTAGATATGAGCATTTCACGCCTTTTGGGGTGCCAACTGGCTAAACTCGCAGCACGAAAATTAGTGTAGCGTTCAACACTTTGGGCGATGCTAACGGGAATGGGTGGAATTCCTTCTACAACTAGATTATCACCCGGTGTAATAGTTTGAGTTTGAGCAACAGCCATAAAAGCAGGTAGTAACATTACTGCTAGAAAGGTAGCAAAGAACTTTGAAAAAAATCGCATTATATGGGTTATGTCATCTCGGAACGGTCATTGTATAAAATACACTGGTTTTGGGGGCGGTTTTACGAGGGGGTGGGTTTATGAGGTTTTAAAAACGTTTGTAGGATATTTGTTAACCCGCCCCTACCGTCTATCACGTTCGATGTCACTAATGACTTTTTCCATGTACCAATCTTCTGACATACCTGGATAATAATACTTCGCGTCTTCTATCAGCCTTTCGGCAATTTCCCAGTAACCGCCTACAAGCCTTAATAATTTTTGACGAAGTATAGTGGATTGAGGTTTGTTTAAATCTTGACTCGGTACAGTTATTTTATTTAAGCTGTCCAAGACTTTCTGATAATTTTTCCAATCTTCTTTTTCACAAAATATACTCGCAGCTTTTTGATAATCATTAATTGCTTGCTGCATTTCTTCGATATGGGTGTATGCTAAACCACGATTATAGTAAGCGTGAGCATCTTCGGGGTCAAGTTGTAAAGCTTTAGTATAGTCTTGAACGGCGCCGTAGTGATTGCCCATGCTTCGGTAAGCGTTACCTCTGGCGATAAAAAGCATAGCATTATCTGGTTCTAATTCTAAAGCTTTGTTAAAGTCAGCGATGGCGCCTGTATTATCTCCGAGTTGTAATCTGGCTTTACCTCGGTTACGGTAAACAATGGCATCTTGAAAGTTATATTTTAAAGCTTGATTAAAATCAGCAATGGCATCTATATACCTTTCTTGCTTGCAGCGTATCACACCTCTTATGCAATAAGCCTTACCATCTTGTGGGTCTACTTGAAAAACCCAGTTCAAACTTTCGAGCGCTTCTCTTATATCTCCTTGTTCGGCTTTTTCGATTAATTGTTTAAAGTAATCACCTTCGTGCATAATTACAGGTGATGCGCTCGTTGATGGCTTAATGCTTACAACCTGCTGTGGTTGAGGTTTCGGTTGAAGCTGCTTAATTTTCTCCATGCACAACCGACAATTTTCTGCGTCTTTCTGGACTATATATAATTCTGCCGCTTTTTTGAAACTGACAATGGCGCCATGAACATCTCCAGATTTTCGTAGCAGGGTACCGCGTAGGTTATGTGCTGCCGCATAATTGTAGTCAAGACGAATCGCTCGTTCAATATCATCAATGGCACTCGGCAAATTTTTTAGTACCATCCGCGCTAATGCCCGACTGTAATATGCTTGAATTAACTTTGAATCTAGTTTCAAAGCTTCGGTATAGTCTGAAACAGCGCGTAATGCTTCACCCAAATCATAATAAGCCAAACCACGCTGCAAGTAGGCTTCAGCAAAATAAGGATTTACCTCTAGTTCCGCTGTGAAATCTACGATAGCGCCAGTGTAGTCATGAAGTTTAGCTTTTTCCAATCCCCGGTTGAAGTTTTCGCATTGCATGGCTGTGGCATAAAAATTTTGGATTGATATATCCTAGCTTATTAGCACAAACGCTTGGCAATACACATAATTGATTGTGCTGAAGAAGTTGAATCTGGATTCATACCAGATAGCTGTTGACTTAAACGCATTCGCCAAGAAGATTTACCTAATTGACCTAATAAAACTTCGGCGCCTAGGTTATGGTTGTGTGGATAGAGCTTTACGTCAAAACCTAGCGGGTTGAGTATTTGATAATAAAGTTCTGGTGTAATGCCATCACCCGGTCTTTGGTTATGAATTTCGGTTTTGTGGCGCGGGGTACGTTCGTCAAACGCTATGTAATGTTTGTAGCGCATTAATCTATAAAGTGGGAAACGAATATCGCGTAGGAATAACCCCAAGCCTTTAAAATTCCAAGCTGTTACCTGTGGGTCTTGGTCGGTAAATAAAATACCACCAGGACGATTTAAATGATATTAAAGTCATAATACTCTCAGAAATATACTTGTCAGCAAAAACATGTTTTTTTACCCTCAAGGCATTGAGAGTAGAATTACTGTTATAAATCCTCCTTTTTTAAGAGGATTGGGAAATTTAATAATTAGTTAATTTCAACTAATACCCATTCCATCTGTTTCGGATACTAATAGGCGCCCCCCTGAACGGTTACTTACAGTGTAAGTCCACACATAACCTTCACCACCGCCTTTACCAAAGTATCCTAACTTAGAGTATTCTTCTTTAATTCCGTTTGTGAAGCCTTTAACCATATCATAATCAGCGATTAAAACTTCGTCTTTTCTAAGTTCTATTACTTTTGCTGGCGCCGATGTTCCTGTAACAAATGCGCGCATTTTGTCCCGGTAATGCCTTAATTGCAATTCTCCATCTACCATCTGCTGAACCTGCCATTTGCCGCCAATTTAACTTTTTGGCGCCTTTTTGAACCACTACACCCGAATTTTCAAGTTTTATTTATAATTGCTGGACAAACGGAATATTTTTGGTGGGATGATAGTGTTTGTTTCTTTGTTGATATTGTTTTGTAGATACCACAAATCGGTTGGTTCTAAAATCTTTACAGAATGTAACATACGTTATAGTAAGGGCGGGTTTAGGATGATTTTGAATTCAGTTTGAGCGTATTTGTTAACCCGCCTCTACTATAATCCAATGACTGATGATTATTTATACTGCTATCCACCTTTATACTCTGGAATTTTCGTAAAACGCTACAAGCGGTTTTTTGCGGATGTCGAACTTGCTTCAGGAGAAGTAGTTACTGCACATTGTCCCAATACTGGACCGATGACGGGAGTATCAACACCAGGTAGTGCGGTTATGCTGTCGAAAAGCGACAACGAAGCACGCAAGCTAGCTTATACCCTGGAACTTATACAGGTAAACGATAATGAACCTACTTGGGTGGGTATTAATACTGCTTTACCCAATCGAATTATAAAGCTTGCCCTTGCACAGCATTTATTTCCAGAATTGGGGAATTACACTTTTATTAAAGGTGAAGTGCCCTATGGAGTTGATAAAAAGAGTCGTATTGATTTTTTGTTGACGGGGAATAATACAGACTTACCTGTTTATGTTGAAGTCAAAAATACAACTTTGGCATCGGGTCGGTTAGCGCTGTTTCCTGATACTGAGACTACACGTGGACAAAAGCATTTGCGGGAGTTAACGGCTTTGTTACCTCACAGTCGTGCGGTAATGCTTTATTTTATTAATCGAGCAGATTGTACGGCGTTCGCTCCAGGTGACAGTACTGACCCTGTATATGGTAAGTTGCTGCGAAATGCTTTTGCTATGGGTGTTGAGATATTACCTTGTAGATTTGAAATTACCCCCATTGGTGTTCGCTATTTAGGTTTGGCGCCATGTGTAATGTAACACGCAAAAAAAAGCAGGCGCTTTCTTTAGACGACTGCTCGTAATAATTCAGAGGTAGAGGTTAACACAAACTGGTATGTCTATTTAAAAGTTCCTAAAACAGTCGCGGTTTCTGTCTCTGAGATTGTAGGAGCTAATAACCCTTGAGCATAGATACCAGGATTGCTGTTTGCTATTTGTGTATAAGAGGAGCGTATTTGAGTATTAATTGCAACAGTCTTGGCATCATACATTTTCATCGTAAATCTAGGATACAAACCTATACCGATAATCAGCACTAGGAAGCTAGCAGCAATAAATACTTCGCGGGCGCTAGCATCGCGGTAAACTGATTTGGTAGGAAGAACGCAGTCGGTACCAAAACAAACTACATCTTCTGTTTCTAAAGTTTGTAAACCACTGCTTCCTATTTCGCATTGGAGTACGGCGCCGTTACCATAAAATACTTGTTTGAGTAAGCCAAGTAAGTAAATTGGGGTAAGAATTACGCCAACAGCAGCTAAGAAAACGGTTACTGTACAGAACGTTGAACTGTAAATGTCACTGCTTGTCAGACCGACAAACACCGCGAGTTCGCTAGCAAAACCACTCATTCCAGGTAACGCTAACGAAGCCATTGCGCCAATTGTAAACAGGGCAAATACTTTTGGCATCACCTGCCCAACACCACCCATTTCTTCCATTGCCATTGTGTGGGTTCGGTCGTAAGTTACACCAGCTAAAAAGAACAGTACTGCTGCTATCAAACCGTGAGAAATCATTTGTAGCATGGCGCCGTTGATCCCCAGGTCAGTAAACGAGGCGATACCTAGCAACACAAAACCCATGTGGGATACTGATGAATACGCCAACCGACGCTTCATGTTCTTTTGAGCCAACGAATTTAAGGCGCCGTAGATAATATTGATGACACCAAGTATTGCTAAAACTGGAGCGAAATATATATGAGCATCACCAAGAAGTTCCATATTGATGCGAATCAACCCATATCCACCCATTTTGAGGAGTACACCCGCCAAAATCATTGATACAGGAGCAGAAGCTTCACCGTGAGCATCAGGTAGCCAAGTATGTAACGGGAAAATTGCTAGCTTGACACCAAATGCAATCAGTAACCCAGCATACAAAAAAAGTTCTAAACCAATTGGATAATCTTTTAAAGCGAGTGCAGCAATATCAAAAGTTAAATCGCCACCACCGTAAAGCCCCATTCCAAGAGCCGCTACAAGAATAAATATAGATGCTGCCGCTGTATATAGTATGAATTTTGTTGCTGCATAGCGACGTCTTTGTCCACCCCAAATCGAAACCAGTAAGTAAACGGGTACCAACTCGACTTCCCACATGATGAAGAACAGTAGCAAGTCTTGCGCTACGAACACGCCTATCTGCGCCGAATATAAAACCAGCATCAGCGCATAAAATAAACGTGGGCGCCTGTCTACTTGCCATGCAGAAAAAATAGCGAGTGTCGTTACAAACCCAGCCAACAGTACCAGCGGAACTGACAATCCATCAACAGAAACCGCCCAATTCAGACCTATCTGGGGTACCCAGGCATAATTCTCCGCAAGCTGAAATTTCGCACTAGTTGCATCGTAGTGCTTCCAAAATGCATAGCACATCAGTACTAAGTCGGCGATACCTACTCCTAAAGCGTACCACCGCACTTGCTTGCCATCTTTATCAGGTAAAAATGGAATTGCAAGCGAAGCAACTAGTGGTAAGAAGATGATCGCGGTTAGCCAGGGAAAATGTTCCGCCATGTCAATAAGAAAAAATACTCATTTTTGTTATGAGGTTATCTTACTAAACTTTGTAAAGTTTTGTGCATAAGTCTTCACCATAGTTATGCATAGCACTAACTTATAGTGTAGATTTGCCAAAATCTGATATGCTAATTTAATCTATTTGCCTATATTCATAAAAGTTTATATCTTGTAATAAAAAGTAGATGTACTCAGAATAGTAAACAATATTGTCAGCTTTCGATGACAATTCGGAAATCTCAGTATATAGACAGTGATTCTGTTGGAAGTATTAAGTAAACAGGAAAAAGCACGCTTATCAGTATATTAGTTCTAGTAAATACAACGAGCTACTGTCGCAAAAAATGTGTTGCATTAACTGCTGTGAATAGCTGTCGTAGATAGAATTTGCGTGGTATGAGGCGTGTGAGGTGAGTATTTTTCTGGGTTTACTATGCATTTTTGTATCAAGTGGGTTAATATTGTTAGTCCTGAGTGTCAAACTCGTTTTGAATTGATTAAAATACGTTGTATACAATAAGAACAGTTTGTCAAGTCTCACAGGGTTGACATTTCAGTAGCACGTCCTCGTGCGATTAAAATTAAATAAGCTAGAGTTAAATTAATTAGCGACGTATGGCTAATTTTTACTGTATCCCGCAGATGTTTTGCTGCTGGTTGCCTTAATTTCAAGCGAAGCCACTTGATTAAAATATTGGCTTGTTATCTAAAAAAACGGTGATTGCGGCATTAAACTTGCAAAGCTTCACTTGTCTATAGGAAAAAGCGCCTTTAAGTATAAATGCTTGGTAAAGGCATTTATGTCTTGTCTAGGGTCTAAGTATCGAGTTTTCTGGCTTCCAGCAAGAAAATGGTTGTTACTTCCCTTACTTGTTCTGCTGTATCCCGTAGCGAGTTAGAGTAAGTAGTAGTTACCGAGTAATGTGTTTTCACCCGTATTTAATTCAAAAATATGCTTTTGTTGTGTAATGCAGAACTGTTAGAAATAGTTTTTGGTAACAAAACCACTTATGAGAACGCTTGCTTACCAAATAATTGAGGTTTTGGCAAATCCGTGCGAAGTTTTCCTGCATTTTGACGTGCCTCTTCAAAGAAAGTAACAATAATTTCTGGGTGGTTATAGTTAAGATTTGGGTAAAGTTCAAGTGTACGGTTGCCGCTCAAAATTTCTATTTGATATAACAGGCTTTGTTGATTAAAGTTCCTTCACGGATATTACACAAAATAAGTGCAATTTTTGTGAAACAGGCTACAATCTAAAAAGTCTTGACAAAAAAATATCTTCATCCCATTAGTAAAGATGTTTTTTTGTAAGGTGTAATTTAGGTTGAAGGTCTGTAACAGGTAATTCAATCGCGAGTGCATGTGCGTGAGCAACATAAGAGTGTTTTTCACTTAATAAACAATGCCAAACTCAATGCTATTTCTCAAAGAAAGGCTCAATGTATGAGTATTTAATCGGCAGTAGCTATTGTTAATGTGCGGTATGTCTTGAAAACCCTTTTTAAGCATTCTTGCTGTGGGTTAAGTTTCGGAAATTTGTTTGCATATTTTTTTAGATGAAATATGTAACATGTCTGAACATTTTTTAGCTAAATTAGTCATTACCCTAGTTGTAGGGATGATATTCAAAGCTCGTCACGCGAGCAACTGCAATTTTGTCTTGAGTAATTGATTCTGCAAGGAGCATGAGGAACGCGGCATGAACCAGGCTAATAACGTACTCGAAAATATATTTCAGCCTGATCTAGTAGTCACAAATCAGCCTGATTTCGAGTTAGAGGAACTCTTAATAGATGATGAAGAGGACTTGCTACTTGGCGATGATGGCGAAATCGATGATTTTCTAGAACCGACATCTGATGAGGACGACGCAAAGTCTGGAAAAGCCGCTAAATCGCGTCGTCGGGCACAGTCCAAGAAGAAGCATTACACCGAAGATTCGATCCGTCTTTACTTACAAGAAATCGGTCGAATTCGTTTGCTTCGTGCTGATGAAGAAATCGAGTTAGCGCGTAAAATTGCTGATTTACTCGAATTGGAAAGAATTCGAGAAAAACTGTCCCAGCAATTAGACCGTGACCCCAGAGATAGCGAGTGGGCTGAGGCTGTGCAATTAACATTACCACAATTCCGCTATCGTTTGCACATCGGGCGTCGGGCAAAAGATAAAATGGTGCAGTCCAATCTGCGTCTTGTGGTTTCAATTGCCAAGAAGTATATGAATCGTGGGCTGTCTTTCCAAGATTTGATACAAGAAGGAAGTCTTGGTTTGATTCGTGCGGCTGAGAAGTTTGACCATGAAAAAGGTTACAAATTCTCAACTTACGCAACATGGTGGATTCGTCAAGCTATTACACGCGCAATTGCCGATCAATCACGCACTATTCGTTTACCAGTCCACCTTTACGAAACGATTTCTCGTATAAAGAAAACAACGAAGTTGCTTTCTCAAGAAATGGGTCGCAAACCTACTGAGGAAGAAATTGCTACCCGCATGGAGATGACTATTGAGAAGTTAAGGTTTATTGCTAAGTCAGCGCAATTACCTATTTCGTTAGAAACTCCTATCGGTAAGGAAGAAGATTCTCGATTAGGCGACTTTATTGAATCGGATGGTGAAACACCCGAAGACCAAGTGTCTAAGAATTTATTGCGCGAAGACCTCGAAAAAGTTCTCGATAGTCTTAGCCCTCGTGAACGTGATGTACTGCGTTTAAGATATGGACTAGATGATGGTCGCATGAAAACTTTAGAAGAAATTGGACAAATCTTTAACGTCACACGCGAACGAATTCGCCAAATCGAAGCTAAAGCACTTCGTAAGTTGCGCCATCCTAACCGCAACAGCGTTTTGAAAGAGTATATTCGTTAAAGGATATTTTCAAATGTCCGCTTTATGTCATGCTGAACGCAGTGAAGCATCTGGTATATAGTTAATCCTTAGATTCTAGCCTACGGCAAATGCTCCGCATTACGCTGCGCTCAGAATGACAAGCTAGATTTGCGTGATTAATGACAAGTTAAAGCTGCGCGCACTATAGACAAGTTAAACCTGCGCGCACTATAGACAAGTTAAACCTTCTAGTCAACTTTTTAATTAGTGTCATAATATGAACCTGGA
>ERZ1066124.107-NODE-107-length-83224-cov-26.808114_pt1 | contig 83224 bp, 69 predicted proteins | sample MGYA00382771_ERZ1066124 | MGnify/ENA primary metagenome ERZ1066124 (study PRJEB33369, sample SAMEA5778354) | biofilm metagenome | biome: Industrial cooling water; feature: Water cooling tower basin; material: Biofilm | place: United Arab Emirates | collected... | reverse complement strand
ACTGGCATGATCAAAAACGAGCTAGTCCCTCATCTACTTAAATACAACTGTAGTACTGAGAGCGCATTTCTAAATAGAAGCTGAAGCTAGCAAGTCCGAGCAAAAAAGTTGGCTACAAATCGAAGTAAGGCTGTGTTTCTACCAAACAATAATGGTCACAACTCTCAAACCGCGAAGGTTTCACCGTGTAACAGAACGTGCGAAGAAACGCTATAGTACAGATTTGAGTGATTCGGAATGGCAAACCATTCAGCCATTACTACCACGGGCAAAAGCAAGGGGACGCAAACGCCAAGTAGATGAGCGGGAAGTGCTCAATGCCATCTTTTACCAAATTCATAATGGTTGCATTTGGAGCGACTTACCAAAGGATTTACCCGCCTGGCAAACCGTCTACAAATACTTTCGTCGGTGGCAGCGAAAAGGCATTTGGCGACAGATTCATGACAAATTACGGCAAGACGTACGACAGAGTGTCGGCAAGCTACCTAATGCCAGTGCTGGCAGTCTCGATAGCCAGTCGGTCAAAACGACGGAAAAAAAGGGGAAGTTTATGGTTTTGATGGCGGCAAATTGATTAAAGGACGCAAGCGGTTTATCTTGGTCGATACACTGGGTTTACTCATGTCGGTAGTAGTGATAGAGGCAAACTGTTCTGAGCAGCGTGGGGGTGTAATTGCCGTGTCTGACCTTGAAATACAGCACTCGTCAGAAGTTGCAAATCGTTTGGGTAGATCAAGGATATCAAGGAGAAAATTTTGCCCGCGTCATCGAGCAATTGTGTGGCGCGAAGGTAGAGGTGGTCAAGCGGTCTGAGCCAGGATTCGCCATTCTCCCGAAAAGATGGGTTGTAGAACGTACTTTTGGCTGGCTCAATCAAAATCGACGCTTGAGCAAGGATTATGAACTATTACCGGAAGTAAGTGAAGCCATGATTCAAGGTGCAATGATTCGATTGATGCTGCAACGTTTAGCTCATCCAGCCGGAACAGTTTAAGAATTTATTTGGAAATGCGCTCTGAAGGACAACCAGTTTGCCCTCGTTGTGGCTATCACCATACTGTCAAAAATGAGACAATTCATAACAAACAATCCAAACATAAGTGTCAAGACTGCGGTAGACAGTTATTTGGTTTTTTATTCATTATCATAATGCTTCTATACTAGCTTAATCATCCATCACTACATATTTACCACTACCATCCAATTGAGCATAGAATCATTCCCAATTAACTGTTGCTGGCGTAAGCAATCGTACTAACTCAGGTATTCTCTGCTTGTCTGGAATCAAGGCGTGTGTTGGGAATGTATGTCTGATTACTCGCCAACGCTCAATTGATGTAGAGAAATTTGTTTGCATAAACTTTCTACAGCTAGCGTTAGAGATCGCATTAATTCAGAATTCTCGTTGTAATCCACGGGCGTTAAATTTGCCACTCGCTGACCTTGAGTTAGGTTTAATTCCCGTCCCCATTCTTTTGGCGTACTACTATTTTTGTAAAGCGCGATCGCTGTCCCCTGTTCTTGATTTAGTAATGAAAAGTAGGGAATATCCGATTCTCCATCGCCAACGTAAATCGCCTGTGTCAGCGGAATATGCAGTTCCTCGGCGGGTACGTCTCGATAAACAAAAGTTTGACCGTCATCTTTGTGATGCTCGATTCCTTTTGCTAATTGAAAGAGATATCCCTCTTTTATCACTCTAAGCAGATGAAAAAATAAATCGTAAGTTGAGCTGATGCACGACCGGACATATAAACTGATTCATCTGACCTATGAGTTGCTCAAATCCAAACTGCAAAGAAGTGATGGGAAATACTTCTAACCATCGATGCGCGCCAGTTGAAACAAATTAATGGTTGGATAATTAAACGCAAATTGTTGAGCAGATGTTTCCAACCACGTTGATTATTCCACCACGGATGTTGAGCAAACTGTTGATGAGTTATTGGACAAGAGTGATTAAAGGCATCAGCGAACAGACTCACCATCAAAAATGCACTCATCACCATCTCCCACCATTTCTCAATCTGTGAGTATTGGGTCATGCGAAAATCTGCCCAACCAAGCGTATCCTTAGCTTGTTTAAGTCCATACTCAATCCAAGTTCTAAACCCATAACTATCACCAATTTCGCTCAGTTTGATAGCAGGTGCAGCTACCATAACAAACGAAGTCGAATTATCCGGCAAGGTTTTGGGGTCAGTAATCAACAGCCAATATTGCTTACGACGACGCTTCCCATAGATCACCTCCGCCATATAGCGGATTTCGGTTGTGCCATTGCGGGCATGTGCGTTCAAACCTCTGCCACAGTTGTTGAACTACCTCTTGGTCTTGGGGTAGCCACAAGGCATGGTTGCTGCGAATTGCCAAAATGTAAGGCAATTTCAACTCATCTAGAACATTGACAAAGTTGACTTTGCTTTCACGCCCACAAACTATCGGCAAGTACTAACTCAAAGTCAAAGCCAATCGCTTGCAGTTGTCGGATCATCATTGCGGCAATTTGTGGTTTAGTTTGATATACATCTCCATCTTTGAGTCGTTCTCGTGGTTTGTAGACTTCAAAATTCAAAGGCAAAATCATTCCGTCAACTAACCCATAAGCAGTGACAGCAACAATGCCATTCTCCTTTTTGCCCGCATTACCAATGTATTGTCGTTTGACAGGTAGAGGTACTTTTCCCTTTCTTACAATCTCCGGTTTCATCAATCAATAAAATCATTGTTCTTCCATGCAACACCTTGAGGATTAACACAAGAGCGTTTTTGACGCAACTGTTGGACTGTCCAAGGTGACGGGCGTGAGAAAGTGATGTAAGTTTTGATGGTTGTCTAGTCCCACAGATGCGTGCAATCGCTGGTAGTGATTTGCGTTTAATCTCAATAATCATGCCCAAATGCAGCAACTTGAACGCTTCAAAGCTCCGCAATAAGCGGAAATAACGTCCTAAACAGTTGACAATATTCATCGACAAATCGGATCGTGGGTTGAGCAGATCTTGCAGCTGACATCTTCACTTTCAAACAGTAGGATCTACTTCTATTCTAAATACCTCTGCTTAGAGTGATAAAAGAGGGATAAGAGCATGGGCAATTTACTATTCGACGATTGGAGTTACGGCAAGCAAAGGCGTGTAATTTATCGTGTAATACGGAAACGATATGGTGCATTAATTTAGTCATCGCTCGGCATGGAAAATCCTCGCCAACTCGCTTTCATCGCCCTCAAATCGGTACATCGGGATGCGTATGCAGATGTAGCTTTAGAGCGGGTACTGAGTCAATCGGACTTGAACGCCGTCGATCGCCGTTTAGTGACAGAATTAGTTTACGGTAGCGTCAGGAGAATGCGATCGCTCATCTGTGAGATTCTTCTTTCTGCATCATCAAAATTGCGGCAGACCCTTAATCTGGTCTCAAAACTGCGATGATTTCGGGTCGGAGCGATTATGATTTCGGATCGCTACAGCTAGCAACTTACTCTCTTAGCTTGCCTGCTCGGTTCAGATAGCTCAACTTGCTGCTGCTGGCGACGTAATTTCTCCAGCCGAACGCGAAGGGCAAAAATCGCCTCCTCAATCTTCACCAAAGACCAACGCTGTCGCCATATCCCCTCTTCTTGCTGGCGTTGTTCTACCCATTCCCATAGCATTCCAAACGTCTGGGGTAGTGCTAACTCTTGCCTCAAAAATTGAACGTTCACACCTAAAGCATTCGCTATCAGCGCGATCGCTTTTTCATCAACTCGTTCGTCATTGAGGAAGCACCACCAAAGGATTCTCAACCGATGCCGCAACCAAAAACGACTCTCTATCTCAGCCGCAGACTCTACCAAAAACGGCTGATGCTGAAGCCCCATTTTTTCCCATTTACTTAATTGGTTTGCCAAACCGATGCTCGTGCGTCCCGTAGTGCGCGCTGACGTGTAGACTCGCACCAAGGGACTGTGGCGAAAACGAGCGTTGACTCTTACTAACGATTTATAGAAAGCTACGTCTTCGGGAGTTCGCACGGGTTGCATTCCTCCGGCGCGATCGTACATGTCAGTTGTAACGGCAAGACTAGCACCATAGTGTTGATAGTGCCGAGGTAAGGTATCAACCGGATCGGAGTCAAAGTACGTTTCTAATTCTGCTACTAAATAGCGATAACCTACTTCTCGCAAATGACAAGCTCGCGCGTAAGGAGCTAAAGCTGCGCGTTCCTGATAATTTGTCAAAATTCTTCCTCCTACAGCATCAGCACCGCAGCCAATCTCGTATAAGGTTGCGGCTATCCATGTCGGGGTAACTCGCGAGTCTCCATCTGTAGAGGCGATAACTCGTCTTGTACCACCGAGCGGACTGAGACGATAATAAGCTTCATCCATCAAAATTTGTCTGACTCGACCGATATAAGCTTCAGTAGAAGGAAGAGTTTTGTCTACCACATGCAGCACCAGGTCGGAGTGAGATTTGGCAAAGCCGTAGGCGATCGCTGCTGAATCGTCACTGCAATTATTGGCTAGCAGAATGACTTCATAACGTTTGCGGTCAAGCGGATGTCCTTTTAGATCGACCTGATGGTACAAAGCCAACAGAGTACTTTCTAAAGTCTCAGCTTCATTTCGGACTGGGACAATGACGCAAACTTCACATTGAGATAGAGGAGGAGTAGCAACTAGGGGAGAAACTCGATCGGATAACCAACTGAGGTAAGGGATTGTCTGGGCGCGATCGCTTATTTGCACATCATTTTTGCCATGCGCGAGAATATGCCTCGGCATGTCGATCCAATTCATCACAAGTTTTATAAAGATTTATTACATGTCAGTACATGTTAATTTTGCTACTTCATCTAGGCAGTCGAAATCTGTCCCCTGGTTGATTATTTTTAATTCACAATTTTTTAAAGCTGGATGCAAAATCTACTGACTTATGCTCGGTTGTGAGAGGAAAAATCCTTGTTCGAGAATCTGTCACCTTTTATAGAGCAAAACGTATAGCAGAGTTCAACTTGACGCTTCCGAAGAAATACCAGCAGGATGCTGCTTAAGTAGCTGGCTTTTCCTCCTCTAAATCTGCTGTTCTTGGCACAAACAATAGTGGCAACAAGAGTCCAGAACGGCGTTTGTAGTCAGTAAACTCAGGGTAGCGAGATAGAGACTTATCTTTTTTGAGCATATTTGGCATAAACACCACGATGATAAAACCTGCAAGAATTAAAAATGGGAGCCAGTGTTGAGCCAGCATGGCAAAGGCACTATAAATCAATATCTCTCCGAGATAATTAGTATTGCGACAACGAGCAAAGAATCCTTCTGCAATCAGTCCAGGCTGATACTTTAGGGTATAGTATTTTTGGGCATCGCTAACAAAGTGCAAAAACACGCCAAGAATGTTCAAACAAATAGCTGCTGCTACCAGTGGATATGACGGTATTGTGCCACTACTAATCAGAATAAATGGCGCTATCCAATATAAATTCACTATGCCAAAGATGAAAATGCCCTGTAAAATAGAAACCTCTTGCTCCCATTGTTTATCTGGGTAAATCCGGTCTTTGAGCAGCCATAAGAAACCATAAGTGCCATGAAGGGCTAGATAAACCCAAGCCCCAAGGGTAAAATTCTGATAGAAAAACATCAGCCCTAAAATTACTCCAAAAGTCAGTCCTTTACTCAAATTGATAGCGTGTTTGGCTTTCATCACAGCAACTCCTATTTATCCGATCGTAACGTTATTAACAGCACATCTATTTTTTACGAGTGCAGATTTAAGTTATTACAACTACCACTCCCCACTCTCCTAAAAAATAGCAAAATAGTAATTGAGGATACACCTGTAGGAGCAACTCATGCATTCAAGCACCCAACCGCAGGATTTGGCATGGCGGTTTTGGCTGGCTCTACCACTCTATCCATTTGGCAAGCGGCGGACGCTTTGCACGGAGGTAGTGAAGGATACGATCTGGACGTTCGACCAGCTTCAAGGGTTTTTCTATGCGGTTGTGACGATTCGGATGACCGTCGTTAAGCTTGATGCGGGTGGTTTGCTGATCTACGCACCCGTTGCACCAACAAATGAGTGTATTCGCATGGTGAAGGAGTTGGTAGCAAAGCATGGTGATGTGAAGTATATTATTTTACCCACTAGTTCGGGGCTGGAACACAAGATTTTTGTCGGTCCTTTCGCTCGGTGCTTCCCTCAAGCTGAGGTTTTTGTTGCACCACACCAGTGGAGTTTTCCGCTCAATTTACCGCTGTCGTGGTTGGGTTTTCCGCAAAAACGCACGCAGGTACTTCCAGAAGAGAGCCAAATGGCTCCCTTTGGCACAGAGTTTGACTATGCCATATTGGATCTGGATTTAGGAAAAGGTTCCTTTGCAGACGTGGCACTGCTACACAAGCGATCGCGCACTCTGCTGTTAACTGATGCCATCATATCCATCCCAGAGGAACCACCCGCAATTTTGCAATTAGACCCGTATCCTTTGCTGTTTCATGCTAGAGACAGTGGCGATGAGGTAATAGAAGATACACCCGCCAATCGTCGTAAAGGATGGCAGCGAATCTGCTTATTTGCCATTTACTTTCGTCCTCAAGCTGTAGAAACAGCCGGACTGATGCAGATGCTACGCAATGCTGCCAAAGCCAAAGAGCGATCGCGACAAGCTTACTTTGGCTTATATCCCTTCCGCTGGCAAGAAGGTTGGCAGCAGTCATTTGCTGCTTTACGGGGAAATGGTCGTCCGTTTGTCGCCCCAATTCTGCAAACTCTGATTTTTCCTCAAGCTCCAAAACAAGTTATAGACTGGGCTGATAAAGTAGCAACTTGGGATTTTGGGCGGATTATTAGCTGTCACTTGGACGCACCGATCGCCACAACTCCGGATGAATTTCGGCTGGCTTTTGCTTGTTTAGAACAAAATCCCCGCGCGAGTCAGAACGTGCTTCTACCGGAAGAAGACTTTGGATTCTTACGGCAACTAGAAGCATTTTTAGTCAAATATGGCATTGCTACGCCAGCCAAAGAAAAAGTTTAAAGCATGTGACAGTATATACTTTAGTTTAAAGAAGCGTCTTTAAGGAAGCATCGCCAGCTAAGATTCATGAACCCCGAGATATTGACAGAATTGCGAGCTTGCTGTAGAGATGAAGCGGCATTTAAGCAGATGCAACAGCTTCTGACTGACAAAATTCAACCTCTAGAGCAGGAGATCGATCGGGCGCATTTCCAGATGGAGCGACAGAAAGCCCTATTCAACGCGATCGCTCGACTGCGAGAACCCCTCGATTTGGAAACAATTTTTCAAGCCACTGCCACCGAAGTACGTCAACTTTTGGCAGCAGACCGAGTGGGGATGTTTCGCTTCTATGCCAATTCTGGATGGGATGACGGAGAATTCGTGTCTGAGGATGTCGCTGCCGATTTTGACTCAGCCATAGCGCAAAAAGTCCACGACCATTGCTTCGGCGACCGATTCGCCATCCACTACCAACGGGGTCGGGTGCAGGCAGTTGCCGATATCTACGACGCTGGACTGAGCGATTGTCACATTCAGATCTTATCCCGATTTCAAGTGCGGGCTAACTTGGTCGTGCCACTCCTACAAGGTCAAAACCTCTGGGGATTGCTCTGCATTCATCAATGTCGCGCCCCGCGTCAGTGGCAGGAAACCGAGATCGAGTTTGTGAATCAGATTGCCGCTCACTTAGGGGTAGCTCTCCAACACGCCGAACTGCTAGCCGAACTGCGCTTGGAGATTGTCGAACGGCAGCAAGCCGAGCAACGCGCTCAAGAATTGAATTGGGAATTACAGCAAGCGATCGTCGAACTAAAGGCAGTAAATAAGGAATTGGAAGCTTTTAGCTATTCAGTTTCTCACGATCTGCGCGCGCCCTTACGCAGCATTGATGGCTTTAGTCAGGCATTACTGGAAGACTGCCCCGACCAGTTGGATGACATCGGACAAGACTATCTGCGCCGCATCCGCTTTGCCACCCAGCGGATGGGGCAGTTGATTGACGATCTCCTCACCCTATCGCGGGTCACTCGTAGCGACATGCAAAGGGAATCCGTCGATCTGAGCCAATTAGCCAGTCGCATCTGCACTCATTTACAGCAGGCTCATCCAGAAGGACAGGTGGAGTTTCAGGTTCAACCTGGCTTAGTTGCCCAAGGAGATGCCCGTCTGCTGCAAGTGTTGTTAGAGAATTTACTAAATAATGCTTGGAAATTTACCTCTAGGCAGTTGCAAGCAAAAATTGCCTTTGGCGCGATCGCCCAGGAAAATGGGATTCCAGTTTATTTTGTGCGGGATGATGGTGTTGGCTTCGATATGGCTTATGTTGACAAGTTATTTAGACCGTTCCAGCGATTGCACGGCATGAATGAATTTTCCGGTAACGGGATTGGACTTGCCACGGTGCAGCGAATCGTACATCGGCATGGGGGACGGGTGTGGGCAGAAGGGGCATTGGCACAAGGAGCGACGTTTTATTTCATGTTAATGGCAGAGGAGGTTGGGATATGAATGGGAATGGCAATAACAAAGTCATTCTTCTAGTCGAAGATAATCCCGACGATGAAGCATTGGCAATCCGCGCCCTCAAACGCCATCACATCGGCAATGATATTGTAGTCGCTCATGATGGAGTCGAAGCCCTAGACTACCTATTTGGCACGGGCATGTATGCAGAACGAGATGTCAATAGCAAACCATCTGTGGTTTTGCTAGATCTGAAGCTGCCGCGCGTGGATGGACTTGAAGTTTTGCGCCGTTTACGGGAAGATGAACGCACTAAACTATTGCCCGTGGTCGTCTTGACGACTTCCAGCGAAGAGCGAGATTTGCTCGATAGTTACAGCTTGGGATGCAATAGTTACATTCGCAAACCTGTAAATTTTCTTCAGTTTTCGGAGGCAATTCGGCAATTGGGAATGTATTGGCTGTTGATGAACGAACCACCACCGCTTTAGGGAGGCGCGATGAACCCTCACCTATCCGTTCTAGTTGTCGAAGACTCGGAAGATGATATGCTCCTGATACTGCGAGAACTGCGGCGGGGCGGCTACACTTTGGATTACGAGCGGGTGGAGACGGCGGCTCAGATGCAGGCGGCGCTCGATCGCCAGTCGTGGGATATCGTCATTGCCGATTACACCCTACCTGCGTTTAGCGCCCCAGATGCCCTGAAATTACTCCAGAGCCAGCAGCGGGATTTACCATTTATCATTGTCTCTGGCACGATTGGCGAAGAGACTGCCGTTGCTGCCATGAAAGCGGGAGCGCACGACTACATCACCAAGGGCAACTTAGCTCGGTTAGTACCTGCCGTGGAGCGAGAGTTGCGCGAGGCAAGGGAACGACAGAAACGGCATCATGCAGAACAGGCATTACGAGAAAGCGAAGCGCGGTTTCGCCAATTGGCAGAGAACATTGTTGAAAGCGTGTTCTGGATCTGTGACCCCAGAGTGCCTCAGAATCTCTACGTTAGCCCTGCCTACGAACGCATCTGGGGGCAATCCTGCGAGAGTTTGTCTGCCGATTTTATGGGATGGCTAGAGGCGATCCATCCTGAAGATCGGCATCGCATTCAAACTAAGTTCTTCGAGCAGGCTCTAGCAGGTGATTATGACGAAGAATATCGAATTATCCGTCCCGATGGCTCGCTCCGATGGATTCGCGATCGCGGTTTTCCGATTCAAGATGACTTTGGCACACCTTACCGAGTGGTGGGCATTGCGGAAGACATTACCGAGCGCAAGCTGACAGAAGCAGCCCTGCGCCGCGCCCAACGTCTGGAAAGCCTGGGGACTTTAGCAAGTGGCATTGCTCACGACTTCAACAATATTCTCACTCCCATTCTGGCAACGGCTCAACTGCTACCTTTAAAGCTTCCCCTAGACAAGCAGAATCAGCACCTACTCAAGCTGATTGAAGATAGTGCGAAACGCGGGGCAGATTTGGTCAAGCAAATTTTAGCCTTTGCCCGTGGGGTAGAAGGCAGGCGAGTCCCACTGCAAGTCAGGCATGTGTTGTCAGAAGTCGTGCAAGTTGCCCGTCAGACTTTTCCCAAAGCCATTGAAATCCATGCAGACTTTCCTATCGCTAATCTTTGGACGGTTGCCGCCGATGCTACCCAACTGCATCAGGTATTTATGAACCTCTGCGTCAATGCCCGCGATGCTATGCCCAACGGCGGAATTCTCAGCCTTGCTGCTGAAAATAAACTCGTTGACGAAACCTGCACTCGAATAAATCCAGAAGCTCGCCCAGGTTGTTACGTGGCGATCGCGATTTCGGATACAGGAACGGGGATTCCGGCTGAATTCTTGGAGCAAATTTTTGACCCCTTTTTCACTACTAAAGAAGTAGGCAAAGGGACGGGGCTAGGTCTATCCACCGTTTTAGGCATTGTGAAAAACCACGGGGGCTTTGTCAAGGTGTATAGCGAAGTAGGAAAAGGAGCGCAATTTAAGGTCTACTTACCTGCGATCGCCGACGCAGTGAATCAACCAGCAGAAGAACTCGCGTTTTTGACTGGAAACAACGAGCTAATTCTGATTGTGGAAGACGAACCGTTGATTCAACAGGTGACTCAAACCTCGTTAGAGGACTACAATTACAGGACTATGATTGCCAAGGATGGGATTGAGGCGATCGCCCTATATGCCGAACTCAAGCATGAGATCGATCTGGTGCTGATAGATATCATGATGCCGTCAATGGATGGATTCACGGCGCTTCGCGCCTTGCAAAAACTCAATTCTAAAGTCAAGGCGATCGTCACGAGTGGTTTAGCATCAAATAGCCAGCTAGCTGAAGCAACCGAACTCGGGATCGAAGCAGTTTTACCCAAGCCCTATACGGCAAAAGAATTATTGGACACCTTACACAGGGTTTTGCATCCTGAGTAGTGAGGAGTGGGGAGTGGGCAGTGGGGAGTGGGCAGTGGGGAGTGGGCAGTGGGCAGTGGGGAGTGGGGAGTGGGGAGCAGAGGGGCAGAGGGGCAGAGGAGATTCAATTCTTCTGACTTCTGGCTTCTGACTTCTGGCTCCTGGCTTCTGGCTTCTGGCTCCTGGCTCCTGGCTCCTGTCTCCTTTCTTCGCTGATAACTGAATTCACAAATCAATCGCTACTTTGACCGCATCAGTAGCTCGATGCAGGCGAAAACCAAGTTTTTCACAGACGCGCTGCATAGCTCGATTCTCGGGGAGGATTTCGGCGCTGATGCAGTCCAGTTTTTCATCGCGACCGACTTGTAATAGACGACTTAATAATTCCGTGCCTAAGCCTTGACGCTGGTGGCGATCGCCTACTAACATAGCAAACTCTGCTTCGTTGGAGCCATGTAATTTACTCAGACGACCGACTGCCAAGATTTCCCGTGCTGAGGTTTGCGGATGATGGTACTCTGCCACTAAAGCCATTTCGCGATCGTAGTCGATAAAGCAGATCCGCGTTAGTCGTTCGTGAGCGATCCGCTGACTCAACTTAATTAAATGGAAATAGCGAAAATAGACGCTTTCCTCCGACAGCGTTTTGTGAAACTGCACCATCAAAGGTTCGTCTTCGGGTCGGATGGGGCGAATGGTGACAGTCGTACCGTCTTTCATCGCCCACTGACTCACGTACTGCTGGGGATAGGGACGAATCGCTAGTTTCGGTAACTGGTCTTCTGGTGTCTCTGGCGGATGCAAAACGATCCGCGCATCTAAGGCGATGAAGGAATCAGGACGAGCTAACAACGGATTAATATCGATCTCCTTAATCCAACGCTGTTCGACTACGAGTTGGCTGAATAATACCAAAAGTTGCTCTAGTGCCTCTAAATCGACGCTCTGCTGTCCCCTGACTCCTTTAAGTGCCTCATAAATTTTGGTCTGTTCCATCATCCGGCGTGCCAAAGTAGTATTCAGAGGCGGGAGGGCGATCGCTCGATCTTTAAAGACTTCTACTAACTGTCCCCCTAAGCCAAATAGCAGCGTCGGACCGAATTGCGGATCGAGGCTGCTACCAACAATCAATTCGTATCCATCCAATTTCAGCATCGGTTGGACGGTTACGCCCAAGAATGGCGGTGCGTGGGGTGTTGTAGGGGCGGGTTCACCAGAGAGATCTGCGGACAAACGAGTGGTTTGGATAAACCCGCCCGTACCGGAGTGAGGAGGATGATTTTGGACGTATTGGTTGACAGCAGTTTCAATTTTGTGGTAGGCGCGGCGCACGGCATCGGCATCGGGTAAATTTAACTCCACGCCGCCAACATCGGTTTTGTGGGTGATGGTTTCGGAAAACAGTTTCAGGACAATGGGATAACCAATGCGATCGCTATATTCCACTGCTTCAGCTTCGCTTCTAGCAACATAAGTTGGGACGACGGGAATACCGTAAGCAGCTAGCACTTGCTTCGATTCAAATTCCGTGAGGATCGTCCGCCCCTGTTGTCGTGCCGTTTCAACGATCTGCGCTACTAAGGAGCGATCGCTGTTGCTATCGGCTAAATCTGCTGGTAAAGCAGGAGTTTCGTAAATGCCGCGCAAGTTGTAACTGTAACGCCACATCAAGCTGAAGACACGGGCGGCTGTATCTGGATATTGATAAGTTGGGATACCAGCATCGTTGAGAATCTTTTCTCCTGCTGTCACGTCTGCGCCCCCCATCCAACTGGCTAGAATCGGTTTACCAGGTAGAGACGTTACATGTAACGTCTCTACATAAGATTTCAATGCTTCTGCCGTCTTGGTGGGATCGGTCATGGCTTGAGGGGTCAAAATTACCAATAAACCGTCGCTGTTGGGGTCTTTTGCAGCTACCTCTAAAGCTCGGCTGTAACGCTGGGGTTCGGCATCTCCTAAAATGTCGATCGGATTGTTGTGGCTCCAGTGGGTAGGTAGGAATCGATCCAATTCAGTACGAGTCTCCTCGGTGATTTCTGACAGTTCGCCCCCCATAGCAATTAAGGCATCTGTAGTTAGTACCCCAGGACCACCCGCATTGGTGAGAATTGTTAAGCGCCGACCTTTGGGACGGGGTTGTTTTGCCAATACTTCCGCCATATTGAATAAGTCAGAAATGCGATTGACTTGCAACACGCCACAACGCCGGAAAGCTGCATCTAGTACGACATCGCTACCAGCTAGCGCCCCCGTGTGAGAAGCTGCTGCTTTTGCTGCTGCCTCCGTTTTACCTGCTTTGAGGACGATAATTGGTTTAGTCAGCGCCACTTCCCTCGCTGCCGACAGAAACGATCGCGCATTGCCGATCGATTCCATGTAAATCACAATACTCTGGGTATGGGGGTCGTCACCGAGATAGTAAATCAAATCGCCCCAATTGATATCGAGCATGGAACCGATAGAAACGAAGGCACTAAACCCGACATTCTCTTGCAAGCTCCAATCGAGAATCGCCGTGCAGAGCGCCCCACTTTGGCTGATGAAACCAACATTACCAGGTTGAGCGATCGTGCTGGCAAATGTCGCATTTAAGCCTGTAAGGGGATTCATCACCCCCAGACAGTTAGGACCGATAATTCGCATCTTACCTCGGCTTGCTGCCATCACTTGCCGTTCTAACTCGATCCCAGCTGCTCCAGCTTCTTTAAACCCAGCAGAAATAATAATTGCGCTTTTAATTCCTTCATCAACACACTCGGCGATCGCTCCTGGTACGGCGGGTGCAGGAATTGCTATGACTGCCAGATCGACTGGTGCGGGGACATCTTTAATCGTAGGATAAGCCTTAATTCCCAACACGCTAGGACGTTTGGGATTAACTGGAAACACAGTTCCACCAAATGGATTACCGATCAGGTTCCATAGCAAGGTGCGCCCTACACTCCCTGGTTTTTCGCTGGCTCCAATCACGGCAACATTTTGAGGGGCAAAAATTGCATTGAGGGGATTGCTAGACCGTTCGGAGCGCAGAATATCGTAAGCGCGTTCGGCGATCGTTGGTTCAGAAGACTGTTGAATCACTGTAGTGAGTAGTGAGTGGTGAGTAGGAAGAAAAATCTAATAGCTAATCGCTCTTTGATAACTAATCATTGTCACTGTTACTATATCTAGCTGTTACTTCCTGGCAAGCAGAGATACTCAAGGTTTTCTTTATTCTCGTCGTTAAGAAAATGCAAAAGTATCAATGTTTCATGCTGAAATTGAAAAAAGGTTATTGCTTTAACGACAACTAACAGCTAACAACGGTCAACTTTCAACCGGAATCAGTTGATACCAATTCTCCGTAGAGATGCACTAAATTCGACCCCCCTGTAGTCCCCCCGAAGTCGCGGGGGGACGCCGAAGGCGGGGGGTAGAAATAATGCAGCTTCACACAGAAACGGTATGAGCAATTTTTTCTAAGGCGATCGCCATACTTGTTTCTGCGAACGGTGACAGGCGATCGCCAAGTTCAAAATTCTCCCCAGGAATCAATACCCACAAGGCTTGGGGAATCCGATTATAAACCGCTTGCGTCAAAGCAAGGAGCGATCGCGGATCGGCTGAGTGTGCTGTCAAAGTGCTAGTCAGATCGGGTTCTATGGCTACGATCTGTACTTCTTTACTGGTCTTCTGTTCGCAAGCATCAACAAAAATAGCTAGATCGACATCTGCCAACTGAGCAGCGAGTTCGGGAGTTAGTTGGTGAATGGCAAGCGATCGCAGGTTTGGTATTTCCCAAGTGGCTACTATCTCTGCAACTCGTTGTCCTACTGCATCATCACTGCGTAAATCGTTACCATACCCAATAACTAAATAGGATTGAGTTGTGGTAAAAGTACGGTTGTTCGTTCTCTCTATTGACTCAAGCCACAAATTGTTTACCTCCAAATTCTCATCTACTTAGAAGCTAAGAGCAAACTTTGAGGAAGTTGTGAGGGTGAGAACCGCGCAGATTCAATAAATTTTTGTAAAATTGGCGCGCGATCGCCCTTTCTCCACGCAATACCAATTTCAATTTTAGGAGTTGGCTCCACAAGCGATCGATATACTACTCCCGATCGCTGTAAATTTTGTAGAGAAGCAGGTACTAACGCCACTCCTACACCCCCTGCTACTAAACTAATACTAGTTTGTAGTTGTATAGCTTCCTGTACTGCAATTGGGCTAAACTCAGTTTGTTGAAAAAACTGTATTATTTGATTGTAAAGTCCGCTACCTAAACGAGCAGGTGGCAAAATAAATAATTCTCGCTCGAAGGCACGGATCGATACTCGTTCCGATGTCGCTAGAGGATGGCTAGCTGGAATTGCGATCGCCATGCCTTCTTTTAACACGGAAATGACTTCTAACTCCTCCAGTTCAATCGGGAGGTAGAGAATACCCGCATCGATTTGCTGTTGTTGTAAATGCAAGATTTGTTGCTGCGTCGTCAATTCATGCAAATCCAATACTACTTCGGGACATCGTTCTCGCAACGCATTCAATAAGGTGGGTAAGACGCTATATGTAGCTGAACTATTAAAACCCAAACTCAAACGTCCAATTTCACCTCGGCTCGCACGTTGCGCCGCTTCCACAGCTTGCTCGATCTGTCCGAGTACCTGTATAACTTTTTCTAAAAATACTTGACCCGCCGCAGTCAATTCTACACGCCGTTTCGTGCGATCGAACAGCGTCACTCCCATCTGGATTTCTAAATCGCGGATTTGCTGACTCAGTGGTGGTTGAGCGATATGGAGACGTTCGGCGGCGCGGCTGAAATTTAATTCCTCAGCCACAGCTATGAAATAGCGCAGGTGACGAAGTTCCATGATGGTAATGGGTAATTGGTAATTGGTAATTGGTAATTGGTAATGGGTAATTGGTAGTTGCACACCTGCACACCTGCACACCTGCTTTTTTCTCCAACTCCCGACTCACGACTCCCGACTCCCAACTTCCACAGTTATATTTTTTAAGTATAAGTTTTGCAGTAAATATATATTGGACATCTGAAACTAGCTTTTCTACAGTACATGTAAGTACGTAGTGGAAATTTCATATGAATGACGTAAATATTCAAATTCGCTTTGCAACAGTTGAAGATGTAGAGCAAGTTTTTGCTTCGATCGTTCAGAAAGCTGCATTTGATGGATGTGCGGATGCATTACAAGCAACCCCTCAGCAGTTAGAGCAGACTTTATTTAGTCAATCGCCGTTGGCAAGAGTATTATTAGCAGAAGTTGATGGCAAGGCGATCGCATTTGCCTTATTTTTCTACACCTACTCCAGTTTTCTTGCCAAACCAAGTATTTGGCTCGACGATTTATTTGTCCAGCCACACATGCGCGGTCGAGGAGTCGGAACCGCACTGTTGAGACACTTAGCAACCCTTGCAGCCAAGAACAATTGCGGACGTATAGAATGGACGGTTAACACAAACAACGATCGCGGCATCGCATTCTATCAAAAACAAGGCGCAAAAATTTTCGACAACCTTCGCCTTTGTCGGCTTAGTTGAAAGTGAGTAGTGAGTAGTGAGCAGTGAGTAGTGAAACTACAAATGACCAATGACTAATGACCAATGACTAATGACCAATCACCAATCACCTCTAAAATTATTTACGGCACATATGGAGATCGATCGTGGCAAAGATTAACGATAACTACCTGAAACTAAAAGCTGGCTACCTGTTTCCTGAAATTGCGCGGCGGGTGAATGCTTTTGCTGAAGCGAATCCCGATGCAAAAATTATCCGCTTGGGAATTGGCGATGTCACCGAACCATTACCAGAAGCCTGTCGCACGGCGATGATTCAAGCTGTGGAAGAAATGGGCGATCGCGCTACATTTAAAGGCTACGGTCCCGAACAAGGTTATGCTTGGTTACGGGAGAAAATCGCCAGTCACGATTTCCAAACGCGAGGATGTGCGATCGATGCCTCGGAAATCTTTATTTCTGACGGTTCCAAGTGCGATACGGGTAATATTCTCGATATTTTTGGTAAAGACAACAAAATTGCCGTTACCGATCCTGTATATCCCGTGTATGTCGATACTAACGTTATGGCAGGGCATACGGGAGAGGCAAACGATAAAGGTGAGTATGGCGGTTTAGTTTATCTACCCGTGACGGCAGAAAACAACTTTACGGCTGAAATTCCGACTCAAAAAGTCGATTTGATTTATCTCTGTTTCCCTAACAACCCCACAGGTGCAACAGCAACGCGTGAACATCTCCAAGCATGGGTAGACTACGCCAAGGCTAACGGCTCGATAATTTTCTTTGATGCGGCTTACGAGGCTTACATTACAGATCCAGAGTTACCCCATTCTATCTACGAAATTGAAGGGGCTAGAGATTGCGCGATCGAATTTCGTTCTTTTTCTAAAAATGCTGGTTTTACAGGTACGCGCTGCGCTTTAACTGTCGTACCCAAAACCCTGAAGGCAAAAGCTGCTGATGGTACGGATGTAGAATTGTGGAAATTGTGGAATCGTCGCCAATCTACCAAATTTAATGGCGTATCTTATATCGTGCAGCGCGGTGCGGAGGCAGTTTATTCTGAAGCTGGTCGAGCACAAATTACCGCTCTTGTCAAGTTTTATCTAGAAAATGCCAAAATTATCCGCGAACAACTGATAGCTGCGGGTATAGACGTATATGGTGGCGTAAATGCACCTTATGTCTGGGTGAAAACTCCTCACGGTTTATCGAGTTGGGATTTCTTTGATAAATTGCTGCAAGTTTGTAACGTTGTGGGAACGCCTGGTTCTGGATTTGGTGCGGCTGGCGAAGGCTATTTCCGCATTTCTGCGTTTAACAGCCGCGAGAATGTAGAAGAAGCAATGCGCCGAATTGTCGAGAAGTTTAAAGTATAAGGCGAAATCGATACACTGTAGGGGCGGGTTCACTAAAAAATCTCTATATTGAAGTGAAGATTTATTCCAACCCGTCCTGACTCAACATACTGACAACTTTCATAAGCTGTTATACATTTAATCTACATAATGTCCCAAGCCAAAATCTACGTGCAAGCGTGAGTTTCACAATTTTGACTTTTAACTTTTAACTTTTGACTTGCTTATGACTACTGCAATTCCTGTCGTCAAACCTGTTAGCCAAATGCGGCTTGCTCCTGGTAGTGCAGTCACGATTCCCAATGTTAGTTGGCAAGAATTTGAATTAATTTTACACGAATTAGGCGAACATCGAGCCGCAAGAATAGCATACAGCCAAAATACTTTAGAAATAATGGTTCCCTTACCCGAACATGAAAGACCAAAAGATTTAATTTCAGATATCATTAAAATTTTGTTGAAAAGGACAGGTAGAAGATACGAACCTTTTGGTTCAACAACTTTTAAACAAGCAGGTGTAGCAGGGGTTGAACCGGATGCCTGTTTTTATATTCAAAACTATGAACGTATGATTGGTCGTCGCAGATTACAACCTGACGATCCTCCTCCAGATTTGGCAATAGAAACAGATGTGACTTCAAAAACAACCCTAGATGCCTATAAAGACATTGGTTTTCCCGAAGTTTGGATTTATCACAGTGGTAGGCTGAAAATTTATCTACTTATAAATAGTAATTACGTAGAGACTGATACTAGTCCGACTTTCCCTCAGTTCCTAATAACTCAAATTATTCCTACTACAGTAGAACGTGCTTGGCAGGTAGGAAGCGTACAAGCTTTAGAAGAATTTGAAGCGGTGCTTGGCAGTGCCTAGTCTTGTCGCGTTTCGCTCCGATTGGCAAAATAAGAAGACGTGACGATTAAACCTGCACCAACCCACTGTAAAATATTCGGTTGTTCGCCAATTAATAAGATCGCACTTGCTACGCCAAAAACTGGGGTGAGTGCTACGTAAAATGCAGCATGACTAACATCTACATGGCGCAACGCAATTAGATAAAGCAAAAACCCTAAAGCATATTGCATAATCCCAGCAATAATTGCTAGCAACCAAAATTGAGGCGAGATTCCAAATGCATTAATTTCATAATTACGATTAAAAGTTGAGAGGATACCAAAAGCGATCGCCGTTGTGATTAAACCTACGAATTGCTGCGATGCTGTTAAAATGATAGTACTTAAACGATGGACTTGTAGTTTGCTCAAAATTACGTAAGCAACAGCAAATAACACGCCAATTAATACCATTAAATCGCCAAATAGAAAATTGTTCTGAGTCCCAGCAGCATCTTGTCCCATTAATAAAAATACGCCCAAGAAACTGATAGAAGCAAGAATAAGCTTAACTAATACCAGCCGTTCTCTAAGAAATATTGGCGCTGACAAAATTGTAATTATCACTTCGGTAGAGCCAATCAAAGATGCATTAACTGCTGTTGTCGATGCTAAACCTAAAATACCAAACATATAAGCCAGTGCTGGCTCAAATATTCCTGCAATACCTTGCTTAAGACTTTTAATACCCAGCGGTAATCTCCCTTCTTGGAAATAGCAAACCGCATACAAAAACAGAACGCTAGAACTGAGTTGAATAATTAATAGTGTTGTCGGTGAAATTTCTGTCAAGGCAATTTTAGCAAGAGTTAACCCTACACCCCAACAAAAAGCGTAGGAGAGAGCAATGAGTGAATATTTCATCTTGATATTTTGACTTTTGACTTTTAACTTTTGACTTACTTAATAACTTTGTTCCACAGGACAATTTTCAGCCGGACAAACATCTTCATCGCACAACCGACAAATAGCGTCAGCACGTAGCTTGTCAGTCGTTATAGCAGCTAACATCTTTTCCAATAAACTCGTTAGCTGTTCTTGTTCTGCTGGAGTCAAACTGTTAAAAGCAGATAATAGCTTTTGCCTTCGCTGTGCGAGAATATCAATTCGGCGTTGCTGTCCTGCTACTGTCAAAAACAGTGCAATCGTTCGTCCATCGCTTCCTTGTCGCCGTTCTACTAATCCATCAGCTTCTAATTTGTCTATCAGTCTCACCGTACCTGGGTGGGAAAGGTTGAGAATTTGTCGCAGAGTATTAATTGATATTCCTGGTTCCACGCCTAGAGTTACCAAGGTAGCGGGTGCGCCGCCACCATACCCCGTGCCAGTTTCTACGGCTTCTGTTAATGTATCTACTAACCCCAAGGCTAAAGCACCTAATAGATTTAGCGATCGCTCTGTTGTCATTTTGGATTTTAGATTGCAACCTGATTATACTCATTATATGCATAACGCATACATATTTATAATTCATTTCATTGTGAGTATGAACGATTGTCATTGATTTTTATTGATGTGCGATCGCATCTCGAGCTTAAAGCCAATCCATTGCAGCCTTTCATCAGCTGTACTGATTGTGAGATTTTCGCATTCAAATCAAGCTTTTGAGCTGTCCTCACAACTTCCTCAAGATGATTGCCTATACCAGTATCAGTTGTCAGTTATCAGTGACCAGTTACCACTCCCCACTCCCCACTCACTACTCACTACTCACTCAAAGAGGAAATATGTTGCAAACAACAGACAATCGGCAACAACAGCATAAATCTTCTCAAGAGCAAGCCTTTGTGCTGTGGTTTGAAGAAGTAGGGATTGCAGATATCCCCTTGGTTGGAGGTAAAAACGCTTCCTTGGGTGAAATGATCCAACAACTAACACCTAAAGGCGTAAACGTACCCACAGGTTTTGCGACAACAGCTTATGCTTATCGCTACTTTATCGAACAAGCAGGCTTAGAAGAACAGTTGCGATCGCTATTCTCCGACTTGAATGTAGAAGATGTGAACAACCTGCGACAACGGGGTAAGCAAGCTCGTGCTTTAATTTTGAATACACCATTTCCGCCAGAATTAACCAGCGCGATCGCAGATGCTTACTTGCAGTTGTGTCAGAGATATGGCGATAATTCAGCTAGTTTGTGCGATCGGCTTGCGCCAGAATATCAAGAATCATGCAAGCGTTCTAGTGGTGATACAGATGTAGCGGTTCGTTCTAGCGCCACAGCTGAAGATTTACCCGATGCAAGTTTTGCCGGACAACAGGAAACCTATCTTAACGTTCATGGCGTACAAGCAGTATTAGAAGCTTGTCATAAGTGTTTTGCTTCTCTGTTTACCGACCGTGCTATTTCCTATCGCACGATTAAAAACTTCGACCACTTTAACATTGCTCTGTCGGTCGGCGTGCAAAAGATGGTACGTTCTGACTTGGCGGCTTCTGGGGTGATGTTTTCCATCGATACAGAAACGGGTTTTAAGAATGCTGCCTTGATTACAGCCGCCTATGGCTTAGGTGAAAACGTCGTCCAAGGTGCTGTTAACCCCGACGAATATTTTGTTTTTAAACCGACACTCAAACAAGGTTTCCGTCCCATTTTAGAAAAACGTTTGGGTAGTAAAGAAATCAAAATGGTCTACGATGTCGGTGGTAGCAAGCTGACAAAAAACGTCACCGTACCGGAATCAGAACGAGTCAAATACGCTCTCTCTGATGACGAAGTTCTGACTTTAGCTAAATGGGCTTGTGTGATTGAAGACCACTACTCGGTAGTGCGGAATACTTATACGCCGATGGATATTGAGTGGGCGAAAGACGGCTTTACCGGAGAATTATTCATCGTCCAAGCTCGTCCCGAAACCGTACAATCGCAAAAATCTACCAATGTTATCAAGAGCTATAAACTTGTTGGGGAGCATAGTAATGCACCCGTACTAGTAAGAGGTCGTGCAGTCGGAGAGATGATTGGCACGGGTAAAGCACGGGTCATTTTGGATGTCCACAAACTCGACCAATTCCAACCAGGGGAAGTTTTGGTCACATACAAGACCGATCCCGACTGGGAACCGATTATGAAAAAAGCGAGTGCAATTGTCACCAATCAAGGGGGTAGAACTTGTCACGCTGCAATTATTGCACGAGAAATGGGAATTCCCGCCATTGTCGGTACTGGTAATGCGATCGCTGAATTGAAAACAGGTCAGGAAGTGACGATCTCCTGTGCGGAAGGAGAAGAAGGACGAGTTTATGAAGGGATTTTGCCTTATGAGGTGAAGGAGGTAGCGTTAGAAAACTTACCTCGGACGCGCACCCAAATTATGATGAACGTGGGTAATCCATCAGAAGCATTTAGTTTAGCAGCCATCCCAAATGATGGTGTAGGGTTAGCGCGGCTAGAATTTATCATTGCCAACCATATTAAGGTGCATCCTTTGGCTTTGATTCATTTTGACAAGTTGCAAGATGTCGAGGCGAAAGACCAAATTGCCCTACTAACGCACTTATATGATGATAAGCCATTATACTTCGTCGATCGGCTCGCGCAGGGAATCGCCACGATCGCCGCTGCTTTTTATCCCAAACCCGTTGTCGTGCGGCTATCTGACTTCAAGAGCAACGAGTACGCTAACCTTCTCGGTGGTCAGCAATTCGAGCCAGAAGAAGAAAATCCGATGATTGGCTGGCGCGGTGCTTCGCGCTACTACGACGAGAAATATCGCGAAGGTTTCGCTCTAGAGTGTCAAGCCTTGAAGCGGGTGCGGAATGAAATGGGTTTAACTAACGTCATTCCGATGGTTCCCTTCTGTCGTACGCCTGCGGAAGGACGCAGGGTATTGACAGAAATGGAAAAATATGGTTTGAAGCGGGGCGAAAATCAGTTGCAAGTCTATGTCATGTGCGAGATTCCCAACAATGTCATCTTGGCGAAACAATTCAGCGAAGTGTTTGATGGGTTCTCGATTGGTTCCAATGACTTGACGCAACTAACTCTGGGACTCGATCGCGATTCTGGCTTGGTAGCACACCTATTTGACGAACGCGATGCAGGTGTGAAAGAGATGGTGCAAATGGCGATCGCCAAAGCCAAGCAAAACCACCGGAAGATCGGGATTTGCGGTCAAGCTCCCAGCGACTACCCAGAATTTGCTCGCTTCTTGGTAGAACAGGAAATTGACTCAATGAGTTTAAATCCAGATTCTATTTTGAAAACTTTATTGGAAGTTGCCGCTGCTGAGGGTGTAGATCTTCAATAACGCCAACAGGGTAGCACATTTGTGCTACCCTACACAACAACTCCCCCTGACCCAGACATGGAAAACAACAGCACCAAGAACAAGCGATTGATTCATTTCTTGAAAGAGCAACTGGCACTATCACCAGCTGCGATCGCTATGGCTGTGCGTCTGGGTCAGCAAAATCCTGGGCCTTTACCCATGATTCTCTGGCAATACGGTCTGATTTCCCTAGAGCAATTAGAGCAAATTTTAGATTGGGAAGCGCAGTAATCAGTTGACAGTTATCAGTTATCAGTTATCAGTGACCAGTCACCAGTTATCAGTTCTAGTTACCAATAACCAATAACCAATAACCAATAACCCACTATGCAAAAAAAAGACACAACTCCGGCTCATCCTAGTGGTGATAAGCGTTTTAAAGTGTTAGATGTCACGATTAAACGTTGTCAATATCAACAGGATGCTTTGATTGAGATCTTGCACAAGGCGCAGGAATTATTTGGTTATTTGGAAGATGATGTTCTACTTTACATTACTCACTGTTTGAAATTGCCTCCCAGCCGCGTTTATGGGGTAGCAACTTTCTATCATTTATTTGCCCTTAAACCCCAAGGTAAGCACACTTGTACGGTTTGTACTGGTACGGCTTGTTACGTGCGCGGCGGGGATAAAATTCTGGCGGCGATTGAAGCAACTGCTGGCGTGCGTGCTGGTGAGACAACAGCAGATAAACAACTCTCAGTTCTGACGGCTCGTTGTCTGGGTGCTTGCGGGATTGCTCCAGTAGTTGTATTTGATAAGACAGTTCACGGACACGAAACACCAGAATCAGTGTGCGATCGCCTCAAGGAATTGCTAGCAACTGAAGAACTCGTTGTTGCTAGCTGCTAAATTATTTCTGCTTATTTCTGCACTGGTAGTTTCGCGCAGTCCAAACATTCCAAGCACCAGGCACGTTAATTACTTTCTCGAAGTTCTCTTGCCCTTTGGATGTAAATATCTACGTCGCGACGGGGATCGATAACTGCTAAGACTCGCTAGCTACCTGCTGCAACTGCTGTGGCAGTTCTACGAGCGATCGCTCCAACAGGCTAAGTATGTCGTAACTTATACAATTAACCCTAACATTCCTGTATGGTCTGGTTTTGGTGCGTCAAAGTTCGAGCCGACAATTGGCATATCTGTAGGACAAGTTCCAGAAGCTCCTTTACTCAGAGTCAACAAACCTCTACAGTGGGATGAAAAGTTAGGCGTGCGAGTGCGAAACTAGAAGCTAATTCATAATTCACAATTCCTCACTACTACGCAGCTAATATCGGTGAGGAAACCTCACCGCTCGCTGCTTCACTACTCACTACTCACTACTCACTACTCACTTCCTAATGACCTCCCTCACCACTTTAGAAAAAATTCCTTATATTGACGCAGACGGTCAATTACCCGCACAATTTCAAGGTAAAGTAGGGGTTTATGCGGTTTTTGACTCGGAGAAAGTGCTGCAATACATCGGGTATTCTCGCGATGTTTATCTCAGTTTACAACAGCATCTCGTTCGTCAACCACAAAAGTGTTATTGGCTGAAGGTGGAAACTATTGACCGTCCTAACCGCACGATTTTGGAAGATATTCGTCAGGCTTGGACTGAGGAAAACGGCTCGGTTCCGCCTGGAAATAGTGTAGATGAAGCTGCATGGACTCAGCCAATCGACGCTAAATTATCGCTGACATCTGAAGAGCAAAAAAGTTTGGCAAATGGCGACGATCCGACTCAAATGAAGATTTTAAAAGTTGCAGCAAGACGCATTGAAGCACAGATTTTATCTGAATTAGAAACGCGCGGCTTGCAGATGCAACTGCGCTTTAATCCTAAATTGAAAGAACAGGGATTACTGGATTTGAAATAACTATAACTTGCTTGATGTCACAGTTATATTGCCGTATTGTCAATCTCAAGTAACCACCGGACAAAATTAGCAAGGTACTGGATCATTTGGCATGAGTGTTGCCATTATTTTGAAGATTAGTGAAACACAGTTCGATGAATAGACCCAATCCTCTACTATCTCTCGACTACGAACCCGCTTTAGAGTCTTTAGGTGACGATTATTTTGATGAAGTCAGCGCCGCCGAATTTCCCCAGCATATTTTGCGCTATCGTAGCGATCGCCTGTTACCTTTAATTGGACTAGATCCCAAAGTTGTCACAAATGCAGACTTTATGGCAGCTTTTGGCAAATTTCAAGGACGAGAACCTTTACTAGCACTGCGCTACCACGGCTATCAATTTGGCGAATACAATCCATTTTTAGGTGATGGTAGGGGTTTTCTCTACGGTCAAGTACGCGGTATAGACGGCGAACTTTACGATTTTGGCACGAAAGGTTCTGGAACAACTCCTTATTCCCGTGGCGGTGATGGTAGATTAACCCTCAAAGGGGGAGTGCGGGAAGTTTTAGCAGCAGAAGCTTTGCATGACATGGGCGTACGTACTTCTCGCTGTTTCAGTTTAATTGAAACGGGGGAACAACTGTGGCGCGGTGACGAACCTTCCCCGACGCGATCGTCTGTAATGGTACGATTTAGCCGATCGCACATTCGTTTTGGTACGTTTGAACGCCTACATTATCTCCAGCGTCCAGATTTAACTAAAAGACTTTTAGACCATGCGATTGAGTATTATTACCCGCATATTTGGGGACAATCTGATGCTTATGCCCTATTTTATGCCGAACTCGTCCGCCGAGTTGCAGAATTAACTGCCCAATGGATGGCGGCTGGATTTTGTCACGGGGTATTGAATACAGATAATATGTCGATTACGGGAGAAAGTTTTGATTACGGTCCTTACGCTTTCATTCTCACCTACGATCCGCTATTTACTGCGGCTTATTTTGACTATTCTAGGCGCTACTGTTACGGACAACAACCAAATATTTGTCAGTTGAATTTAGCAATGCTTCAGCAACCGTTGAAAGCGGTAATTGACGCAAACGATATGGCAGTCGGATTAGCCAAATTTGACGAATATTATGCGATCGCCTATAGAAATTTGATGTTGGCAAAGCTGGGATTAGCCGCTAAAGATTCAGTTGAATTAGATCGGCTGTTACAATTGACGCTGAGATTGCTTAAAGACACGCAGATTTCTTACCATCAATTTTTTATTCAACTAACTGAAAGCTTTTCCCGCAGTTGGCGCGAGGATGTGAATTCAATTTTGTTTTTGGTAGACATCTTACCGTTAGATTATTGGGAGGAATGGCGACAACTCTATCATCAAGTTTTGATTCAGCTTCCCCAGGAAGAGATGGATAGCGTTCGCCAAAGGATGCAGCGAGTTAATCCTACAATTGCTTTAATTAGACCTGTTATAGAATCAGTTTGGGAATCAATTACCACTGGGGATGATTGGCAGCCTTTTTACGATTTAGTCCGGCAGATTCAAGGAGATAATTAAATTTTTTCGATCGCACCAAGACGAGGACACTTCCGTGCGGGGTTCATTCCATTGAAGCATGTCGCGTGAAAGCGTCCGTGCCAAGCCGCAAAGCAGAGCGCAAATAGACTCAGGAGTTACGCAGTTGAGTAGAAAAAGTCAACGAGTACGGCTACATCAACTAACTGACAGAAATTTTGGTAATGGATGATTCCACGCTCGATCCGGCAAAGGCAAACCGATCAGCGATCCTCGGCTGCAACCACGCGCCCCCGTCCATCCCTCTTGGCGCGATAGAGGGCTGCATCTGCCGCACGATACAAAGATTCTAAATCTGCACCGTGTATAGGGTACTGGGCGATTCCGACGCTAAAGGTGACTGGCAAGTTGCATTCGGGCACTGTAGACCGCTTTTGTTGCCATCCTGTCAGAATTTCTGTCAATCGCTGTACCCCATCTGGGCTAGTCATGCCATACAAACCAAGGACGAACTCTTCGCCACCCCAACGAGCAACTATATCTTCTCCGCGTAAGGATTGCAACAACCACTGTCCCAACTGTCGCAATACCGTATCGCCTGCTGCATGACCGCAGGTATCGTTTACCTGCTTGAAGCGATCGATATCTAAAATTGCCAAACACAGGTTTTGATGATGGCGCTTTGCCATACGAAGCAACCGATCTAAATCTTGGGTAGACTTGTGACGATTAGCAACTCCCGTTAGCGGGTCAATTTCTGCTAAGCTACGCAAGAGTTCGATCCGGTCGAGCCGATTCATAATTCGGTTCACGACTTCCGGTCCCACAATCGGCTTACTGACAAAATCATCCGCACCAACTGCAAACACCTGATTCACAGTATTAGCATCGCTGTAAGCAGTGAGAAATAAAATTGGCAATCCACTCCAGTGAGAATCTTGGCGCACGATCTGACACAATTCCAAACCGTTGAGATGGGGCATATTAATATCTAAGATCAGCAAATCTGGGGCTGAGGCTTCCAGAGTTTCCCAAAAACGGCGGGGATCGTCGATGCAGATCGTTCTCAGTCCCCACGGTTCTAACAAGCTGCGTAGGGTAGCTAGGATCTGGGGATCGTCATCCACCACCATCACTTTAGCTGTCGTCGTCTCTCGGGGTAATAATTGGGTGACTGCCTGCAAAACTTGGGCTGGTGGTACGGGTTTGGGCAAAAAGGCATGTCCGCCACAACGAGCGACTTCTAGCCGCAGCATCAAATTATCTTGACTGCTATGGACGAGAACGGGTAGCGGAGGTTGGCGCTGTTTCAGTTCGACTAGTAGCGCCAAGCTGTCTGCTAGATTGCCGTCAAGATCGAGTAAAACGACTTGGGGCGACGATGAAGCGATCGCCTCTTTGGCTGTTTCTAGTTGAGTTGCTACTTCTGCCTGAATGCCCCAAACTTGAGCTTCTGCAACTAATGGCTTTGCTAAGTGGCGATCGCTACTAAAGATCAGCAATCGCGGCGACTCTTCTTTGGCTGCGGGGGGTGCTGTCAGTTCGGCGGGAGTCAGTTCTATAGATTGCCGTAAAGCAGTGACGAGTTCTCGCAGGTGCTTCGCTTCTTTTTGACTCAATGCCTGTTTACGCAAACTGCGTTCGATTTTCCGTGCCAGTTGAGAACCCGTACCAAAACCAAAAGTTCCCAGAGAACCTGCTAAAGTATGGGCGGCTTGTTCTGCCTGCTGGCGTTTCTCCGGTATGGGTTTGGCTTGCAATAATTGAGTGGCAACTTGTTCTAGTAGCGTTACCTGCTCGTTTACTCTCCCTCGAAATCGTTCCCATACTCCTGCTAAAGCCGTAAGGGTTTGTTGTCGCGTTCGTTCGCTGGGTTCCTCTGCTATCGGTAGTGCGGGTGGTTGTTGTTTAAATATTGAAGGCAATGTTGAGGGCTTGAGACGATAGCCAATACCGTAAACGGTTTCAATTAAATCTGCGGGTGCGCCAGCTGCTTTCAATTTCTGCCGCAGTCCTTTGATTTGCGTCCTTACGGCTTCTTCCCCAGGCGTTTTATCAAACGACCAAATATGGTCTAAGATGGCGCTGCAACTAAAAACGCGGCGATTGTTCCGCAAAAACAATTCTAGTAAGGCATGTTCTTTTGGGGTCAGTTGTAGCGATCGCCCGCCATAAGTCACTTCACAGCTACTCGGATCGAGTTGTAATTCGCCCCATTCTAAAACTGGGGACACGCTAGTATTGCCGCGCCGCAATAAAGCTCGCACGCGGGCAAATAATTCTTCTTGGTCGAAGGGTTTGACGAGGTAGTCATCCGCACCAGCATCTAAGCCGATCGCCTTATCATGGCTGCTATCCCTGCCTGTAATTAGCAAAATCGGCATTTTAAAGCCTTGCGATCGCACGCGACGGCAAAGTTCGATCCCGTCCAACTTCGGCAGCATGACATCTAGCAAGATCAAGTCATACTCGTAGGCTCGAACTAACTCCCATCCAGCCTCGCCATCCGCTGCTATTTCCACAGCATAATTTTGCTCTGATAGCACCAGATGTAGGACATTGGCGATCGACTCGTCATCCTCTACGACTAAAATTCGCATTGTCAGCGACCAGTTATCAGTTGTCAGTTGTCAGTTGTCAGTAAGAGCGTGAAGAGTGGTAATAGGTAATTGGTAATTGGTAGTTGGTAATTGCCCACCTGCTCACCTGCCCACCTGCTCACCTGCTTCCTTGTCTTCTTTGCCCCTAGCCTCTGGTTCCCCTAGCCTCAGCGATCCTCTCACCTGCATTCAAGCCGATCCTAAAGCAGAATTACATAAGATTAAGGTTTGTTTGCAAATTTCAAAGATTGTCAAGCTGAAATGGTTACAAAAGTTGTCATTGGTTATTGGTTATTAGTCATTGGTTATTGGTTATTGGTAATAGAGACGCTACACGTAACGTCTCTACGCTGATAACTGATAACTGATAACTGATAACTGTTAGCCCTGATAAAGAATCTCATTCCGATTTGCTGCACCTAGGGGAGTTGGGGTAGAACCGATCGCGTGGGGGGCGCTCGCGGTAGGGATGGTGGGGGAGGCGTGCCACTGTTGGAGGAGATTTTGCAGGAATTTGTCTTGTCCGGCGCGGAGGCTTTCGATCTGCCAGCCTTTGTTAATGATGACGAACCAAACTAAACCGCGATCGCGGGTGGGTAAAACTCCTGCTAAAGCACTGACTTCGTTTAAGGTTCCAGTTTTGACAACAGCACCCGTAGGGACTTGGCGTAGTTCTAGCGTCCCTCGGCGATCGCGTCCCGATACGGGGAATAAGTCGGCAACGCTCATTTGATAAGGGAGTAATTCTCGTTGTACTGCCATAAACATCGCACAAGCAGCTCTAGGAGAAATCTGATTTTCTATCCCCAGTCCTGAAGTATTGCCGAGCAAAATTTCTGAGTCTGGTACTCCGGCAGTTTTTGCGGCGATCTGGCGCACAATTGGCGCACCTCCTAGCATTTGCCCTAACATTTGTGCCATCTCGTTATTACTGTATACGTTCATTTCCTTCAGAATTTGAGCCAAAGGTAAAGAATAGTGACGTAATAATAAGATTTGCCTGGGATGGGGGATAGCAGCCACCTGTACTGTTCCAGCGATCGCGACCCGCGGTTTTGGCGTACCTGGGGGTAAGGTGGAGTATTGCGTTTTAGCGGCAGCCGTCCAGGTAGTAGAATCTAATCCTTGTTTGAGCAGTTCTCCAGCCTTGAAGGGATCGGATTGATAGTTCATGGCAAAATTGCCAGTTACCACCAAATTACCCGTGACGCGGGATATTCCCAGTTGATTGAGACTGTTACCTAGGGCGATCGCTTCTTCCCAAACAAACAACGGATCTCCCCCACCCGTAACAATTAAATCTCCTTCTAGCACTCCGTTTTGGATCGATCCTGTAGCACTAATCAGCGTTTGGAAGCGGTGGTTGAGTTTCCAAGTTTTTAAAGCAGCTAAGGATGTAGCGATTTTTGTGAGTGAGGCAGCAGGTAAGGGAATGCGACCGTTATTTTCGCCTAGAAGCATTGGTCCCGATTGTATCCAGATTCCTTGATTGGTGCTGCTGATGCCTTTGGTTTCCAACCCTTGTAGATATTGCTGTAAAGTCGTCACCGCTATACTATCCGGTACTGAGTTTAACACTAATGCCGGACTAGTCTGTAGTGCTAACATTTCCCATGCTGCCGATGTTTCAGGCTGTATCCCTGCCGCACCGAGCCAAAAGCCAATCAACCCTGAGCTAATCAGATCTAACATTTCAGTAGAGAGTGAGTAGTGAGTAGTGAGTAGTGAGTAGTGAGTGGGGAGTGGGGAGTGGGGAGTGGTGAATTGGTAGTTGGCATCTCCCTTCCCAAACACTAACTCAAGCGCAAAAGCGCCCCTAGCCTCTAATAGACACTTCACTATTGTGAATAATGAATGCTCGATTGTCTCTAGTTTGTGGCGATTGATGATTAGCGATCGCTTGCCTTTTGCCTCCTGCCTCCTGCCATAATTCTTTAACCTTCTGAAAGTCTTGAGAAAAACAAAGTTACTAAGATAACTGAAATAGTAACTACTCACTACTCACTACTCACTACTCCCCACTCCCCACTCCCCACTCCCCACTCACTACTCACTACTCACTACTCACTACTCACTGATAAAGCCAAATGCTTCAACAAAGTTGCCTGAGACAAAGGTGCTTGCAGGTGACTCCAGGGTAAGACTTGTTCGTGCGACCAATCGCGAAAAACGTAAAATTCTAAATCGGGTATTTGTCCGCGTAACTCTTTAAAAGCACGGCGATAGCTACCGAGACTGTCACCGTAGTTTCGCGTCAATTCTAACAATCGAGATAAACGGCGATCGCCTCTTGATATTAAAGCCTGAATTACCGACCAGTTATAGCTTTCGGGACGAAACTCAAACCCCAAGGGATTGAGTTGTTTCTGTAAATACTGCAATCGCTTCTCGGCTTGGGGGTTGATTCCATACCACTGAAACGGCGTGTGCGCTTTGGGGACAAACGTACTGCATCCGAAAGTTAACCTCAATCCTGGGGCAGCTTTTTTGAGCGATCGCATCATCTTAACTGTTTCTTCTAAGTCTTCCGGTTCTTCCCCAGGTACGCCTACCATACCGTAAAGTTTTAAACTGCTCAATCCTCCTGCTTTGGCATTCACTGCTGCTTGGACGATCTCATCGTTATGCAGTTTTTTATTGATAATTTGGCGCAACCGTTCCGAACCGCTTTCTACAGCAATAGTGAGCGATCGCGTGTCTCTTTTTGCTAAAGTCTGTGCTAGCTCTACCGTGACTGTATTCGTCCGTACTGAGGCAATGCTCAAGCGTACATCGTCGTATTTTGGTTGACTCAAATACGCCAACAGCTCGTTAAATTCTGGATGTTGAGTCACAGATGCCCCTAATAAGCCTATCCTATTTGTAACTGCCAATCCTCGCTCGATCGCCGGAATTAACGATCCTGCTAAACTTGCAGTCCGAAAAGGTAACGTGAGATAGCTAGCCAGACAGAAGCGGCACATTTCAGGACAACTACGCACCACTTCCACCATAAAAATGTTTTCCCAGGCTGCCTTTTCGGTAACAACTGTAGAAGCGGATAGAGTGTTACCTCGATAAGTTTGTTTTTCTACTTGAGGGGGAATATCTGGCGCAATTGGTTTGATAGACTGAATGCAGCCTGTAGGACTTTCATACGTCACCTCGTACAAGCTAGGAACGTATATTCCTGGTATTTGCGCTAAGTGATGTAATTGAGTCTTTCTGTCGGCTGTTCGGACTTGTTTGTAAGCTTCAACAAAATCACCTAGTAAATTTTCTCCATCCCCTAACAAAATCACGTCAAAAAATTCTGCAAAAGGTTCGGGGTTAGCCGTCAAAACGGGACCACCACCAAATACTAAAGGATCGCTGTCAGTGCGATCGCCAGCATGAATCGGAATGGAGAGCGATTCTAGTAGACTTAGTATATTAACGTAATCCAATTCCCACGAACAGGAAAAGCCAACTAATTCAGGTTGACGCGGTAGTGGTTCGGAGATATCGGTAAATAAGCGACTGACATCCACATCAGCACGCATAGCCAAAGTTGCCCACACGACTTGATATCCTAAGCTGGTAATCCCTACGGTGTATTCGTTAGGAAAGGCAAAGATTGCAGGGATCGCATCGGCTTCTGGAGTTGTTGGGGTAAATAGCAGGCGTTCGGCAGAAAATACGGATGTACGGGAGTGGGGGGTCAAGTAAGTCATAGTAGGGGCGGGTTCACCCAAAATCTCTTTCCGTGGTGAAGTGTATTGTTAAACCCGCCCGTACGGGAGTCGGGAGTCGGGTAATTCATGTAGTGACATTTGTAGGGACGCACAGCCGTGCGCCCTTCCAAGGGTGTAGGAACAAGTTTGAATTATTTAGTTATCCATATCTAATTTTAAGACCTACAATTATCAGGTTGAAGATTAAAGTCAGTGCGTTTGCCAAAATATAAACAAGTGAGTAGTGAGTAGTGAGTAGTGCGTGGTGAAAATATAAATGACCAATGACGAATGACAAATAACTAATCAAAAGCTATGCAGCCCGATCTAAGAAACTTATATATTACCAGGGAAGAATTGCAACAAATTACTGGTATGAGCAGAAGAGACTGGAAAGCATATGATAACTTAAAACGACCAAGTTATATCCAAGCTTCTCTTTTGCAAGGATATTTAGAGCAAATTTTGTTGCTAGGTTGGGGATTAATACCAATTTATTACTTGGTTAAATGGAAATATCGTCGCCAGCGATTGAAAAACTTACTACTAGAAGTAGACCGATATAACGATTTAATTAGACTAATCGAGCTTGGCGATGAACTAGAAGCTGCTGGGAATCAGGGGGCTAGCATCAGCAATCGAGAAAATGCGATCGCGATATTACAAATAACAAGAGATAGTTTAATTTGTGCAATTAAAACAGAAAAGATTCTTAGAAAAAACAGAGATTTAATTAACCGCAATTTAGATTTACCAACTAACGGTATATCATCACTACAAGCTCTACAGATGAACGCAGAAGCATCTGAATACAGCAAATTATTAAACGAAGCCGTGCAATTAACAACAGACATACAAACAGAAATGAAAAAAATAGAAGCGAGTGGGGAGAAGTCTTAAGTCGTAAGTAACTGACAACTGACAACTGACAACTGATAACTAATAACTAATAACTCCCTCTATGGTATGTGGTACACCTCAAACTAAATTCTGAAAATGGGAAGCAATTTACTCGTTGAGGATTGCGTCTACATGGAGCCAACACAATTAAGTCAAGAACTGCGTCAAGGACAAAGCCCCGATATGACCCGTCGGCGCTGGATAATTGGTTTATCTACTGTAGGTGGTGCAATGGGACAACTCGTGACGCTTTACCAAACTGGAGTCGTCAGCCATCTACCCGATCCCCCAGGACAGAAACTTTTTGATGCAGACCGCGTAGATGCTTCTAATTACGCCTACAGTCGCTTCAATTCGCCCGACGGACCCCTGATGACCCTTAATTACGCCCTCACAGCTTGGATAGCTTCTGCTGGGGGTATAGATCGCGCCAGACGCAATCCTATATTACCGATCGCAATGGGTGTTAAGCTGCTATTCGATGGAGTCCTTAACCTCGAACTAGCACGGGAAGAGTGGAGCGAAAATAAGGCATTTTGCGAGTACTGTCAAGTGGCAACATTTTGCTCGCTGGTATCGATAATCCTTGCAGCCCCCGAAGTTCTTGCAGCTAGCCGTACCCTACTCGGTCGTCGCGAAGATGTCAAAGCAGGTAACTAGTTAGTAGGGTACGGTACATGTACCGCACCCTACCTTACAATACATTACACTGACCCTGATGCCGCAACAAATGATCGCACAGTACCAAGGCTACCATTGCCTCCACCATCGGTACAGCACGGGGCAATACGCAGGGATCGTGTCTGCCTTTAGCGGCTAGCAGCGTCTCTTCTCCTACATTTGTCACCGTTTTTTGTTCTTTCCGAATTGTCGCAGTGGGCTTAAATGCAATCCGCAAAATAATATTTTCGCCATTAGAAATTCCCCCTTGTACTCCACCAGAACGGTTGGTAGTGGTACGAATTTCTCCTTTTTCATCTGTGTAGTATTCGTCGTTATGTTCGCTACCTGTCATCAGCGTTCCTGCGAATCCAGAACCGATTTCAAAGCCTTTGGTAGCGGGTAAAGACATGACAGCTTTAGCTAAATCTGCTTCCAGTTTGTCAAATACTGGCGAACCCAAACCTTTAGGTACGTTCCGCGTCACGCACTCGACAACACCACCGACAGAATCGCCTTGTCTGCCAATCTGCTCGATTAATTCAATCATGCAATCGGCACATTCGGCATCGGGACAGCGGACGATGTTACTTTCTACCTGTTCTAAAGTTACGCTGCTGGGATCGACAACGCCTTCTAAATCTTTAATTCGTTTAACGTAGGCAACAACTTCTACCCCAGCTACTTGACGTAAAATCTTTTTAGCGATCGCACCTGCTGCAACTCTGCCAATCGTCTCTCGCGCTGAAGAACGTCCCCCACCTTGCCAGTTCCGAATCCCGTACTTAGCATCATAAGTAGCATCGGCATGGGAAGGGCGATACTTTTGTTGCATTTCGTCATAATCTTGAGGACGGGTATCTTTATTCCGCACCAAAATTGAAATTGGTGTCCCCAGAGTTTTACCCTCAAATACCCCCGACAAGATTTCACAACTATCTGCCTCTTTACGGGGTGTAGTAATTTTACTTTGTCCTGGTCGCCTGCGGTCTAGTTCCCACTGAATTTCCTCTACAGAAATTTCCAAACGCGGCGGACATCCATCAATGACGACTCCCACGCCGCCACCATGCGATTCGCCAAAAGTCGTCACCCGAAATAAATGTCCGAAGGTATTGCCCATGATGCTCTGCTGTGAGGCTCTGTTGCTTTTTGTATCACATTCTGAAGTAGTAGATATAGGGAATTTTTTAGGGATGGTTGGTCATTGGTAATTGGTCATTGGTCATTGGTAGCTGCTGGTAATTAATCACCACTCCCCACTCCCCACTCCCCACTCCCCACTCCCCACTCCCCACTCCCTACTCACTACTCCCCACTCCCCACTCCCCACTCCCCACTCCCCCAAGATTGCGCTAACATGTCAGCGCGAGTTGACTGGGAGTAGTAGAATGACAAGCGATCGCCAATCTGGACAAGTACTGAAGTCTATTTGGCAAACACTGGCTCTATCGGGGCTTTTGGCTGGTACGATTTGGGCAATGACGCGACCGAGTTGGGTGTTACGTGACAATCGCCAAGTGGCAATTGAGGGTAATAATGTGTTGTCTAAGCCAGTTATTCTCTCCCGCCTTGCCCTAGCATATCCTCAGTCGCTGCTGCAAATTTCTCCAATGGCGATCGCCCAAAATTTAGAGTCGTATCCTCCTATTGCCGATGCTAGGGTGGTTCGCCGAGTCTTTCCTCCTAGTTTAGTTGTCCAAGTTGAAGAACGCACTCCTGTAGCTGTGGCGATCGCTCGTTTACTTCCTGGGGGTTCGACTCCCGACTCTCAAGCATCCATTGGCTTTCTCGATCCCCAAGGTGCGTGGATTCCCTTGCAATCTTATCCTAGCGAAATCCGGCAGCGTCTCAAGTTCCCCAATTTAAAAGTTTTGGGAACGCCTGCATCTTATCGCAGTTATTGGAATTCGCTCTATCAAATAATTGGTCAAAGTGCCATAAAAGTTTTAGAAATCGATTTTCGAGATCCAGCTAATTTAGTTTTCAAAACCGAATTGGGAACCGTCCATCTCGGTCCCTACAGCAATCGATTAGCCGAGCAACTTAAAGTATTGGCGCAAATGCGTTCTATTTCCACTCAAGTTAATTCTAGCCAAATTGCCTATATAGACTTGAAAAATCCGGCAAATCCCATGGTACAAATGTATCAAAAAAAAGAGGATAAAAGCTCGGTTCAGACTCTGCCAGCAAATCCCAAAATAATCAAAAATATTCCCCAATAATCTCCAATTTTTATGAGATAATTCGATGCTATATATTAAAAGTTTTTTAAACATATGTGAAATATGTATAAACAACTTAAATATGTTTGCACTCCCTCTGTAAAATTACTGAAACAAATTGGCACTCTTAGTAAGTAAGGTGTAACTTGTCAGTAAAATTACGCTTGAACAAGCATAGGTGGAAGCATTACCTTGCTTGCGGAGTAGCGCAAGTTGCAGCACCTATGTCAGAAAATCACTTAAGTATCAGAATTCCTACCACAGAGATGTCTATATTGGAGCAATACTGCAAAAAGCATCAACGAACTAAAACTGATGTGATTCGCGAGTTTATCCGCTCGCTATCGCAAAGTGTCCCAGCTAGATGAGCAACAGTATGAACAAGTTTGTTTTTACTCGCTAGAATTTAGACGTTCCACCGCGATCGCAGGCAATTTTTCCCGATTGTTGGCGAAAATTAAACTATATATCCGTTTTTAGCGGTGGAATTCTTGAAAAAACCTCAATTTTCCTAAAAAATAGAAAAATATCAGCTAGAACAGTTAATTATCCGCTCGCTCGCGCCAAAATGTACACGGTCAACTACCATTTTTTCAGATAAAGGCGAAAGCTTTTGAGATGTTGGAGATTGCCGCCAATCGGGTTAATACAACTTTGCCAGCAGGAATCAGCAGTTGCAATCGCTTTGTATCGAATTCAGCAGTTTACACGTAACAATTTCAAGTTAACTACTGTAGTGCATCCGACCATCCAATTCCCTCACTTTGAAACAGTAGCGACATTTGTTGTCAAAGGATGTTCGGCATCGATTTCATCTGAAGATTGCTGGGGATAAGTCGTAGGCGATCGAACCTATAACAAACTCTTATCCAAATCATCGCGCTTAAAAAAGTTGTTCGTATACACCTAGATTCCAATGACACTTACCAGTAAAATAAACGTTACCCTCAGAACCTCCCAATCTCCAGGGCGGTCGAGTTTTCCATTAGGCGTAAATTCGACTGGGGACTTCAACAGTACAGGGCTGCATCTCGGACAAAAATACATCTACAGGGGAGTTGCTACTGGGGAGGACAACTTGATCGATAGTGATATTCTTCCGAGTCGGGTAGCGAATATTAAAGTAATTGGTGTCGGCGGTGGCGGTGGCAATGCTGTCAATCGGATGGTTGCTAGTGGCGTTACAGGCGTAGAATTTTGGTCGATTAATACTGATGCCCAAGCGTTGACCCATAGTGCCGCACCCAGAAAGCTACAGATTGGGCAAAAGCTAACGCGAGGACTGGGAGCTGGGGGCAATCCGGCAATCGGTCAGAAAGCAGCGGAGGAATCGCGAGATGAAATCGCTAAAGCTCTAGAACAAGCAGATCTCGTATTCATTACTGCCGGAATGGGAGGCGGTACGGGAACGGGTGCAGCGCCAATCGTGGCGGAAGTTGCCAAAGAAATGGGTGCTTTAACAGTAGGTGTAGTAACTCGCCCCTTTGGTTTTGAAGGTCGTCGCCGTTATAACCAAGCCGAGCAAGGAGTGGAAGGGCTGCAAAGTCGAGTTGATACGTTGATTTTGATCCCCAATGATAAGTTACTGGCAGTCATTTCCGAACAAACTGCGTTGCAAGAAGCATTTCGGATTGCCGATGACGTTCTCCGCCAAGGGGTGCAAGGAATTTCCGATATTATTACGATTCCTGGGCTAGTGAACGTAGATTTCGCTGATGTCAGAGCAGTAATGGCAGACGCGGGATCGGCGCTGATGGGGATCGGCATCGGCTCCGGCAAAACCCGTGCTAGGGAAGCAGCCAGCGTCGCGATTTCTTCCCCCCTACTAGAGTCCTCCATTGAGGGGGCAAGAGGGGTTGTTCTCAATATTACTGGTGGTAGTGACTTGACACTACACGAGGTCAATACAGCAGCAGAAACGATTTATGAAGTCGTCGATCCCAACGCCAACATTATTTTTGGTGCAGTCATTGATGAGAAAATGCAAGGGGAAATGAGAATTACTGTCATTGCAACCGGATTCGACAAGGGCGATTCTCCAGCAAATACCCCAACTTCAGGCGTACCGATGAACAAAAAAACGCCAGCCTCTCCAGCGCCGTCAACACCTTCACTAAATGACAATAAAGAAGTAGCTGGATTGGATATTCCCGATTTTTTGAAAAAGCGCCGACCTTCACGTTAGTTGAAAGGGCTAGAAGCTAGCAAAGAGCTGAGGGAGCTGTAGGGCGTAGCCCTTCTCGTACGAGAGGCGGCTTGCCAAAGGCTAGAATGGGGGCTGAGGGAGAAAAACACTCACTACTCACTCATAACTAGTCCATAACTGGTCGCTGGTCATCGACCGCTGCTCCCTGTTCCCTACGCCGTAGTTGTAATTCTAAAGTTTCTCCAGCAGCAGGTAGGAGTAATTGAGTTGTCGAGCCAGCAGTAGTGAGGCGATCGCGAAATTCTTCTATACTGCCAAGTGACCGAATTAACATCGGTAAAATTCCACTGGCTTTAATTTCACCTAAAGTTGTGGGCACGAAAATGCGAGGATGCAAAGTTTGAATTAAATGCATCGCCTCTGTCGCTCCCATAATCACCTGTCCCAGCAGGGGAAATACCTGTCCGATAATCGGCGCGATCGCTACATCTACCGTACCCTGAAATTGAGCTGTTACTTTCTCTGAGTCAAACCAGTGAGGTTCGTAGTAGACTGTTTCCCCACTCTCTACATCTTTGAGGAAATAGCCGTTCTCCACTTGACCTTGAATTGGTGCGCCCGTGACAGCAGTAATGCTTAATGTATCAAAAGTATAGGACTGTCCTGGAACGAGGGATTGTACGGTCGTATAACCTAATTTCTTCACCGTTGCTGCTACTGTAGGCGATCCCACCACGGGGATTTGACGGTCTAGCTGTTCTAGCGTAGGTTTATGGCAATGATCGTCCAAACCTTGAGAAATTAAAATTAAATCTATTTTCGGCAGCGTAGCTGGAGTGTAGACAGGCGGCTGAAGATGATGCGCTGTAAATAACCAAGGCTGTCCGTAAAATACGAGCGGATCGACCAGCCACGGATCGATTAGCACTCTTAACCCTGCAATTTCTAGCAGCCAGCTATTCAAATCGATCCTGGTTAGTTTCATATTTTACAGTTATCAGTTATCAGTTGTCAGTTATCAGTGAGTTTTTAACTAGCTACCAACGACCAATGACCAATGACCAATAATTAATCAGCGAGTTGAGTGAAAGATACATTGAACCTATCAACTCGCTGGTCTTAGTAACGTTCCATATTCTAGGTACGCTTTGTTATCAGCTTCGGCAATTCGCCAGGTGAGGCGGAGTGTTTGACTAAATTAGCCAATTCTTGCAATTGAGAAATTGCCTCTGCGCCCTCTAGCTTCATCAGTTCGCGATCGTCCCTCATTTCAGTCCAGGTGATGCCGTAGTCGGACACTAAGAACCGAATTAAGTGATTATCTGCCAAACTGACCATAAATGAGGCACTGCTCATTTGACCGCCGCAGGTATAACAAGATGCGGGATATCCCCGCCGTTCTAACACAATCGCCAAGGCTTGGAGGTTCATTACCAGATCTTGGACGTATTGTCGGTGTTGCTCTGCCAATCTCAGAAACACTTTCTTCCTCCAAACACCACACTTAATTGTAGACCCTTTTCATTTTCTTTAGATTTTTTTTAGATTTATGCCATTATCGGGCGATCGCTGTTGAGAAACTTAACATTTTTTAGCCCTCGGAGCCATAGGGTCGGCTGCTTTGCTGAATAGAATAAGGGAAAAGCTAGGATATTAAGGTATTGAAACAGTCCGTTTGAGAAAAATTCCAGATTGCATAACTAACGATCTACATACACAAGTACTGTAAAGTAGACGCAGCAAGTGCTAGAAGTTAGCCTCAACTAAGAGAGCGATCGTAGATCGATAAGTTATGAAACAGATAAGGACAACTTAAGTATTAAGCTTTATTGGCTTGATTACTCCAGATGTCCTTACTAATATGTCTATATTCAGTTGTTTTACTCCTCGGTCTGAGGTGTGAGTTACTGTTTGTATCCTAATCAACAGTTTGCCACCAACCAAAGGCGGGTCCAATAAACCGAATTGTCACCCAAGAAGCAACTAACAAGCCAATGCCGATCCAGCTAATGCGGGTACTCCATTGTGTAAGTTTCTGTGCTTGACTCTTTGTCACGGGAAGCCAGGGAAAGATGGAGGCTTCTTGACCGTACTTTTCTCCCAATGCAGCTTTACGACGCTTTGCTTCTCCCATAATCCACTTCCATCCAAAGCTATAAACCCCTTATTTCTGCATCATATCGTAGAACAGTTATCAGCAGAGAGTGAGTAGTGAGTAGTGAGTAGTGAGTAGTGAGTCGATTCGTAGCGAGCAAGCCAATAACTCCTGTCTCCTCAGTTTTGACTTTTGACTTTTAACTTTTGACTTACCATTACCCATTATTACCGGATCGCCTTTGCAACTGGTACATGCGATCGAATAACTGCCAGCAGTATTGCTCTGATAAGCCGCAGGTGACTGCACCTCTAAGGACGACATCAAAATACCAGTCGTTGGGGGGCATTTCTGTGGCTAGTTTATCGACCACAACGTATGTTCTCACGCCTTTGTATAACCGTTCTTGGCTTTGGACGCTGATTCTTTCGTGACGATACCAATTTTCGGCGACTCCTTCACGGCGATCGAGGGCTTGGCTCAGACGTTTTGGTAGCATGTACAATACTCCTTCCACGCTGGCTGTTTCGTCGGGAACGACATCTAACACGCCGCTGTTTCGCAGTGAAGAATAGGAATAAAAGCCCAATCTGTAGCCTTTGAGAGTAGCAGGACCGATGGCGTAGACGTGCATCTTTTCGCCGAGCGATCGCTTTAAGTCTACCGGACACATACAGGAGCCATAGGCAAAATAGTAAAACATCGGTTCGCGGGGCTGTTGCCTGTTGGTCATTGGTCATTGGTCATTTGTCATTTGTTGACAGTTGATAGTTGACGGTTGTTTTTTTCTCCCTCAGCAATCTTGCGCCTCCTCAGCCCCTGAGCTGCTCTTCCCCGACTCCCTCACATTGATAGGCTCAATTGAGAACCGTTTTGAGTTTTGACAACTTCGATGCGGGCTTGAAAAGCTTCCTTGAAATAGGGCATGTGCGTCACTGCTAAAATGCAAGAAAAGTCAGCAGCGATCGCGTTGACTGCGGCAATCAGGCGATCGCAACCTTCTTGGTCTTGCGTACCAAACCCTTCATCGACGATCAATAATTGCAGTGATGCCCCCGCTCTTTGGGCTAGTAATCTCGCTAACGCTAGTCTAATCGCAAAATTAATCCGAAATGCCTCGCCGCCGGAGTAGGTTTCGTAAGGTCTTGTTCCCCGTGCATCGGCAATTAAAATATCTAAGGTGTCGATCATTTTGGCATTCTTCTTCGCTGCCCGTCCGCTGCGTCCGGCTTTTTGAGTAATAAATTGGACGTGTAACTGATTGGCAGAAAGCCGCGCTAACAACTGATTAGTTTCCGCTTCTAGCTGCGGCAGGAGATTTTCAATCATTAACGCTTGGATGCCGTTTTTGCCAAACGCCTGCCCTAATTCTTGATAAACTCGCTGTTGACGACGGGCGGCTTGTAGCTGTTGCTCCTGTTGCTCGTGTTGAGCTTGCATTGTGGCTAATTGCTGAGATTGCTGTTGCAAGCGTCCTAACTGACTCAAGCGATCGTCTAGTTGGCGGCGACGAAACGCCAGTTGTGATTCTAAAGTTTGAATTTCGGCTGTAGTATTGGGAGACTGTTCTAACTTGCGAGTCACGTCCTCAATCTGGGTAGCAATCACTAGTCGTTCGGCGGTTCTGGCTTGTACGGCTTCAGCCAAGTCATGCGATCGCTGCTTTAATTGAGGATATTGCTCTTGTGCCGAGAGTAGTTGTTGATAGCTTAACTGCCATGCTTGGGCTTGTCTAATTGCCGTTCTTAGGGCATTATGTCGATCTGGATCGTAACCGATCTCATCGATCCGATGCGCGATCGCGGCTATTTGCTTGGCACACTCGGATTCAACTTGGTATCGCTCGATTTGCTGACACAAATCGTCAATTTGCGCTTTCATTTCCGGCTGACGGGCGATAATTTGTGCCTGTCGCTTTTGAGCGTCTTTAATTTGTGCTTGTCGCACTTCTGCCCATCGCAATTTATCGACTTCACTCCGAGCTAAAGCATGAGTTTCTTCGCTGTATTTGAGTTGCTCTAATTGAAAATTTAGTTGACTCAGTTCTGCTTGTAAGTCGGCGGCGTAGCCCCCTTGGGCGAGCGATCGCTCTAGATGCTGCTTTTCCGCTGTAATTTGTTCTAAGCGGCTTTGCAACTCATCACTAGCAGATAATTGCGCGATTACCTGTCCCCGTTGCTCTCGTAAAGCGTCGTATTGCGAGAGTTTTTGTGCAACTTCCCGATATCGCCGCCGCAGTTCTTGAATTTCAGTTTCCGTGACGACCAATTGCTCTCGGATCACAATAAATTGTTCTTCAGTATCCTTTTTTTGCTCTTTGGTTTTGTCTACGACGCGATTCCAGTGATGTTCGTCTAAAGGACGCTCGCACAAGGGACACACCGCATCTGGTACGGAAAGCATTTGAATTTTCTGCTCGACTTCTCCTAGTTGTTTTTCATATTCTCGTTGTTGCTCTTGCAGGCGTTCGAGAAAATGGCGGCGTTCTTGTCCTTTTTCCCTTACTCGTTCGATGTAGACTTTATCTTTCTCTAACTGCTCGATTTGTACTGCTACTTCGGTGGCGGTTTGCTGCAATTGCGACTGCGTCGATCGCTGTTGGCTCAGGGTAATTTGTTGGGTTTGCAGTTCTTCTAATTTGGCAGTTAACCGCGCTTGAATTTTATCGATTTGAGCTTGTAGGGTGTTGCGCCGTTGGATTAAAGGACTGACTTGGAGTTGCAGCCGATCTAAATTTGCTAAGCGATCGCGGGCGGCGGCGAGTTGTAATACTCCTGCTTCTACGTCTGCCGATTTGCTCAGGGCTTGTTGGGTTTCCTGTTCTTGCTGTTGTAAGATAACTAATTGACCTTCAGCGCGTTGTAATTGCCGCTGAAGTTCGTTGACTTGCTGTACGAGTTGCTGCTGTAAGTGGGTACGCTGTTGTTGGGCGTGGGTGTATTCCTGGAATTTGGCGCTAAACTCTTCTTCTTGCCCCAACAAATTTTGATAATGTTGGTATCCGGCTTTAATTTCTCCTTCGCGATCTAAAATTTCTGCTACAGCCGCCACCTGAGAGTCAATTGCTGAATGCTCTTGTGACAAGCGATCGCGATCTGCGGTTAAATTTTGATATTGTTGTTTGAGGAAACTCAGCTGTTGTTCCCAGTTTTGCTGCTGACTGCGGACGACTTGCAAGCTTTTAAGTTGGATATCGTCGAAGGCTTGTTCTTGCTGCAACTGATTGACTTGAGCCTCAATTTCTGCTAGCTGTTGGGCGATCGCTGCTTGTTGTTGTAGTTGGGTAGCGATCGATTGCAAAGTTTGTTCTAATTGATCTGCTTGGGCGCGAAAAGATTTCGATCGATCTTTTGCCCGTTCCTCCAGTTCGTCATATCGATGCAACTTGAGTAACTCTGCCAAAATTTCTTTGCGTTCGGTTGGACGCTTGAGCATGAACTCGTCAGCGCGTCCCTGGCGCAGGTAAGCAGAGTTAATAAACGTCTCGTAGTCCAGCTTGATATGTTCTAAGATCGATGCTTGTGTGGCTCGGACGCTCTTTTCAGTCAGCGATCGAAAGCCTTGAGGAGTTTCGACTTGAAATTCGAGGGCGCTGCTTTGTCCGCGATAGCGGGTACGAATCACGCGATATTTGTGGCGATCGCTGTAAAAATGAAAATCAACCCGTACTTCTTTAGCTCCGGCATGAATGACATCATCTTCCGCCGCAGCACGACTCTGACCCCAAACTGCCCAAGTCATTGCTTCGAGTAGAGATGATTTACCCGCACCATTCGAGCCACATATACAGGCAATATGCAGCCCGTTAAAATCGAGAGTTGTCTCGCGATAACTCAGAAAATTTTTGAGTGTAAGTTGGACTGGAATCATTTAGCCTACTGCGCCACACCCTTAATCTAGAACTATCAGTACAAATGCACTGTTGCTAGTTTATTGTAGTAAAAAGTGAGTAGTGAGTAGTGAGTAGTGAGTAGTGGGAAATTTTAGATTTTAGATTTTGAATTGTAATTTATCCCCCTACTCCCTCAGCTTCCTCAGATCCGCGACTCTCTCTTCTCCCCTGCTAGTGCGATCTCTGCTCCCCTGCCTAGTTATCGGTTATAACACCAACTTGCTTTTTCAAATTGTAATAAGAGCAAATACCTTATAGTTCATCTCGATTAGAGTATTACACAACTTGTTTTCACTTAACCTGAGTAAAACAAGCTAACAGATCGCAGATAATAAACGATAAAAGAAGTCAAAACTGAGGAGACAGAAGTTATCAGCTTACTCACTACTCACTACTCACTACTCACTAAGTTGAAGTAAACCAATGACGGCAAAAAAAATTTTGATGCTGGTTGGCGACTATGTAGAAGATTATGAAGTCATGGTTCCATTCCAAGCACTACAGATGGTAGGGCATACAGTCCATGCTGTTTGCCCCGATAAAAAAGCTGGGGAAAAGGTACGCACGGCGATACACGACTTTGAAGGCGATCAGACTTACAGTGAGAAGCCAGGACATAACTTTGGCTTGAATGCCTCTTTTGATGAAGTTAAGCCAGAAGACTATGACGCTCTAGTGATACCAGGTGGAAGAGCGCCAGAATACATCCGCTTAAATCAAAAAGTCTTAGACATCACCCGCCATTTTGCCCAAGCCAATAAACCAATTGCCGCAATTTGTCACGGCTTACAAGTATTAGTAGCAGCCGATGTTTTACAAGGTAAAAGTTGCACCGCTTATCCAGCCTGCGGACCCGACGTGATGAAGACTGGTGGACTCTACGTGCAATATTCCCCCAGATGAGGCGATGGTAGATGGTAATTTGGTTACAGCACCCGCGTGGCCCGCTCATCCTAACTGGTTGGCAGAATTTCTCAAGTTATTGGGAACCAAAATCGAGCATTTGGAAATGGTGAAAGCTTGAATCAGTTGTCAGCAAACAGTTACTAGTGTAGAGACGTTATATGTAACCTCTGTACAAAGTTATCAGTTATCAATGACCAGCGTTCACCTAATTACCGCTCTCTAATTCTTACAGTATTTGAAAACGACACTGTAATGGAAAAAGCTCTTGGGAGTCTTGCCGTGTTTCGACCCCAAGAGCTTTTTCTTGATTACCACTCCTCACACACAACATTAGTCTAGGCTACCTAACTAGGAAGAAGTATTATAAAGTGACACTTTGCGGATTGGTTGTCAGTTGTTAGTTATCAGTTATCGCGCACCACGTACTACCCAACTATCAATCGCTAATTATGACAATATTTGAATGCAACCCTGTCAAAGAAAAAACTCCTGGGAGTCTTGCCGTGTTTCGACCCCAGGAGCTTTTTCTTGATTACCATTCCTCACACACAACTATAGCTTAGGCTATCGAGTTGAAATGAAACAGTATAGAGTGACACTTTACAGATTGGCTAATGGTTAATAGTTAATGGCTAATAGCAGGCGTTTGAGTTAACAATGAACAATTAGCGATCGACAATTAGCAATGAGCGCGATTCGGACTACTCAATTGTGTCGGAGTTTTGGTACTGTTACGGCTTTAGATAACTTATCGCTGGAAGTCCCTCAAGGAATTGTGTTTGGCTTTTTAGGGGCAAATGGTTCTGGTAAAACCACGACAATTAGGCTTTTACTAGGGATTTTAGAGCCAACAGCTGGTGAAGCTGAGGTATTAGGTTTCAATTGTCGTACCCACTCTCACGCGATTCGTCAGCGCACGGGTGCTTTATTAGAACACCCAGGACTTTACGAAAGATTGAGTGCAGAAGATAATTTAGAATTTTACGCACGGGTTTGGCGGATTCCTACAGCCAAAAGACGATCGCGGATTCAAGAATTGCTCTCGCATATGGGTTTGTGGCAACGTCGCCATCAAAGAGTAGGAGAATGGAGTCGGGGCATGAAACAGAAACTCGCGATCGCTCGGGCAATGTTGCATTCTCCCCCATTAATCTTTCTCGACGAACCTACTATCGGACTCGATCCGGTTGCTGCTGCTGTTTTGCGCGACAACATACAGGAAATGGTAGCGCGCGAAGGAGTAACGGTATTCTTAACCACCCATAACTTGGCAGAAGCCGAAAAACTGTGCCAGCAAGTCGGTGTGATTCGTCAAGGTAAACTGTTAGCAGTCGGACACCCCGATGAGTTGCGATCGCAAGCTGGCAATCCCAAACTAGAAATTATTGGACGTGGATTTACCTCTGAGGCGATTCATTGGTTAGAGTCTCAACCGCTCATTGCTGAGATCGATATTTCTAAAATTAACAACGAGAGCGATCGCTTAATTGTTTCCCTACATCAATCTATCAGTGCTGCTCCCATCGTCAAAATGCTAGTCCAAGCTGGAGTAGAAGTAGAAGAAGTTCGTAAAGTCAACCCCACGCTGGAAGAAGTTTTTTTAAGTTTGATGGAACAGTAGATGGGTGGGTAATTGGTAATTGTGAATTGTGAATTGTGAATTGTGAATTGTGAATTGAATTTTTCTCCCGACTCCTGTACGGGCGGGTTTACCAAAAAACTTCGCTACGAATAGAAATTTTGGGTGAACCCGCCCCTACCAACTTTCTATTCACTCGCTTCTGGTTTTAGCAAAGGAAAGGCGATCGCGTCCCGAATGCTGGCACAATCAGTTAAGAGCATGACGAGGCGATCGATCCCGATACCTACACCACCAGTCGGTGGCAAACCGTACTCTAATGCTGTTAAAAAGTCTTCGTCTACTCCGTGTGCTTCTAAGTCTCCGGCTGCTTTACGGGCTGCTTGCGCCTCTAATCGCTGTCTTTGATCGATCGGATCGCTCAACTCAGAGAAACCATTGGCGGTTTCGCGCCCAGCTACAAATAGCTCAAATCGCTCTACCAAACCAGGTTTTGAGCGGTGAGGCTTGGAAAGCGGTGAAATTTCGACTGGATAATCGATGACGTATGTAGGCTGAATCAGCGTTGCTTCGCAAGTTTGTTCAAACGTCTCATTTAAGAGTTTTCCAATTGAAGTACAATCCTCTACACCTTGAATTCCCGCCTGTTTTGCCGCAGCTTTTGCTTCCTCCAAATTGGAGAAAGCGTTAAAATCCAGTCCGGTTTTCTCCTGTACGAGATCGTGCATCGTGACTCTACGCCAAGGTGGTGTGAGATCGATTGCCTCACCTTGATAAGTAATTTGCAGCGTGTCTAAGACTTCCCTTGTCACAGTCGTAATGATATTTTCCACCAACTGCATAATGTCGTGGTAGTCGGCATAAGCTTGGTAGATTTCAATCGAAGTAAATTCTGGGTTGTGACGGGTAGAAACGCCCTCGTTACGAAAAATTCGCCCCAATTCAAACACTTTCTCAAATCCACCCACAACCAACCGCTTGAGATGAAGTTCTGTGGCAATCCGCAGATACAAATCCATCTCTAGGGTGTTGTGATGGGTGATAAAAGGACGAGCATCTGCCCCGCCTGCTTCTGCTTGTAGTACGGGAGTTTCAATTTCAATAAATCCCTGTTGTTCTAAAAAGCGGCGAATTCCCGCCGTAATTTGAGCGCGACGGCGAAAAGTTTGGCGGACTTCTGGATTTACGATTAAGTCTACGTATCGCTGGCGATAACGCTTAGCAACGTCAGTCAATCCGTGCCACTTATCGGGTAGTGGCAGTAAAGATTTGGTGAGAATAGCGTATCGATTGACAAAAACCGATAATTCGCCCTTTTCCGTGCGTTTGATCGTCCCTTTTGCGCCTATGATGTCTCCTGCGTCTGTCAGTTGCTTGAGATGGTTAAAAGCATCTGGCTCGTCTGCCATCGCAGTATCGATTCTTTTCTTATCTAAATACAGTTGAATCGTGCCAGTCTCGTCTTGCAAGCCAAAGAAAGCCAATTTACCAAAGACGCGCCGTGCAATAATTCTGCCAGCGATCGCTACTTCTACCTCTACCTCTTCCCCGCTGGGTAAGTCGGCATACTTTTCTTGTAACTCGGCTGCATGATGGGTAGATTCCCAACGATAGGCATAGGGATTTAACCCCAACTGCCGCAACTGCTCGACTTTCTCTAACCGCGTGGCACGAATATCTTCTTCAGCCATGACAACTTTCCTAAAGGAGACGCACTGATTAAGGGACGCAATCTCTGATTATAGAAGTGAGTAGTGAGTAGTGAGTAGTGAGTAGTGAAGAAAGGTTGTAGGGAGTGGAGTGTGGTGAGTTAATTGCGAATTGTAAATTGACCAATTGTGAATTGTCCCTTTTGTCCCCCGATTCCCTACTCCCCACTCCCTACTCCCCTCTTCTTGAGTCGATCGATTTCGCGTTGCAGTTCTTCAATTTGACGGCGTAAATCTGCTGTCGCTGTGGGGGGCGATGATTCGGGATGCACGTTGACGGCGTTTTGGGCAGGCGATCGCGGATAATTCCCTTGGCGAATTTGGCGATATTCGGCGGAATTTGCCCATTGCTGCAAGTAAGTTATCCGTTCTACCGCAAAGGGGTGCGTCAAAAACAAGTTTTGCGGAAAATTATTGTAAAGCAAAAACTTATAAACTTGATTCAAGCTGTCTTGGTCGAGTTCTTGAAATCTTTCTGCTTGCCGGATAAACTCATCTAGACTGCATTCGTGACCGTACTGAATGCTACCACCAGCTAGCTTCATCATTGTTTGCATGACTAGTTTAAGATCGTCGATCGCCAGCAGCGCCGCCCGATCTGCCGATAGTTCGGCTTTGCGCTTCCATTCGTAAAAAGCAAACACCAATCCACTACTGACCAAATTACCCAACCCCAACGTTCTCGCCCCAATATAGTTGGCAGTAGAAATCACCCAGGTTGCCATTTGGATCAAAATGGTATGACCGCATTTGAGATGCCCCAATTCGTGGGCGATTACCGTGCGAATTTCCGTGGCATTCAATAAATCCAACAATCCCGTGTTAAGCACAATGTTAGGCTCCTCCTGACCGAGAGCGTAAGCATTAACTACGGGAGTCTGAGAGACAAACAAAACTGGTTCTGGAGTAATATCCAGATCGCGGACGCATTCGCGAAAGATTTGGTACACGCTAGAGTATTGGCGCGGTCCCACCTGAATGCTGTTGCCCATGTGATAGACCATCTGAGGGCGTTCGTAGAAAAATTTGACGAATTGGGTCGCCACTAAATCGAAGCCTGGTAAGCTGCGTAAAGTCTGCTCTGCTTGGCGATCGAGCGGATGGCGAAAAGCTTCACAAGAAATGTCTGGATAGGTTGGCATAATTGGTCATTTGTCATTTGTCATTGGCAAGGGCAGGAGGTGTTTTCACGCACTACTCACTACTTCTGTACGGGCGGGTTCACCCGAAATCTTTGTTGGTAACAAAGCTGCTTAGTAAACCCGCCCGTACAACTCACTACTCACTCATAAAAAGCTAGTAAAATAAAAGACTCTGAGGTTTAAGCCTCTAAATCGGTTATCGGAAAACGGACAACAAGCAGCTAACAATTACATAATAGGACTGGGATCGGGATGATAACTTCGCGCCAGGTAGAGAATTGAAAGTCAGTGATTGAAGTAGAGGTACATTATTCCTTGCATAACTTCCTGCGATCGCAGGCTGAGGCTGCATGGTCGCACCATTTGACGATGGCGCGGCTCGTAGCGAGAGCTTTGCGGCTCGGACGTAGTGCTTTAATTCAAGTTGGTGCTGGTTGTGGCTATCAGGGACGTTATCGCCTGAGCTATCTAGCACCAGCTCTGCTGTGGCAATCCCCTGCGGTCATCGTAGCAACAGAGGAAGTACAACAGCGCCTCCTGCGAGTAGAAATTCCCCCACTACAGCAATGGCTGCAAACCAACAAAGGTATTATTGTCGGCGATCGCTGGGTTCATCCCGATTTTCAAGGAATTTTACTGATTACCCCCACTGCTTGGCTGCAAGCGCAATGGACGGGAACAGGTAATTTTCCCGCCAATATTCCGACGTTAATTGACGGGGTAGACGATCTAGAAGACTGGGCGCGATCGCAATTGACTGTTAGCATTCATCCTAATGACTGGGACGAGTTGATGCTGGCTTATCCCAACTGTGCGGAAGCAATTCGGGAAGCAAGAGTCCAACTGACAAAAGCTGTTTTCCAACATCCAGCCAACCCTTACGAGTGCTATCTCGTCTCTCAACCAGAGCAAGAGATCTTGGCGAGTCTTTTTACGCAGTTAGGAGACAAGGAAGACAAGGGGGAGAAATTATCACTACTCACTACTCACTACTCACTACTCACTACTCACCCTTTACCCAAAAATTGGCATTTGTTCCAGCAGCGATCGCAATCGCCCAATTGCTTGCTGTGGGTGAGCGTCAATCGCGCTCAAGGCTTATTTTCACTCTCGTGCGCTCCCGCAGAGGTGGCTTCAGCTGTTGCACCAATTTGGACTCGGCAACCTGTAGTCTTAATGGGTAGCGCCTTAGACCAAGAAACCGAAGCTACGACTTATCGCAAACGTTTGGGTTTACCAGAAGAACTCACTTGTTTAAAATTTGCAGGCGATCGCCATTGCGAATCAATTCAACTCTACACGCCAGAACGGTTCCCTTTACCCAACACTCCGCAGTATCAACCCGCCTTGATGCGAGAAGTTTACGCCTTAATCGGCACGAGAACTACATCGCCAGGATTAACGGTAATTTTAGTCAGCGATCTGCCCTTAAAGCAGCAACTCGGGACGCAACTAGCCGCCGAGTTTGGTTCGCGGGTACAGGTAGAAAAAATTAGTTTGGATGAGAATAGCATTCTCGTCAGCGGTTGGGACTTTTGGCAACAGCATCAAGATGTCTTACCAGTACCGCAGTTAACAATCGTTCCGACATTACCCATACCATCTTTAGAGCATCCGATTGTCGCGGGTAGAGTCGAATACTACAAGCGATCGCGTCAAGACTGGTTTGCGCTTTACCTATTACCTGCGGCTTTAAATCAATTACAGCGGGCGATCGCTCCCATGCGCTACCGTCAAGGAGTCGTAGCTTTATTAGATAGTCGCGTCCTACACCGCAGCTACGGACAGCAGGTACTCGCAGCTCTCAGTCCTTCAGCTCGATGTAATTACTTGGATACTAGTTTGTTTGCGAAAGATGGGTGAGTCGGTACGGGCGCATAGCTGTGCGCCCGCACGGAGGAGTCGGGAGTCGGGAGACATTTCACAATAGATGCGCTCCGCTACACTTCGCGAATACAATTCACAATTACCAACTACCTATTACCCATTACCACTCTTCACTGTTAACTGGTAGCTGATAACTGATAACTGTTAACTGGTGCGCCTGTCTCAATTGGCAAAGATGGATCGCGGGACCATTCATTCCAAGAAGCAAAATAATTTCTCACATTTTTAATTCCAGCCTCTTGGAGAGCGATTAAGGTATTAGAGGCGCGAGAACCTTTGAAACAATAGACGTAAACTGTTGACTCTGGAGTAATACCCACTTGCTGACACATTGCCAAAATTTCATCTTTGGAGCGCAATGTGGGAATTTCAGTATTAGGAACCATGAAATCATACCATTCTATCCACACTGCCCCAGGAATTCTACCTTTGCGAGGGCAGAAATCTACGCCGTAAGGTGAAGAACTTTCACCCATCCACTCATCGCGATCGCGCACGTCTAACTTAACAATGGCTGGGTTTTCCAAAGATTGCAACATCTGTTCTGTTGTCACCATAATTGACGGATCGATGTCCATCGCAAATGTTTTTGATTTTGGTGTCGGAATTTCCGCAGTTGTTGGCAGTCCCATCGCCAGCCAAGCCTGATAGCCACCATGCAGTACCGCTACTTGCTGACAACCAAAATACTTCAGTAGAAAGTATCCTCGACAAGATTGCCCAAAGCCTTTATGCATTGCTTCTTCGTAGATGACAATCTTTTCTGTCCCAGAAATACCTGCTGCACCTAAAAGCTTGGCAAATTCTGCGTGCAGGCTATTTAAACCTTCAGGTGTCGAAGCAGCCAAATAAGTAAAAATCTCGCGAATATTGACTGCACCTGGAATATGAGCGATCGCATACTCTTCTGGAGCGCGAGTATCGATAATAACTATCGGCTCCTGCTGCATTAAAATTGCCAGTTCTTCTGGGGAAATCAGCGGTTTCATTTCCATCTGCTTATTCCTATTCGGTTGGGACAATCTTACGGACTCAAACTGAAGCACTACGGTTTGGCGAAATGGGTAAGCGGGGCTAGTAGAATCAGCTCCCGCATCCCGTAACTAATGCATTCCACCAAGACTGGTGCGATTAAATAGAACGTTCTATCCACATAAATAGTATTAAGGCAAATAGCATAAATAAAAAGTGTCTTGCTATACCAGTTGACTTATGCCTTTAGGAAGAAGGGTTTCATCTTCAATAATTCTAGAGAAGATAAGTATAAAATTTTCTCTGTAGATTTTTGACATAAGATCGTCATCAAGCAGCTGACATCCACTCAAACTGGCATGAGTTTGTATAAAAAATTTTCAGCTTGAAAAAATTTAAACAAAAACTATAAAAAATATTTGTCCTGCGATCGAGAAAATTAAATATTAGTTATCGAAGAAGGAGTCAGGAGTCAGGAGTCAGGAGTCAGAATGACTACTGTACGAGTGGCTACTGGCTTGAGGGGTATAAGCCAGGAGCCAAATCTTTGATTTGGTGGCACGCGGCTTTATGCGGGAAGCGTCTTCCCGCATAAAGCCCGCTTACCAATATGTTGTCGGATCAGAATCACATACTCATATTCTCCTGACTCCTGACTCCTGACTTCTGGCTCCTATTCAACAGTTATCGTTCTTGCATCACTCTAAGCAGAAGAAATAAGAAATCGTCTTGCTCAGTAAGATTGGGAATCAGAGTTCTCAAGAAATTCGTCAACCAATGCCTGTTTTCATGCATGATGATGACGAATTGCCACAGCATAATTGCGAAAAGGCGCGAATTCACCAATTGTGAATTGTAAATTGTAAATTGTGAATTGTTTTAAGTCGGGGTAGTGCGATCGCACCTCATGGCTCGATAGGATGGTACTGGAACCTAGCGGCTGTTTTGATGTCAATGACCGAGCAACGCGATCGCGAATTGCCTTCACCCGATCCAACCTCAAATGAATCGGCTAAGGAATCTCATAGTAGCGGTATTGGTGCTGTCTGGAACCAAACAACTACAAAAATAATGCAATACCTGCCTGTAGACCAAGCGGCACAGACGGTAGTAAAGTGGTTTAGCGTCAGCGACGAGCGGGTAGCGGAAATTTTAGCGACGGTACGCGCCGAACTACCAACTACGGAAGCTTTACTCATTGGGAAACCCCAAGCGGGCAAAAGTTCGATCGTGCGCGGCTTAACAGGAGTTTCTGCCGAAATCGTCGGACAAGGATTTCGTCCCCATACGCAACATACACAACGCTATGCTTATCCTACTAACGATCTGCCACTGCTGATCTTTACCGATACGGTAGGATTGGGAGATGTGAAGCGAGAGACGCAGGCGATCGCTCAAGAACTGATTGGCGATTTGCAACAAGCCAGCCGTTGCGCCAGAGTTTCGATTTTGACGGTAAAAATTAACGATTTTGCTACTGATACCTTAAGACAAATTGCTCAAGAGTTACGCCAGAAATATCCAAATATTCCCTGTTTACTAGCCGTTACTTGCTTGCACGAAGTTTATCCCGCAGGTACAGACAATCATCCAGCATATCCACCCCAGTTTGATGCCGTCAATCGTGCCTTTAGCGCCATCCAACAGAACTTTAGCGGCTTATACGATCGCGCCGTGCTTATCGACTTTACCTTAGCAGAAGATGGTTACGATCCCGTCTTTTACGGTCTAGAAGCATTCAGAGATACACTAGCAGATCTGCTTCCAGAAGCCGAATCTAAGGCAATATATCAGTTATTGGACGAAAAAGCAGGTCAGCTTGGCAACCTCTATCGGGACGTAGGACGGCGCTACATGCTGGCTTTTGCGATCGCTGCTGCTACCTTAGCAGCCGTACCCTTACCTTTTGCAACTATGCCCGTACTCACAGCCGTACAGGTATCGATGGTTAGTCTGTTAGGTAAATTATACGGACAAACATTAACGCCATCACAAGCAGGGGGAGTCGTCAGCGCGATCGCGGGTGGATTCTTAGCACAAGCAATTGGACGAGAGTTGATTAAATTTATTCCTGGCTTTGGTAGCGTCATAGCGGCTTCCTGGGCTGCTGCATACACCTGGGCGTTAGGAGAGGGGGCTTGTGTCTACTTTGGTGACTTGATGGGCGGTAAAAAGCCCGATCCGCAACAAATTCAAGCCGTGATGCGATCGGCGTTTCAATCGGCACAAGAACGATTTAAAGGAATTAAACGTTAAGAAACCAAAAATATTGCTAATTCTTCAATAGAGCGGATGTTTGAAGCACCTGTTCGGTGCAGCATAGATAGTATTATGCAATGCAGTAGTTTTTGAGGCGGAAGAGAATGATATCTACTTTAAATGAAGCACTAGAATTTATCGCTAACTACGTGCCACCGAAATCTCCCGATGGTCGCATTGCGTATCCCATATTGGAAGATGGTCTGAGTTACGCAGAAATTAAGCAAAAAATCAAAGATTTACCCTTCGATCTGCCTACAGAAGTTTACGAATTATATCAATGGAGCGATGGCGGCTTTTTGGGCAACCTACCATATCCAGGTCGCAGCGATCGCGGCGACTATGCAAAAATTGACAAATTTATTTCTCTAGATAGAGCTGTGAGACTTGCTAAAGATTGGGGAAATGGTTCTTTTCCTTTATTCGAGTATGAAGACGGAGATATTTGTTTTACTGTAGGTTCTCAAGTTAAGCAAAAAGCTGCGCCGATCTTTTGTCGCCATAAATCTTCAGCCTCAGAGCAACCAAAATATGACAGCTTAACGACCATGATGATTAAATTAGTCGAAGGCATTCAAGCAGAAACAAGCCGCAGATAGAGAGCAAAATTTACTATCGATCGATTGGAGTTTGAGCAGATTTTCTATTATTGCAAAACTCCTATTAAGTTTTATTTTAATTTGAAGATAGATATAGAATTTAAGGTAATGGGTAATAGGTAATTGGTAATTGCTCTCTAAACCAGTTTTTTATTCTTTTGACTTTTCACTTTTGACTTTTGACTTGCTTATCATCACTTAGTTTGAAAAATATTTTGCACCATTTTCTTATCCGTACTTGCCGCAGCGCGATCGAGCGCCTCAATTTCACCAGTACTTAACCGCCAACCCAAAGCACCTAAATTTTCCTTAGCTTGTACCACCGTTTTCGCCCCAGGAATGGGAATAGTTCCTTTACATATACACCAATTAATCGCCACCTGAGACATAGTTTTATTTCTCAAACTGGCGATCTCTTGCAAACATCCCAACAACGGGCGAATTCCTGGCAATAACTGCCGAAACAATAAACCGCGAATTCCTTTGGGAAATGAACTTTTATCAGTATATTTTCCCGTCAATATTCCCAAAGCTAAGGGACTATAGGCAATTAATTTTATTCCCAATTCATCGCACACATTCTTAACATCTAATTGGGTAACGGGATATGTAGATAGTAACGAATATTGAACTTGTAAAGTAGCGATCGGAACGCCGCGATCGCGCAACTTTTTATCTACTTGTTTCAGCCGTTGGGAACCGTAATTTGATAAACCAATTCCCTTAACTAATCCTTGTTCGTACAAATCGGCAAGACCATCTAACAACGTCCATTCCTGCCAAGGGGCATAATTAGCCGTAGACCAGTGCATTTGCACCAAATCTACATTTCTCCCCAAACGTTGAGCCGAAGCTTTACCAGCCTTAACCATAGACTGACGGGTTAATCGCCAGGGATACGCAGCTAACTTAGTCGCAATACAAATATTTTCTTTCCCAACCCCCTGATATTCTCTGGCAAATTGCCCCAACAACATCTCGCTGCGTCCGTTCAAGCGTCCAGTACCGTAGGAATCGCCCGTATCGAATAAAGTCACGCCATTGCTAACACAAAGATCGAAAACCGCTTGCAACTGGTCGTCCATGCTTTCATCGTAGCCCCAGAGCAAGCGATTGCCCCACGCCCAAGTACCGCAGCCCATTTCTGGAAGGTAAAGTTGTTGGCTAGTCTGCATACTTTTCTGCCCTAGTTTTAGATTTTAGATCCCCCTAAATCCCCCTTAAAAAGGGGGACTTTGAAATGCTTGTTCCTTGCATTTTTCAGGTTAGAACCCCCTAAATCTCCTTAAAAAGGCGACTTTGAAATATCTATGCCCCCCTTTCTAAGGGGGGTTGGGGGGATCTTCTTATTTTGCGATCGCCGCTTGCAATCGCGATCTATCCAATTCCTTCTGATGCAGAATTAACCAAGACTCCACCAAGTCGGGACCGTGTAAGTCGCCAGTAAGAGCAGCACGGAGCGATCGCATCACCAAGCCTTTTTTGACGTTTTGCTCCTTCATCACCTGTTTAATAATGTCCTGGGTGCGTTCTGCGCTCAATTCAGATGTACCATCCAAGGCGGCGATAATACCTTGAACCACAGCATCAGCCCCCGTTTGCTTCAGTTGTTCTGTTGCTTCGGGACTGAATTCCACCGACTTAACGAAGAACAACCGACACATATCCACAGCATCCGGTAGTCGCGTCAGACTCGCACCAACCAATGCTGCAATTTGTTCCAACCAAGGGCGATCGCTTACTGGATCGAATTGATATCCTGCCTCTTGCCAATAGGGTATCAGTAGATCGGTCAACTTATCTACTGGCATACTATGCAAGTATTGACTGTTAATCCAATCTAGTTTCGCCCAATCAAATTTTGCCCCAGCTTTATTCACCCGATCGAAACTAAATAGCTTTGCCGCTTCCTCTAAGGTAAATATTTCTTGGGTAGAGTCCGGTGGCGACCATCCTAATAATGTCATGTAATTGACGATCGCTTCTGCTACAAAACCCATTTTCTTAAAGTCAGAAATGGACGTCACGCCATCCCGCTTAGAAAGTTTTTGTCCCGTCATATTCAAAATTAAGGGCGTATGGGCAAATTCTGGTATATTTGCGCCAAAAGCTTCGTAAAGCAAAATTTGCTTCGCTGTGTTGGCAATGTGATCTTCACCGCGAATTACATGGGTAATTTGCATATCCATGTCATCCACGACGACGGCAAAATTATATAAAGGCTGACCTATACTACCATCCTCGGCACGACGGGCAATCACCATATCGCCGCCCAAGTCACTACCGCGCCAGCGCATCTCTCCCCGTACCAAGTCGTTCCAGACAATTTCGCGATCGTCGTCAATTTTAAACCGAATCACAGCCTGACGACCTTCTGCCACAAATGCAGCTTCTTGTTCTGGAGTTAAATTCCGGTGGCGGTTATCGTAGCGGGGTGCTTCGTTTCTGGCTTTTTGCGCCGCCCGCATTTCCTCTAGTTCTGCTTCGGTGGTATAACAGCGGTATGCCAAGCCTTTATCGAGTAGGTCTTGTACCCGTTGTTTGTAAATATCTAGGCGATCGGATTGAAAGATGGGACCTTCATCCCAGCGCATACCGAGCCAGGTTAAACCATCGAGAATATTTTGGGTATATTCAGGGCGCGATCGCTCCGTATCCGTGTCCTCAACGCGCAGAATAAACTGTCCCCCATGATGGCGGGCAAATAGCCAGTTAAATACTGCGGTTCTTGCCGTACCGATGTGTAAGTTACCAGTGGGACTGGGAGCAATGCGAACGCGAATCATAGATCCAGGTGATGTGGGTTAGATAAATATAGAGACGTTCCTTGGAACGTCTCTATATCAATACATTCTAACGGGACTGATGGGGGTACGAACCCGCAACTTTCGCCTTGACAGGGTGGTGCAAGAAGGCTTGTCTAACTAATTTTTAGTTTATCATAAAAACCTTGTTGCACATTGTTAAACATTATTGAGCATTAGAACAAGGTTATAGGGGTATGATGGACTGGCGACAAATCCTTTTAGTGTTGATGAGCCAGAGCGATCGCGTACAAACTTCGATATATTTCCCCAAAGATATTCATGAGGCTTTGGTGAGATGGGCGCAGGCAGAAGACCGTCCTATTAGTAATCTTGTGGTGCGGATTGTCAGTAAGGCAGTTGAGGAGCGGCAGAAGCAGCAGAATCCGCCGCAATAATATGATGTAGCCGTTGCAAATATGACAATTTGCAGATTCCTGGTATACGATCTATCCTCAGCCACTACATGAGCCAAATCTTTTTGTGCCTCATGTTATTGGTTCTTTGCACGATGTAAAACTTCAAGGCATGTCAGACGCGCTTGAGGACGTTTGACAAAGCCGATTGGGGGTTGAAGGCGACAAGAAATGGCGATTAAGAAAAGTGAACTATATAGCTCGTTATGGAAAAGCTGCGATGAACTGCGAGGTGGCATGGATGCCTCGCAATATAAGGATTACGTACTAGTTTTATTATTCGTTAAATACGTATCTGATAAATATGCTGGTGTAGCAGATGCGCTGATTGAAGTGCCTGAAGGCGGAGGCTTTCAGGACATTGTTGCCCTAAAAGGACAGAAAGATATTGGCGATGGTATCAATACAATTATCGCCAAGTTAGCCGCAGCCAACGATCTAAAGGGCGTGATTGATGTAGCTGATTTCAATGATGCTGACAAGTTGGGCAAGGGCAAGGAAATGCAGGATCGACTGTCTAACTTGGTGGCAATTTTTGAGAACTCTGCTTTGAATTTTAGAAAAAACCGCGCCGATGGTGACGATATTTTAGGCGATGCCTATGAGTACCTGATGCGTAACTTTGCGACGCAATCGGGTAAAAGTAAAGGACAGTTTTATACTCCAGCGGAAGTCTCCCGCGTCATCTCTAAAGTTATTGGCGTTAATTCAGCCCAAAGTCAAGATCGGACAATTTACGACCCGACTTGTGGTAGTGGTTCTCTATTGCTGAAGGCTGCGGATGAAGCAGAACGGGGCTTAACTATCTACGGGCAGGAGATGGACAACGCTACCCGCGCTTTGGCTCGGATGAATATGATCCTGCACGGACACCCTACGGCGGAGATTTGGCAGGACAATACTTTATCTAGTCCCTATTTTAAAAATTCGGATGGTAGCCTGAAAACTTTTGATTTTGCTGTGGCTAATCCTCCCTTTTCCTCAAAGGCTTGGAGCAATGGATTTAATCCAGCTCAGGACGAATTTAAACGGTTTGATGGCTATGGCATCCCTCCGGCTAAAAATGGGGATTATGCCTTTTTGCTGCATATAGTGCGTTCCCTCAAAAGCAAGGGTAAAGGAGCGATTATTTTGCCGCATGGGGTGCTGTTTCGCGGGAATGCGGAGGCGGAAATTCGGAGAAATCTGATTTGTAAGGGAATAATTAAGGGGGTTATTGGGCTACCGCCGAACTTGTTTTATGGTACGGGGATTCCTGCCTGCATTATTGTGTTAAACAAGGAAGATGCCGAGAATCGCCAAGGCATTTTTATCATTGATGCCAGCAAGGGGTTTGTTAAAGACGGCAATAAAAACCGTTTGCGGGAGCAGGACTTTCATAAGATTGTTGATGTTTTCAACAAACAGCTTGAAGTGCCTAAGTATTCTCGAATGGTATCAATTCAGGAAATTGAGGCGAATGAGTACAACCTGAATATCCCCCGTTATATCGACAGTCAGGCAGAGGAAGATATTCAGGATATTGAGGCGCATCTGTTGGGGGGAATACCTAAGCTAGATATTGAAGCTTTGAGCGATTACTGGCAGGTTTACCCGACACTGCAACAGGAATTATTTGAGGTAGCGGATCGATCGGGATACTTACTATTGAAAATTCCAGCGTCAGAGGTCAAAACTTGTATTTTTGCCCATCCTGAATTTATCAGCTATGGGAAAGAGATCCAAGCAGTTTTTGAGACTTGGCAAGCGAAACACGCGCCGTTACTAAAAGCTATCCAGGTAGGAGATAAACCCAAGGCAATTATTCATGCACTTTCGGAAGACTTGCTGCAAGCGTTTACGGGTAAAAACTTAATTGATAAATATGATGTCTACCAGCACCTAATGACCTATTGGGTGGAAAGCATGAGAGACGATGTTTATATTTTGGTAGAGGATGGCTGGAAGGCAGAACTGAAAGCGGTAACGAATAAAAAAGGTGCAATAACAGATTATGTTTGTGAACTGATTCCCAAGGAGTTAATAATTAACCGCTATTTTAAAGCTGAACAGGCGGCGATCGCAGAACTGGAAATGAAAAAAGATGAAATTGTTCGCCAGCAGGAAGAACTGCAAGAAGAACACGGCGGTGAGGACGGTTTGCTAGAAGAAGTTACCAATGACAGTGGCAAAATTACCAAAGCGAATATAAGCGATCGCATCAAACTCATTAAAAATGATGCCACGTTTGCAGATGAGTTGAAGGTGTTAAAGGCTTATTTAAAGCTGATTGAGCAAGAGGCGGAAATTAGTAAACAAATTAAAGTATTGACTCAATTTTTAGATAAATATGTGTTAACAAAATACGGTGATCTAACGGAGGACGAGATTAAAACGCTGGTGGTAGATGACAAGTGGATGACGACACTGCGACAGGCAATTAATTCAGAGATGGAGCGGATTTCACAACGGTTGGCGCAGCGAATTAAGGAGTTGGCAGAACGATATGACACGCCTTTGCCGCAGTTGACGAGTCGGGTGGAGGAGTTGACGGCTAAGGTTGAGGGGCATTTGAAGAGAATGGGGTTGGTGTGGTAACGGATAAACAGGAAGGATACTATAAAATTTATCTTGATGTTTGTTGTCTAAATCGTCCTTTTGACGACTGGACACAAGAGCGAATTCGTTTAGAAGGGGAAGCTATTCTTAGCATTATGGAGCGCATTCGCACTAGAGAATGGCGACTTGTTACCAGCGAAGCTATCAGGGTGGAGTTAGAGAAAATGCGTAATCTCGACAAACTAGAGAATATATTAAAATTATTGGAATTTGCTGTGATTACTATCAACATAGATGAAGAGGTGGATTTTCGTTCGCAGCAATTGGAAAATTTAGGTTTTGGTCTTTATGATTCTTTTCATATTGCTTGTGCAGAAGTCGCTCAGGCAAATATCTTACTCTCTACTGATGACCGTTTACTAAAGAACTCACAACGGCATCAAGGTTTGTTAAAAGTATCTGTGGATAATCCTGTAACTTGGTTAATGAAAACTTTTTTGAATTAAGAGGATAAATAAATGATGACACCAATTGAATTGAGAAAAAAAGGTTATCAGATTTTAGTAGAACATTTAGGTCAAGTTGACGCTATTCGTTTTTTACAACAAGCCGGATGGGGAAGCGGTGATTATACACAAGAAAGAAAGGAAACTTTAGATAAAGTGACAAGAGAAGAGTTTTGGGACGACCTTAAGCGAATTAGAAATAGAAAAAGTAATTAAGTTTTTTGCATGATTGACGCAGAGGATTAAGGAGTTGGCGGAACGTGATGATATACCTTTGCCGCAGTTGACGAGAGAGGTGGAGGAGTTGACGGCTAAGGTTGAGGGGCATTTGCAGAGAATGGGGTTGGTGTGGTGATAGAGGCGAATATACCAATAGGAGATCAACCAACTGAAAAATTTGGTGATATCCCTATTAATTGGAGAATATATAGCATCCAAGAATTAATTGACAAAAAGCATCTAGTTGGACATTTAGATGGCAATCATGGTGAGTTATATCCTTCGAGTGATGAATTTACTGAGATTGGTATTCCTTACATCGGTGCTAATGATTTTTCAAAGGGTTATATTGATTACAAATCTTGTAAATATTTACCAGAAGAAAGAGCCAGAATTTTTAAAAAAGGTATAGCCAAATACGGAGATGTTTTATTTGCACATAATGCAACGGTTGGTCCTGTAGCTTTAATTAAGACAAAGTTTGAGTATGTGATTTTAAGCACAACTGCTACTTACTTTCGTTGCAATCAAGAAAAGCTTTTAAACATTTTTCTACTTTATGCTTTACAAGCCCCATTTTTTGTAAATCAATATCAGTCAGTGATGGCACAATCAACAAGGAATCAAGTGCCAATAACTGTCCAAAGAAAATTTAGTTTATTACTTCCCCCTCTTCCCGAACAAAAAGCGATCGCCCAATCCCTCAGCGATGTCGATACCCTGATTACAGAGTGCGATCGGATCATCACCAAAAAGCGCAATACTAAGCAAGGCACGATGCAGCAACTCCTCACGGGTAAAAAACGCTTGCCTGGTTTTGGTAACAGATACAGCTATAAGCAAACTGAGATTGGACAGATTCCTGAAGATTGGATGATTAAACCTTTAAAAACCGTTAGCTCTATGAATGGGCGTATTGGTTGGCAAGGCTTAAAACAAGAAGAGTTTACTTTTAATGAAAGCGATCCATATTTGATTACAGGCATAAATTTCAAGGATGGAAAAATTAGATGGAAAGAGGTTTATCATATTCCAGAAAAGAGATATCAAGAAGCAAAAAATATTCAATTAAAAGAAAACGATATTTTAATGACTAAAGACGGAACTATTGGAAAATTGCTGTATGTAGAAGATATACCATTTCCTGGCAAAGCATCCTTAAATAGCCACTTGCTTGTTTTTCGTCCACTCAATCGTTCTTACGAACCTAGATTTCTGTTCTACCAACTTAGTTATAAGCAGTTTGCAGACTATGTAGACCTCAATAAATCAGGCTCAACTTTTTTTGGGATAACACAAGAAGCTGTAGGAAATTATAGAACATATTTGCCTCCTCTTCCTGAACAAAAAGCGATCGCGCAAATCCTCAGCGACATGGACGCAGAAATTGAAGCCTTAGAACAAAAGCGCGATAAATATAAAGCCATTAAACAGGGCATGATGCAAGAGTTACTAACAGGAAAAACTCGCCTAAAATCTGATGCAGAAACTAAAATAAAATGAGTAAATATAAAATCTATTTAGATGCTTGTTGTTTAAATAGACCCTTTGATGACCAAACTCAACCCCGTATTTACTTATACCAATTCTCCGTAGAGATGCACTAAATCCGACCCCCCTGTAGTCCCCCCGAAGTCGCGGGGGGACGCCGAAGGCGGGGGGTAGAAATAATGCAGCTTCACACAGAAACGGTATTAGAAGCACAGGCAGTAATGACAATTTTGAGTCGATGTCAGTCAGAGGCTTGGAAACTAATTAACAGTAGTGCTTTAATCGCCGAGTTAAACCAAACACCTGACTTAGAAAGACTAGAGAATGTCAAAAAATTACTCTCAGTTGCTAAAATCAAAGTTATTAGCAGCACTTTCATTGAAAACAGAGCTGCTCAACTCCAAAAATTAGGATTCTCCAGCTATGATGCCACTCACATCGCTAGCGCAGAAAGAAGTCATGCAGATGTATTTCTCACTACAGACGACAGACTCTTTAAAAAAGCCCAAACAAATTCTCAATTAATTAATGTCAAAATTAACAACCCCGTGCAATGGCTGACAGAAGTAATACAAGCAGAGGAAAGCAACGATGAGAACTCAAAATGAAATTATTAAACAAGGGTATAATGCCTTAATTAACTCTCTGGGAGTTACCGATACTATTCGGTTTATTCAATATTTCAGTTCTGGAAAAGGAGACTATACCAAAGAACGTCATCAATGGCTAGATGATAAAAATTTAACAGATGTGTTGGCAGAGATAAAACAATCGCAAGAAGACGATAATAATCAATACGAGGAAATTATTCAGTGAGCCAGGTTAGACAACGGAAACGCCTAACGCAAAACCGCATCGTGCAAAGCCATTAAACAGGGCATGATGCAAGAGTTATTAACAGGAAAGACAAGATTAATTGATAATTGTTAATAATACGTCCTTAATTAAAGGGGCTACCACCAATGTCTAATCGATATTCAACTCAGCAACTTTACCAACACCTTACTGAAGTGATTTCGCAAATTCAGCAAGGTAATGCCATCGAAATCACCCAAGAAGGAGAAACAGTAGCCGTCATACTTTCAGTTGCAGAATACCAGCGATTAACAGCGCCTCAATCGGGCTTTTGGCAATCTCTACAACAATTTCGCCAACAAACCAACTTAGAAGAATTAGGCATTGAATCCGATGTATTTGCAGGAGTCCGAGACATAACACCTGGAAGGGAGGTGAATTTTTGACACCAATGTTCTCTCCGAACCCCTGCGCCCCCAACCCCAATGTCTGAATCGCGGATTAGACAGATTCAAGGATGACACAGAGGTAGAATCTGTGTCATTTTAGTAATCCGTAAAAATCCGCGATCCGATGATGAGTAGCCTAAAATACGCCGACATCACCCAAAAAATTATCGGAGCTTCCTTTGAAGTCCATAATTTTTTAGGCAATGGCTTCCAAGAAGTAATCTACCAACGCGCCCTAGCCTATGAGATGCGTCAAGCAAGACTAGAATTTGCCCGCGAGATAGAACAGCACATTTACTATAAAGACCTACCCGAACCTATAGGTACACGTAGAGCTGACTTTGTAGTAGAAAATAAAATACTCGTAGAACTAAAAGCAGTCATCCAACTAGAAGATGTCCATCTAGCCCAAGCCCTCAACTATTTAAAAGCCTATAGATTAGAAATTGGATTACTAATAAACTTTGGGAGCAAAAGCCTAACCTTCAAAAGACTTATAATGTCACGCACAGATTAGACAAGTTAAAGGAAAACACCAAAAAACTTATACAGCAAAAAACCTCATTAATAACCCATCCACTTCATCTTCATCTTCATCTTCATCTTAATCATCCGTGCAATCTAGTAATCCGTATCAATCCGCGATCCTGAGAAGAGGGGCTATGTCATGAGTCAAGTTGGACAACGGGAACGCCTAACCCAAAACCGCATCGTGCAACTATTCCAGCAACAATTACACTATCACTATTTGGGCAATTGGAGCGATCGCGCCAACAACAGCAACATCGAAACCGAAATTCTCACCACCTTCCTGCGCGACAAACAAGGCTACAGCGATCGCCTCATCACCAAAGCCTTATACGAACTCAATAAAGTTGCAGGCGATCAAAGCAAAGGATTGTATGACATCAACAAAGAAGTTTACAATCTCCTGCGCTATGGGGTCAAAGTTAAAGCAGAAGCCGGAGAAAACACCCAAACCGTTTGGCTAATTAACTGGGAAGAACCCTTAGAAAACGATTTCGCCATAGCTGAAGAAGTCACCTTCAAAGGTGAAAATACCAAACGCCCAGACATTGTACTGTATGTTAACGGCATCGCCCTTGGTGTCCTCGAACTTAAACGCAGCACTATCTCCGTTTCCCAAGGTATCCGCCAAAACCTTGACAACCAAAAATCTATTTTTATCAAATCCTTCTTCACCACCATGCAATTTGTCATGGCGGGTAACGACACCGAAGGACTCCGCTACGCCACTACAGAAACCCCAGAAAAATATTACCTTACCTGGAAAGAAGATAGTAACAGCAATATCGCCAATCCCTTAGACAGACATCTGCTGCAACTATGTGAAAAACAGCGTTTTTTAGAACTCATCCACAACTTTATCGTCTTTGACAGCGGTATCAAAAAACTCTGCCGTCATAATCAGTATTTTGGCGTTAAAGCAGCCCAATCTTACATCCGCCGCCGAGAAGGGGGCATCATCTGGCATACTCAAGGCAGTGGTAAAAGCTTGACAATGGTTTGGCTCACCAAATGGATTCGGGAATACAATCCTCATGCTCGCGTGTTAATTATTACTGACCGTGACGAACTCGACGAGCAAATTAAAAATGTCTTTTTAGGGGTGAATGAAAACATCTATCGCACTACAAGCGGTAGAGACTTAATTACCCAATTGAATCATACTACTCCTTGGTTGCTCTGCTCCTTAATTCATAAATTTGGTAAAAAAGATAAAGCCGACTACGACAATTACATTGCCGAACTCAAGCGCATACCCCAAGATTTTCAAGCCAAAGGTGAGATTTATGTCTTTGTCGATGAGTGTCACCGCACCCAATCTGGCGAATTGCACAAAGCGATGAAGCAAATTTTGCCTAATGCTTTATTCATCGGCTTTACTGGCACACCCCTACTTAAAAAAGACAAACAAACAAGCATCGATGTTTTTGGTGATTACATTCACACCTACAAATTTAATCAAGCTGTAGCCGATAAGGTTGTCTTAGATTTGCGCTACGAAGCCCGCAACGTTGACCAATATATTACCTCACAAACTAAAATCGATCGCTGGTTTGAAGCGAAAACCAGAAACTTAACTCAATATGCCAAAACCGAACTAAAAAAACGCTGGGGGACGATGCAAAAAGTCCTCAGTTCGCGATCGCGATTAGACAGAATTGTTGCTGACATCATCCTAGACTTTCACACCAAAGACCGTCTACAAAACGGTCGGGGCAATGCCATGCTCGTCAGTAGCAGTATTTATGAAGCCTGCAAATATTATGAGTTATTCCAAGCAGCAGGCTTTACAAAATGTGCCATTGTCACCTCCTACGACGGCTCTCTCCAGAGCATTAAAGGCGAAAGCACCGGAGAAGACGAACCCACCCAAAAGCTAAAGCAATACGAAATTTATCAAAAAATGCTCAATGGCAAAACGCCAGAGAAGTTTGAGGAAGAAGTTAAAAAGAAATTTATCGAATCACCCGCCCAAATGAAGCTGTTGATAGTAGTAGATAAGCTGCTAACAGGCTTCGATGCTCCTCCAGCCACCTATTTATACATCGATAAATCCATGCGCGACCATGGATTATTTCAAGCCGTTTGTCGCGTTAATCGGCTAGATGGGGACGATAAAGAGTATGGTTGCATTATCGATTACAAAGACCTATTTAAAAGTTTAGAAAAATCAGTTAACGATTATACCTCCGAAGCATTTGAGGATTACGATCCAGACGATGTTGATGGATTATTGAGCGACAGGTTAATTAAGGGTAGAGAGCGCCTGGAAACTGCTAGAGAAAGCATCAAAGCCCTGTGTGAACCAGTCGAGCCACCCAAAGACACCGATGCCTATGGGCGCTATTTCGGTGGTGCGAACGACGAGCCGGACAAGCTTCAAGAAAACCAGCAAAAACGCCTTGCCCTTTATAAGCACACATCAGTTTTGGTTCGAGCCTATGCCAACTTAGCTAACGACATGGCAGCAGCCGGATACACTCCAGCAGAAATCGAAATTATTAAACAAGAAGTTAAGCATTACGAACAGATACGTGCCGAGGTGAAACTACGCAGCGGCGATTATATCGACTTAAAAGCCTATGAACCCGCCATGCGTCACTTAATTGATAGCTATATCGGCGCAGAAGACAGCGAAGTAATTTCAGCCTTTGACGACATGACACTAATTCAGTTGATTGTCGATCGCGGTGTAAATGCAGTTGATGCATTACCTAAAAGTATCAAGCAAAACCCTACATCTGTAGCGGAAACCATCGAAAACAACTTACGCAAAGTCATTATCGACCAGCAGCCAACAAATCCCAAATATTTTGAAAATATGTCTGCGCTGCTTGATGAATTAATCCAAGCCCGAAAAACCGCCGCCCAAGGCTATCAAGCCTACTTACAGCAAATTGTTGAGTTAAGTAAACAAGTCGTTCAACCTAGCAACTCATCGCAGTATCCTCGATCGTTGAACTCTGCTGCTAAAAGGGCGTTATACGATAACCTCGATCGCAACGAAGCATTAGCTCTAAGGATAGATGAGGCAATTTGCAAAACCAAAAAAGATAGTTGGCGGGGAAACAAAATCAAAGAGCGCGAAGTAAAAAATGCCATTAAACAACATCTAGATTCTCCAGAAGACTGCGATAGCGAAGCGCTGCTGTGTAGCGCAGATCGCATTTTTGAAATAGTCAAAAGCCAAAGCGAGTATTAGGATGCATCAAATAACAGTTGGTGAAGTCGTTATAGACGTTGCCAGAAAAAACATTAAAAACCTGCACTTAGCAGTGTACCCCCCTGATGGTCGAGTACGTGTTGCTACACCATTACATATAGATGATGAAGCCGTGCGTTTATTCGCCATCTCTAAACTAGGTTGGATCAAAAAGCATCAAGCTAACTTTGAAACACAAGAACGCCAGTCAAAAAGGGAATTTGTATCTGGTGAAAGCCATTATTTCCAAGGTAAACGCTATTTACTAAATGTCATCTACGATCGGGGCAATCCTAAAGTCGAAGTTAGAAATAATACATATATTGACCTTTATGTCAGAGAAGGAAGTAATGAAGCGCAACGCCAACAAGTCATGATGTCCTGGTATCGACAGCAGTTAAAACAGGAAATTCCTTTATTAATTGCTAAGTGGCAAAAGAACATGGGAGTTAAGGTTGAGGACTGGGGGGTAAAATTGATGAAAACCAAATGGGGTACTTGCAACATCCAAGCCAAACGTATCTGGCTCAATCTAGAACTAGCCAAAAAAGACAAGCACTGTCTAGAGTACGTTGTGGTTCACGAAATGGTACATCTGCTAGAACGCAATCATGGCGATCGCTTTGTGGCTTTGATGAATAAATTTATGCCAAATTGGAAATTTTATAAGGATGAATTGAACCGCTCCCCCCTTGGAAGTTACTAAGTTCAAATGTCAGCCCAATTTTGTTTATCCCAATTTTGTTTATAAAAAGTAGGCGATCGCATCCTGATGAACTCTCAAAACCATTTATTTGTTTGATTTTCCCCCTTGTAGCAAACTTGACTGAATTCCAGTTAATACTGCTAACTAATGACTTGAGATGTGGTTAAAAGGCTTGCTACTGGTTTGTGAACTACCTACAGCCAAGCCATAATTGAGGGCGATCGCCCAATCGTGCCATCTGTAGGAATCATGCAGCAATTTCAAACACTGGCTGAACTGTACAAAAATGCACTCCTCAATGACGTAATCCCATTTTGGGAACGATATTCAATTGACTGGCAGCAAGGCGGCTACTTTACCTGCTTAGATCGTGAAGGTAAAGTTTACGATACAGACAAGTTTATCTGGCTGCAAAATCGCCAGGTGTGGATCTTCTCGATGCTGTATACCCAACTGGAGAAACGTCCAGAATGGCTCAAAATTGCAGCAAATGGTGCTAATTTCCTGGCAAAACACGGACGAGATCGCGATGGTAACTGGTACTTTGCCCTCGATCGCGCTGGCAATCCTTTAGTCCAACCCTACAATATCTTTTCTGACTGCTTTGCGGCAATGGCATTTAGTAAATATGCCCTAGCCTCTGGAGAAGATTGGGCAAAAGATGTCGCCTTGCAAGCTTATAACAACGTTTTACGCCGTCAGGACAACCCTAAAGGCAAATATAACAAAGCTTATCCTGGGACGCGATCGCTCAAATCGCTAGCCGTACCGATGATCTTAGCCAACCTATCCTTAGAAATGGATTGGCTACTACCAAGCGATCGCCTAGAAGAAATTTTAGCTGCTACCGTGCGAGAAGTGATGACAGATTTTTTAGATGGCGATCGCGGGTTAATGTATGAAAACGTGACTCCTGACGGTTCCCATCTTGACTGTTTTGATGGCAGGTTAATTAACCCAGGTCACGGAATTGAAGCCATGTGGTTCATTATGGATATTGCGCGTCGCCACAACGATACCCAAACAATTAACCAAGCAATTGATGTCATCCTCAATATTCTGAATTTTGCCTGGGATAGCGACTACGGCGGCTTGTACTACTTTATGGATGCTGACGGACATCCACCCCAACAACTGGAATGGAATCAAAAACTCTGGTGGGTGCATTTAGAATCACTGGTAGCGTTGGCAATGGGATATCGCCTGACAGGACGTGAGGCGTGTTGGCAGTGGTATCAAAAAATGCACGATTACACTTGGTCGCACTTTGCCGATCCTGAATATGGCGAGTGGTTCGGCTACTTAGATCGCCAAGGAAAAGTATTATTAAACCTCAAAGGAGGCAAATGGAAAGGTTGCTTTCACGTTCCACGGGCGCTATATCTTTGTTGGCAGCAGTTTTCAGCTATCATTTGCCAGTGATGAAAGGAGTCAGGAGTCGTAGGGGCGGGTTCACAGAACATCTCTGACTCCGACAAATATAGCTGGTGAACCCGCCCGTACAGGAGTCAGGAGTCGTTTTTTTGCTTCCTCAGCCGATCGCCTCCTCAGCTTCTTTTCACGCACCACGACGCGGCTTCCAAAGCGCCGTGCAACGGCGCAACCGCTCGCTTCACCACTTACTTAAGTTGGTAACGATACAGATTTTTGCTTACTGGCTTTGCTAGCATATCAAAAAATTTCAACTGCAATCTAGAAAGCATCATTAAGATTGAGATAAGAGGTGGTGTGAATTAGGTCAGTTTGTGTTTGCAAGTTACGTGTTTATTGACTGACATACGGAGTGTAGAAATTTACTTAAATGTCGCGCTTGCTAAGACAAGCTAAAACTATGTTACACCGACAAGTTTTTCTGATTTCAACCACTATATTGCTGGTAACGATCGCCTCAAACCAGCCGATTTTAGCTCAAGCAACAGTCAATTCTGGTATAAATAAAATCTCGACAGTTGAGAGTTTACAGAGACAGACCACAGTTCAAGGCAACGCCGAAATTTTAGGAACGATAGAGCTTGGCACGACAACAGAGCGATCGCCTACTCCTACTCAACCGCCAGCGACTAGCGAGATTCAAATTAAGCCAGTACAAAGAGATTTATTTACACCTAGACCAGTCACGCCAGCAGAAGCAGACGCAACGATTGACCGAGGTATTAGAGTGATTATCAATAACCCTTGAAAGTGAGGGTTGAGGGTTGAGTGAGAAGAGGTAAGAGGTTTTTTACTTCCGACTTCTCACCCTGCTTCCTAGCCCGTATGTAATTTTACAGTTAAGATCTGCTGCTATCTCTAGACAAATTTATAAAATTTTGATAAGTTCCTGCTTTAGTAGTTAAATTAATACCTGAACAACAATAATTAGCAAGCACAAAACCGAATTATTACTTCTACAGCGGAAAGTCAGCAAAAGTCAACTGTTAACAACTATAACCAGAGATTTTTCTACTTTAGCTGAAATTCCTAAATGAAAACCGTTTTAGTTGTTGAAGATACCCTGACCGACCAACGGCTAATAGTAGCTTTGCTGCGACAAGTTGGCTTAAATGTGGTTTGCGTTGACTCGGCTGAATCCGCTTTGCACTGGCTGTCAATCAATCAGCGACCGGATTTGATTGTATTAGATATTGTTATGCCTGGGATAAATGGACTCGATTTATGCCGTCAGTTACGTGCCAATCCAGATTTTAAAGGTGTATCAATTATTTTTTGTTCGTCAAAAGATCAAGAGTTCGATCGGTTTTGGGCCTTACGTCAAGGAGGAGATGCTTACATTGCCAAGCCTTTTGCTCCACTCGATTTAGTCCAGACAGTATGTAGTTATCTCAGCTAGTAGCCGCATTCCCCCGCCTGGTTCGATACTAATGCTCACCGAATACTTTCACATTCAGCTATCGCCTATCACCGAGCTGTTATTACCTCTGGACAATACAGCAGGCGTAGTCACTTTAACCCTAGAGCAGGTTTGCCCCATTCCTGGCGTAGCGCCAACATTATTAGGGGTAACAAATCAGCGGGGCAAGTTGTTATGGGTACTAGATTTAAGCGGATTGTTGGGGCTGGTTAGCTCAGTGAGAAACGCTCATGCCAAAACTAACTTAACTCTGGTCGTGCTGAACGGTAGCGTTCATACAACACGAGAGCAAGATTTGCGACAAGTTGGCTGCGTGGTATCGCTACTAAAGGGAATCGTATCGCTCGACCCAGAGCAATTTCAACCCGTACCCGCAGAATTTTCACCCGCTTTGAAATTGTATGGCACTGGTGTTGCTCGGCTCGAACAACCCGTGACTGCTCTGAATGTGAATGCTATTTTCACAGCTCTATCCACCTGCGATCGCACCTCAGTACATCCATGACAGCATCCAGCAAAGGTTATCCCAATCTGCCCACGCCGCAGCACATTGCAGCGTTAGCCGCAGAAGTCGAACGCGAACCAAAAGATTTGGTCAATAAAATTACGCTTGCCAACGCCTTAGAACAGACGGGAGACATTGCCAAAGCTGCGGCATTCTACCGAGAGGCGATCGCCCAAGATCCAGATGGAATTTACGGTTCCGTGGCGCGAAAAGCACTCTCAGCTTTGGAAAATTCCGACGTGTGGCGGGAGACTCATAGCCTAGACGGCAAACTAACGTCAGAATCAAATGGGTTAGCAGGGGAAATCTCGGTCGAAAACACCGTTGAATCGCAGCCACTCATGCCCAAAATTAGAGTAGCTGGCAGCAGAATTGCTAGTGTCTGGCAGCATTTAAACTTCCGCACCAAACTTGCCATTGTTTTAGTTGTCAGTACTGCTCTACCCATCATTGTGGTCACGCAGGGAATTGTCAGCGTCACCAGAGACGCCTTACTGCAAAAATTCAAGCAGTCGTTACAAAGAGATGGGGCGTACTTTACTGAAGACTACGTAATGTGGAACGTAGACGAAGCACAGACGGAGGCAGACACGATCGCCCAGTTCGTCCAAACCTTGAACATCAATTTGAGCCGTCCCAGCCAAGTAGGTGCATATCAGCAACAACTGCAATCCTACATGGAGAGTTTGAAGGTTTCCGATGCCAGCGACTCGGTAGAAAAAAATCTGAGAATAGTTACTGATGCCCAAGGTAGAACGGTAGCCCAATACATTCAAACTCTATCCCCAGCAGCGTTTAATCCCTCTGCCGAAAAACTCGAACTCTCACCGCAATATCAGCGCGTTTCTCTACCTTTGGGGATGAACTTGGCAGATATTCCAATCGTCCGAAATGCCCTGCGAACTGGAAAAACAATGCGGGGGATGGAGTTATGGAACAGCAATTTTCTCAAACGTTTGGGGCAAGACAAGCAAGCGAATATTGGCGTGCGAGAGTCGCAAACCGGACTGCCTACAGCATCACAGCCTCATGCAGAACAGCCCGCCCCCCTAGGGACTTACAATATTGATGGCGGAAAAGCTGCCCTTGTAAGTATCGTCGTCCAACCGATCCAAGTCAACGGTCGAGTCGTCGGCACGGCAATCGTCGGTTCGATCGAAAACCGTAACTTTTTAAATACCGATAGCTTAAAACAACGGGTTGGCATTCCCATCTCGGAAGTATTTGCCCAAGACTGGCGAATTGTCTCCAACGTCCCCACCAGTGACGGTAAAACACGGGATCTCGGCACGCGATCGCCTCAAGCTGTAGCCGCAGCCGTCCTCGGTCAAGGACAAGAAATTATCCGTCAAACAACAATTGCTGGCGCAGAATATCTGGGCATATACCAACCGCTGTACGACCACCAACAAGAACTCAATCCTACCACAGCCAAGCCTGTAGGCATGACCTTCGTAGCTCGCCCGCTATCAGAATTAGACGGACTGCTTGCCCAACAACAATCAATTGCTTATGGAATTGGGGTAGGAATGCTGTTATTAGCAGCATTGATGGCAATTCCAATCGCCAGCTCCTTCGCTCGTCCGCTCAAACGACTGGCGGAGTACGCTCAGGCAGTGGGTGAGGGCAAACAGGCACAGCGGCTAGAAGATACCCAGCGCGGCGATGAAATTGGCATTTTAGCAAAACAGTTAAATGCAATGACGGCAAGCATTGAAGCTAACCTAGAAGCAATGCGTGTCTCAGAAGTCCGCCAGCGGCAGGAAAAAGAAAGGTTGCAGCGGGGCATGATTAACCTGTTACTGGAGACAGAAACAGTCAAGCAAGGCGACCTCACGGTCAGAGCCAAAGTCTCTCAAGGGGAAACGGGCGCGATCGCCGATGCATTTAATACAGTGATTTCTAGCCTGCGCGAAATTGTTTTGCAAGTCAAATCAGCTGCCGAACAAGTACAAATGTCGGCAGAAGACAGCGAGTCTTCCGTCGAAAAACTCGCTTGTAATGCCACCACCCAAGCCGATACAGTCGCAGAGGCATTGACCTCGGTAGAAGAAATGGAGCAATCGATTCAAGCGATCGCCAACTCTGCCCAAACCGCCGCCATCATTGCCCGTCAAGCTTTAGAATCAGCCCAAGACAGCGATCGGACGATGGACGAGACTGTCGCCAGTATGGAAACGCTCCGTACCAACGTGTGGGAGACAACGACCAAAGCCAAACGACTAGCGGAGTCTTCTCAAGAAATTTCTAAAATTGTGACAATTATCTCTGGAATTTCCGAAAAGACCAACGTTCTCGCCTTCAACGCCGCGATCGAAGCGACTAGAGCTGGAGAAAATGGTAAAGGCTTTCGCCTAGTTGCCAATGAAGTCAGACGCTTAGCAGAAAGGGTGACAGATGCAACTAAGGAAATCGATCGCTTGGTGCGAACTATCCAGCAAGGAACTAGCGATGTGCTAAAAACAATGGAAGTTAGCAACACCTCTGTAGAAACAGGAACCCAGTTGGTGGCAAAAACCAAAAACAACTTGCAAAACATGGCACAGATCGGTCAAGAGATCGACCAATTGCTGCAATCAATTTCTGTCAGGACAGTTTCTCAAGCAGACAATTCTTGTATGGTCAATCAAACCATGCAAACAGTCGCGGCGATCGCCCAAACAACTTCAACCGAATCCGCCGCCGTGCTAACTGCACTACAGGAACTCCTTGAAGTAGCCCGCGAACTCCAACTTTCCGTATCCCGATTTCGAGTAGAAGAGTAGCTATGGTGCTGGATGCTGCAAGCCTAGAGGCAATTACTCAAGAAATACGCACTTGCTTTCTGTACGAAGATGCCCCAGACCAACTATCCGTACTCGAACAGGGGATTCGGCAGTTGCAGGCAACAGATACCGCGTCAAATCCGAGCGGGATTTATTCTATGATGCTGCGGGCGGCTCATTCCCTCAAAGGCGGGGCGGGAATTGCTCAGTTCACTACGCTCAGCCGCCTGTCCCATCACCTAGAAGATTTACTGCAAGCCTTACAACACGAACGAATACAGCAGCAGGAGTCAGCTTATGAGTTGCTTTCTCTCAGCGTCGAACAGATTAGTAGCCTGATTGCCACTGCCACTAGCGGTCAAGCCGAGGCAGTTGACATTAACAATTTAGAAGCAACGACTTTGCTACCGACTGTAACGGCGATTGAAAATTTTCTCCAATCTTTACCACCAGATAGTAGAGCTGAGGGAGCATTTAATGCTGAATTCTCTCAACTCTCAACTTCTAGCTCTCAACTTGTTAACGATTCGCTGGCGATCGCCTCTGGTATTCGCAGCCTTAATTTAAGAATACCAGTATCGCGACTGGATCGGATCGATAATACCATCGGCGAATTATTTGTCAGTTACGAACGCTTATCTTTATATCAAGAACAATTGCACCAGGTCGATCTGACTTTAAAACAGCGAGCTTCCCAGCTCAACCCCTTGAGCGAAGACATGCAAGCTCTTTACAATCAGATTGCTGCTTTTGGCAGAAAGGCAGGGGAACAAGGGGGAGCTGAAGAAGCAAATACCAAATACCAATTACCAACCACCAATTACCAATTCCCCACACCCCACACCCCACACCCCACACCCCACACCCCACGCCCCACACCCCATTCATTACAAGAATTACAAGAACTGATCGTCCAGGTACAAGAAGCCAGGGCAGATGTAGAATTGATTTCTCAGGAAATGCGGGAAGCCCTGGTAGAATTACGCCAGCAACTCGACGATTTACGCGGAGACTTGACCGAATCGCGTCTATTACGGTTCGGTACTTTGGCGAATCAGTTTGCTGCTGCTCAACAAACTTTCAGTCAACGCTATGGTAAATCCGTCCAATTGGAGATCGCGGGGCGGGAAACAACGATCGATCGAGCCATCCTCGAACAGTTAAAAATTCCCCTATTACATCTATTTCGCAATGCTTTCGACCACGGCATCGAATCTCCTCCAGAGCGACAGTCAGTTGGAAAATCACCGACAGCTCTGATGAGTCTGATGGCGACAACTGAGGGCAATCAAATTGTCATCACTCTGGACGATGACGGACGCGGAATTGACTTGCTAGCAGTGCGACAACGAGCCGAAGCACTGGGATTGTGCGACTCATCGGCACTATTAACTTCAGAGCAAATTCTCGAATTTTTGTTTCGCTCTGGTTTCTCTACCTCTACCACAGTCACGACTTTATCGGGACGCGGCTTGGGATTAGATATCGTCCGCTTGCAAGTCGAGCGTTTGCGCGGTACTGTGAGCGTGGAAACTACAGCCGGACAGGGAACTAAGTTTACAATTAGCATTCCCATGTCTTTGAATATTTTGCCGCTGTTATTGTGCAAGTGTCAGCAGCAAACCTTGGCAATTCCTGCTTCCCAGGTTAAAGAAGTCATCGTGCTGTCGGAGTACGGTACAGCGTTGCAGCATGGTAGCACGATCTCTTGGCGCGATCGCCTAGCTCGACTTTACTATCTGCCACAATTTTTACCTTATCAGTGGCGGCACGGGGCGATAAATTCGTTAAGCAACGCTTACGCTACTCAACTAGACCAGCGTTTGGGAATCGTGCTGGAAATCGAGGCAGAGACAGTCGTGTTGGCTGTAGATCGGATGCTGGGAGAACGAGAATTAGTGCTCAAGTCTTTTGATGCTACAGTGAAAGTGCCAACTTACCTGCTCGGCTGCACGGTGCTTGGTACGGGGGAAATTGTCCCCGTTCTCTCGCCAGATCGGTTTCAGGAATTGCTATCTCAGCATTCCCACACGCAAGAAATCATTTGTCAAGCAGGAAACGGGCAAAAGCAAGAAAGCTTAATAATTGACGAAGATGTTCCCACAGTCTTGATTGTAGACGACGCGATCGCTTTTAGACGGATTTTAGAGCGCATTCTCACGGCAGCAGGGTATAAAGTAGTACAGTGCCGTGATGGGCAAGAGGCGCTAGAGAAATTATCCTCTCCAGAGGAACGTTTCGATTTAGCGATCTCCGATCTGGAGATGCCTCGCGTAGACGGATTAGCTCTACTGCGGGAAATCCGCGCTTCCTCCCAATGGCAACAACTCCCAGTCATCGTGTTGACCTCGCGGGAAAATCAGTGGCATCGGCAAACAGCATTCAGTCTGGGTGCAACGGAGTATTTTACCAAGCCCTTTTGCACGGATGACTTACTGCAAGCGATCGCCAACCTCCTGCCAGTCACCACTTCTTAACTTGTCAATTGCTGCATGATTCGGATTTTGCTTGTAGACGATCAAAAACTCATTCGCCAAGGGCTAAAGGCGTTGCTGGAACTCGATCCTGAGATCGATATTATCGGTAGTGCCAGCGACGGTCAAGCGGCGATCGAGCAGGTAGGCATCCTCAACCCCGATATCATGCTGATTGATATTCGGATGCCTGGAATGGACGGAGTGACGGCAACGCGGATCGTTTCCGAGCGTTTTCCAGAAACTAAAGTTATCGTCCTCAGCGGTTACGACGACGAGGAATACTTGGCGGAAGCTTTGCGTTCTGGAGCCAAAGGCTATCTTTTGAAAGACACACCTGCCGAGGAATTAGTCAACGTAATTCGCGCCGTTCACAAAGGATACGCTCAAATCGGACCTGGGTTATTAGAAAAAATTAGCGGTAAAATTACCGGACGCAACGGCGGCGATCGCCTCCAAGATCGTCTTCAACCCATGCCAATCGCCCCACAAACCACCACGTCAGAGTCTAAGGTGCTATCGCTGTGGCAGCGTCAGGTAGAACAACAATTAGACCATTTCGATCCTCAGTCATTAGCGGAAGCAATCCGCCTTGCTGTCAGTCAAAATTGGATAGAAGAATTACTATCCTACGTCAAGCAACAATTGTGGGAAAAGCCGCAAAATTTAGCTGCTCTCTATTTAGCTGGAGTTTTATCAGCTCAAAGCCGTCCGCCAGACCGCAGCGCCGCCTTGAGACATCTAAGTGTCGGCTTTCAAACGGGAATCGAGCAAGAATTACCGTCCGAGAGCTTGCTAGTATTTTACCAAGCAGGCGTAAACATCGATCCAGCCACCGCCTTTAACTGGTTGACTAATTCCCACGCTCCTTGGAACCAGAGCCAAGATTTGTCTTTTTTACTGACGGAAGCGGCGCGCCTATTTGGAACTAACTCCCAGCCGTATCGGACTCTACTAGTGCTAAAACAAATTAGAGGTTTTCGTGCCGCGAGCGATGAGTGCAATAATGCTTTGAATGAAAAGATAACATCTCTCCGTCAAAGTTTGGCGCAGCTGGATAATCTATTTAAAGTCTGAGCGAAAAACTCTTATGACAAATAATTTAACCGAACTAGCGTCCGTCGAACAAGAATTAACTCAACTTCGCGATCGCCTCAAACAATCGTTTGCCGTGTTAGATTCACTAGCACAAATTCCAGCCCAATTTGCCACTCTAGGGCAATCTTACCAGCAGTTGCAATCGAACCTAGAACAGGTAAAGGCAAATAAAACAGACTTGATCGGACTAGAAACAGAGGTCAATCAGCGCCTAGCGGCGATCGAAGCCGCAGTTGACGTGCGGTGGCGAGAATTTAAAGGAGAACTAGCTCATTTCCACGACGAACTCGGCAGTGCCGATATTCATTTAAGTAACTACAACGCCGAACTCGCCAAGCAAGTGAGCGAACTACGGGAAGAAGTATCGCAGCGGTTAAAGCATTTTTGGCAAGAATGGACGGCTGATGAAGCAACTCACACCGCCATTAGCGAAATTGTCGACACTAAATTAAATGCAGAACTAGAAGACTTTATTCAAAAACTAGAGCAAGCTGGCTTTAGCCCGCAATATTTTGAGAAACAGCAAAACCTTGAAACAGAATTACGCCTGACGCAATCCTCATTACGCGACACCGAGCGCCAGTTGCAGATGCTCCGCAACTTTACCACCATTACTGGTTTAACAGTCGCCATCACCCTCGGCTTAACGATCGTACAATTACTATCGCAATAACTAGGGAGCAGGGGAAAATGTTGATGGTTAATGGTTAATGGTTAATGGCAATCAACAATGAACTATTAATTATTAACAACTACCAATTACCAATTACCAATTACCAATTATGATACAGCGGCGAGAGTTGTTACTGGGTGGGGCAGCTCTGGTAGTAGGGACGATCGCGCCTCAATGTCAAGTAAAAACTGCGATCGCGCAGCCGAAGTTTTCCCAGTATCCGTTTAAGTTGGGTGTAGCTTCTGGCGAGCCACTGCCAGATGGCGTGGTAATTTGGACGCGCCTCGCACCCGCACCGCTTGAGGGTGGCGGAATGCCCCCCGAACCTGTCGCCGTACAGTGGCAAGTCGCAGCAGATGAAAATATGCGGCAAATCGTCCGCCAGGGAGAAGCGATCGCCACTCCAGAACTCGCTCACTCCGTCCACGTCGAAGTAGAGGGGTTACAACCTGGACGCTGGTACTGGTATCGATTTCGGGCAGGGGATGCCGAAAGCCAAATCGGGCGTACGCGCACTGCTCCTGCACTCAATGAGACTTTGGGGCAACTCACGTTTGCTTTTGCTTCTTGTCAAGACTGGCAGAATGGTTACTACACGGCACATCAAAATCTAGCAAAAGAAGACTTGGAGCTAGTTGTCTTTCTCGGCGACTACATTTACGATGGTGGCTCTCGCTCCGACACCGTGCGATCGCATCGTACTTCTGCCGCTTTTAGCCTTGCCGACTACCGCAATCGTTACGCTTTATACAAAACCGACCCGAACTTACAAGCAGCTCATGCTGCATTTCCTTGGATCGTCACTTGGGACGACCACGAAGTTCAAAATGATTATGCAGGCGATCGCTCTGCCTTCGGCGACTCTCCAGCTCAGTTTCTCCGGCGACGTGCAGCTGCTTACCAAGCGTATTACGAGCATATGCCTTTACGACGCGATCGCGCGCCTCAAGGCTCCAACTTGCGGCTCTATCGACGCTTTGCTTTTGGTGACTTAGCTCAATTCAATGTTTTAGATACGCGCCAGTATCGGACTGGGCAACCCTGTGGTGGTGGATTTAAATCTCGCTGTCAGCAAGCCTTTGACCCCAAGGCGACAATGATGGGACAACGGCAAGAACAATGGCTGTTTCGAGGCTTAGCGCATTCTCAAGCGCGGTGGAATATTATCGCTCAACAAACCGTACTTGCCCAATTTGATGTCGATCCGCGATCGAAGTCGGAATTATTCAACCTCGATCAATGGGATGGCTACGTTGCAGCACGCCAGAGGTTGCTGAAATTTCTGGCACAGCGCCAACCTGCCAACCCCGTCGTGATTACAGGCGACGTGCATTCAAGCTGGGTACACGATCTCAAACTTGACTTTAACAATCCCAATTCTCCTACTGTTGGAACCGAGTTTGTCGGCACATCTCTCTCGTCCAACTTTCCCAAAAAATTTATTCCCACCGCCACTATTGCTATGAGCAGAAACCCCCACACCAAATTTTTTAACGCAACTTATCGGGGGTACGTCCGCTGCCACTTGACACGCGATCGCATGGTGACTAACTATCGCATTGTCTCTACCATCCGCGAACCCGAAGCCTCAGTTAGAACGCTAGCCTCATTCATTGTCGAGAACGGGCAACCAGGAGCTAGGGGCTAGGGGAAGTCAAAAGTTAAAAGTTAAAACCAACTACTTCTTTATCTCCTTTGTCTTCCTTGTCTCCCTTGTCTTTTCTTACCCCAGCCCCTAGCCCCCAGCCTCTAGCCCCTCTTTCTTTTCGCCTTTCCAGAACGGCGGATTTCTTTGTTTTCCCGATCGCGAAGACGGCGATCGCGCCATTCTACCAGTGTCAGATAGCCAATTCCGCCAGTGACAGCCAATAAAAGACCAAACGCCGCGATCGCGAGAATATTGAAAACAGGTATTGTGTCCACGGGATTGATTACAGTCCGTTACGACCCCAAACGACCATAGCAATAGACCAAGTAAAAGTCACCAACAGTCCCACCCAACCCAATGTCAAAATAGCATCCATAGCAATCTGTTACAACAAATTCACAAAACTACTCTAGTGTTCACTGTAGAGCATTTTAGAGCCAAAGATCCAACACAAATAGCCAAGGCGCTTGTACATACCTTGGCACTGGTAACAGGTAACTGGTAACAGATAACCAATAACTATTGACTCAATTCCCTTACCAACTCCCGAAAGAGCAAGTCTGCTGCTTTGGATGCGATCCGACTACGTGCTAGTTTCACGGGGCGAGTTTTCTTTTCTTGCTCCAGCGCATTCCCTAACTGTTGACCGAGCTTGCTTTTGACGCGGTTGCGTTTGGGTTCGATTCTGGTAAACACCCACTGCCACAATGCCATTCGGCATAGACTAGAACCCGCCTTTTTGCGACTTGTCTTATCGCCGCTATCCTCCCGCGTTGGTGCGACTCCCAAGGCTTTCTGAAACCGTCGCCGCGATAAATGGCGCTTGGTTGGTTGCCCCGAATTCTTCCCTTTACGTATTCGTACTTCTGGCTTACCGTCAACTAGATAATTTTCCAAGGGGTAGATTTGGCTCAAAATTAACGCCTCTACCCGTTCGCCAAATCCGAACGATGCGAAGACTTTGCGGTATTGGGTAAAACGGTTATCTTTCATCAGTTGGCGCATGGATAGCTCTAAAGCACGTTCGCGGCGCTGCAACTCGCATAGTGCTTTGGCGCTGTTGCGGGTTTCGCTTTGCAATCCCAAGCCTACGGTTTTGCTGTAAAGCACGTCATACCTACTGGCGTTTTTTTCTTCCGCCAACCAGCTCCAAAACAGCGGGGCATTCAGATTGATGTGGGCGACTTCGGGAAACTGCCACGCCAAGTCTTGGCGAATGCGGTTGATCGTGGGCGATCTTACGCGGTTTAAGTGAAACAGTCGCAACACGAGATCGCGGATTTGGGCGATAACTGGGTCGCGTTGTCGGACGAATCTTGTTTGACTCATCTGATGCTCCAGGTAGTAGCAAGCCAACGCCAAGGCATCAGCCGGATCGTCTTTATCGGGCAAGCCCAGATTCTCGCGATATAGACGTAACTGTTTGTGTCCCACCAGGGCGACTTTTACGCCGCATTTCCCTAAGTGCGCCGCCCAAAGTTTCGAGTAGTTGACTCCGGTTGGCTCCATCACGGCGACATCTGGTTTTAGCTCTAGGAGAGATTTAATACCACTTGCGTCGGTGTAAAAACGGGGGAAATTCGAGTCATAATAAAATTGTCTAGGTTCGGTCGGTCGCACGTCATCAAGTATGCAAGCGACAACCGAATTCTTGCATACGTCGAGTCCGATAACTCGCATGTATTTTCCTTTTTCTACGGGTGTACGCCTTGTTACCCCATCCGTGCAAAGCCTGCGAATCACCCAAAGGCGCGTAGCCTGTTTCACTGTCAAGGCACGAGCTAGACTTTTCAGGTCTAGGCACGAAGGGGACTGCCATTTTCAACCGCCGAGTCTACGAACACTAAAAGGCAACGAGTGCCTACTTCATCATCGAAACCGCGTATCGGTCGATATAGATAGCAGTGCGGAATGGTTTGGACCCAAACCGCGATCGCTCCCTTAATCTTGGGGGCGATTTCGCTGGGGGGTCATTCCAGCT
>ERZ1066124.106-NODE-106-length-83328-cov-27.248340_pt1 | contig 83328 bp, 76 predicted proteins | sample MGYA00382771_ERZ1066124 | MGnify/ENA primary metagenome ERZ1066124 (study PRJEB33369, sample SAMEA5778354) | biofilm metagenome | biome: Industrial cooling water; feature: Water cooling tower basin; material: Biofilm | place: United Arab Emirates | collected... | reverse complement strand
TCGGATTAAGCTCAAGCGGCTTTACCCTTTAATTCTAAATTGACTGACCACTACTGCCGATCTGTTAGAAATTTGGGTTACTCAATCCAATGTAATACATGGTAAAGAGTCTAATCTAGCAAACGTTACAGAGATTTTAGAAGAAGCTCTCACTCTTAAACCTAATGCTGGTGGTGCAATCAAAGCCAAAATTAGAAAAGCGTTGGAAGAAATTAAGAAAACCATGTAATACATGGTCTAGCTAAACCAGTTTTAGTGAAACGGTGATGACCGCCCGTAGGTGATCAATTTTTAGTTGTAGTGATCAGTTTGATTAGGGTGGTCAGCAAAAACTGGAACGGGGGTTTGGGGGAATCCCCCAAGCATAATCTTATTGTTGAATTTTATAGAACGTATATGGGATTTGGCCTTTAGCCGACAGAGTCGGCGGCTTGATTGTAAAATGTACATTAAATAATTATTGTCTATATATTCTTCGATAACAAACTCAGGGATTTTTGAAGTGTCTGGTTGTTTGAGATTGAATTTGTTGAGCCAGGAGATAAAGTCATACCAATTTAAATAGGAGATACGACAGATAGGGCATCCAAGATGAAGGAATAACCAGTTAGAGAAGCAATAATTTCAGGCGTTAACTCAACTAGGAGTTGAGCGACTTTGGTTTGGAGTTGCTCAATAGTTTTAAAAGAAGACCATTTGAGATTCGCCTTGAGATGTTCCCATAAACGCGTGTGGGGGGTTTAATTCAGGACAGTAAGGCGGCTGAAACAATAGAATGACATTTTCTGGCACAATTAAATTTTTACCTTTGTGAAACCGTCCGTTATCAATTTGAAGGATGTTCAGGCTATCAGGATAAGCTTTAGAGAACTTATCTAAGAAGAATTGATAACACTCGGTATCAATATGATTAAATTGCCAGAAGAAAGATTCGCCTGTCGCTGGTTCTACAGCCCCATACAACCAAAAAGCTTTGAATAACCACTGCCATTGCCCAATCGGTTTGATACCACAGGCAGTAATCAATCGTCCAACGAGGGGTTTTAGACCGAAGCGGCTCTCATCAGCCGCGTTCAGGGCGAAGCGGTCGCTTATCTTGTTTCAGCCCTCTAACATATTGGCTTAACAAGTCGAGGTCATCGGTAAGGTTTTTTTAAAAGCCTCACGCTGCTCTTGAGGAAAGCAAGTCATGTTGAGGACGCGCCGCTTTCAACTTGGCTTTTAAGCGATAGTGGGTCATCTGGTACACCGCATGATACTTGGCTTCAACTCCCAGCTTTTCGGCCAACCATTGCTGTATTTCTCCATAACTTTTAAACCCATGCTCAGGGTTTTGTAATCGCTTGTTCAAAGCATCCTCCGCCCATTGCGGAATCACTCTCACTCCTCCTAGAGATTTCTTGATTTCCAACATCGCCTCCAGACCCCCATCACGATACATCGATAACCACGTCTGCACTGTGCTTCTATGTTTCCCTATCGCTTTGGCAAGAGTAATGATACTGGGAGGTTTTTCTGATTTGAGCCAGTAGAGGACTTGCAATTTTTCTTTGACCGTCGGCGTTTGGGCTTGACGCAATTGTTCCGTTAGCTCCTCCAAACTTTCTTGAACTTGAATTGAGGTAACACCAACCATTTGTAAACTTCACTCAACAACTCTTCTCAGTCTAACTCATCTGTAGTTGATTCAATTTAAATTGATATGACAATCTTTTGGCAGCCGAAGATGCTTGGAGTAAACTGATGGAATTTTTCGCTCAACATTTACAACATAAAGACTCAACCATCAATAGCTTCTGAATTTTGAGTTGGCTTAATCAACCGTCTTCCCCAGGGTTTGAGGACGGAGATCGCAACGAGTGCCAATAAACAAGCCGTTTGAATCACTCCACCAACAATAACACCCTGTTGATTAAACACATAAAGAGGATTTTCTAATGCTCCCTTGCGTTCCGTTTCAGAGAGTGCTGTCATCGCATTCAACCAAGGCCCTAGCCAAATGGTACCCGTAGTGATTAAGGTAACGGTTGCGATCCATTTAACAATCACCCAATAGTGTTTTGTAAATCCCCAAATCGTTAGCCACGAAAGTAAGCCACCTGTAATTAAGGATAAAGTGGCGGTTGGAATAATTACCCAATCATCCATCCATTTCAAAACTGAATTAATCCCATAGAGTTCATCGCCATTAGCGGTATCTCGTTTCACAATGGCGATCGCAACTAAACACAACGCTGTCCCTAACCAAATCCCGCCTGACACAACATGGAGCGATAATAACCAATTCTTGGGCTTGACACTTAACTTTTTCATCTCACTAGATTGTCCTATTTTTATAGTTAGCTGGCATATAATTAGCTCCCTAATTAATATAGCATGACTGTTAAAAATAGCTCACTATCTGACGGGGTGACGAAGCGGTTGAAAGCTTGCAGGAATAGGTAATTGACGGAATCTGTGGTAAAAAAGAATCGGTCTTTTAAAGTTAAGCAAGACCGAAAAGCAAAATGTTACCAGAATTATATCGCATTCATTTATCAAACCAACTGAGTCAAGCCCAATTACTGACCCTAGAAATCTTAGTATGGCTGCTACAAGTACATAAAGAAGTTAAAATTGAAAGACTAGCTGCCTACTTTCCTTTACCCATCAAGTATGAAAGCCGCCGTCGTCACATCCAAAGATTATTAATATCTCCTGCGATGTCAGTAACTTTAATCTGGCTGCCTTTTATTGAAAATCTGATTAAGCTAAAATTTAAACCAAGAGAAAGGCTCTATTTGGCAATAGATAGAACCCAATGGAAAAGCAACAACTTATTTGTTTTAGCTCTAATTTTTCAGAAAAGAGCGATTCCGATTTATTGGCAGTTTCTAGACAAAAAAGGAGGTAGTAACCTAGCCGAGCAAAAGGCATTAATTCGCCCGATCTTAAAGCCATTAAAAATTTATGAACTTGTCCTATTGGGAGACCGAGAATTTCATAGCGTAGAACTAGCTAAATGGCTTAAGTCAAGGAAATTATTATTTGTTCTTAGACAAAAGAAAGATACTCACATCCAACTTAAAGGTCAAAGCTATCAACGACTCGATAGCTTTGCGATTATTCTTGGAGTAAAAAGATTCTTAACTGGGGTCAAGGTGAGAAAAGTTAAAGGCTTTGGTCAAGCAGCTATCGCCGTCTATTGGAAAAGAAAATATCGAGGCAAGATAGAAGATGAACCTTGGTATTTGCTCACTAATCTTTCTAGTTTAGCTGAGGCTGTAAAAGCTGATAAAAAGCGAGCAGGTATTGAAGCCATGTTCAAGGATTGTAAAAGCGGTGGCTATAATTTGGAATCCTCAAGAGCATCTACGGATAGATTAACACGGCTGGTCTTATTAATCGCCATAGCTTACACTTTTTCAACCTTTAAAGGACAATCAATAAGGGTGCGAGGGCAACAAGAATATATAAGTCGTTTGAGAAAAATCAAGAAGATTCTGACGAAAAATAGTTTTTTTTGGCTTGGATTATATGGCGATGTTTGGATAATTTCTCAGTCATTTATGAAGGATTGGGTAGAGAAATTAATGGAACTTAATCCCAATAAGCTGCCATTTTATCAGAGGGGGTTGAAAGCCATGAAGTTTATACAGCAAGCTCTTTAGCTCTCTCGTCACCCTGTCAGGCTCACTATGGTTCAAGCATGGCAGGAGTACCAGCTTGCAGTTTTTGTAAAAGCTCGATCAATGTTTTCTTTTCACTCTTTGTGAGGTGTGCCATTAACCCAGTTGTACGGCAAAAATGATCAGGTAACATTTGAGTCAACAGAGCGCGTCCTTTTTGTGTGAGATGAACGCTCAACATTCTGCGATCGTCTTTTCTATGTTGTCTTTCAACTAAATCATCTTTTTCTAGACCATCTAAAAGCCCTGTAATCGTGGCGCGGGTTACACCTGAGCGTTCAGCACATTCGGAGGGAGTTAAACCTTGTTCGTCAGCTAAGAATAGCTGCATTAATAGAGTGAATTTACCCATCGATAGATTGTAACGAGCAAAATGAGTTTCTAGAGCCGTCTGTACATCAGCCGTTGTCCGTAGGAAAGCTAAACACGTTTCGACAGAGGAGATATCGAGTTCAGGATAAGACTGAGCCAGATTTTCTAGAGCAAGGCGAATCGATGCGCGATCAACGAAAGGACGCAAAATAGCCATTAGTGATTTGATTGAGGTTGCTAATTCTACAGTAGCGCGAGGATCAGATAAGCAGTTAGACTGACTATGAGAAGAAAAAACTGCAATTAATTAAAGATAGTAGAGAAGCTATTGAGTCTAAACTTTCTACCCAAACTGATAAAAAATGACCCAACTAATGAGCTACTATATAGGTAAATCACTAGATAGACCTAGAGGCAATATCGTCTAAAGTCTTTACTAGACAAGAATTTGATGGAATGGAGAATAGGAGACTCGAACCCCTGACCTCTGCGGTGCGATCGCAGCACTCTACCAACTGAGCTAATTCCCCGCATCTTACGAGTAACTATCATAACATTGTTCACCCTCGTTATCGGCTCAAAGTGCAGTTCATTTAATCGCTTTCATCGTAAATCTCTCCGACTAATTCCTCTAAAATATCTTCTAGTGTTACTAATCCTACTGTACCGCCATACTCATCAACAACGATCACTAAATGGATTCGTTTTTGTAACATTTCTCGCAATAAATTAGTGACGCGCTGAGTTTCAGGAACGTATACAGGTTGATCCATTGCTTCTGTAATACAAATTTGTGATCGCACATCTTCGGGAAAATTCTGTAAAACTTGTAAAACCTGTTTAAGATTAACAATTCCGATAATCTGATCTTTAGAATCGCCTTGAATGGGAATGCGTGAAAAACCCGTTTTTAAACATAAATCAATTAATTCCTGTAAATTTGACCGATTAGAAATTGTGATCATCTCGATACGCGGTTTAACTAAATCATTCGCTGTTAATTCATCGAGTTTTAAGGCACGATTGAGCAATTGATGGCGATCTAAATCGAGAGTTCCTTTACCTCTAAGCAGTTCAATCATAATCTGAAGATCACCTAATGATTCTCCCGTTTGTACGGTTTTTGCTCTTTTTCCTTGAATCAGTTGAATAATGCTCTGAGTAAAAAACTCAAACAAAGCAATAATCCTAAAAAAAGATAAAAACTGAGAAACCCAAAAAACAGGACGAACAGCTATCCTAAAAAAAGGACGCGGATTCATGATAGCCAGCGATTTAGGCGTAATTTCTCCAAAAACCAAAATTAGGACGGTGACAACGGCTGTAGCTACGCCTAGCCCCGCATTCCCAAGCCAAATGGCAAAAAGATTACTGGTTAAAATCGCCGAAAAATTATTAACTAAATTATTGCCAATTAAAAGAGTCGTAATAAAACGGACGCGTTTTTCAAGGACTAGACGATAAATTCCCTGGGGATCACCTTGATGCTTGATTAAGCCACGTAACTTAAAATTATCAAAAGCAGTGAGAGCGGTTTCTGAGGCGGAGAAAAAAGCAGATAACATTAACATTAAGGCTAAAACAGCAACATCTAGCCAAACACGCCCTAATAACGGACGGGCTTCAGTAATAGCCAATTGAAAAAAAGAAAACAAAATAATAATCGCGCTACAAATATAAAAAAAAGGCAAAAAGGTTAGCGTGTCACCTTCTTACGCTTTTAGAGTGCTTAATTTGTATTTAGCCAACAACATAGGCGACGCGCAAAGCCCAGATAATTAGGACTGCCACGCCACCAAGAACAAGAATGGCTGATATTGCAACAAGAGCAGGTTTATCAGCCCCGTCAAATTTCATGATGCCACGATTTAAGTCTGACATAATAACGTTACTCTCTTTAGAGAGTTATTTTGGAAAAATCAGGTACTCTTATATTTTATAAGTTACCAGTTTTTTTCCAACCTGACATCTGAATTAAACATTTTCTAACGAATCTCTTGAAGAGTATCCACTTTTTTTCTAAATAATTCAGTAAACAGACTTAATACCGTACGATTTTCATTGACTTTAATATTTGCACTAACTGACATCCCCGACTGTAGGGGGCCAGAATTTGCATCTTTAAGTCTGAGAGATTGTTGCTCTAAGCTAACTTTAGCAGGAAAACGATACTCTCGATGCAGTTCATCAGGTGGTAAAGCATCAGAACCAATTGAGATCACTTTACCTTTAATATCTCCATATTCACTATAGGGAAATGAATCAACTCTGATATCTACTTTTTGACCCACTCTGACAAATCCAATATCGGCATTAGTAATATCGACTTCAGCAATGAGATGATCTTTAGGAACAATTTTCAAAAGAGCTTCCGCTTGTCCACTTTTTGGGACAAAACCAGGAGATGCTTGTAAATCAAATACTGTTCCAGTAACGGGAGCGCGTAATTCTTGATATTTCAGTGTTTGTTCAGCTTGACTAATTTGACTCTCTAATTCTGCTAATTTTTTCTCATTTTCAAAAACATTTTTAGACAGTTGACTATCAACTTCAGAAATGCGTTTTTGATTTTCCGCTATTTTATCCCGCACATCTTTTTCGGTTTGAGCATTGGTATTGTAGTATTTTTCTTGTGCTTGGGAAATCGCATATCCTAGCCGTTGGTTTTCTTCTTGATATTTAGCAATTTCAGCAAATCTGTTTTCAATTTGCTGGTTTTGTTTGCTGTATTCAATCAAACCATCGGCTTTTTGTTTAATAATTTCTCCTTGACGATCATTAACCGATTGTTTTTGTTTATTAATTTGATAACGAGCGATCGCGCCTTCTTTTCCTAATGGTTCAATATCCTTAAGGATATTTTCTTCGATTTCCAAACTTCGTTCTGATTGTTCGAGCGTGCGGGTGTTGCGATCTTTGATTTCCGCTAAAACTTGACGATCCACAATTAATTGTGCTTTAGCCTCAGCTAATAAAACTTGATTTTGAGCGAGTTGTTTTTGAACTTGATTAATATCTAACCGCGCTGCCGATGCACGTGTTTTAGATTCATTGTTAGCGGCTTGCAAACGGGAAACCTCTTCAGGACGTAAGACTAAACCATTGACTGTTTCACCGACTTGAACTTGATAGAGTTGATTTTCTGCAACCAGTTCCATTCTATTATTTGCTAAGACGGCGACATCTCTAGGCACTTTTAATTCAATCAACTTTTGATCGAGTTCACTGGGAGCGATCTCATCATTCATCAAAGCTCGATAAAACTGATTTTCTTGTTTAACTTTGGTTTGAATTCTGCGGAGTGATTCGAGTTCGACTTTCGAGGCGGTTGAGTCGAATTTGACCAATAACGAATCTTTTGTAACCGTTTCCCCGTCTTTGACAAAAACTTCTTTAACCACTCCATTGATCGGTACTTGAATTTCTTTAACTTTTCCTTGGGGGATCAGTTTTCCAGTGGCGGGGATCACCTGTTCAATGGGTGCGAATGCTGCCCATAACAGTCCAAGAGTAGTAACACCGATGATACTTAAAGTAACGCCTCGTGACCACCCTGGAGACTGACGCAAAATAACGGATTGTTCCTCATCGGGAAAAGCCGAATAAGCCGATAAAGATTGTGCTTTTTGTTCTTTTTCTTTTGCGCTGGTAATGATGGCTCCATTTGTAGATGGATTAGCATTAAGATGATCATTACCGTTGCGATGTCCATTTTGATTACTCATAAGTCAATTTTCTCCTTATAGTTTTGATTCTTGTTGATGGTAGAGATAGTAATAACGACCTTTCTGGCTCATTAGTTCTTCATGTGTGCCTTGTTCGACAACTGTTCCTCCATCCATCATGACAATCACATCGGCTGTTTTAATGGTAGCGAGTCGGTGGGTAATAAAGAAAACAGTACGATCACTGAAGGCGGAATTAAGATTGATACAGACTTGCTGTTCGGTCATGTAATCTAAAGCACTGGTGGCTTCGTCTAATACTAAAATTTCAGGTTTTTGTAAAACGGTTCTGGCGATCGCAATTCTTTGCCGTTGTCCTCCTGATAAAGACGCGCCTCGTTCGCCGACTCTGGTGTTATACCCATTGGGTAAACTCATAATAAATTCGTGAGCGACGGCAATTTTGGCAGCTTCGATAATTTCTTCTGTAGTTGCATCAGGGTTTGTCAAAGCAATATTGTCTTGAACTGTGCCTTCAAAGAGTAAGGGGTCTTGGGGAACGACACCGACTTGACGACGTAGAGAATAAAGTTCGACTTTACCGATATCATAACCATCAATCAGAATGCGTCCCGCTTCGGGTTCATAGAGACGAGAGACCAGTTTCGCCAAGGTACTCTTACCCGCACCACTTTGCCCAACGACTGCGACGAATGTTCCTGGGGGAAATTCTAGATTAACGTTATATAGATTTAAGGGGCCGTGAGCTTTGAAACGGAAGGAGACATTTTCATATTTGACCGCACCGCGAATGATTGGCATCGGGATATTCTGGCGATCTTGTTCGGCTTCTTGGGGAGTATCGACGATATCAGCCAAGCGTTCTAGAGAAAGGGCGGTTTCTTGGAAGTTTTGCCAGATTTGGGTTAACCGTAAGATGGGTGAGGTCACATAACCTGCAATAATACGGAAAGCGATTAACTGACCGAGGGTTAATTCTTGTTTTAACACTAAGTAGGCACCCACCCAAAGAACTAATAACCCCGACAGTTTATTAAAGAAGTTACTTAAGGAACTCGCCATCGTTGAGGTTAATACGGTGTTAAAGCCAGTTGAGACATATTTGGCGTAGCGTTCCTGCCATTGCCACCGCGATCGCAATTCGATATTCTGGGCTTTAACGGTTTGAATGCCCGTCATGACTTCAACTAAATAGGATTGAGTTTCGGCATTTCGTTCGGCTTTGGCTCGTAGTTGATGGCGAATAATGGGAGCAAAAACAGCCGTTAGTGCAATCAAGATGGGAACAACCCCTAATGCCCACAACGTCAAAATTGGACTATAGATTAACATCACCACGACGTAGACGACCGAGAAAATCGCATCTAAGACGACGGTTAGGGCGGTTCCTGTGAGAAATTGCCGAATATTTTCTAATTCATTAACGCGGGTTGAGATTTCCCCTACAGGTCGTTTTTCAAAGTATCTCAGGGGTAAACGTAATAGGTGATCGATAATTTCTGAGCCTAACGCCATGTCGATCCGATTCGTGGTATCTACAAAGAGTGAGGTTCTTAAAAAAGTCAGGATTCCTTCAAAAATTGCGACGACTAAGAGGAATATCCCCAGAACATGAAGGGTATCAGGGCTATTTTTAACAATGACCTGATCGATGATTACCTGAATCATCAAGGGGTTAGCGAGGGCAAATAGCTGGACGAAGAAAGAGGCCAGAAATACGATCGTTAGTACCCCTTTATAACGCTCAAGGGAGGGGAGAAACCAATTTAACCCAAAACGACTTTGCTGAGTGTCTTTGGTTGGTTGTAAGAGTAAAACTTCACCTTCATTTCCCCAGGTTTCAATAAATTCTTCGGGTTTACGCTGCATTAACCCCGATTCTGGAACCGCGATCACTAATTTTTGGGGAGTAATTTCATATAAAATCGCAAGGCTATCTTGCCATTTTACTAAGGCTGGGGCATTGAGATAAGTTAAAGATGAGCTTTTAATACTAATCAGTTGGGTATTAAGTCCCATCAATTCGCCAATGGCACCGCATAGGGGTAAAGAGAGACTACCATGTTTTTGAATTTGATCGGCGATAATGCGGCGTAACACGTCTCGACGGAAGGGCATATTAAAATGCTGACACAACATCTGAAAACAGGCCATTCCTGCATCTAAGGGGGTTTTACCTGCTACAAAGGGATAACTTGTTTTACCTGCTTTGATTTTTTGCGTTTTTGGTGAGGGTTTTAGTAAATCAGGCGGTGCATCTGGAATATCTTCGCCTGGCTCATCAGGAAGCGCAATATCAATGTAAGGCTCCCCCGCTTCAGTCGATGGAATAACAGACGGTTGAGCGGTGAGGTGTTCTTGTAGTGGTATTTCTGGAATGCCGATTAAGCGTACTGGGTTGCCATCAGTGACCGAAAGGGTCTGTGAGGTCTTTTGAATATCTAAAACGCGACCAACTGGATAATTTTCTAAGTTGCCTCCACTCACTAACCAACGTAGTTCAGGATTTTGTAGGATAGGATGAGCGTTACTGCTTGTGGTTCCAGGCGGCAGGTAATAAATCTGTGTTTCGTCGATTAGATCGTGGGTAATTTGTTTGAGATTACCAACACCGAGAGCTTGTTGATTCAAATAGGAGCCTAAAAGGTCAAAAAGTTCAATTTCGCTCACTTTTTGCTGAAAATAGGCTTTAAATGTGGGGTATTTTTCGAGTAGTGCGATCAAGTCTTCTTGTTTAAGCATCAAACAGACGGTATCTGTTGAGGCGATGACGGTTTCACAAGGGACACCCCGCAGCAGATTAACCCAACCAAAGATATCACGCGATCGTAATAATTCTAGCGTCACGGGCATTTGATTACGGGGATCATAACCGAGTAAACGGGCTTGTCCTTCATATAAAATGACTACATGAGAGGAGACTTGTCCGCGCATGGCGATCACTCGACCCATCGCAAACCGCCAAGGCTGTATTTTTTGGCTTAAGTTAGCCAGTTCCTCTGGTGGCAGTTGCTCAAACGGAGCAATCTGGAGGAGGAAATCTTGATAATTTACAGTGGTATAACTCATAGACGAATCAGGATTTTTAAAGTTTATTGCTATGAAGATTTAACGGGTTAGGGTTAATTTATTTATACATCTGAAGTTTGAGGGGAAAATATGATCTTTTGCTTAATTTGTTCTTGCAACCATGAGTTAAACAAATCGTTAAGTAACCGTTGTTGGGTTGGGGGATCAAGTTGAGCCGATATATATTTCTCCAGTCGCAAAATGATATACCATTCCCCTACTTGAGTTGGTGGCCAAAGTTGTCCAGGTTTACTGGTTGTCAGCATTTGAGAAATCTTAGGATGAGGGACATTTAATTCAACAGGGCCAACGAGTCCACCTGTTTGTGCTTCGGCTCCTTGAGAATACTGTTTAGCGAGTTCAGCAAAAGTCCCTTCTTGTTCTTGAATTCTGAAATACAGTTCTTGAGCAATGCCTCCATCTTTAGTCCGAATCAGCGAATAGACGACCCGATCTAGTTTACCTTTGCTTTGTAGGAAGTAAGCTTCTAATTGATTTTCCCAAGTTGCTTGTTTATATTTTTCGAGCTTGAGTTCTCGTAGGCTCAGTTTTTCTAACTGTTCCATTGTCATCCCCGATTGTTTAAGCCAGGCAGAGATGCGGGTTTCATCGGTTAATTGCTGTTGAGAGAAAAATCGATTGCGAGCCATCGCTTCTTCTTCTGGCGTACAAATGACATTCGCGATCGCTTCATCAACGATCATCTCTCTAGCTAGTTGTGGCAATAGGCCATACCGAGCTAATAAGGGGTATAAATCATTTTCAGTTAACTGTTTTTCTCCGATTTGGATTACAGATCCCATTTTTTATTACTCCAGTTTGGGCGCAACCCTTGACATTCTCTAAAACTATGTTAATTACGTGTCATCAATTAAGTTTAAGATAGCTTAATCGATTAGCTGCCTTTAGAATTTTATCGGGAATTCTACTGAGATGTCATAAAATCTTATTGAATTTCTACATTTCTTGACAGCTAATCGTTTTTCATTTATTGTAACTTTACATTTTTTTCAAGACTAACCTTATTTTTCCCACTGAAACCGACTCAGTAACATTTTTAAAGAAATATTACAGAAATTAATTTTTAACACTGTGGAAATTGAAATTTTAATTTAATCAAAAATTTATAAATGATTAAACGGCAAGAATTAAGAAACAAATGCAAGCAATTAACTTGTGGAATTCGAGTCATTCGCAGGCAGTGGAGGGGCTGTGTACCAAATGACTGAATCTGCTAGGATGGATCTGTTAATTATCTTGGATTACCGACGATTCAACAAGTGTTGAACCTATGAAGTCTTCACCTATTTTTTTTCGTCAATTAAAAATCTCCCTGACTGCTTTTCTTTGTGGGGTTTTTTTGTGCTTGAGTAGCGTTAATCTAGACGCACAAGCCGAAACATTAAGCGCGACCCGATTGTGTTTGCAAGGGGCTGACTCAATTAGCTTAAATAGTCCCTCTTGTACGCCCGATGCTGGATCGGGTGGTGTATTAATAGCGCAACAGCCGAAGCTCGAGGCGCAGAGTTTTGTCGCATCTGCTGTCACTCGTACGGGGCCGTCTGTTGTGCGTATTGATACAGAAACGGTGGTGACCCGTCACAATAATCCGTTATTTGAAGATCCTCTATTTCGGGATTTTTTTGGCGATCAATTTAACTCACGTATCCCTTTAGAACAACGAGTTAGCGGACAAGGTTCTGGCTTTATTGTCGATGAAAGTGGCATTATTTTAACTAATGCTCATGTTGTTAAACTAGCCGATCAAGTGACAGTAACCCTTAAAGATGGGCGTAGTTTTGATGGCGAAGTGCAAGGAACCGATGAAGTGACAGATTTAGCAGTCGTCAAAATTAATACGCTTGGTGCTAAACTCCCTGTTGCCCCTTTGGGCGATTCGTCGGAAATACAAGTCGGAGACTGGGCGATCGCTGTTGGTAATCCAGTTGGCTTGAATAATACTGTAACATTGGGGATCATCAGTACAATTGGTCGTTCTGCGGCTAAAGCGGGTATTCCAGACAAACGTCTTGATTTTATTCAAACTGATGCGGCAATTAACCCAGGGAATTCGGGTGGGCCGTTACTTAATGCAGCAGGTGAAGTAATTGGCATTAATACAGCCATTCGCGCCGATGCGTTAGGAATTGGTTTTGCAATTCCGATTAATAAAGCTAAAGAATTAGAACCGATTCTAGCCACTGGTGAACTTGTCCCACATCCCTATATTGGTGTGCAAATGGTCAGTTTAACCCCAAGAATTGCTAAAGATAATAATCAAGATATCAATTCTCCTTTTGTCATTCCCGAAGTCGAAGGGCTTTTAGTGGTGAAAGTTCTGCCGAATACTCCTGCTGAGAGATCGGGAATTCGTCGAACTGATATCATTACTGAAGCAAATGGTCAACGTGTTACTGAAGGTGAACAGTTACAGGAAATTGTCGAAGCGATTGGCATTAATAAACCAATTCAACTCACTGTACAACGTGGTGAGAAGGTGGTTAATTTAACTGTGATTACAGATCAACTAGGTAGTAATACTTAAAAAAACTTTGAAAGGGGGTATCTTGAACCCCCTTTACAGTTTTTAGCTCTGTGGAGGCTAGGTTTATACGCTCAAAATCTTTACAATAGATGCTGTTCTCAAACCCCTACGGTCTAAAAATCTTAAAATATTAGATGTTTCTTTTGACTTTCGCAGAAATCATATTATTACTTTTAACCCTCGCCTCAATTGTTTTTTATTTATTGGGTGCTTTGGCTACCTATCATTTTTTTCGGATTTTAGACGTTACCAAGACCGATTTTACTCCCCCGCTTAGTCTGATGATCCCAGTATGCGGCTTAGATGCAGGAGCTTGGGAGAATTGGATGTCTTTTGTAGAACAAGATTATCCAAATTATGAAATTTTATTCGGGGTTAGAGATGTCGATGATCCCGCTATTGAAGTGATTAAGCAATTAATCGAAAAATTTCCCGAAAAAGTCCGACTCTATAAGGGTTTAGCTCCTTTGGGTGCTAATCACAAAGATAGTATTTTAAATTATCTTTTAGCTCAAGCCAAACATGAATATTTGGTTTTTGCCGATAGTGATATTCAAGTCACATCAGATTATCTACAAACGATTATTAGCCCTCTTTGTGACCCAAAAGTGGGTTTAGTAACTTGTGCCTTTATGGGTCGAAATCCTCAATCTCTTGAAGCTGCGATCGCATCATTTGGGCGTTGTTTTGATTTTATCCCTAGTGCGTTGATTGCTAAAGTGATAGATGGTGCGGTTAGATTTGCGGTCGGTGCAACCTTAGTGACTCGCGCTTCTGTTTTGGCTGATGCTGGAGGGTTGCAGTTTAATCGGATTGGTTCAGATTATAACTTGGGAAAACGCATCGCTGAAGCGGGTTATCAAATAAAATTATCTCACTACATTTTAGAATCCGATACAGGTGATGAAACCCTGTGGGAAATGATTACGAGAGAAGTCCGTTGGGCCAGAACCATTCGTTTTAATCGCGGTCGTCAATATTATGGGATGGTGATTTGTTTTGGCACAGTTTACTGTTTGTTACTGTTGCTGATGTCTGGTGGTGTTCAGTGGGCGATCGCACTCACTTTACTAACTTGGCTGATTCGTTATTTTCAAGTCATTATAATTCTGATTTGTGTCAAGGCACCGAAGCTAACATCTTGGTTGTGGAGTCTGCCGCTTCGAGATTTCCTCTCCCTGGGGATTTGGCTATGGGGAGCTTTCGGACAACAAGTTTTTTGGCGTGGCAGATATTTAAAAATTGAAGGGGATGGCATTATTCAAGAGCAAGCAGATGGGTACACTAAGGATGTAAAAATTAATTCCGTTAATAAAGCACAAATCAAATAATTTGTCAATCCATCAAACGGTTTAAATTTTGATTATTCCTAAACATCCTCTTTTCTTGATGAACCACCGATGAAAAAAACATTCTTAATCCTATCCCTTGGTATGCTAACTCTGTCCTTAAGCGGATGTCCTTCTGAGAGTCCAGAAGCGGATCAAGCAGCCCAACCCACTCCAACTCCTTCCCCCTCACCTCAAGCTAGTCCCAGTCCCCCCGCTTTTAATCAAGCCCTTCAGCCTGGCAAAACACCAAGCCAAACTCAGCCCAACGTCGCAGGATTAATACCAGCTACCAATCAAGATCAACAGTTAGATAAAGTTAAACAAGGACGCCATGATCCCTTTGCGGCACTTCCCGTTGAGCCAATTGTTAAATATCCAAGCGTCGCACCCGTTGTGAAAAAACCAACACCAAACACACCAGCTTCCAAACGCTCCCCTGTAGTCCCTATTCCCTCTACCTCTAATACCCGTCCTTTACCTCCGCAACCGAATGAAGCTCTAGGGGTGGTCGTTTCTGGTGTCATTGATTTACCGAGTAGTCCCGTTGCCATTGTCAAGGCCCCAGGTGAAAGTGTCGCCCGTCGTGTAACTCCTGGTGCAACCTTATCTAATGGACAGGTTTTGGTTAAAGCGATTTATGCAGGGAATAGTAACCCGATGGTTATTTTAGAACAGTACGGCATTGAAGTTACTAAAAGAGTGGGTGAAGGTGTAGCACCGACTCCAAAGGCGATATAATTTTTGCATCACCTTTGAAGGGATTAACATACTGTGTTACCGTCTGCCGTTCCACAAGCTATAGAACAGATTATTTATCCGGATTTGCCTTTGGCAATTTATCGGGAGATTGCAACTCATCTCATGCAGGTGAACGGCACGCAAACACATTTAATTCCCCAAGATTCTCCCACTTTTAAATATACACAAAGTCAAATTAAAGCTTTAGTCGTTCAATATCCTAGCAAGTTTAAGCGTCAAATTGAAACAATTTTAAACTTTTATGCGAGTCGTTACGGAGCGTATCAGCGTCTCGAAACTTCTATCTAAGCTCAATCGTCAATTATACTTAAGGATTATGTTTGAGTTAGCTTAGTTTATGATTATTTCAATTACTGCGCTTAAAGGAGGAGTTGGGAAAACAACGACAGCCGTCCATTTAGCCGCTTTTTTACAAGAAAAAGCCCCAACTTTGTTAATAGATGCGGATAAAAATCGCTCGGCTTTACATTGGTCTAGGGAAGAAACATTACCGTTTCATGTAGCCTCACAAGCAGGGGCGACGGCTTTAATTAAGAAATATACTCACATTATTACTGATACTCAGGCTAGACCAGAGCTTGAAGAATTAAAAGATTTAGCCTATGGTAGTGATTTAGTCATTTTGCCAACAACCCCAAATCATTTAGACATTGATGTTACGATTAGAGCCGTTGAATTATTAGAACCGTTAGACGTTAATTATAAAGTTTTATTAACTCAAGTGGACTCAAGAACTAAAACAGGTCGAGATGCCAGAAAAGTTTTAGAAGATCTCAAACTACCTTTATTTAAAAGTGAAATTCCGCGCTTAATTGCCTTTGAACGTGCCTCCAGTCGTGGCGTAACGATTAAAGATTATCCAGATCCTCGTGCGGCTTTTGGTTGGTCATCTTATCGCGCTGTCGGTAAAGAAGTTCTCTAGAATTAACTCATTGTATAGCGAACCACCCGATCGCGTCCTTCGTTTTTGGCTTGATAAAGTGCCAAATCGGCTGATTTAATTAAGTCTTCGATGGTTTTGCCATGATCAGGAAAACAGGCTAAACCAATTGAAACCGTAATTTGACTTAATAACTGTTCACCATAACTGACTTGCATTTGTTTAAGTCCGGTGCGAAGTTGCTCGGCTCGCTGTAGGCTAATCTCTAGTGAAGCTTCGGGTAAAATCAATAAAAACTCTTCACCACCATAACGACAGGCAATATCACCACTGCGAATTTGACTACTTAAAAAACTACCAACTGCTTTTAAAGCACAGTTACCGCCTTCATGACCAAATGTTGCGTTAAATTGTCGAAAGTGATCGACATCGATCATCATAATTCCGACGGGGTGGCGTTTCCGTTTTGCTAAATTAATTTCCCGTTTAAGGGCTTCTTCCATATAACGACGATTATACAAATTCGTCAGGGGATCGATAATACTTTGTGCTTGTAGGGTTTCGCGTAGTCTAAGATTAGCCAAAGCAAGGGATAAATGTTCGGCTACCGTTTGAGCGAGTTGTTGTTTAGTTGGACTAATTGGCTCGGATTGGTCATAACATAAATAGAGTAATCCGATCGCTTTTCCTTGAGCCATCATCGGTACGCAGAGAGATTGATCACACGCTAATACATTGAGATGCACGTGCTGACACCGTAAATGAGATTGTTCGTGTACCCAATGAATTTTTCCACGACGCAACGCCCAACATTCATCAAAAGTAAATAAGGTTTTGCTATTGTTATCTTCTCCCCAGGTGGCTACCGCTTCAACTAAATTGCTGGTTTCATTAATGATAAATACTCCTCCTTGAAATTCGGTAAACAAAGTCGGTAATAATTCACCAATCACTTGATAAGCTTCTTCGATAGATAGGCAAGCTTGGAGAAAATCACTAATTTGATTGAGTAATAAGATCTCTTGGTTACGTTGTTGAAGTTTTTTATTCCACTGCGTGAGTTGAATATTCGCTTGTTGTAATGCTTCTTCGGTTTGTTTTCGTTCTGTAATATCGGTAAGCATTCCTAACGCTCCTATATAGTTTCCTTGAGCGTCAAAAATCGAATTTGTTGAAATCATTGTCCATATCGATTTTCCATCTTTGCAAAGAAATTTTAAATCATGTGTTTCTGTAATTCCTTGCTGATGAGGTGCTAATTTTTCTAAAGTCATCACTTGTTCGGTATCCGTAAACTCTAATATCGATCGTCCTAGCATTTCTTCGACTGTATAACCTAACATTTGAGCCATACGCTGATTCACAAATGTTGTTCGGTTGTTTAGATCAATACTCCACACTCCTTCTGCTGTCGTTTCAATAATTCTGCGATAACGTTCCTCACTTTCTTTTAAAGCGGTGATGGCTTGTTTGCGTTCGGTAATATCTTCAACAACACCCACAATATACATCGGTTGGCCGTTTTGATCTTTAACAATTGAACCACTCAGATGAACCCAAATAATCGAATTATCTTTACGGATATAACGTTTTTCAACTGAAAAATTATTCATATCAGGGGTATCCGTACTAGGGTTAAAATCATCGGGGTGCAAAATATCTTGATAGGTTTTTTCTTGCAGTTCCGCATCGCTATAGCCTGTCAGTTCACAATAACGTTGATTAACCCGAATAAATTGACCCGATAAAGCAACAATTCCAATCCCGACAGAAGCTTGTTCAAAAATTGCTCTAAATTGAGTTTCACTGTGGAGTAAAGCGGTTTCAACTTGAAAGCGTTCGGTAATATCTTCGACTGTAAAAACAACGCCTTCTAAACGAGTTGTTTCGTCAAATACAGGTGAGCCATTAATTGAGACAAGAATGTGAGAACCATCGGCAAATTCAATCATTTCACGCACATCATAAATTGATTGCCGAGTTTCCATCACCTGTTTGCCAAGATGCTTTTGATCATTAATAATATCTCCTGCTTCATCTCTAACTTGCAAAGGTGGTATTTGATAACCTTGTTCTGTTTTAAGCAAACCTAACATTTTTTCGGCTTGCTCACTAGCAATAACAATGTCATTATTTGGATTAACCATTAAAATACCAACTGGACTGGTTTCCATAATGCGGGCTAATAAATCAATTTCTCGCTCTCTTACTTCTTCTAAACGTTGACGTTCTATGATTTCTTGATAAAATTTTTGATTAATCTGGGCAAGTTCATCAGTATGTTTAGCGATACGGTTTTCAAGGTTTTGTCTAATGGTTTTTTCTTGTTGAAGTTTTTGGGCTATTGGGTTATACAGTCGCCATAAAAATAGCCCTCCCAAACCATTCAATACACTAGCCCATAAAAGCGTGTAGAGTCCAGATTGAATATAGGGGGCGCGAAGTTCAGCTAAATTAATTTTAGCCACAACTCCCCAATCTAAATGGTTAACGGGTTCATAGGCGGCTAATACTTTAATTCCTTGATGATCAAGATCGAATGTGATTCCAGAATAGCCTTGTAAAGCTCTGTGCATAGCTTGAGCTAGGTTACTCGACAAGGGAAGGATCGTCTTTTTAGAAAATTCGCTATGGTCATTAATCAAAATAATTTGATTTCCCAATAGCTTACCAATATCAACCGTACCTATTTGAGAATTGTCTTGCTCTTTTGAGGCTAGAGCAACAGTGTTTTCAATAATTTTCGGGTTTTTGATCGTATCATACATTGATTCTAATAATCTTGCTTGGCTTTTAGCCGTTTGAGATAAACGAATTTTCTGACCCTGTAAAGCGGTTTGATAAAGTAGATACAAACCCAAGCCAGTAGCCATAAAAACCACTGTTGACATATTGATTACGGAAAAAACCAATCTTTGACGGTAATTCATCGGAATAAATTTTGAATCATTAAATCGGTTGATTAATGTGATTAGTTAAATTGTTATGAGCAGACATTTATAAATTACAGATAAAACGTTAAAAAGTTATAATAAATTAATTGAGAAATTCATTTCATTTTTGTAGATTTTGTTTTGCATTGTCATTGAGTGACACTTACTATATATCTTCAAAAATAAGCCTACAATCCGACACAAGTTTAATTATGAGTCATTTACGTTATTTAAAAATTAGTTTTATTACATTTAGATTACTCTATAAGGTTGTCTTTGAAAATCCGTTATAACTCTATAATAACCAAGTTAAAAATTTCGTTCGTCACAAAAAAAGTCATGAGAATTTTCATAGAATTTTTGCATAACTTTAAAAACTCTTTATCAAATAGACAAAAAGAGAGCTTTTTTTAGCCTCTAACCTCGACACCAAGCCAAAAAACATCCGTTTCCGAGCCGACCACTGTATAATTACTGTCAAGCCTAAAGTTTTATATACTTTTATTGCATTTTATTATGCCTTAAGCGCATCAAACGAAATAATTTGTAACCAAATATACGATATTCTGTTTTGAAGAATGTAAATGTTAAGTGTTGATATTGCTTTTCTTAAAACTTACGCTAAATCGTTAATCGGGATACAGTCGCCTGTGAGAGTTAGCGCAAGAATAATGAAAACAAAATCAAATTCAGTAAAATTGAGTGTTTTTAATAGAATCAGACGGCGGTTATCAAAACAACTGAGAACCCATCCATAACATTTACCCCCTAATTTTCAACTAACCAAGACGAATGAGTAAACTTTCTAGACGTAAATTTATCATCACAGCAGGAGCAACTGCTGCTGGAACAGCAATTCTTCATGGTTGTAGTAGTGGCTCAAATCAAACCGCAACCACCACCCCTAGTCCTGCCACTTCACCTGTTGCTACAAGCGGAGATGCACCCGAAGTCACCACTGCTAAACTCGGATTTATTGCCTTAACTGACTCTGCACCGTTAATTATTGCCAAAGAAAAAGGCTTATTTGATAAATATGGCATGACAGGGGTCGAAGTCCTCAAACAAGCGTCTTGGCCAGTCACACGAGATAACCTAGAACTCGGTTCTGGTGGCGGTGGCATTGATGGAGCGCACATCCTTTCACCGATGCCCTATCAATTGTCCCTTGGAACCATTACTAAAACCAAACAGCCCGTACCGATGTACATCTTGGCGAGATTGAATACCAACGGTCAAGCCATTTCCGTCGGCAATAATTATAAAGATCTTAATCTAACTACCGATGCAAAAGCCTTAAAAGGAGCAATCGACCAAGCCAAAGCAGGGGGTAAACAAGAATCCAAATTTGCGATTACTTTCCCTGGCGGTACCCATGATATGTGGATGCGCTATTGGTTAGCTGCTAATGGAATTGACCCAACAGGTGATGTTTCCGTTATTCCTGTTCCTCCTCCGCAAATGGTCGCTAACATGAAAGTCGGCAATATGGAAGCTTTCTGCGTGGGTGAACCTTGGAACGCTCAACTGGTCAACCAAAAAGCGGGCTACACGGCATTAGTTACGGGAGAACTGTGGCCCGACCACCCTGAAAAAGCATTTACAATTCGTAAAGATTGGGCTGACCAACACCCCAAAGCCACTCAAGCTTTACTCAAAGCGGTTTTAGAGGCTCAACAATGGTGTGATAAAGCCGAAAATAAAGAGGAAATGTGTCAAATCATTTCCCAAGATAAATGGTTTAAAGTTCCCGTCGCCGATATTTTAGGACGCGCTCAAGGTCAAATTGATTTCGGTAATGGCAGAGTTGAAAAAGACTTCCCTCAAGCGATGAAATTCTGGTCAAATAACGCCTCATATCCCTACAAGAGTCATGATTTGTGGTTCTTAACAGAGAATATTCGCTGGGGATATTTACCCACCGATACTGATACCACAAAAATTATTGATGCCGTCAACCGTGAGGATTTATGGAAAGAAGCAGCTAAAGCGATTAATGTTCCTGCTGCTGAAATTCCGACCAGTACCTCTAGGGGGGTTGAAACCTTCTTCGATGGCGTAAAATTTGACCCTGAAAAACCCGCCGATTATCTCAAAGGTTTGAAAATCAAAAAAGCGTAAATTTTAAATCATATGGGGTTTGGTCGCCAAACCCTTTCTATAAGTTTCTCTATTTCACTACTTAACTAAACAATATGGCTACTAATATAACCACACGACCCAGAACTAATAAAGCTAGTAATTCTTGGCTATCTGGACTGACTAAATCTCCTAGAAAAATTGTTGCTCCTTTTGTAGCAATTTTAGTTTTCGCCCTCATTTGGCAAATTTTGTGTTCGGGTGAAAATCCTAATTTACCGTCTCCTATTACCGCCATCAAAGAAACTTGGAACCCATACATTATTAATCCTTTTTTTGATAACGGTGGTACAGATAAAGGGTTATTTTGGCAAATTTTAGCGAGTTTACAACGGGTTGCGATCGGATTTTCTTTAGCGGCAATTGTTGGTATTGCATTAGGCGTATTAGTTGGGGCTAATCCTTTGATGTATGATGGTTTAGACCCACTTTTTCAAGTTTTAAGAACGATTCCGCCTTTAGCATGGTTACCCATCTCTCTAGCAGCCTTGCGTCAGTCAGATCCCTCAGCAATTTTTGTTATTTTTATCACCGCAATTTGGCCCATTATTATTAATACAACAGTCGGCGTTCAACAAATTCCTCAAGATTACCGAAATGTTTCACGAGTTCTGCAACTTTCTAAATCGGAATATTTCTTTAATATCTTAATTCCTTCGGCAGTTCCCTATATTTTTACGGGATTACGAATTGGTATCGGTTTATCTTGGTTAGCAATTGTAGCAGCAGAAATGTTAGTCGGTGGTGTAGGAATTGGCTTCTTTATCTGGGATGCTTATAACAGTTCTCGCCTAAGCCAAATTATCTTAGCTCTGATTTATGTCGGTGTTGTTGGCTTAATTTTAGATAGATTAGTCGGCTTTATTGCTAGTCTTGTTGTTCCCTCAGACCAAAATAAATAAATTAAATCTATTTGACCTCAATTATGTCTACTTATATTGAAATTGACCACGTTGATAAAATATTTCCTCTCAAGAATGGGGATCAATATATCGCCTTAAAAAATATTGAACTGATGATCAAAAAAGGGGAATTTATTTCTTTAATTGGTCATTCAGGTTGCGGAAAATCAACCCTACTCAATATTGTTGCAGGACTCGATAAAGCGACTCATGGCGGTGTCATTCTAGAAGGACGAGAAGTTAAAGGGCCTGGGCCAGATCGCATGGTGGTTTTCCAAAATTACTCGTTACTCCCCTGGCTAACGGTTCGACAAAATATCGCCTTAGCGGTGGATCGGGTGATGCGCGATCTACCCCAAGGGGAGAGAAAAGGAATTATCGAAAAGCATATCGAATTAGTGGGGCTTCGACACGCAGCCCATAAAAAGCCAGGGGAACTCTCTGGGGGGATGAAACAACGAGTAGCGATCGCCCGCGCTTTAGCCCTTCGTCCAAAAGTTCTCTTACTCGATGAACCGTTTGGCGCATTAGACGCACTGACACGGGGTAACCTCCAAGAGCGTTTGATGGAAATTGTTGAAGAATACAATGTAACCTGTATCATGGTGACTCACGATGTCGATGAAGCGTTACTGCTATCGGATCGCATCGTGATGTTAACCACAGGGCCAGAAGCGCATATAGGACAAATCTTAGACGTTCCGATCCCGCGTCCGCGTCATCGTATGGAAGTTGTGAACCATCCAAGTTACTATGCGATGCGAAATGAAATTGTTTATTTCTTGAACCAACAAAAACGGTCTAAGACGAAAGTGGGTCAAGTGGCTCAAACTGCGATCGCTCGTCATGGTTTAGAAAAGATCAATCTAGATATCGGTTTTATTCCCTTAACTGACTGCGCCCCCTTAATTGTCGCCCAAGAAAAAGGCTTTTTTAAAGAAGAAGGACTCGAACAAGTCACCCTGCACCGCGAACCGAGTTGGAAAGCGATCGCATCTGGTGTCGCTACTGGACGTTTAGACGCGGCCCAGATGGTTGCGGGAATGCCTTTGAGTATGACCATTGGCGCGGGGGGTAAGCCTTCGGTACCTATTATTACCGCTTTAGTTTTGAGTCGTAACGGAAACGCCATCACTTTAGGCAATAAATACAAAGAATGGGGAGTCAGTCAATTATCGGACTTAAAAGAAGCAATTATGCAAAGTCCTGATAAGATTGAAACCTTTGGTATGGTACATCCGTCCTCAATGCACAATTTAATGCTGCGTTACTGGTTAGCTTCTGGTGGTATTGATCCCGATCAAGATGTTAATCTGATTGTGATTCCACCGCCACAAATGGTCGCTAATTTGAAAGCAGGTAATATTGATGGCTATTGTGTGGGTGAACCTTGGAACTCTCACGCAGTTCACGAAAAACTCGGATATGTGATCGCAACCGATCTTGATATTTGGCAAGGACACCCCGAAAAGGTTTTAGGAGTTAGAGAAGAATGGGTAGCGAAATATCCTGAAAGTCATATCGCCCTTGTTAAAGCCTTATTACGAGCTTGTGAATATTGCGATGATCGCCGTAACCGAGAAGAAATCTTAGGACTACTTTGTAGACCCGAATATGTCGGATCGTTGCCAGAGTACACCCGTCCTGGTTTCCTCGATCCCTATAACAGAGGGGATGGCTCAAAACCCGAACAGCATCTTAGATTTAATCAATTCCATGTCGATCAAACCAACTGCCCTGGACGAGTTGAGGGTTTATGGATCTTAACGCAGTTAGCGCGATGGGGTTACGCGCCTTTTCCCCGTAACTGGGTCGAAATTCTAGAACGGGTTCGTCGTCCAGACTTATTCGGTGAAGCTTGTCGAGAATTGGATTTACCCGATCTTGAACCCGATCGTCATAGTTTCGCCTTATTTGACGGTTTAGTGTTCGATCCCGATGATCCAATGGGATATCTAGAACGGTTGAACATTCGCAGAGATTACCGCGTGTCAGAAATTCTGATCGATGAAACTGCTATGGTGCAACAATAAGTTTTATAACGATTGCTTGCAAAAGTAAAAATGTTGTGTTGTCAGCTTTTGCAAGTGATCGGATTTAAAGATATTAATTTACACGAATATTAACGAATTATGCAAACGATCGCAGATACTCAAAATAAGCCCACTGGAGATCAACCCGATTTTCTTCAGATTGAAAAAGTAACTAAGTCTTACAATACTCCTACAGGAACTTATCAGGTTTTAGACGAAATCGATTTTACAGTCGCAGCAGGTGAATTTATCTGTGTCATTGGTCACTCAGGCTGTGGTAAATCAACTCTTTTGAACATGATAGCGGGTTTTAGTGAACCAACAACAGGAGAAGTTCGCCTACAGGGAAAAAAAGTCGAAAAACCAGGCCCTGATCGAATGATGGTGTTCCAGAATTATTCGCTTTTGCCTTGGAAAACGGCTTATGAAAATGTATATTTAGGTGTTAATTCCGTTTATCCTGATAAACCGCACAGTGAGAAAGTGGCGATCGTAGAAGAACATTTAGCGATGGTGGGTTTAACGGAAGCTGCACAAAAAAAACCCGCCCAAATGTCTGGAGGGATGAAACAAAGAGTCGCTATTGCAAGGGCTTTAGCTATTCGTCCTCAAGTGTTAATCTTAGATGAACCCTTTGGCGCGTTAGATGCGATTACCAAAGAAGAATTACAAGACGAACTCTTAAAAATTTGGCAAGATCATCAGTTAACCGTATTAATGATTACCCATGATATTGATGAAGCTTTGTATCTATGCGATCGTTTAGTGATGATGACCAACGGCCCCTCTGCTAAAATCGGTGAAGTTTTAAAGATGCCCTTTGCTCGTCCTAGAATTCGTTCTCGTCTGATTGAAGATCCACGCTACTACGAGTTACGAAACTACGCTTTAGATTTTCTCTATCATCGTTTTGCTCATTCTGAAGATCCTACCGAAGATACAGCCTCAGAAGTTGAAGAAAAGAAAGGATTTGGTAAAATTGCCGCCGCTATTGGGGGTGTTGCTGTTGCTGCTGTAGTGGGTTTTAGCCTCATTCAATCAATAGTTAAATCCCCTCAATCTAATCCTACTCCTGCTGTCGAAGCACCAGCGAAATAATACTAGGTTATAGGTGTCAGGTATCAATCTGACATCTATTAATCTATGAATGTATGTTGACATCAATTAAAATAAGTTTAAAAGTTCTTATTTTCTTGATAAGAAAGGTTATGATGACTAATCTCCCTGAAATAGAAGCAGCTATCAAAAAGTTACCAGAAAACGAGATTCGTCAACTGGCGACATGGCTTCAAGATTACTTAGATGATCAATGGGATCAGCAAATTGAATCTGATATAGAATCAGGAAAGTTAGATCATTTAATTGCCAAAGCTGAAGCAGATATCGCCGCTAATTATGTGAGAGATTTAGATGAAGTCCTTAACAACTTCTAATTTCTGGAATGCTTATTCTGCTTTGCCACAAGATATTAAAGAACAATCGAAAAAAGCTTACCAACAATGGAAAGCAGATCCTTCTCATCCATCATTACACTTTAAAAAAGTGGGTAAAAATATTTGGTCTGTTAGAATCACTCGTGATTACAGAGCTTTAGCCTTGAAAAAAGGTGATGACTACTATTGGTTTTGGATCGGATCTCATGACGAATACGATGCAATATTAAGTTAATTTATATGGTCGGCAAGGCTTGCTACCGAAAGATTTACAATTGTTCTTCGCTATAGAATACGGATTCTAAGGCTAAAACTGACGCTAATGTACCAATTAAGGTTAAAGTTAAAAGTAATCCTAATAACATTGATTTATCCTTAAAACGCTCTTCTAACTTCTGGGATAACATTTATTTGAGAATATAGTTGTAATTCTTAATAAATGTTACTGAAAATTAAAATAACTTAATTTTTAATAGCTTTTAAATTTTACAGAAAATATCCAAAATTAGGCGTGATCCATAAAAAAAATAATAAAGTATTATTATGGAGTATGAGTAATCTTGTCATTATTTCATTTTATAGCGAGAGAAATATTAAACCCCTTTTAAATTTATTAAAACAAATCGATGAGATTAAAGCGGGTGTCTCTTTTGATGTGGCAATTGTTTGTAATACCGAGCAGCTAAAACCTGTAAACTTATTACTTAAGTTAAACTCTAAACAAATTAAATTTTTAGTTAGAGAAAATACAGGATTTAATTTAGGGGCTTGGGATTATGGATGGCGAAAACTTCCCGATTATGATTATTATTTATTTCTACAAGATGACTGTTTTATTGTTCGTGAAAACTGGCTTAAAGTTTTTGTAGATCGTTTCTCCCAAACTACTAATCTAGGTCTTTTGGGTGAAAGTATGAACTGGGAATGTACTTGGGAGGAATTGGTACAGTCTAACTATAATGGATTGCATCGAGATCATGTTTTTAATGGTGAACCGATCAAAAGAGTTGATTTCTACAGAAAATTTTTAGCTTTACATAATATTTCTGAAGGGAAAACAGCAGAACATTTACAGTCAGTTATGTTGTTGACTTCTCGCGCTATTCTAGAAAAAGTAGACGGATTTATGATCGGTAATAATTATGGTGAAGCGATCGCATCTGAAATTGCCTTTTCAAAAAAAATTCAACAGCTAGGATACAGCATACAAGCCATCAATCCCAATAGTTGTTATCATTATATTGCTCATCCTCAATGGTTTAAGCGACGCAGAAAAGTAGAATCATGGATTTATGCAATTCGTTCTAGAATAAACCCAATTTTTGCTCAACCCAAATAAGAGAAACTTCAAACCACCTGATGAGAGTCAAAACACATTAAGATCTTAACTTGACCGTACTAAACATGAAAATTGGCCGATCTCATTTAGGAAAAATACTGGTATTGTTTCTTTTCTGTCTTGCTGTCGCGGTGGGCTGTCATTCCCAAAACCCACAACCTCCTGCACAAGTTAATCAAAATGGAGTGATTACCATTGGCACAACCCTTAAAACCAGAACCCTCGATCCTGCCGATAATTACGAACTTGCAGGCATGATGTTGAGTTACAATCTGGGGGAAACTCTCTACACCTATGAACTTGGAACAACAAAACTCATTCCCTTATTAGCCCGCGAGATGCCAAAAATTAGTGATAATGGGCTAATTTATACGATTCCAGTCAGAAAAAGAATTATTTTTCATGATGGTACGCCCTTTAATGCTGAGGCGATGGTTTTCTCCCTCAGACGCTTTATCGAAAATGGTGGAGAACCCTCTTTTTTACTCTCTGATGCGATTGAAAAAGTAGAAGCAATCAAAGATGATGAAATTCAGATTAAGTTAAAAAATCCTTTTGCGGCGTTTCCTGCTTTACTTGCGTTCCCTGGGGCTTGTGCAGTCTCACCTAAAGCCTATGAAATTGGAGAAGGGAAATTTGTTCCCGATCAATTTGTCGGAACAGGGCCTTATAAATTAGTAGATGTCAAAAACGACTCGCTGAAATTAGCCGCATTTGAGCAATATTGGGGCGCAAAACCGAAAAATAAAGGAATTACTGTACAAATCTATCTAGGAAACCCTGCCAATTTATTTAATGCGTTTCGCACAGGTACCGTAGATATCGCTTATCAAAGTTTACAGGCTCCACAGGTGAGAAAACTACAAACCGAAGCAAATGAGGGCAAATGGCAAACCATCGAAGCATCGGGAACAGCAATTAGTTTTTTAGCCCTTAATGTCAAAACAGAACCCTTAAAAGAAAAAGCCGTCCGAAAAGCGATCGCATCTTTGATTGATCGTCCTCTATTAAATGAGAGAATTTTACAAGGGCAAGGTGAACCTTTATACAGCATGGTTCCGAAAACCTTTGATGTGTATAAACCCGTATTTGAGGAAGTATACGGCGATCATCAAGTCGAAAAAGCTAAACAATATCTAAAAGATGCGGGTTTTAGCACAGAAAAACCAGCAATTGTTGAAATTTGGCATTCTTCGAGTTCTGTTACTGCTTCGATGGTGGCAGGTGTTTTAAAGGCTTTGGCGAAACGGGATTTAGAAGATATGATACAATTTCAACCCAATAGCATCGCCTCGGCTGCATATTTTAAAAATGTGAGTCGGGGGTTATATAGTTCTGCGATCTCGAACTGGTATCCCGACTTTTTAGATGCTGATAATTATATTCAACCTTTTTTGAGTTGTTCATCTGGTTCCGCTAACGATGGATGTAAAGAGGGTGGATCGCAAAGTCAGGGATCATTTTTTTATAGCGATCGCATCAATACTTTAATCGAACAACAACGCCAAGAACAAGATCCCATCAAACGTAAAGCCATTTTTACACAAATCCAAGATATCCTCGCTCAAGAAGTTCCTTACATTCCTCTATGGCAAAGTAAAGATTATGCTTTCCTACAAAATAAAATTAAGGGGATGATCCTTAATCCTAATCAACTAACCCCATTTTGGACAATACAGCCGAGTTAAATTCAATAGGAGGTTTGAAACCATGTCTGGAAAATATGTTTAAATGCTTGTCGGTGACTTTCGTTCTTGACTTAGAGGACGAGAGCAACCCCGTAGATTATGATGCGTTATAGATCTAACTTAGGGTGGGTTCTGTCCCACCTGAGTAATTTAAAGAAAAGTTACAATAAAAATAGCAATACACTTTATACATATTTATTTAACCCTTCAATTTAATACTTATGAGTAAATCTATATCTGGGCCGAAAACACTGCCTTTATTCCAATTAATTCAATGGATATTAGATCCAATTGGTTATATGGAACAAACAGCAAAAGACTTTCCCGATATCTTTATGTCCAATGGTCTGTCTACAGAACGGTTTGTTTTTGTCCATCATCCCGAAGCCATACAACAAATTTTAACAAGCGACCGTAAACAATTTGCCGCCCCAGGAGAAGCTAACCGAATTATCCGACCATTAGTAGGTGACTATTCCGTGATTATGTTAAGTGGCGATCGTCATAAAAAACGTCGTCAACTCCTACTACCGCCGTTTCATGGCGAAAGAATGCGATCCTATGCAGACTCTATTATAGAGATTACAAAAAGCGTCATGGATGCGTTACCTAAAAATCAGTCTTTTATTGCCAGAGATGAAATGCAGTCCATTTCGCTACAAGTTATTATCGAAACCGTTTTCGGGCTGCATGAAGGAGAACGATATCAAGATCTTAAAAATCTTCTGACTTCGATGTTAGATATCTTTCGGATGTCATCGATGGCGGCTATTTTATTCTTTCCGTCCCTACAAAAAGATTACGGCTCTTGGAGTCCTTGGGGCAAATATATGCGGACACAGCAAATCATAGATAGTCTGCTTTATGCCGAAATAGCTGAACGTCGAGAAAATCCCGATCCTAACCGTACCGATATTTTATCTCTACTGATGTCGGCACGAGATGAAGCAGGGCAACCAATGAGTGATCAAGAATTACGCGATGAATTGATTACACTTCTGTTTGCAGGACATGAAACAACAGCAACCGCAATGTCTTGGGCGTTATATTGGACACATCATCATCCTGAAATTAAAGAAAAAATCTTACAGGAACTTGCTACACTCGGAACAAATCCAAATCCCGTTGATATTGCGCGTTTACCCTATCTCACTGCCGTTTGTAACGAAACTCTGAGAATTTACCCCGTAGGTATGCTAACGTTTCCCAGAATTGTCGAGGAACCTGTAGAAGTCATGGGATATCATCTAGAGCCAGGTGTAGCAGTGGCAGGATGTATCTATCTAACCCATCATCGTCCTGATCTTTATCCTGATAGTAAACAATTTAGACCCGAACGCTTTTTAGAACGACAGTTTACCCCATATGAATTTATGCCGTTTGGAGGTGGTGCGCGTCGCTGTATTGGAGAAGCTTTAGCAATGTTTGAAATGAAGTTAGTCATCGCCACAATTTTATCGCGTTATGAACTAGCTTTAGCTGACCAAAAACCAGAATATCCCCGTCGTCGTGGGGTAACTCTAGCACCAAGTAAAGGGGTCAAAATGATTATGAAAGGTCAACGGGAGTTATTAACATCTTCTATTGAGCAAAATAACTTAGTTGGTGTTTAATCAATAAAAGGTGTAGGGGTTTGGTTGCCAAACCCTCTTAAAATAATGAGAATTTACGGAAACCGACAGCTTAAAACCTTATCTGGAGATCTAACTCGTCCTACATTAGCAAGAGTACGAGAAGCTTTATTTAATATTTGGCAAGGGGAAATAAGCGGATGTCGGTGGTTAGATTTATGTGCGGGTAGTGGTTCAATGGGAGCAGAAGCGTTATGTCGTGATGCTTTACTGGTAGTCGGAATTGAACAAAATGGGGCCGCGTGTAAGATTATCCAACAAAATTGGCAAATGGTCGCCAAACCAGAACAAAGCTTTCAGGTTATTAAGGGAGATGTTCTAAATAAAATAGGAAGTTTAGCGGGTGAACAATTTGATCGAATTTATTTCGATCCCCCTTATGGAAGTAAATTATATGAAGGGGTGTTAAAAGCGATCCTACAATATGATCTATTATCTCCCGATGGCGAAATCGCGGTCGAACACGATCCGAAACAGTGGTCTTCTTGTGAAATTGAGGGTTTAACGATCAGTGGAGAGAAGATTTACGGCAATACAGCTTTAACGTTTTATTTTAAATCGGTAAACGCTCAATATCTCGATTTGAGCCAATAACCACGATACAAGCATCTTTGTAGAGACGCTCTTGAGGGCTAGGATTAATCTTAAATCGTTTGGCATCTCCGATCGCTAGTACGTTTAAACCATATTTATTTCGTAGTTGTAATTCTTCAATGGTTTTGCCGCTAAAAATTTCAGGGACTCGAATTTCAACAATACTACTTTCTGGGTCTAAATCAAAACGCTCTAAGATAGCGGGTTTAGTGATACGATAAGCTAACTCACGTCCTGCATCATATTCAGGGAAAACAACTAAGTCTGCGCCGACTCTTTTTAAGAGTTTTTCATGAATTTCAGAAGATGCTTTAGCCACGACAAATTTAACACCTGCTTCTTTAAGATTAAGAGTTGTAATGATACTTTCTTCGACATATTTTCCAATAGCAACAATGACGGTATCAACCTCAAAAATTCCTGCTGCTCGTAAGGCATTTGACTTAGTAGAATCAAGTTGAATTGCATTATCAACGATTCTATCTTCAAGAGCTAGAGCGACTAAATCTTGATCGATGTCTGTCCCTAATACTTGATAGCCGAGTTTACGCAGTGTTTCACAGGCAGCACGACCAAAACGACCTAAACCAATCACCGCAAACTGTCGATTAGATGAACGAAGATTATTGAAAAAACCAAAATTTTGCATTTTTTGAAACCTACCTTATTTTGTAATATTCAATCAATTTAACCGACCAGTAAATTTTCTTCAGGAAAATTGATCACATGAGGTTTTGGATCACCAACAATTGCCGCCATAAACAGAACAACTCCTACTCTTCCTAAATACATCATCATAATAATTACTAATTGCGATATGGGTGATAATGCTCCAGTAATTCCTGTTGAAAGTCCGACGGTTGCAAAGGCAGAAATAACTTCAAATAAAATTTGGATTCCATTAAAATCACTATCCATCAAGGCAATAGCTAAAGCTGCAATAATAATCGCAATCACTGACCCAAAAATCACCGCGATCGCTTTAAAAATTAGTGGGATGGGGACTTCTCTTTGATATAAAACAACTTCTTCCTTGCCCTGTAAAACTGCCCTTGTCGTGCTGCTCAAAATCCGAAAAGTTGTAGTCTTAATTCCTCCTCCTGTGCTACCAGGGCCTGCACCAATAAACATTAAACCCATGATAATTAATAATCCCTCTAAGGTCATTTTTCCAATATCAATTGTATTAAAGCCTGCGGTTCTACTAACAACCGATTGAAACCAAGCTGCAAGCAATTTATCCTTAAAATTCAGCCCAGCAATTGTATCTGGATTATTATATTCAACGAAGAATAAAGACAAAGTTCCAAAAAATAGTAAAAATATTGTTGTACTAACCACAACCTTATAGTTTAAAGAAAAATCAAAATTTCGTCTTCTTTCTTTAACACGACTTATAAACCAAAAATAAAACTCAATAATTACTTGATAACCAATGCCTCCAAAAATAATTAATCCTGTAATTACTAAATTAAGAACAATTGATGACTTGTAGGAAATAAAACTATCTTTTAGTAAACCAAAACCTGCATTATTAAAAGCACTTACACTGTGAAAAAGAGCAAACCAAGTCGCCTTACGAAAATCAAATTGTTGAGCAAAAAGCGGAATTAAAATAAAAGTTGCCGTCAATTCAAAAATCAGAGTAATGGCGATAATTGATTTAATTAAATTGCGGCTCCCTTGTAAAAAAGGACGATCAAAAGATTCTTGAATGGCTAACTTTTGTCTAAGGTCAAATTTCCGTCTTAGTAAAATCATTAATAAGGTGGTCATGGTCATATAACCTAAACCACCGACTTGAATGAGCAGCATAATAATTAGCTGTCCAAAAAAAGAAAAATGACTCCCAGGATCGACGACATTTAATCCTGTTACACAGACCGCAGAAGTAGAGGTAAATAGAGCAACTAGGGGACTATTCCAATTCCCACTACTGGTAGAAAAGGGTAACTCTAGTAAAAAAGTTCCTACAAGTATAACAGCGATAAATCCTATACAAACTGTGCGCGAAATCGTCATTTAATTTTAGGTTATTTCATCTTTTTATTAATTTAATACAATTTACTAAATAAAGAAGTTTGTTTTTTTTGCAACACTTCAAAATAGAGTTTTTCGAGTTGGGTAATATTCTGACTAAGAGTATAGCGTTCTAGTACCCGTTGTCGTGCTTTTTGTCCCAATAAATTAACTAACTCTGGATGGTCACGAAACAAAGGTAACAGCGTTTTTAGCTGAGTAGTGACCCCTTGGGTACTTAAAATCACTCCAGCACCATTTTCGAGAACCTCACCATCGGCACCTGCATCGGTCGCTAAACAAGCTTTACCGCAGGCCATCGCTTCTAATAAAGAAATAGATAATCCTTCAACTAAAGAGGGTAACACAAAGACATCAGCCGCTTGTAAGAGTTCAATGCGTTTTTGTTCATCGGCAATAACTCCTAGCCAATGGATGCCGTGTTCTTCGCCATAAAACGGTTTTAGCGCAGTAGTAAGTGGCCCATCTCCAATGATTAGTAATTTACAGTCATTGGACATATTAGCTAACCGCCAAGCCTTGAGAAGCGATTCTATATTCTTCTCTGGGGCAATTCTCCCAAGATAAACAAACAAGTGTTTCGCTTGAAAATGATGTTTTTTAACAAATGATGAAGCTGGCGTATATTTTTGGACATCAACCCCATTCGGAATCACGGCGACTTGTTCGGGGCCAAGTCCTAGCTTACTTAATAATTCTCGTTGTACATGAGAAAAAACAATCACGCGATCGTAATTAGCTAAAAACGGAGCATACAACTGATAGGCTAACAGTTGTTGAGTACTGGCTTTGATATTGCGGAATTTGCCATCAAAAGGCGTATGAAAGGTGGCAACTAAAGGTAAATCCAGTTCCTCACAGATTTCAGGTAAGCGAAAATCTAAAGGTGAAAGGGTCAAAGACGCATGAACAATATCGGGTTTAAGTTCTTTGAGGGACTCGCTTAAAACCTTGCTTGATTTTAAGCTAGGAATGGTGTAGACCTGAGATTTATACAAAAAAGGGAGAAACACTTCAGGACATTCGGGCCAGTTCTCGTTAGTCGATTCTTCTTGCGCGAAATGGAAAAAACTAACCTGATGACCTCGGTCTAATAAAGCATTCGTGACTTCTCGACCATAGGTGACGTTACCACAGAACGGGGATTTTTTGCCTAACCAAGCGATGTGCATTCAAATATTAGCCGTAATAAAGTTTAAATAAAAAAGATTTAACAAATATATATGACACCTTTTACTGATTATTTGTCAACCTTGTTGGGGCGTGTCACACTCGATAAAGACATATACCATGAGACAAGACCGCCTACAATCGAGATCGTGGCTAAACTTAACAAAACAGAACTAAGTCCAAAACGTGTTTCAGCAATCCCTGCTACAGCTAAAGGTAAGGATAGGGCAATGTTAACCGCATTATTTTGTAAGCCAAAGACTTTACCGCGCATATCTGAAGGGGTTTCGGCTTGAATGGCTGTTTGCATCGGAATACCTACTAATGCCGCAAATAAGCCTAATAAAGTGGTGGATAATAAAGTCAGTCCTAAACTGCTAGTGGATAGCGACATTAAAATCAACGATGCACCAATTCCAATTGAACCCCATAGACTTAAGTAAAGGGATGATATTTTTGAGCCTAAATTACCCACAATCGCTGCCCCGATCGCAATTCCTACGCCACCAACGGCTAAAATAAAGCCAAACTGATCCGCTTTTAGTCCTGGTACTAATTCCGCTAATCTGACGGCTAAAACCGATAATGCCGCAAAAATCGAGAAAAGAATAATTAATTGAACTAAAGCATTGCGAACTCGTCTATTATCATTAAGATACTTTACGCCATCTCGAATATCTTCTAGCGGATGAGGTCGTTCAGTATTAATATAAATATCTTTTTCTTTAACCCGTAACAATAGTAAAATAATTCCAGCGATCGTATACGACCCACCGACAACTAACACTTTACCCATATCCCAGGGAATTTTGACCGTATGAGCGATTTGACCCGCTAAACCGAGTAAAGGTTCACCAATGGCAAAACCGAGTATTAGAGTTCCCATCATCGTTGTTGTGAAGAGGGAATTTGCAGGGAGAAGATGACGACGCTTAACTAATAATGGAATTGTCGCTTGTTCGGCAGGGGCAAAAAATTGGGTAATGGTTGAAGCTGTGAACGTTTGTACTAATAAAATCACAAATCCGAGCGGGACATGAAACGCTTCTTGAGGTTGATATTGCCAATGTCGCCAAGATTCGGGGAGCCAGAACAGAGGAATTGCAATTTTTTGACCATCAGCTATCCATAATAGCGGAGGAATCGTTAAAACCAATAGACCTCGTGCTAGGTTAGAAACAACCATAACGGCTTTTTTTGACCAGCGATCGACATAAACTCCCGCTAAAGAACCGAATAACACGGCAGGAATGGTAAAAGCAATCATAATCGCCGATACCCAACCACTAATCGGCTGTCCAGGGGCTTGAAAATGACCTGCTACAAGAGCAATCATTAAAACAAGGTAAATTCGATCAGCAATTTGCGAAAAAAGCTGACCTGACCATAAAATGATAAATCGACCATTGGACAAAACTGGCCTAAATCCTTGAGAAGATGAATCAGACGAGGGAGGTTGAACCATAGATTGTTCAGAAGATGCAGGAGGTCTAGAATCAGTTTGTGTCATCTGAGTTACAGGATAGGCTCGATCACTGTTTTATAATTTTAAAAGTCTAAAGAATATAAATTATCAATCATTGAGGTAGAGCGAAACGAGTACCCTAGGTGATATTCTGCATAATCCCTAAGTAATCGTTCGAGCTTGAGCCAAGCTAGATCGAAAAAATTTTTAGACAGATTTTGGGGTAAAAGTTGCGTCCATTCAGGAAGAAACTGTTTTCCCAAATTCTGCAATATAGTTAATTCTACTGCCCCTAGACGTGTATGAATTTTAGGTAGCACTAAATTTTCCGTATTTTCTGGCTCGTTTAGCTTTGATAACAATTGTATGGCTCCCCCAGCTTCTAAACTAAAGCCAAATCGCCATTGTAAATCGGTAAAATCTGGCTCGATTTCTTGTCGAGTGACACAACAAGATTGAACTTGTGGCCCAATTCCCGCAATGACCAAAAGGTGAAAAAGGGCCTGTGTCAAATGGGGCAATAATTCGCGTTCATCAGATAGGTTTTCGATGCGTCGTAAATGTTCCCGCAAGAGTTGATAAAGTTCAGTTTGGGGTTGTTCGCTTAATGCAATTCCCAGAACGAGTTCAGCTAGATATTGACTCGCGGTTAATTTTCCTAAATCTTTGCTTAATTTGGGGTAGGATTCCACTGTATCAGCTTGTGTCACTTTATCGAGGGATCGCCCTTTAGCAATTAATAACTGATTGACAACAAATAATTCACTTCTTCCCCGCAAAGAGGATTTATGTTTTCTGGCCCCTGGGACGACGGCACGGACTAAGCCATATTCTGATGTTAAAATGGTCACCAAACGATCGGCTTCTCCGAGGGGCATTCCTTTTAAAATAATTCCTGTTGCTTGATAGGTATTGCTCATTGGGTTGGTTGTTCTAAGTTTTGTTGCTGACGGACTAACTCAACTCCACGAGATGTCCCTAAACGACTGGCCCCTGCTTCAATTAGTGCGATCGCTTGTTCGACTGTCCGAATACCGCCAGAAGCTTTAATTTTGATCTGTCCTTTAGCAATATCGCGTAAAAATCGCACATCAGATACCGTCGCACCGCCAAACCATCCCGTACTTGTTTTTAAATACTCTACACCCGCATCCATACACACTTCTGCTGCGAGTCGTTTTTCAGTATCATTTAGTAAAGCGGTTTCTAGAATGGCTTTGACGGTTTGTCCAGTTTCTTCACAAATTGATGCTATCTCTCGATATAATTCTTCAGAGCGTCCCGATTTGAGCCATCCGAGATTAATCACAACATCTAATTCGGTGGCACCGTTTTCGATTGCTTCAAGTGCTTCATATTGTTTAACAGAAGAAGTGGTAGCCCCTGTCGGAAAACCAATCACCGCACAAACTTTCGTTTTTCGTCCGTGTAGTAACTGTGCTGCTTGTTTAACTGCCGATGGATATACACAGACGGTAGGAAAATGAAATTGCTCCGCTTGAGCGCAATACTGTTCGACTTGTTCGGGTGTTGCTGTCGGAACTAATAAAGCATGATCGATAAACGCTGCTAGATCAATGTCTAAATCTGCTCCAACCATAAATAATTCTTAATTGTGTCTTTCTTTATTATAAGTAATTAGGTAATAAATTAGAGTGTGCCGAGAACGTCATTTTTTATCACTTGACTGTCGGTTATTTTGCACGCTCAAATGAGAATACGACTCAAAACCAGCGATTTCAGAGAGGGTATAAATCGGTCGTCCTTTGACTTCTTCATAAATTCGCCCAATATATTCGCCTAAAATGCCAATACTAATCAACTGTACTGAACCTAAAAAAAAGATCGCGATCAAAATCGACGCAAATCCTGTTAATGAGGAATTAGGTTCATGTAAACGCCAGTACAGAACTAATAATGCCATACAAGCGGATAAAAAAGCCGAAAATAGTCCAAGATAAATCGAAAGCCGTAACGGAACGTGAGAGAAAGCAATTAAACTATTAAGTGCTAAAGATAAGGATTTACGAAAGGTATATTTAACCTCACCCGCAAAACGGGGATCTCGTTCATACTTGACGGCTGTTTGTTGAAAACCAATCCAAGCCCGTAAGCCACGTATGTAGCGGCTACGTTCGGGCATTTCATTAAGAATATCGACAATTTGCCGATCCATTAAGCAAAAATCGCCTGTATCTGATGGAATATCAACATCTGCTAATCGACTTAGGAGGCGATAGAAAACATAAGCAGTGAACTTTTTAAACCAGCTTTCTCGGTGACGTTTAATCCGTTGAGCATAGACAACATGATAGCCCTGTCGCCATTTTTCGAGCATTTGGGGGATTAATTCGGGTGGATCTTGTAAATCTGCGTCGAGTATAATAATGGCTTGTCCTCTGGCAAAATTTAAGCCTGCTGTGACGGCGACTTGATGACCAAAGTTTCGGGCTAAACTGAGATAACACACTCTTGGATCTTTGTGATGCAATTCCCGCATCATCAGTAAAGAGCGATCGCGGCTACCATCATTAATCAGAATTAATTCGACTGAGTTATCCAATCGATCCATCAATGCACTAACACGACGATATAACTCAGTAATGTTTTCTTCTTCGTTATAAATGGGGATAATCAGAGAGTATTGAGGAACAACATTCACAGTTTCAGACTCGCTTAAACGACGCATCAATCCAGATCTTACAACTGGTGTGGATCTGTCTTATTAATTGTTAGTATTCTCACTTAATGTAGCCGCTTTTTCGGGCCAATCTTGACCTAACTGAATGGTAAAATCGGATGATAGATTACCCGTACTTTCTACTAAGACTTCTCCAATGCCAACGGCTGCTCTTAGTTCTGCAGCACCTGTATCATCACCTTTTTGAATGATAATGCGTGTCTCTTTTAAAGGTTCTAGTGTATGACGACTGAGATACACATTAGGATAACCTGCTTTTTTTAGATAATTGACCATTGCCTGGGCTGCTTCTGGATTGTCGATCGTATCTTGAACGGCTATATTTAATTGTGCGGGTTCTTTTAGACTTCCTTGACGGTAACCTTGATCAAAATATTGCGCCGCTAAATTTTGTATTTTTTCTAAGTTGGGCAACCAATAGCTAACCCCTTGTCTACCATCACCGTTAAATTCACCAGGTAACATCAACATCTGTACATCTGAGCGTTTGGTTTGTGCGGCAAAACCCGCTAAAGCTACTAATTCTTCTAATGTTAAATTCGTATCTAAATGAGCTTGTGTTACTTTTAATATTTCGGGGATTCTGAGAAGGGTTTGAGGTTTTAAAGCTTGTTCAATAATTGCTCTGATTAAAGTTTGTTGTCGTTGAACTCGACCAATATCGCCATATTCATCGTAGCGAAATCGTAAAAACTGGATGGCTTTTTCGCCATTTAAATGTTGTTTTCCTGCTTTAAGATTAATGTAGAGATGTTGACTAAAATCATTATATTTCATGTCTCTGGGGACATAAACCGTGACCCCACCCAAAGCATCGACCAGTTTTTCAATCCCTTGTACATTAATACGAATATAGCGATCAATTGCCACTCCATCTAAAAGATTACTTACGGTTTCTGCGGCTAATGCGGGGCCACCATAACTATTAGCCTCATTAATTTTTCGTAGTCCATGCCCTTCAATATAAGCTTGTGTATCTCTAGGAAGCGATAAAACGTTTAATTTTCCTTGTTGCGGTTCAAACCGAAGTAAGAGCATCGTATCGGTTAGCCCTTCAAAGGAATTGACTAAAGCATGATAGCCTAAGTCTTGTTCTTTTTCGGGTGCATTAGTGACATCTGAGGTTAAGACTTTTGTCCCTAAAATTAATATATTGACAGGTCTACTTAATTGGGGGATCTGTAAATTGCTATAGGATATTGTTTCTTTTTGTCCAAAAACGGCTTCTTGTTCGGGTGATAATTTCGCTTGCCGTAATGGGGTAGAAGAGAGGGAAACGGCTAAAATCGCGCCTGCGGTGGCTGAAAGAATTGCTAAACTGGTTAATCCTAAACCGAGGAATAGCCATCTAAACGGCGAATTGGAAGTTAATTTACTGGTTTTTGATTTGGCCACAAAGGTTACATTATGCTCAAAAGGGCTAAAGATCAGCGATTTTCTTGACTAAAACAGATGAGAGGAGCCGAAACAAGCGTTTAATAGGATTTCATACTATATTTTAGCGATTATTATAGTTTATTAATGTTTTAGAACAGTAACTCAAAACACTTAATACTCAACAATGGGAATCCATTCATAAGTATTGACAATTCCTTGAAAATATGTATTCATCGTTTCGCGTGGGTAAGGAACTTCGCCATCTTCACCAAACCATTTATCGTAAATTTCGACCATATTTTGCTGATCGGTGACAATTCCTTCCATAAATCTAATCAGACTATAATTAATTAAATCTCTCCATTCGGATTCATCATGGGGAACCGTACAAGCATAGGACTCATATAAAAAAGGATAGTTCGGAACAATTTCTAACATCTCAGAATTAGGTGCTGTTTTTTTGAGTCCTTCTAGTACAATTCCATCACTGGCAAAACCATCGATTTCACCTTGTTCTAGTTTTTTTAAACCCTCCATGCGATCTTTTACTTTAACTAATTGCGCGGCAGGTTGTTGGGATTGAATGACTTTTTCGTTTGTTGTATCTGGAATGACTCCGATCCGTTTTCCTGCTAATGATTCTATCTCATTTAGACCACTATCTTTTTTAGTTAATACTTGCGTACCACTCGCAAAATAACTGACTGAGAAATCTACTTCTTTTTCTCGGTTCCAAGTAAAGGTAGTCGAACCACATTCTAGATCAATACTGCCATTTTTGAGTTTTTCAAAACGGTTTTGCGGGGTAACTTCGACTAACTGTAATTTAATCGGTTTTCCTAGTTGTTTCTCCGCTTGTTGTCGAATCAGTTCTAGCATATCCAGAGAGTAACCAACCCATTGACCTTCTTGATTAATATACCCAAAAGGAATCGCATCTTTTCTAGCACCTGCGGTAATAACTCCCGTTTCTCTAATTTTTTCGAGGATTTTTCCCGCTAAACTGGGGGATTGATGACAAATCGAGAGTAATAAACTCAATAAGACTAGGGTTAGTTGCTTTTTCATCGTCTTTTCTCGGCATGATCCTTTCGATAGAGACGATGAAGAATTACTCTAGGTTTCAATTATTCCCATTCGATCGTTCCAGGGGGTTTCGAGGTGATATCATACACCACGCGGTTAACGCCTTTGACTTCATTAACAATGCGGTTTGATATAATTTCTAGGAGTTCGTAGGGGACTTTTGACCAATCTGCTGTCATTCCGTCTTCACTGCTGACTAGACGTAGGACAATGGGATAGGCATAAGTACGTTGATCTCCCATGACACCCACACTGCGAACGGGAAGTAATACTGCAAAAGCTTGCCAGAAATCATGATACATTCCCTGTCTACTGATTTCATCTCGTACAATAAAATCAGCATCCCGTAGAATATTCAGTTTATCGGCTGTCACTTCTCCTAAAATCCGAATGGCTAAACCTGGCCCTGGGAACGGATGACGACGTACAATCTCTTCAGGGAGTCCAATAGAACGCCCTAATTTTCTAACTTCATCTTTAAAGAGTTTCCGCAAGGGTTCAACTAGCTTAAACCGTAGATTTTTGGGTAAACCCCCGACGTTGTGATGACTTTTGATTTTGACAGCAACTCGTTCACCTGTTTTTGGGTCTACATTACTATCCGCCGATTCGATGACATCGGGATACAATGTACCTTGAGCAAGGTAATCAAATGGGCCTAGACGGTTGGATTCTTCTTCAAAAACTTGAATAAATTCGTGTCCAATGCGTTTACGTTTTTCTTCGGGATCTGTAACTCCTGCAACTTGGGCTAAAAATCTTTGACGCGCATTGACATAAACAACGGGAATATGAAACTGTTTGGCAAAAATGTCCATTAATCTTTCGGGTTCTCCTTTTCTCATGAACCCTTGATCGATAAACATACAAGTGAGTTGATCACCGATCGCCCGATGTAATAAAAATGCTAAAGTAGAAGAATCTACACCCCCAGAAAGGGCTAATAATACCCGTTTATCCCCGATTTTGGCGCGAATTTCTCGAACTGATTCTTCTACAAACGCTTCAGTTGTCCAAGTGGGTTCGCATTGACAGATATGATAGACAAAGTTACGGATTAAAGCAATTCCACCGACGGAGTGTACTACTTCGGGATGAAATTGGACACCAAATAGCTTTTTAGTATGATGTGCGATCGCTGCACTATCGGTATTATCAGTATGGGCTAAGATTTCAAATCCTGAGGGAAGTTCTTTACATGAATCTCCATGACTCATCCATGCAATTGAACCATTTTCGACATTGGTGAGTAAGTCGGTTGGATCATCGATGTGTAAAGATGCTTTGCCATATTCTGCTCGTTTAGCTCGTTCAACTTTTCCCCCTAACTGCTGTACCATGAGCTGCATACCATAGCAAACTCCTAATACGGGTACTCCGAGTTGCCAGATCTGGGGATCACAATGGGGCGCGTTTTCATCATAAACTGAGCTTGGCCCACCAGAAAGGATAATGCCTTTAGGGTTTAGTTGTTGTAATTGTTCGGCTGTCGTGCGATAAGATAAAACCTCTGAATAAACGCTCGTTTCTCGAATACGACGGGCAATTAATTCAGAATATTGTGATCCAAAGTCTAGGATCACGATCATTTGACGATTTAAGCTTGTTGTCAGAGACTCTGGAGGCAAAGTCTCGGTTGTTGGCGATACTGATGGGGTTTGAGTAGTCACTTCTACAGACGAAAGTTCAGGGTTAATCGTTGACTAAAAAATAAATTATTATTAAGAAATTTGGCTTTTATGTTTTTCTCTATCCGTTTAAGAATAGAATTTTCAACAGCCATATCAAAAAACAACTAAAATTAGATATTCATACAAGTATAGCACATTAGTTACTTGTCATCTGTCTGCTGGCACACTTTTTCCTTAATTATGCTTCCGTTGTGACTTTGAACGAGAATTGAACGATTTCGCTCAAATAGAATTGAACCTACATTAATCTTTTGCTGTGTATGTTTATAGATATAATCTTGGGAACGTAAATCGATAGTAGATGCGATCGCGTTATAGACTAATTCTACCCAAGGGTTTTCAGTTTCTCGCAATACATTGAGAGCGATTTCTGTTGTATCACTTTCAAACACTTTTCGTAGAATTGGTGTCGGTAAGCCCACCCTAGCACAGTGAGCCGTCAGAATCTCTAAACGTCCATCCGCTAAATGATGATGGGTGTGAAAAATACCACCCGCAAGTTTAATGAGTTTCCCATGATAACCAAATAATAATATTTCCTTTACTCCCGATAACGCAGCAGTAACCAACATCGGGCCAACCCAATTGGCTGTTTTAATCAATTGTGATGGATTAATGCCCATTTGTTGCGCTAAATCGAGTCCATTTTCTCCCACACAAAATACTAATGTTTCAGACGCTCTGGCTTTTTGGGATAATTCTAGTTGATATGCGTCCAATTGTTCGGGTGCGCTGAGAGGTTCCGATATGCCTCGTGTTCCCAATAATGATAATCCTTCAACAACACCAAAGGCAGCATTAGACGTTCGTTTGGCTAGGTTTTTTCCTTCAGGTAGAATAACGGTAACGGTGATGCTTTCATCGGGTTTTAGCTGGGGTTTAAGGTTTTCTAGGAGTAATTTTTGGGCATAACTATAAATCGCTGCTTTTCCCTCGTTATTCATCTGAATTCCGATTCCTTCTCCTCCTTTAAGGGTAATTTGTTCAGTATTTTCGGTTATTTCAACAACTGCCCAAATCGGAGTATTTTTAGTTAGATCTAAATTATCACCTGGATCACTACGAGTAATCGCTAATGCCGAATGATGATTTAATTTAGCAACTTGTTCGATGGGAATATCTACAATTTGAGGGGGTTCAATTAAATTGAGAGTTACAGTATCCCCGACTCTTTCTTGATGAAGATGACGCAATGCAGCAACAGCAGAAGCACAGGCAAAAACGGGTAAAGTATATCCTGAACGAGCAGACATAATTTAGATTAAAGGCATCGTTTTACTACAGTACTATTCATGTGTCGTCTGAAGCCAGTAAGTTTATTACTCAATAAAAAGCTTGATAACACTTGAAAAATGGAATCTTTTATACAAACCTACGCAGAGTGTCCCTTTTACCGTTACAATAGGCTACTGCGGTAAAAGACCCGTCGATGATAGCTCCGTAGCATTAGACTCATTAACTAGATTAAATCAATATGGCTAAAGTTCTTGTTTCAGACCCAATCGATCAAGTGGGGATCGATATCCTCTCGCAAGTCGCCCAGGTAGACGTAAAAACAGGATTACCCCAAGAAGAACTCATTAAAATTATTCCAGACTACGATGCCTTGATGCTGCGTTCTGGAACACGAGTCACTAAAGAAATTATCGAAGCGGGAACCCAATTAAAAATTATCGGACGGGCTGGAGTCGGAGTTGATAATATAGATGTACCATCGGCAACTCGTCAAGGAATTGTCGTGGTTAACTCTCCCGAAGGAAACACGATCGCCGCAGCAGAACACGCCGTAGCCATGATGTTAGCCCTGTCTCGTCATATTCCTGATGCTAACCAATCAATTTGTCAAAAGCAATGGGATCGTAAACGCTTTGTTGGCACAGAAGTTTACAAAAAAACATTAGGTGTTGTAGGACTCGGTAAAATCGGATCTCATGTTGCTACAGTAGCCAAAGCGATGGGTATGAAATTACTCGCCTATGATCCTTTTATCTCCAAAGAACGAGCCGATCAATTAGGTTGTACCCTCGTTGATCTAAATATACTCTTTTCTGAATCCGATTATGTGACGCTTCACGTTCCCAAAACGCCAGAAACCACTCATTTAATCAACCGAGAAACGCTCGCCAAAATGAAACCCACCATCCGCATTATTAACTGTTCTCGCGGTGGTATTATCGATGAAGATGCTTTAGCTGAAGCACTTCAAGAAGGAAAAATCGGCGGTGCAGCTTTAGATGTATTTGAACAAGAACCTTTAGGCGAATCAAAACTACGCGGGCTAAATAATGTCATTTTAACGCCTCATTTGGGAGCATCCACCGAAGAAGCTCAAGTTAACGTAGCGATCGATGTTGCAGAACAAATTAGAGATGTATTATTAGGCTTACCTGCACGTTCTGCGGTGAATATCCCTGGTTTAACACCCGATGTCATGGAAAGATTACGCCCCTATCTACAACTGGCTGAAACATTAGGTAATTTAGTCGGTCAATTATCAGGGGGTCGCATTGATCTACTCAATGTTAGCTTACAAGGTGAACTCGCCAGTAATGACAGTCAACCCATTGTCGTAGCAGCTATTAAAGGGTTACTTTCCCAAGCCTTACGCGAACGGGTGAACTATGTTAATGCGGCCATTGAAGCCAAAGAACGGGGTATACGGGTTGTCGAGACGAGAGATTCACAAATTAGTGATTATTCGGGATCATTGCACCTCGAAGCGCGGGGATCAATGGGTCAACATTCCGTCACTGGGGTTCTTTTAACAACAGGAGAAATTCGGATCACTGATCTTGATGGTTTCCCGATCAACGTTCCACCGAGTAATCATATGTTATTCACCCTTCACCGCGATATGCCTGGTATTATTGGTAAAATTGGCTCACTTTTGGGCAGTTTTAACGTTAATATCGCGAGTATGCAAGTTGGACGCAAAATTGTTCGCGGGGATGCCGTCATGGCGGTGAGTTTGGATGATCCTTTACCCGAAGGTTTGTTATCCGAAATTACTAAAGTTTCTGGGATTCGTGATGCGTATGCAGTTAAATTGTTAGTTAATCCCTCTAAATAACGATCGCCATGTCTAATAGCTGGTGGGAAATCAGAATATTGTGTGTCCCTCAATTAGAAGAGTCGATTTTTTGGCGACTTGAACGCTTTGGCTGTTCGGGAACCGCAACTGAAATCAAAGGTGCATCGGCTTTAATTCGGGCTTATATTCCCCAATTTCAAGTCCAGCTATTAGATTTAGCCGCATTGTCTTTGTGGTTAAACCAAGATGCGATCCTGAATCAAGTAGCAACCCCTCTCATGCAATGGAAACTTATTGATGAGGAAGATTGGTCGAGTAGCTGGAAACAACACTGGCAAATCACCGAAATAGGGGATCGCTTTTTAATTACTCCTGCATGGTTAACTCCCCCAGAAAACACCAATCGTAAGATTATTCTGCTCGATCCTGGGGTCGCTTTTGGGACTGGGGCGCATCAAACCACCCAGCTTTGTCTAGAATCGCTAGAAATGCGTCTTTTCCCTGAACAAATAGGAGAATCTGTCATTGCAGATATTGGTTGTGGTTCTGGTATTTTATCGGTTGGTGCCGTTTTATTAGGGGCGCAAAAAGTGTACGCAGTCGATACTGATCCTCTTGCGGTTCAATCAGCCCGCAGTAACCGTCATCTAAACCGTATCGATCCATATGAACTCGTGATCAATAAAGGCAGTGTCGCAGAATTATTAGAGTTAATTCCCGATGGTGTCGATGGGATTTTGTGTAATATTCTGGCTGAAGTGATTTTAGACATGATTCCTCAGCTAACCGCATTAGCTAAACCGACGAGTTGGATGATCTTAAGTGGTATTTTAGTTAATCAATCCCAAGGGATCGCTGAAAAACTACAAGAATACGATTGGATTGTCGCTACCATTTGGAAAAAAGATGATTGGTGTTGTTTTAATGTAAGGCGCAGTAATTAATCGTTGCTTTCTTGGGAATGACGTTGTAAGGGGTAGCGTTGCCAAGTAGCCCACGCTGCTTTAACACCTGAGACAACGCCTTGTGTTCCTTGATTAACTTTCCCTAATTGCTTCCTAGCATTGCTAAAACTTTGATCGACTTGTCTCACGACACCCGAAGCACTTTTGACTCCATCATTGAGATCATCGCTTAATTCACTAATTTCTAAGCCAGTGAGACGAATTGCTTCTAAAGTGGGGGGAAATTCTCTGTGTAGTGTATCGAAAAGCTTTTCGGCACTTCTCGCCGCCCTAGCTAGTTCTTGCAAAGCAGGAATCGCCGCAATCAGTACCGCCGTTAAGCTAATGGCGACTAATAGTAAAGACAGAGAAAGCCAAAAAATAGGTTCAGTCACGCTAATTATCGAGTGTGTTTATCGACTGGGGTGAATTCGGCAGTAATATCACGGGGTTGCTGCATAGAATTACTGAGTTGACTTGCTTCGATGCCAGCAGCGATCGCATCTTTCAATCGTTCTAGGGTATCATCCCAATTTCGTCGGGCTGTTTCTGATAAACGATCCGCCTGTAATTGTACAGTACTCGATAAATCTTCGGCTAATTCTGGCAAAGCTTCGGCCGATTTTTTTAAAATGCGTCTCGTTTCCTGTCCAGAGCGAGGAGCAATCAGAAGCCCTGTAACTGCCCCTACAACTCCACCAATTACCAAACCTGCGAACAATAAACCGCTATTATCTTTGTTGGACATTGCTTCACCTATGACAGCCTTATTCCCATTGTAGGCACATTTTACTGTGTTGCAAATGCCTTTAAGCATTTCAAATAATTTTCTAAGGAATATAAATCCGTCCCACTCCTAAATAATTGGGAAAATCGATCGCAATTTCGATAATACGTTCAACGCAACGTTCGCGATAGTCATACTCATTGATTCGCTCTGGATTACTAATGGTAATAATCGGATATGAAGTAGAAGTATTTTCTTGACGCATCACTTGTTCTAATGAATCCTCACCTTTCATATTACGGTTAGCAGTAACTAAAAGCATTTGATTCATCCTTTGCAAATTGCCAAACAACTCGATCATTACTATTTTCTGGTAAGTCAACATCTTCAAATGTTACTAAACGAATTGAAACTAATTCTAACCATCCTCGAGCAAGAAGACTACCAGAAAGTAACAGAGCTTGCCGATTAAGATTGTAATCAAAAAGAAAGATCATTGCTTTTTTGCTTCACGTTTAGCTCTGTGTTCTTGAAGCTTGGCTCGTACCGCTTCATATTCAGAGTTAGCAGGAGTTTCAGCAATTTGACTAAAGTGTTCTCGGTTTTTATTTTCCCAATACTGTTTAATTTCTTCTGCTGTTTGTAAGACTTCTTGATATTCTGCTTCTACTTCTGCTTGATGTGTCTCGATGTAAACAAGTGCGGTGTTAATTTGTTCATCTGTCAGATTGAAAATATCACGAATTAATTTAGGTGGATATTGAACCGCTAAATAATCCATAATGTCGTAAAGAGTGAGCCGAGTTCCTGCAATCGCCAAGCCACGCTCTGTACGAATAATATACGATTGCTGATTAGATATAGAAGCCATAGCTATTTGAGTCAATCTTTATCTTGATTATAACTTACAAAACCTAAAAATATAATTTTAATGAAGGACTCTTCCTACTCTGTTTCTGATGAATTAAAGACTTTTTCTGGAAGTAAAACAAATAACTCATATAAAGCTTCATAAATCCCTTTACTTGAAAACATTATGACTAATAGCCAAAAATCCAGAAATATAGAAATTGGTATAAGAAGTGGAAGACAAAATAACAAGAAAATTGCCTTAATAATACTAATAAAAGTATTATCCTTATTAGGGCTAGTAAAATCATTGATTAACAATCTTAAAATCATCCATAAATAATGAGGTATTAAAAATATAGGTGCTAATATCAAGCCAGAAAATCTAATTGGGAAATCTTCTTGACCAACTGAAGTATCTTCTTTCATAAATAAATAAATCGATTAACTTAATATTAATGTAATTGTTCGCTCATAGCAGTGACTCCAATCACACCTACTCATGTTTGGGATTAAGGTAAGTTTATCTATATCAATCATTTTAAGTACATTGCTACAGAAGGCTTTACATAATTGATTACTGCTTTAGCTTAGTTTTAACGTCAGCAGTCGTTTAATTTTGATGGATAATAAAGCAATAAGAGTATTGAGTTAAGGTTAAAGCATGACACGGTTAGCACTACTGAGCGTTACAGACAAAACAGGATTGATTGAATTTGCTCATCAGTTGGTTGAAGAATTCGACTTTGAAATCATCAGTAGTGGTGGAACGGCTAAAACTCTCCAAGCAGCCAACATTCCCGTGATTAAAGTGAGTGACTATACTGGTTCGCCCGAAATTTTAGGGGGACGAGTTAAAACCCTCCATCCTCGGATTCATGGTGGGATTTTAGCACGTCGAGAGGTTTCCCAAGATCTGACGGATTTAGAGAATAATCAGATTCGTCCGATTGATTTAGTGGTGGTTAATCTTTATCCTTTTGAAAAGACGATCGCTCAACCTAATATCACTGTAGCAGAAGCAATTGAGCAAATCGATATTGGCGGCCCTGCGATGTTGCGTGCCTCGGCTAAAAATTTTGCTCATCTTACTGTTTTGTGTAACCCTAAATACTACGATACTTATTTAGAAGAATTGCGCTCCAATAACGGCGAAACTTCCTTAGCTTTCCGTCAAAAAATGGCAGGTAATACATTTGCACTAACCAATACTTATGAGCAAGCGATCGCCTCTTATTTTGCCAGTCTGGGAGAGAATAGTGAGCGTTTTAGTCTTGCAGGAACCGAGTTACAAGCGTTACGTTATGGAGAAAACCCGCATCAGAGTGCGACGTGGTATCAAACGGGAACGAGTGCGAGTGGATGGGCTTCTGCTGCGAAATTACAAGGAAAAGAACTAAGCTACAATAATTTAGTAGATTTAGAAGCAGCCCGTCGCATTATTGCCGAATTTCCAGAAAATGAACCCGCAGCAGCGATTTTAAAGCATACGAACCCCTGTGGTGCTGCTTTGGGAACGACTCTAGCTCAAGCATATGAAAAGGCTTTTAATGCTGATTCTACCTCTGCATTTGGGGGAATTGTCGCTCTCAATCAACCCATTGATGCAGCAACGGCTACCGCTTTAACCAAAACTTTTCTAGAATGTATTGTCGCCCCAAGTTGTGATCCTGAAGCTGAAACAATTCTAAAGGCTAAGTCTAATTTACGAGTTTTAATATTACCCGATTTAATCAGTGGAGCGAAACAAACGGTTAAAGTGATTGCAGGGGGTTTTTTAGTCCAAGCATCCGATGATTTAATTGATGATCCTAAGACATGGCAAATTGTTACGGAAAAACAACCGACTTCTGAACAATTAGAAGAATTAAATTTTGCCTGGAAAATTGCTAAACACGTTAAGTCTAATGCTATTGTCATTACTAAAAATAAAACCACATTAGGGGTAGGTGCAGGTCAGATGAATCGCGTCGGATCGGTTAAAATTGCGCTAGAACAGGCTAAAGATGCTGCCAATGGGGGTTATTTAGCAAGTGATGGCTTTTTTCCTTTTGATGATTCAGTAAAGACGGCAGCCGAAGCAGGAATCAATGCTATTATTCAGCCGGGGGGATCTTTACGCGATAAAGATTCAATTCAAGCAGCTAATGAGTTAGGTTTGGTGATGGTTTTGACTGGAGTTCGTCACTTTTTGCACTAAAAAAATTATGGATGCACAAAATCAACTGGTAGAAATTTCTGAACAACTTCGCTCTATCTCGACCCGTCTGGGATATATTGAAGATAAATTGATGTTGATTACGGATATTGATCGCTATAATCAATTACAGGAATTTTTAAAAGCAGGACAATTTAAAGAAGCAGATGCAGAGACTTCTAATATTATTCTGACGGTGGCTAATAAAGACAGAGAAACCTTTACACCGAATGATATGATCGATTTTCCCTGTAATGTGTTGACTGTCATCGATCGTCTTTGGAAAACCTATAGTAAAGATCGATTTAGTTTTAGTCAGCAATTAGCGATTTATCAAAGTGTTGGTGGCACTATTGAAACTTTGATGGCACAGGATATTAATATTCTTCGGAAATTTGGTGAACAAGTTGGCTGGCGAAATGATGGAGAATGGATTAATGATGAAAATTATGATCAACTAGATTTTAGTTTAAATGCGCCTGTTGGTTTGTTTCCTGTAATTTGGTGGAAGTCTCCCTATGGGGCAAAAATGGTCTGTTTTTGTTTTACACGTTTGTTAAATTGTAATATTTAATAATTCATAATCAATAATTCGTTAATCTGACCGCGTTTTCGTGCATTACTATTAATCATTCGAGTCGCTTTAACTTTTTCTATTCGATAATCCTGATAAACTTCTTCAAAAAAAGTGTCATCAGGATTTTTATTGGTTGGATCAGAGTTACTTAACATTAATTTGGCTTGTTGTTGATGTAATAAATAAAAAAAGTCTCTTAATTTCAGTTGTTCTACATCACTAAAATTATTTTGAGAATAGGAGGTAAAATTAGAAGTTTGACTAATGGGACGATAGGGAGGATCAAAATAGATAAATGTTTGAGAATCTACCCATTGTTGACACTGATCATAATTACCATGATAAATTTTTGTCTTTTGTAAAATTTGAGAAATCGCTTTTAAGTTTTCAGCATGACAGATTAAAGGGTTTTTATAGTTTCCCATAGGAACATTAAATTGTCCTTGTGAATTCACTCGAAATAAGCCATTAAAGCAAGTTCGATTTAGAAAAATGAGTTGAGCAGTTCTATTAATCCATTGCTCACTATAAACCTGAAAATCAATTTGTTTTTTTTCTAAATTATAGCTTTCCCTAACTTGATAATAAAACTCTTTTCTATTGTTTAAAGATAACGCAAAGTAACTAATTTGAATTTTTGATAAGCATTCAATTAATTTATCTACTTCTTTTTGAATCGTTTTATAAGCTAAAATTAATTCTTCATTAATATCACAAATAAAAATTTCTTCAAACTGATAAAATTGCGTCAAATAAATAAAAACAGCACCGCTTCCAACAAACGGTTCAACATATCTAATAATTTTTTTTTCCTCTATTTCTTTAGGTAAAAATGAGATAATTTGATTCAAAAGTTGTCCCTTTCCACCTGCCCATTTAAGAAAAGGTTTAGCTATTATTTCTGTTTTTTGCATTTTGATTCACTATTAAAACATCGCAAAAAACTCATCTTCTAACTCATATCCTAACATTTGTGCCATTGATTTTAAACGAGATTGGCTAGAAATTTTTTCTTTTTTTAACCAATCATTTAACACAAATATTTTTTGCATGACGAAAATTTCCAACGCTTCAGGATTGTAGCGTATTCCTTCAGTACGATGAAATTCATGAGGGACTAACATCGCAGTATAACGCCCTAATTCTCCTATCTTCCAATCTAACAAAAATGGCAGCCAGGGGTACACCGAATCTAAACGGATAAACCACAATCTAACCTCTGGAATTTCTGATAATTCTCGGATATCAGATTCTTCACGAAGATAATTAATCTGAAACTGTATTTCTTGTTCAGCAGAAGTAATCCTATTTTCTTGCTGTAACTTATTAATAACCGTTGTCACGGGCGATAAATCAAGATTGTATAAATGATCAGGTTCTATAGCAATTGTTAGAGTCATCTATTTTTAAATTCATCTCTAGCTTTTATAACAAATTTTATTATAACTCTTGTTGCTGAGATTTAGAACTGTTTAATCCTGTTATCTTACTTTTAACAACAGGATTAATAAAAAGATTATTTTTGTCTATTGAACTTAAAGTCTACGTTTTTTTTGATAGAGTGCAAAAATTCCTAAAAGACTTAAAGCTAAAATATTACTACCTTCAGGAATTTGAGATCTACTAACTTGAACAGGTTGGTTAGCGAAAATATCTCCTATGATAATACTACCATCAGTAAAATAAGTTGTATCACCTCCCAATGTAATTAGATCAGATTCACTGTTAACCGACAGATAATAATCTATAGTTGTAATTATTCCATCATTAATATCTTCAGTTTTTTCGGCAGTAAAAGCAATAGAATCACTACCATCAAGTGCGTAGAAAAAAGAAGTAAAATCGGGAAGAGTATAAACAGGAAAGCCGTAAGTACTCAAATCAAAGCTAGTGAGTTCATTTAAAGTCAGTGACAAATTGTTATCAGTATCTTCTCCCGTAAATTGTCCTGATAAAGCAATGCCCCCAAAATCATCGTTTTGTTGCAGATAAAATGTAGTAGCTAACCCAGCTTGTGCTAAAGATACGGTTAAACCTAGTCCAGCTAAAGTAGTCAATGCAAAGTTTTTCAACATGATATTTTTTATTGCCAGCTTATAGATTATTTATAGTAAATACTATATTTTCAAAAAAATCCAATTTTTTTTAACAATATTTAATATTAAATCAATATTATGAAGAGTATGAAATAATTAAATTAATTATTTAAAAAAATTTTTTATATCAAAATTCCTTTTAAATCTAAAATAAATTCAGATAAAACATCTTCACCTGATAATTGACTAGGTTGATATAAGACTTCTTTTTCCCTTCCTTGTCGATAGATTTCTACGGTTTGTTGTTTTGGATTAATCAGCCACCCTAAACGAGTTCCATTAGCCATATATTGCTCCATTTTCTCTTGAAGTGATTTTAAGCTATCGGAAACTGAACGTAATTCGACCACAAAATCAGGACAAATCGGCGGAAATTCTTCTTGTTCTTCCGTTGATAAACGATTCCATCTTTCTAGTGATATCCATGCTGCATCAGGAGAACATAACGCACCATTTGGCAATCTAAACATCGTACTTGAATCAAATGCTTTACCCAGTTTTGTTTGACGATTCCAAATCCCTAAATCAATATAAAGTTCAAAATTACGATTGCCTGATGTTCCTCCCGTTGGTGGCATAATGACTAATTCTCCCTTGGCATTTAATTCTAATTTCGCTTCTGGATTAACTTGACAGAGTTGATAAAATTGTTTTTCTGTCAGTTGAATAATCGGTTTAAGGGTGAGAGTGATAGCTGTCATAATAAAGCAGAAAAAACAAATGTTAATTCCAAAAATAGATTATTAAATTCAGGTATTTTTATTTTTTCATTCGGTAAATAAACACGTTTTGAACGATAATTAAACTTATTTTGATTTTCTTGATAAGGTTCTGTATAGACTTCTACATGATTATCGACTAAATTAAAAATCCAGTAATTAGATATTCCAGCTTCAGCATATAAATCTAATTTAAAAGTTTGATCAGATTTTAATGTAGAGTCAGAGACTTCAATCAATAATAAAATATCTTCAGGCAATGGATGAGACGATAAATATTTATCTTCTTTTAAACGAGCAATAACAATATCGGGTTCGGGTGAGCTATTCGGAGGAATAATAATAGGATCTTGTACTCGAATAATAGCTTGACCAATAATTAATCTATAAAATTTTTCAGCCAACAAAGTATTACAGACAGAATGCGCCCTACCTTTTGATGCCATTTTAACCAATTCTCCTCGAATTAACTCGATTCGTTCATCAGGTTGAAAAAAACCGATTTCTCCTAAATGCTCATATTCTTTTAAAGTAAACAGTCTACGAGTAACAGCAACCATATTTCTATCCCTCCTAACTAATTATTTTATCTCTTTAAACCCTGTTAAAACACCATAAATTCCCCATATCGCCATTGCTCTTAAATAATGACTTGCTCGAAAAGTTGCGACTGCGGTTATTGCTTCAGGAGTGCGAAACTGTAAGCCATTATCATACACTTGATTAACCACCGCTTCAGTAAGTCTAAAAGCTTCTTCTTTCATCCCCATTTGTACTAAAAAAGCCGCTAAACCGTAATTAATTCCTGTCCACACTTCTAACGGGTGCGTAGCATTAGGATTTTCTGGAGTGCCATCAGGTTTTACTCCATTTGCCGCGCCAAATTTTCCGTCAAAAAACTTCAAAAAACAAGCCTCATAGACTTTCTTTAAAGCCGATTCAGCGTACTGAAATTCTACGACATCAGGTAAGTCTAACAAACGGGCATAAAATTGACCACAAAGTTGATCTGTCATCACTACATCGGAACCACTTTCACTATCTAAACGATAATATTCACCATTCCAAAGTGTCTGATGATAAATAGCGCGAGATTGTGCTAACCAAGTTTGATAAATATTGATGGTTGATTCAATACGATTAGGATAATCCTCTACTTGTAATTTTGGATTCATCGGGGGACGTAATAATAAAATCTTACCGATTTTAATTGCTGCTTCTAATGCTGCTATCCAAAGTCCACCACAATATGCACTAATGCCCTTTAATTGCCAATCATCAAAAGTTTGATCGGGTGCGCCAGAATTTTCAGGTATTCCATCATTGTCCAAATCAAAGGTTTTTAAATAAGCCAAAGTATCGACAATTGCAGCCCAACATTCCCATAAAAAATCCTGATCTTTTGCACCTGTTAACAAGTAATCTCGATACACCTGTAACACAAAATCACTGCCTAAATCTTTCCAAAGATTACAATCTTGATAACTCGTATAGTTCGTTTGTACCCAAGGATGTTCATTTGGTGCGCCTAAATCATGTGGAGTTGCACCTTTAGCTTTACGAATGGCTGACGCTTGGTTGTAACCAATAATTCTCGGTGTATCATCACTGGTTGGAATGGCGCGTGCAAAAGCCGTGAGAACACTTTTATCTAATCTTGGCCATAACATCAATAAACCAAATGAACCGTATAATCTAACGTCTAGACTCTCATACCAACGGTAATCTATACATTCTAGAACGCCAAACTGTCCAACGGGATCATCTTCGGTTGCTGCTGTCCAAAGTGTTCCTCCATCGGTGAGTAAATACAGTTCATTAAACAACGCCATTTTAAACCAGTCGGGTAAATTAGACTGTTTTAGTATCGGTAACTGCCATTGTTGAATCTGTTCTCGCCAAGTATCACTATGTTTAAGTGCAGTACGAATGATCGCCCAAGCATTTTGACCATTTCTACCAAAAAAGTCAGTATAACGCCGATAATAATTAATTCCTTGAGCAAATTCAGTGACAGGTAAATCCCATGCGAGAATAAAAGGAATTTTACGTGTTTTGCCTGGTTTAATCGTAAACCGAATTGCTATAGCCGTCGCAATTTGTTCACCTTTCTGAGCAGGGGTTTCATCTTCAGTATCAGGTAATGAACCATCCATTGCGAAATAGTCCCAAACTTCGGAACCATCACTATTCGGGTTCCATTTGCCCAAATGAAAAACTTCTAAGCTAGGATTACTCAAAGTCGCAATACAAATTTGTCCGTCTCCTTCAAAAGGGGTTTCATTTGCTTGTAGACGGTTCATTAGACACCCCACCCGAAAATTATCTTCTATCCACTGATTGAAGTTTCCTTGACTATCACCCCATTTCGCCTGATATTCATATTCAGGACTGCCATCATCTCTAACTTTGACTTTGGGTGATTTGACGGCATTAGTGAACCAACCTACGGTATTTTGCCAAGTTAGCATAATACTGAGTGTAATCGGTTTATCGGTGGGATTTTGGACAGTCCATTCAAAAATCGCGACAGGATAACTACTTTCTTGGTAATTTCCCGCCCAAATCGGTGAAAACTGCTCACAAATTAATTTACTCTGAAAAATTCCTTCGTATTCGTACCAACTGCGGGGATAGAGTGCTGAATAGGTTCCTTTTTCTTTTTCGTACCACGACCAACGGGATAGGGTACCATCTTCGGGAGGTTCGGTACAAAGTGCGTATGCTTGTGCCTCTCCAGCTTCTGGGTGTTCAAAAATACTAAACTGACACGCGGGTAAACTTTGGAAAAGATGTTCACCCCCATCGAGATGCCATAAGTTAAAATCACCTTTAGACGATCGTCCGATACATCCTGCACCAAAACCCCCTAATGGTACACCATGCCAAGGCCCATCATCTAAATTACTGGCATAGCGAACGGTATAAGGTTTCTCCCAACCTTTGCCGATGGGACGAGACCAAGCACAAGCGGGAATTTCAGGAAGTGAGGCTAAATTAAACATAAAATAGAGGCGCAGTTGTACTTATGGCTAGATCTTATCCGATGATGATATTGTTCCATAAATTCTTACACTAGGGTTTGGCTACCAAACCCCTACAATAAAAATGTGGACAATTCTTCATGCTAGACTACATACGACTTTAAAACAAACTCAACTACTTGCTCAAGAGGACAAAATTTTAATTGCTGTTTCAGGTGGACAAGATTCGATTTGTTTACTGAAACTATTAATCGATTTACAGCCAAAGTGGAATTTTAAAATTGCTGTTGGTCATTGTAACCATCAATGGAAAACTGATTTAGGAATTGCTGAATTTGTCCAAGAAATTAGTGATAGATGGAATGTTCCTTTTTATTTAAAAATAGCGACTAACCTTAAAGAAACAGAAGCCGCCGCGAGAGAATGGCGATACCAAGCTTTACAAGAAATCGCACAAAAACAGGATTTTAATATTATTACTACTGGACATACACAAAGCGATCGCGCTGAAACTTTACTCTATAATCTCATTCGGGGGTCAGGGGTCGCGGGTTTAAGTGCTTTAAAATGGAAACGAAATCTAAGTCCAACCGTGAGTTTAGTTCGTCCTCTGTTTAATGTTTCTCGCGCTGAAACTGAAGCATTTTGTCAACAGTTAAAATTACCTGTCTGGGACGATCAAGCTAATCATAATTTAAAATATGCTCGTAATCGAATTAGAACAGAAGTATTACCTTATTTAAAAACTCATTTTAATCCCCAAGTTGAAACCGCTTTCGCACAAACGGCCGAAATCTTGCAAGCTGAATCCGATTTTCTAGACACTTTAACTCAAGATTTAGCCAGAGACATTATTGATTTTGAACAGAAACAGTTAAATCGAATCAAACTTAAAAATATTTCACTAGCATTAAAAAGAAGAATTGTCAAGCTATTTATCGAAAAATTTTTCTTAAAATCGCCTAATTTTGCTCAAATTGAAGCCATTATTAATTTAATCGATGCCCCACAAAAAAGTTCTACATCATCTCTATCAGGAAATACAATCGCACAAATAGAGGGCGACTGGATTATACTCAAGAAGTTGTCTTAGCGTATCCAATGGGACAAAGTTTCAATATGTTGGCGAATTTCACTTAATTGATCTTGAATCGGTTGTAATGTTTCTTCAGCGAGTTGAACTTGAGACTTGATTTGTATAAACTCACAATTGGTTTGTTGAAATTGGTATTGATGTTGTTCAATTAATCTAGCTTTTTGCTCAAGTTCCGCCCATTGATGAGCGACCATTTCTTTAAGTTGTTGTAAATTATTTTGTAAATGTTCGATTTCTTGTGCTAAATGTTGTTTTTCTTCTTCTGTATCCTGTTGTTGTTCGATTAATTGCATGATAATCGGTTCTAAATTAATCGTATTCGATTCTTGTTCTGGGTCGATCATTCCTTTACGTCGTCGCAAAATCCGAACATATTGTAATAAAATTCCTTGACGTTCTTTGAGATTGCGCCGTTGTCCCACTAAAGTTTCATCAAGCATTCTTTTACGTTCTTGTTCTTCGGCTAATTCAGCTTCAATCGATAAGCGATCGTATTCACTCACATTTTGTAATTTAGCTAAAACTTCTTCTACCGTCTGACACTGCGAAGCTAATTCTTCCTCTTGATCATTAACAAAAAGAACTAACTTATCTAAATCATTTTGTAACTTATTCAGATTTTCTTCAAGTTCAGCAAGCGGCATATATTCTAGAGCATTCAAATCAATTTTTTGCTCAATTTCAGGTTCATCAACTCCTTTAGCCAAACCAAGCAAACTTTCTCTGATATCTTGTATGCGTTGCAAATTCAAATTTAATTGACTAAGTAATTGTTGTTTACTCTTTAAAACCGCTTCTTGTACTTGAATTTGATTTTGTGCTTGAAAGAGCGATGATTCAGTAGATTTGAATTCTTGCTGTCTTTGCTCAACCGTTTCCTTAAGACGTTCTACCTCTTGCTGTAGAGAGAGCAGAGATCTTTTTTCATGTTCTAAACGTTGCCAATAACCGTCTAAAGTTATTTGTTGTAACTTAACTGAATCGATCCCTAAAAGTACAGAATTAGAGAGATGATGAATTCGCTCAGGATCTTCCGTCAAACGTTGTATAAAACCTTGTAATGAATTTGCTTGTTCAGGTGAAAGATTATTGAGTGGGCCAAGTTCTAAGCGTCCTTCCTCTAAACGTTGTTGTTCAATCCGTAAACGTTCCCAAGATTCATCTAATTCCTTGCGCTGACGTTCGAGATACTCAAACTCGGATTCCATCTGCTCAACTTGTTCGAGTCTTGCTTCGATTTCCATTTCTCGGCGCGTCAGTTCTTGACTTTGATAAGTTAAAGATTGTTTCCATTGTTCAATCTTTTCCTGTTCGTCTTTCACCTTTTCCATCAAGCGAGAAATTTTCTGTAATTGACGAATTAATTCGGGTGAAGCTTGTTCGGGTGAGCCTTGAAGTTGACGGTTATGGCCAAGAGTAATCATCACCAGCGCGCCTTCGCCCATAGTGTTAGACACGTCGCAGACTAAAACCTCATTTTCGGGTACCGCACTCCAACTTTGGTCATTATGTTGACAAGCTAATAGTTTGAGTTCGGTTTTAAGTCCGCCGATAAATCCTCTAGTTTGTTTTTTGACTTCCGCAAGATACAGCACAAGTCGTCATCCTCATGTTACTTTTTTTAATGTGTGAGCTAATCAGTCTGGAGCGATTAAATCAAGGGTGCAGATTGGAATTGTAACCGATTGTTCCCAAGATCAAAAGTAAGACACAAACGATTACCTTCTACTCATAACGTTCCTTCACGTAGCAACATTGGCAACTAACTTTACAAAAATTTACATACAAGTTCAATTGTGTCATTGATTGACGCAAGCTTAGTATTAGTCGATTAGTGCTATTTGTGTGAAGTTACCCAACCTATAATCAAGAATAACTAGGTTTTTCAGTCATTGCCAAGGGATCTGGTTAGAATTGAGTCAAGCAAGCATGGCAAAAATATGCAGGGAAACTTAAACGAGATTGATTTACGCAGCATTTTACAACTCATTGAGTTAGGCCAACGCACAGGCGAATTATATATCGAGGGAACAAGTTTACCCACCATGACACTTGAACCTCAAACAGAACTTGCTCAAAAATTTTGGTATCTTTTTTTTGCCAATGGACAAATTATTTATGCCGTAGATCGCTCAAATCAGAGCTTATCGCGTTTACAGGACTATTTACAGTCCTATCAAGACAAACAAATCGTTATTGAGCAGCTTTTTCAAACCGACACAACCAGCAACATTCCTGAATATAGTTATTTGTGGTGTCTACTCGAAAAAAAGATTTTAACTCCTGCTCAAGGACGCAGAATCATTCAAAAAATGGTAGAAGAGACTTTATTTGACCTTTTGGGTCTATTGTACGGCTCTTTTGTCTTTAAATTGTCTTCAGCTTTAGCCCCGCAGCTAACCCTGTTAGAAATTACACCTTTAATTAGCAAAATACAGCGACAAATTCAACAATGGAAGCAACTTTATCCTCATATTCAACATCCCGATCAATATTTAACGATCGCCAATGCCAAAAAACTACACGCTAGTATTCCAGAAAAAGCGTATCGAAGCCTCAGCCGTTGGTCAGAACAAAAAATCACCCTTAGACAACTCTTTCGCGCCTTAAATCGAGATTTACTAGCGATCGCACGTGTCCTTTATCCCTATGCTGAACGAGGTTGGATACAATTTAGCAGTGATTCTACACCACAAAAACCTCAAAATGTCAACAACATCAAAAAACAATTACACATCGCTTGTCTAGATGATGATTTGACCATTGGTAAAAGTATTGAAGCGATTTTAGAACAGTATCCCTATCAAGTTACTCTGATTACAGACCCACTCTTGTCATTCCATCAACTGTTTGAAAACAAACCCGATCTAATCTTGTGCGATATTGCCATGCCGAAATTAGATGGTTATGAAGTCTGTGCCATGCTGCGTCAGTCTAAAGCATTCCGTCAGATCCCGATCATTATGCTCACAGGAAAAGAAGGATTGATCGATCGCGTCAAAGCCCGTATGGTGGGAGCAACCGACTATTTAACCAAGCCATTTGGAGCCAGCGAATTAGTGCTATTGCTTTCTAAATATACAGGCTCGGACTTGACTGCTTTATATTTACCGAAAAATTTAATCTAAGAACGTCGATTTATCGAGATCATTTGGGCAAATTAAGTATGTAGCTTATTCAAAGCATTAATAACACACCATGAGGCCGAACACGGAAAACAGACCATGTTCACTTATAAGTAGCTCACAGCAAGCTATAGGGTATGATTTCCATCATGAACCATGTAGGTAGAAAGTTATGAGCGAAGTTTTGCTGGTAGAAGATAACCGATCGCAACGGGAAATGATTTCAGACCTACTAAAAAAACATGGTCTGACAGTAACGATCGCCTGTGATGGACTAGAAGCAATAGCGCATCTTGAAAAGTCTAATCCAGATCTGGTGGTTTTAGATATTGTCATGCCTCGGATGAATGGTTATGAAGTTTGTCGCCGTCTAAAATCTGACCCAAAAACCAAAAATGTACCAGTGGTCATGTGTTCTTCTAAAGCCGAAGAATTTGATCGCTTCTGGGGCATGAAACAGGGAGCTGATGCTTATATTGCCAAGCCTTTTGAACCGATCGAACTTCTTGGCACGATTAAGCAACTACTCCGTAAGTAAACACAACATGAGTATCTCGTAATGATTAATCAACAAGATTTTTTCAGGGGAAATCCTCAAGAAATTTCAAGCGATCTTCAAGGTTTACAAACACCAGAAGGTGAACTTTATTTACGGTTTTTTCTGCCGTGTCAAGATGAATTTGTGTTGCCCGCAGCAGCCATTCGAGAAGTGATGCAGCAACCACCCGATCGCATTACGGCGATTCCAAATGCGTCTCCTTTATTATTGGGAACCATTAATTTAAGAGGACAAGTGATCTGGGTTGCGGATCTTGGCCAGTTTTTAGGGGATGGAACGAGTTTAAATACCGATCGTCCCGAAATACCAGTTATTGCGATCGAAGATCAAGAAACAATTTTAGGATTAGCCGTTGATCGTTTGGGTGAAATGCAATGGTTAGATTTAGAAAATTTACAAATCTCTACGACGATTCGGGATCAAATTGCTCCTTTTGTTCAAGGTGAATGGGTGAGCCTCCTTGAATCTCATCCCGCATTACGGCTTCTTGATCATGTAGCCATTCTACGATCGGCACGTTGGGCAGCTTAAAAGGCTAAAAATAGGATGGCTTTTAAGATAACAATTCGTTTCTATTTTTTAAAAAGTATACATTCTGATTTTTACTTCCAAGGGAGGGAGGACAATGGCAACAGGGACAGATTATATCAAACTTTATGGAAAAGCCAACGCCGCCTATTGTCAAGGTCGGTTAGATGAAGCCTTGGAAATAACGAATCAAATTATCACAGAATATCCTGATGATGGAAATACCTTATTATTACGAGGCCATATCTATTTCAAACAAGCACAGTATCAACACGCGCAAGAACAATATGAAAGTGTTCTCCGCTTTCATCAACAACCCGAATTAGTTAATTATGCTCATCAAGGTCTTGAGCAGATCAAAAGAACTAACTATCAAGCCGATTTAGATTATGCGGTTGCCCAAACCGAAGGTCTTGCTATGAGTGAACCCGCATTCGATCCGACTCAGGAATTTAGTGATGATGAGGACGATGCCTTAAACTGGGGCAGTGATTCCCAGGTAGAGGCTCTAGCCTGGGATAGTGGAGTCTTTAACGAATTCAATGAAGATGATCTAGGGGAGCCGACAGTCGGACAACCGCAACCTTTTACCAATCATCAAGGCTTAGGTAGCACGTTTAAAGTGGGATCTAATCTAAGTAACCCTGATCGAGATCATCCTTTTGAAGCGAATCAAAGTTATGATTGGTCAGAAATGCCAGAAGATGAGTTCCCTTTCTTGGAAGATGTAGATGATAGTGAACCTCCTTATCAAAATGGTAAAGCTCAATCGGGAGAAGCTACATTTGTCGTTTCATCGGATTTGCGATCGTCTCATCCCAGTTCTACAGCAATTGGTAGTACCCTCCTCAATCAAAATCAGGGAAATAGTCATTTTTCGTCGGATAAGATCGCCTCTGATGCTCACTCATTTGAGGAATACAGTGATTTTGGTGAGGATGATTCGGATTTATCGCAACTCGACATTACAGATATCGCTAAATCAATTCCAGAGTCAGCCTTTCTCACCCGTACTGGCGATCAAGATGAAATGGATTTACCTAAGTCGGGTTTATCTGGCTCGCAAGGAGTTCCTAGTAGTCAAATGGCAAGTAAACTAACATGGAGCGAGTTTCATGATCACAGAGAATCTCCCCCAGTTGTTATGGCGGAACAGCGTTTACTCAAACCTAAAGCCGAAGTCCCTTTAGGTCTTTTCGCGCCTTTAAAAAACGCTAAACTCGCCACTAAACAATTAATGATAGCGACAGCAGCAGGATTAACTCCCATGCTAGTGATTTTTCTCGTCAGCAGTTTAGGCGGGTTTTTCAGTCCAAAAGAAAAAGATCCTGTTCCCCCCAAAGGAAAAGCCAAAACAGAAAAGGTGGTACCCGTACAGACACCTAGCAAAACAACTGTCATTTCTCCTTTTAGTCCACCGATTTTAACTATGATTCTCCTATCGGGTTTAAGTGGATTTGGGATAACTTGGCTTTTAGGACAAATTGCGAATCGTCAGATCAAACGCACGCTTGATGATTTGCAAAAACAATTTGATGTAATTGGTGAAGGAAATTTTAATGTTAAAGCTACGATTCAATCTGAAGATGAGTTTGGCGAACTGTCTAACCGCTTTAATCAAATAGCACGAGTTGTTTTAACTACAACTAGCGATGCAACTCGTCGTGCGGCTGAAACCGAACAAGCTAAAGAAGATCTACATCGTCAGGTGATTCGTCTGCTTGATGATGTTGAAGGTGCGGCTAGAGGGGATCTGATGGTGGAGGCGGAAGTAACAGCCGATGTGTTGGGTGCGGTTGCCGATGCCTTTAACCTAACGATCCAAAATCTCCGCGAAATTGTACGTCAGGTGAAAAAAGCAGCAGTACAAGTGAATCAAGGATCGATTGATAGTGAATCTTTTGCTCGACATCAATCGAGTGATGCGCTACGCATGGCTGAAGAATTGGCTGTAACCCTCAATTCAGTACAAATGATGACTGAATCGATTCAACGGGTCGCCGAAAACGCCAAAGAAGCCGAAGAAGTCGCCCGTACTTCCTCGATTTCTGCTCTTAAAGGGGGTGAATCCGTCGAACGAACCGTCGCAGGAATTTTACAAATCCGAGAGACGGTATCAGAAACAGCACGAAAAGTCAAGCGTTTAGCCGAAGCTTCTCAAGAAATCTCGAAAATTGTTGCTTTAATTTCTCAGATTGCCTCTAGAACCAATTTACTCGCCCTTAATGCTTCGATTCAAGCCGCCCGTGCAGGAGAAGCGGGGAAAGGATTTGCGATCGTAGCCGATGAAGTGCGACAATTAGCCGATCGTTCCGCAAAATCCCTCAAAGAAATTGAACAAATCGTGTTACAGATTCAAAGTGAAACAGGTTCAGTCATGACCGCGATGGAGGAAGGCATTCAGCAAGTCATCGATGTAACCGAACGTTCCGAACAAGCCAAAAAGTCCCTAGAAGATATTATCCAAGTTTCTAACCGTATTGATAGTTTAGTGCGATCAATTACAGCAGATACCGTCAAACAACGGGAAAACTCTCACGAAGTCGCCCAAGTTATGCAATCAGTGGAACTAACTGCCCAAGAAACCTCTCAAGAATCACAACGAGTTGGCGGTTCTCTGCAAAAACTCGTTTCTATTTCGCGAGACTTGCTAACCTCAGTTGAACGCTTTAGAGTGGATCACGAGGATTAGTCCAATTTTATCAGGATCAAGATGGTTAATCTAGGCAATAAAAGCGGTTTACAACAATGGTCACAGCGTTTAATCGCAGCAATGTTTTTAGCAGGTCAAGTTTTTTTACACCTCTTGCAAGGCAGAATTCACCGCCGTAATACGATTGAGCAAATGACCATCGTTGGCCCCAAATCAGCGATTATTGCTTTGCTGACAGCGACCTTTGTTGGTATGGTTTTCACCATCCAAGTCGCTAAGGAATTTATCGATGTTGGTGCTGGTTCTTTCGTTGGTGGTGTTCTAGGCATAGCCTTAACCCGTGAACTCGCTCCCGTTTTAACAGCCGTTGTCGTCGCGGGTCGAGTGGGGTCAGCGTTTGCGGCGGAAATCGGTACCATGCGGGTGACCGAGCAAATTGATGCCCTTTATATGCTAAAAACAGATCCGATCGATTATTTAGTCATTCCCCGTGTTTTAGCCTGTTGCGTCATGCTACCCGTTTTAACCCTGATGTCTTTAATTACGGGTACCCTCGGTGGTCTCGTGATCGCAGAAAATATTCATAATATTTCCCCTTATTCTTTTATCTTTTCGATTCAAACTTTGGTTCAGCCCTGGGATATTATCTCTACCGTGATTAAAGCCGTTGTTTTTGGGGGAGTGATTGCAGTCATTGGTTGTAACTGGGGACTGACGACGACAGGTGGTGCCAAAGGAGTAGGGCAATCAACAACCGCAGCCGTTGTGACCTCACTAATTGGGATTTTTGCCGCTAACGTCATTTTATCCTGGGTTCTCTTTCAAGGGCCAAGTACCGCAAATATTGAATAAAAACAAGACAGGATCTATCGTTTTTCCTAGTCGATAAAAAAGGTCATTTAGACTTGACACTTAATTAGATTAAAAGCGTAACTGCTTATTCTATGATGAAGAAGACGATAAAAAGGATATTTTTTCATGGAAGACGCTAATATGAGTTTATTGATCAAACGCCCCATCACAGTCAGAGTTATTGTGACTACTCGTTGGAAAGAAGATGCTCAACAACAACTTCAAGCACAACTACAACAATTAGATGCTCAACTGCAACAATTAGAAATGCAGGGACAAAGGGCGATCGCAGAAATTCAAAAACAAAGTATTATACCCCTTTCATCTCAAGCCGCCCAACAAATCGAAAATATTCAAGTTCAAGTCAATCAAAAAAGAGCCGAAATTCTAGAACGTAAAAACCAATTTTTACAACAAATTCAACAGGTTCAATTATTAGAAATAGATCAAGAAGTAGTCCAGAATGTTCAGCTTGAGAGCTTTTTTAGATTAGAAAAAGGAGACAATATCGTTAATAAAATGAATGTTGAAATAGTTATAAAAGACAACATTGTTGAAGATATTCGCGGCGAGATTTAATGATCTTTTTCTTTTTCATCTAAATCAATCGCGTAACAAAGTTTGATACAATGTCGTTTGGAAGAACAGATTAACATTACTCTTAATCATCATTACATTTAGCCCAAGACCACACCATGATTCACGACATTTTCATGCCCGCACTCAGTTCCACCATGACCGAAGGAAAAATCGTTTCTTGGGTTAAATCTCCAGGCGAAAAAGTAGCAAAAGGTGAAACAGTGGTTGTGGTCGAATCAGACAAAGCTGACATGGATGTTGAATCCTTCTATGAAGGCTATTTAGCAGTCATCCTCGTTAATGCTGGAGAAGAGGCAACCGTCGGCGCACCTATTGCCTTTATCGCCGAAACTGAAGCCGAAATCCAAGAAGCTCAAGCCAAAGCCACCACAAAATCGGGAACTCAAGCCGAGCCAAAACCCACCCCTCAAGCCATTCCTGTCCCCGTCCCAGATCCTGGCACTACCCACGTCCCAGTTACCGCATCGGTGACCACTACAACTGCTCGTCAAAACGGAAGACTTGTCGCCTCTCCTAGAGCCAAAAAACTCGCTCTTGATCTCGGCGTAGATATCCAAACTCTAGAAGGTAGCGGGCCTCATGGTCGAATTGTCGCAGAAGATGTTGAACGCGCCGTCGGAAAAGTAGCCACACCCGTAGCCACACCGACACCAACACCCACTCCTCAAAAACCCGCTACTCAAAAACCCGCTACCACTCCTGTAACCGCCGCCCCTGTAGCCGTTGGGCAAACTGTACCGCTTACCACTCTTCAAAAAGCCGTCGTACAGAATATGGTCGCCAGTTTAGAGGTACCGATTTTCCATGTGGGCTACACCATGACCACTGATGCTCTAGATAAGCTGTATGGGCAACTCAAATCAAAAGGCGTTACCATGACCGCTTTACTCGCTAAAGCTGTGGCGAATACTCTTCAAAAACACCCGATCATGAGTGCGGCTTATACTGAACAAGGTATCCAATATCGTTCGGAGATTAATGTAGCGATCGCGGTAGCCATGCCTGATGGTGGTCTAATTACTCCCGTTCTCCGCAGTGCCGATCAAACTGATATTTATAGTCTCTCGCGCAATTGGAAAGATTTGGTAGAGCGTTCTCGCGCTAAACAACTTCAACCCGAAGAGTACAACAGTGGTACATTTACCCTGTCTAATTTGGGAATGTTTGGAGTCGATCGCTTTGATGCCATTTTACCCCCAGGTCAAGGAGCGATTTTAGCCATTGGTGCTTCATTACCCCAAGTAGTTGCCACCTCAGAAGGATTGATTGGTGTGCAACGACGCATGAGCGTCAATCTAACCTGTGATCATCGGGTAATTTATGGCGCACAAGCCGCCGCCTTCCTACAAGATTTGGCTAAATTAATTGAAACTGATGTACAGTCACTCACACTGTAGATAGATTTAGGGTTATCGAGTTGATGACCCTAAAGATCTCTAAGGCAAAACGAAAACGATTCGTTAGAATGGTTAAAAAGTCAGCCCGTACATAATTGCTTATCGGCTGTGTTTACGGGTTAACTAAAAGACTCCCAACTTAAACAATTAACAATCTGTTGCTCTTTGGGAGTTTGATTCACAGAAAGTGTTACAGAGCAAACTTTTAAAAGAAGCTATTATTAGTAAATTATAAACACTGTTTGCCATTGCACTCACACCATATTTAATGATTTTAAAAGAAGCAAAGACTTCTATAACACAGGAAAAATGACAACAGAAAATATTCGTTTACGTTCCGAATTTCTCAATACACAGGTAATTACTCGTGATAACGGGAAAAAGTTGGGAGTCGTCAAAGAAATCTTAGTAGACATTGATCGACGAGAAGTTGTATCCTTCGGCTTAAGAGATAACTTTCTGTCAATGACTGGAATGCCCCAGTATATGTATCTTTCGAGTATTCGTCAAACGGGGGATGTCATTTTAGTCGATGACGAAGATGTGATCGAGCCTGTTGATATTGATCTCTATACAACTTTGATGAATAGTGAAGTGATCACGGAAACAGGTGAACCTATAGGGCGAGTGAGAGACTTTCAATTTGATCCCATCAGTGGCAAATTAATTTCGATTATTATTGCTTCTTTGGGTTTACCGCAAATTCCAGAGCAATTGATCAGTACTTATGAATTTTCCATTGAAGAAGTCATTAGTAGCGGGCCTAACCGTTTAATTGTTTTTGAAGGGGCTGAGGAAAGATTAAATCAATTAAGTGTCGGTATTCTTGAACGGATGGGAATTGGTCGCCCTCCCTGGGAAAAAGAAGAAGAAGAAATTTACTACCCACCTACTGCTAAACCTGAAAATCAACTACCTACGGGTATTCCCATTCGGACACCTGTCGAAGCTGCTAAACCCGCACCTGCATTAGAACAGCGTTGGGATGAAGATAACGAATACGAGCCTGTTAGACCGATGCAAGTTCCCCAACAACCTTTAGCAATGCGCTATGAGGATGAATATGAAGCAGAACTCGAAGAAGATAACTGGGGTGAAGCACGTCAAGAGCGAGAAGTAGAGCGTTATCGTCCTCCGATTCAAAAAGAGGAAGACTACGATGATTATGAGGAAGATGTCCAAAATGATGTCTGGGATGATACGGATACCTATCAACCCCAACGGGTGAATATTCCTGAACGACAAAAGAAAAGAATCCCCGAATATGAAGAAGAAGCTAATTAAAATTTAAGGATGATAGGGTGGTCAAAAGCCATCCTATTTGTTTTTTATAGGAATTGTTTCATCGAGTTAGTTAAGTTTTTATTAATACATCAGTACTGTTTAATTTTTGGCAACAATTGACAAAATATGCCAAACTTTTAAATAAAGGCGTTGTGATTAAGCTCTATGACTACTCTCAATATCTCTCTACCCGACTCGATGCGGTCTTTTATTGATGAACAAATTAAATAAAAAGGCTATAGTACCGCGAGTGAGTACATTCGTCATCTGATTCGCCTTGAACAAGAACAAGAAGAACAAAAACGTCTAGAGTCTCTTTTACTCGAAGGTTTAGATAGTGGTGAACCAATTGAAATCAATGAGCAATGGTGGGAAAACAAGCGAATAGAATTGCAACAACGCCTTCGCCCTTAAGAAATCATGACGCTACAAATTCTAATTACTCCCAAATTTATGATCGCACAAGTTCACGCCGTCAAATCGAAACTCAACCGACAACCTCACATCATCCCAAGCTAAGATAGAAAAGTTGGCTATAGAACGAGAAAAGGTAAAATGGCGATTCTCCGTTTTGAAGATGGAACAACTTACACAAACTTAGAAGATATTTCTAGAATCCTAGCACCGTTGAATGTGGCGTTAAATTATTGGACAGTTGGCGATCATAAAGTGACTCGTGATTTATTAGACAAAGCGGCTTTATCGGATGAAGAGAAAGAAACCGTTTTACAAGCATTAGACGGCTATTTTGAAGAAATGAAGCAAAAAGAAGGCTATCAAGCTCGTGATTTAATTGTTTTACATCCTAATATCCCGAACTTAGATGCGATGCTGTCGAAGTTTGAACACTGTCACACACACGCCGATGATGAAGTCCGTTATATTGTTGATGGTGAGGGTGTTTTTGGCTTTGTTCTTCCCGATAAAACACAAGTTGAGTTAACCATTCAACCCGAAGAATATATTAACGTACCTGCAAATACAGAACATTGGTTCCATCTAACTGAGCAAAAACGAATTAAAGCTGTTAGATATTTTATTACGACAGAGGGCTGGATACCTGAGTATACAGAAACTACGATTCGTTTTCCTTCTCTGGTGATGGGTTAATGATAGAAGTAGATTATCGTTTTCCCCCTGATGTAGATGCTTTCCGTCAGGCAAAAATCATTGCCATCGGACAAACGGCAGGTAGTTGGGATGAAAGATTTGCTCACCGCGATAGTCAGCTAAAAAAACATTTAGCCGAAGTTGTTAAAGTCGATAATAATGTGGCTAGAATTCGTTTTCCTATGTTTAATACCGAAAATGATATCGCAAGCCTTTTAACGATGATATTCGGCAAATATTCGATGGCTGGACGCGCAAAAGTTATAGGGGTGCATCTCCCTGATTCCTATGGCACGCGGGCTAAATTCGGGATCACTGGCATTCGAGAAAAATTGAATGTAAGTGATCGTCCTTTAATTATGGCGATCTTTAAACCTGCTTTAGGGCTTTCGGCGACGGATCATGCCGATATTCTTAGAGAAGTGGCTATGAATGGCTTAGATATCATTAAAGATGATGAAATCATGGGCGATCTAGCCGTTGCACCCACGAAGGAGCGATTATTGGCGTGTCGTCGCGTTTTAGATGAAGTGCAAGAAAAAACAGGGCGCACTGTTCTCTATGCGGTCAATGTCACTGGAAAAGCCGACCAATTATTGACTAAAGCGCGTTTATTAATCCAAAATGGCGCAAATGCTTTATTATTAAACGTTCTGACTTACGGTTTTTCGATCTTAGAAGCTCTAGCGGCTGATCCTGAAATTAATGTCCCAATTTTCGCTCATCCTGCCTTTGCAGGGGCGATGTGTGCTTCAGAAGATACTGGATTATCTTATTCAGTGGTTTTAGGGACGCTGATGGCTCATGCAGGTGCAGATGCAGTTTTATATCCTGCTTCCTATGGAAGTTTACCCTTTGACCCATTAGAAGAAAATCATATTAAAAATATACTACGATCGCGTAATATTTTCCCTGTTCCTTCGGCGGGGATTCATCCTGGCATTGTTCCAAAAGCTTTAGCCGATTATGGACAGGATGTTATCTTAAATGCAGGTACAGGAATTATGGATCATCCCGACGGTTCAGCTTCTGGAGTAAAAGCGTTTTTTGAAGCCCTAGAACGAGTTGGAAAACCTTTTACTTTAGATAGTTTACCCGATGGCGCATTACGTCGAGTCGTCGAAAAATGGGGAACATGACGATCGCATATCTGATTAACCAATATCCTAAAATTAGCCATAGTTTTATCCGTCGAGAAATTATCGCACTTGAACATTTAGGAATTGCAATCGCACGTTTTACCGTTCGCCCCACTTTAGATTTAGTTGATGAAGCGGATCAAAAAGAACAAGCCAAAACCCAAGCTATTTTAGATGTGGGTCTAGTGGGTTTATTATTCAATTTAATTCAAACGGCTATGACCCGTCCTTGGCGATGGTTAAAAGCTTTAAAATTCGCAATTACTTTCGGACTCAAATCAGAGCGAGGCGTTTTAATACATCTCATTTATTTGGCTGAAGCTTGTGTATTGCTTGGTTGGTTACAAGAGAAAAATATTTCTCACATTCATGCTCATTTTGGCACGAACTCGACCACTGTAGCATTACTTACTCATATTTTAGGCGATTTGACGTATAGTTTCACGGTTCACGGGCCTGAAGAATTTGATAAGGTTCAAGCGATCGCATTACCTGAAAAAATTAAACAAGCGTCTTTTGTCATTGCAATTAGTGAGTTTGGCAGAAGTCAGCTCTATCGCTGGTGTTCTCATGAACACTGGTCAAAAATTCATGTGATTCACTGTGGTGTTGATCAATCTTTTCTTAATACGCCTTTTCATCCAATACCCGATGAACCGCGTTTTGTGTGTGTCGGGCGACTTTGTGAACAAAAAGGACAATTACTGTTAGTCCAAGCCGTCCATAGATTAGTACAAAAGAACTTTAATTTGACAATAGTGTTGGTGGGTGATGGGGAGTTACGCACAGAAATAGAATCTTTAATTAAACAATATCAATTAGAGAAACAAATAGAAATTACGGGATGGGCAAGTGGAGAAACCGTACAAAAGCAGATTTTAGCGGCTAAAGCGATGATTTTGCCGAGTTTTGCCGAAGGATTACCCGTCGTGATTATGGAAAGTTTGGCTCTATCTCGTCCTGTTTTGAGTACCTATGTTGCAGGTATTCCCGAACTTGTCGAACCGAATGTCTGTGGGTGGTTAGTTCCCGCAGGTTCAGTTGATGCTTTAGTTACGGCTATCCAAAAAATTTTAGAGACATCTAGCGAACAATTAGAACAGATGGGACAAGTGGGAGCCTCCCTTGTTCAAGAACATTACAATACAACGATAGAAGGGGAAAAACTGGCTAAGTTGTTTAACCAATTAAATTAACCCGCGACGACAAAGTTAACCAGTTTACCTGGAACAACAATCACCTTTTTGACCTCTTTTCCTTCGAGATGGCGTTGCGCGATTTCAGAGTTACGGGCATACTGTTCTAATGCTTCTTTATCGGCACTTGATGGAACTTGAATCGTTCCTCGTGTTTTACCCATAATTTGAATGACTAGAGTAATTTCATCGACTTCTAACGCAGATGGATCTACTTTTGGCCAACTTTGATGATGAATAGAATCTGTATAACCCAATGTATGCCATAATTCCTCAGCTAAATGAGGGGCAAAAGGCGCAAGTAAAATCAATAGAGTTTCGACACTTTCTTTATACACCGCAGAATCATAGCATTTTGCCTCATTAATGGCGTTACTGAGCTTCATTAATTCAGAAACGGCAGTATTAAATTGATATTCGTCTTCTAAGTCGTCGGATACTTCTTTGATGGCGATATGCGTTGCCCGTCTGAGATCTTTTTCAGGTTTAGATATTTCAGACGATTTAATTTGAGTTGGTTTTTTCTCAATATATTCTGCAACGATTCGCCACACACGGTTAAGAAAGCGAAATTGTCCTTCAACGTCTGCGTCATCCCATTCTAAATCTTTTTCAGGTGGTGCTTTAAAAAGAATAAACATCCGCGCTGTATCGATGCCATATTTTCCGATTACTTGTTGTGGTTCAACGCCATTATATTTAGATTTAGACATCTTTTCATAAAAGACTTCTAAAGGTTCTCCTGTTTCGGGATCTTTGAGATCATTAGTATTAACCTGACTCGATGGAATGTATTTCCCTGTTTTGGGATTTTTGTAAGTCATCCCCTGAACCATTCCCTGTGTAAGCAAGCGTTCAAAGGGTTCATCAAAATTCAATAACCCTCTGTCGCGGAGAACTTTAGTAAAGAAACGCGAATAAAGTAAATGTAAGATAGCGTGTTCAATTCCACCCACGTATTGATTAACTGCCATCCAATCATTGACTTTTTCTAAAGCAAAGGGTTTTTCAGTATTTTTCGCATCAGTAAACCGCAAGAAGTACCAAGATGAATCAATAAAGGTATCCATCGTGTCGGTTTCTCGTTTAGCACTTTCACCGCAACTCGGACAAGGTACATTTACCCAGTGATCTAATTTGGCGAGTGGAGAGGGGCCGCGTCCGCTAAACTCAACATCATCGGGTAATAAAACGGGTAAATCAGATTCAGGGACGGCGACTGCACCACAACTCGGACAATGGATAATTGGAATAGGACAACCCCAATATCTTTGACGGGAAATTAACCAATCTCTAAGACGATATTGAATTCTAGCTAACCCAAAACCTTCATTTTCAGCAAATTCTACGATCGCTTCTTTGCCTTGTATTGATTTCATTCCCGTAAAGCGTTCCGAATTGACCATAATTCCCGCTTCGGTGTACGCTTGAGTGAGTTCTAAATCTGGATTATCCGCATCATCGGGAACAATAACCAGTTTAATCGGCAAATTGTTTTCTTTAGCAAACTTAAAATCACGGACATCATGCGCTGGAACCCCCATCACCGCACCTGTACCATATTCATATAAGACATAATCCGCAATTAAAATCGGGATTTCCTCGCCATTAAAGGGATTTATGGCCATTCCTCCCGTTAAAGTGCCGCGTTTGGGTCGATCTTCGGCGGTGCGTTCAATTTCTGTTTGTCCCGCTACTTCTTTAATAAAAGCTTCTACAACCTCTTGACGCTCAGGTGTAGTAACTTTAGGAGTTAAAGGGTGTTCGGGTGCGAGAACGACATAAGTTACACCATAAACCGTATCAGGACGGGTAGTAAAAACAGCAATTTTTTCGCTTGCCCCCTTGACAGGAAACTCTAAATATGCTCCCGTCGATTTACCGATCCAGTTGGCTTGCATTACTCTAACCCGCTCGGGCCAACCAGAAAGTTTATCTAAATCATTGAGTAATTGTTCTGCATAATCAGTAATTTTAAGAAACCACTGACGGAGTAATTTACGTTCGACAACCGCCCCAGAACGCCAAGAACGCCCTTCATTATCTACTTGTTCGTTAGCGAGTACCGTTTGATCAATGGGATCCCAATTAACCGCAGATTCTTTTTGATAGGCTAGTCCCGCTTGGAAAAATTGCAGAAAAAGCCATTGTGTCCAATGATAATAATCGGGTGAACAGGTCGTTACTTCACGATCCCAGTCTACCGATAAACCGAGTTGTTGCAATTGTTCACGCATTTGAGCGACATTTTGATATGTCCATTTGGCAGGGGCTACACCTCGATCAATTGCAGCATTTTCGGCGGGTAAACCAAAGGCATCCCAACCCATCGGATGTAGAACGCGATAACCCTGCATTCGTTTGAGACGTGCGATCACATCAGTAATGGTATAGTTGCGAACATGACCCATGTGAAGGCTTCCCGATGGATAGGGAAACATCGACAGCGCGTAAAATTTTGGCTTTTCTGTTGTGTCGGGGGTGTGATCTAATTTTTGATCAGCCCATATTTTTTGCCATTTTTGTTCAATTGAGGCTGCGCTGTACTGTGACTCCACAATAATTTCTCCTAGACGGGTCAGATAGTGACTACTATGACTTTTGAAAGTCCTATTTTACTATTCTATCTGGGTTTTTACCCAAGACTTGTATCTGAGTCAGCTTTCCAACTTTTTTGCATTGCACTTTTGTCAAGTAATCTTTGCTACTTTTTCAGCCTATTGCAAATTTAATTTGACTTTTGCATTAAAATCTAATTAACTTAAGATTAAAAATTAGTTAATCAAACTTGAGATAAATAACTTCGTCAATCAAGTTATTTATCTCAAGTTTGATTAATAAACGAATACATTGAGAAACCTAAATGAAACTTGCTATTATTGGTAGCTCTGGCTCTGGTAAAACAACGCTTGCTTACGCTATTTCTCAAAAAACTAACATTCCTGTGTATTCCTTAGACGAAATTTGCTTTACATCGATGCCCAATCACAGAAAAATCAAGGAGATTTCAAAAGTCGAGCGAGAGCAAAAGCTTAAAGCTATTTTAAAAAAAGATCAATGGATCATAGAAGGCGTCTACTATGGGGCATGGACTCATGACTGCTATACTAATGCAGATGTAACTTTCTATCTAGCCTGCAATAAATATAAAAGAGCTTTTAGAATACTATCACGATATATCAAGAGAACTTTTGGGTTCTACGACGGTGAACATGAAACATTAAAACATATGCTTCGGGTAATCATGTTCAATCACAAGATAGACTTCATTTATCAGGACTTCATTCGAGAAGTCGAGTCAATGTCTAAGAAATTTGTAATAATTAAAGATTTCAACGATGCTCAACAAATCTTCAAGAGCAGAGATGACATTAGTTAATCTGAGCTTTGCTTAAGCAGGAAAGAAAGTCATAGTAAATGCAAGTTGAGTTCAGAGTCTTCCCATAGATAGGATAGAGCTATCGATGAGTCAATAGATTTTAATATAATAGACCGCAAGTAAGAGATTCTTAAACTATCTGGGAATATTATCTATTCTTGAATGATTATTGTTCAGAATGTAAAGATAGAGATCTTAATCGCTGGAGTCAAAAAACACTGTGAAAGTTATTGTTATCGGTAGCGGAGGCAGGGAACACGCCCTCGCCTACAAATTATTACAATCTTCGAGAGTTACTCAAGTGTTCTGTATTCCAGGGAATGCAGGTACGGCAACTCTAGAAAGATGTCAGAATGTCCCCTTAGCGGTTGATCATTTTGAAGGTATTGCCCGTGTTGCCAAAGAACAACAAATCGATTTAGTGGTTGTCGGGCCTGAATTACCGCTATCCCTGGGTATTACAGACTATCTACAAGAACACGATATCCGAGTGTTTGGCCCCAATAAACTAGCCGCACAACTCGAAGCGAGTAAATCTTGGGCTAAAAGTTTAATGTATGATGCTAATATCCCTGCGGCTCATTCCTTGAATTTTACGGATGCAGAATCAGCCTACTCCTATCTTCAAGATAAAGAAGCTCCCATTGTAATTAAAGCCGATGGACTAGCAGCAGGTAAAGGGGTCATCGTTGCTCAAACTCAAGCTGAAGCTAAAAAAGCGGTTGATGATTTATTGGCAGGGGGTTTTACAAAACTGGTCATCGAAGACTATTTAGAAGGCGAGGAACTCTCTGTCTTAGCCCTAACAGATGGCTTAACCATTCGTCCTTTACTTCCTGCACAAGATCATAAACGAATCGGTGACGGAGATACAGGAAAAAATACAGGCGGAATGGGTGCTTACTCGCCTTCCCCTTTAGCAACACCCGAATTGATGGAACGCATTCAACAAGAAATACTTGAACCCACTTTACAAGGTTTAAAAAATAAAGGCATTGATTATCGCGGTATTATTTATGTCGGTTTGATGATTAGTCCATCAGGGGAACCAAAAGTTTTAGAGTATAACTGTCGTTTTGGTGATCCCGAAACACAAGCTATCTTACCGCTTTTGGATACGTCTTTGGCCGAACTGATTCTAGCTTGCTTAGAACAGCGTTTAGGAGAATTTCCCGATATTGCTTGGAAAGACGAGGTTTCAGTTTGTGTTGTGGTTTCTAGTGCAGGCTATCCTGATGAATCTGAAAAAGGTCAGGTGATTAAAGGTATTGCTCAAGCCGAATCCGAAGATGTTCGCGTGTTCCATGCCGCAACAATTCTTAAAGATGAGCAGATTTTAACGGATGGTGGACGAGTCTTGGGTGTAACTGCTGTGGCTAAAAGCTTTGATGCAGCAATCGAAAAAGCTTATCAAGCAATTAATTTAATTCAATTTGAGGGGATGTACTATCGCCATGATATTGGACATCGCGTTCTTGCTAAGGTTTAGCAATGTCAAGACAAAATTTAAGGATCTAAACAAATCTTTACATAAAAGGATAGTTCTAGGTTAAGATAGTCTTGATTCTTAAACTAATGTGCATTTATATCGATTAAAAAACACTGGAAGACTGTGCTAACTCTGTTAAAAAAGATTCGAGAAGCAATTAGCCGTTGGTGGCTTGAATTTCCACTGCAAACCAAGTTAATGGCTGCAGCTACTCTGGTTGTCTCTTTGGTAATGAGTGGCTTAACATTTTGGGCGGTTAATACGATTCAGTTAGATGCCCGCCTCAATGATACTCGGTTTGGCAGTGATTTAGGATTGTTGCTGGCGGCGAATACTGCCCCTTTGGTTGCCGAAAATAATTTAACGGAGGTGGCACGCTTTTCGAGTCGTTTCTATCGCAGCACTTCCAGTGTTCGCTATCTGATGTATGCTGATGTAGATGGAAAGGTCTATTTCGGGATTCCTTATTCAGAGGCAGCCGTTCAGAATTCTTTATCGATTGAGCGTAGTATTCAATTACCCGAAAATTATGCCCAAAATACCGATTTACCCCTGATTCGTCAGCATAAAACCCCCGATGGTGAGGTAACGGATGTTTTTGTACCTCTTAATCATGAGGGAAAAAATTTGGGGGTTTTAGCCATTGGGATTAATCCTAATGCTACGGTGGTCGCTTCTTCTAATTTAACGCGAGATGTGACGATCGCTGTTTTTATTTCGATTTGGGCAATGGTGATTTTAGGGGCAGTTTTCAACGCGCTAACCATTACTAAACCGATTAAAGAATTATCGGTTGGGGTCAAAAATATTGCCGCAGGAAATTTCAAACAACGGATTGATTTACCCCTCGGTGGAGAATTAGGGGAATTAATCTATAGTTTCAATGATATGGCGCAACGCCTCGAAAGTTACGAAGAACAAAATATAGAAGAATTAACCGCAGAAAAAGCCAAATTAGAAACCTTGGTTTCAACGATTGCCGATGGAGCGATTTTATTAGATACTAATCTAAATTTACTGTTAGTCAACCCTGCGGCTCGTCGTTTATTCGATTGGTTAAATTCTGATATTATCGGACAAAATGTTTTACATCACTTTCCACGTGAATTAACCACGAAATTAAACCAACTTTTGACGAGAATGGCTGTTGGTGAAACAATTGATGTTAGTGATGAAGTATCTTCACATCATGGGGAAGAACCTCAACCTTTGCCCGTCGAATTACGAATCAGTCTAAGTTCTCCATTCCGTAAAAGTCTACGAATTCTCTTGATTCAAGTTTTTGACCAATATCGAGAAACCGTGAAAGGTATTGCGATGACGGTTCAAGATATTACGCGGGAAGTCGAATTAAATGAAGCGAAAAGCCATTTTATCAGTAATGTGTCCCATGAATTAAGAACGCCGTTGTTTAATATCAAATCTTTTATTGAAACATTGACGGAATTTGGCGAAGATTTGACCGAAACCGAACGCAGGGAATTTTTAGAAACAGCGAATAATGAAACGGATAGATTAACACGACTGGTCAATGATGTTTTAGACTTATCTCGTCTTGAATCGAGTAAAATCTATCAATTAGATGCAGTTGATATGGGTCAAATTATTGAACAAACTCTGAGAACCTATCAACTGAATGCCAAAGATAAAGAATTAGAGTTAATTCACGAGGTAGAACCGAATTTACCGCCGATTTTAGGACATTATGACTTGTTGTTACAAGTGATCACGAATTTAATCGGAAACGCGCTTAAATTTACTCAATCGGGTGGCAAAGTTGTGTTACGCGCTTATCAGATTAAGCTAAAATCTCATCAGACTGAGACGGCTAAAATTAGGGTTGAAGTATCAGATACAGGTATAGGCATTGATACGGAAGACCAAGAGGCGATTTTTGACCGTTTTTATCGTGTTGAAAACCGAGTCCATACTTTAGAGGGTACAGGTTTAGGTTTATCGATCGTGAAAAATATTATTGATAAACACTCTAGCAAAATACATTTAATTAGTGAAGTGGGAGTGGGGACGACCTTTTGGTTTGATTTAGATTTATTCCAAGATGCAATAAATCCTATAGAAACGCCTAGTTTAAAGCAATCTAATGTATTTAGTTTATAACAGCCCAAACTAGACCGATTAATAAAATTAGAGTCAAAAAAATTAAACCACGATTTCGATAACACCAGTTTTTAATTTTCCGAGTCAGTGGTAATGTAATCGGTTGGTCGGGTTTTTGGAATTTATCTTGATATAAAATACAACTTTGAGCAAAAGGACGCTGCGGAAAGGTACAAGTATCATCCTCATGATAAGTACAACTTTCACATAAATAGGCTTCTTGGGTCGCTTGATGTAGCGTCATTCCAGGATGACCATATGCTTTTAATATATTGCCACAGTGGGGACATTTAATGGCTTGTGTATCGATGGGTTGCCGACAACGAGGACAGGTAGACATTATCTAAACATCACTAAAGCTATTTTAATTCTAGATAATCCTATCGGGAACGGGAAGGAAACGTGGAAACTATTCCCCTACAATCAATTAACGAATACCTGTAGGGGTTTGGTCACCAAACCCTAATACAATCATTCATCTACATCTCTTTAATAATTTCTGTTTTCTGTTGACGTTCTCGCCACCAAGCCAGTAGGGTACTTGCAATAAATATACTCGAATAAGCCCCCGCAGCAAAACCAATAATTAAAGCTAGGGCAAAGAATTTCAAAGTAGTACCCCCGAATAAGAAAATCGCAAATAGAGGAAGCAAAGCCGTCAAAGTTGTATTAATCGAACGTCCCAAGGTTTGATTTACTGCATTATCGATAACTTCACTCACCGACAAATCTGGCGTTAAAGCGAAATTTTCCCGAACGCGATCGTAAATCACTACCGTGTCATTAACAGAAAAACCAATAATTGTCAAGAGGGAAACCAAAAATAAACTATCCACTTCAACATTAGCCACTAAGCCTAATATTGCAAAGACCCCCGCCGTAATCACAACATCATGGAACAAAGCAACAATGGCAAAGAAAGCGTAATCGAATTGAAAACGAAAACTGAGATAGACAATAATCCCAAAAAAGGACAACACTAAAGCTAGTAAACCCGACCTAAATAATTCCCGTCCCACTGTTGGCCCAACTGTATCAATTTGAATCGTTTCTGGATCAAATTGACCAATTTTTTCATTTAAAGCCGTTTGTAACTTCGTACGTTGTTCGACATCTAAAGTTTGTGTCCGAATCGATAGAGTATAGTTATCGATAATCTGAACGCTACTATTGCCTAATCCTTGTTCGCTTAAAATATTTTGTACCTCATCCGTCGTTAAAGGTTTAGAACAATTATTTTGTTCCGCACAAGCAAGTTCAAGTTGTAAACGAGTTCCACCCACAAAATCTAAATTAGGACGTAGAGGGGCTTTAATCGTGCTGTAGGAAATAATCATCGCCACCAGACTAACAAAGATGGCTAAACCTGAAATTGTCCACCAAAAAGTACGCTGTTTAGTAACACTAAATTTCATGATTGTTACCCCTTAAGAGTTGGTGAAAAAAGTTCGGGTTTTTGGCGTAGTCCAGGCAGATTGAGTACAGTTAATAATAGAAAGGTTCGACTACAAGTAATAGCAGTAAACATACTCACTAAAACCCCAATTCCTAACGTTAAAGCGAACCCTTTCACTAAACCCGAACCTAACCAAAACAGTACCGCACAAGCAATTAATGTAGTGACATTTCCATCTAAAATACTGGAAAATGCTCGATAAAAACCCGATTCAACTGACCGATACAAGCTTTTACCTGCTTTTATTTCTTCTCTTGTTCGTTCAAAAATTAGTACATTTGCATCTACCGCCATCCCGATACTGAGAATAAATCCAGCAATACCAGGTAAAGTCATGGTCACACCCACGAGAGCAAAACAAGCTAGACACAGCAAAGCATAGATGATTAAGGAGATATCTGCAATCAAACCAGGTAAGCGGTAATAAATCGCCATAAACACCAAAACCAACGCTAACCCAGATACACCCGCATAAATACTTCTACGAATACTATCCTGACCTAATGTTGCGCCTACAGTACGGTTTTCTGCAACTTCGACAGGGAAAGGTAATGAACCCCCTCTTAGCTGTACCGCTAAATCATTGGCGGTTTCTGCTGTGAAATTTCCTGTAATAACAGCACTTCCTCCCGTAATTCCCGTAGCCGCAAATTCTGGCCCGACAACAGGCGCACTAATCAGACTATTATCTAAGAAAATTCCTAAAGAACGTCCAGTTCCTGCCAGATTTTTGGTTAATTCAGCGAATTTATTACCACCATCAGCGTCAAAACGTAAAGCCACATCCCAGTTAGTGCCTTGTGTGGGACTTGGAACGGCATTTTTCAGATTTTTTCCCGTTAAACCAATGGGATCGAATAAATTTAAAATAGCATCATTAGACTTTTTCAACGACTCTTGTAGTTCAGCAATGCGCTTTTGATTATTCGGGTCACTCTGATTCTTCCGAAGTTGTTCTAACTCCAGTTGCATCTGACGCTGAATGGTATACTCAGCCGTAAATTGCCCTTCTGTACCCTGTTTTTGTTGCCTGAACTCTAACTGGGCAGTACCCCCAAGAACTCGTTCTGCTTGTTCGGGGTCTGTCACACCGGGTAATTGTACCAGAACTTTATCACCACCGACGGTTTGTACTAAAGGTTCTGAAACACCCAACGCATTAACCCGATTTTCGATGACGGTTTTAACGGCTGTCAAATCTTCGGGGCGAATGGTTGTCACCTCTGCTGTCGGTTTGACTTGAATCGTGAGTTGTGCGCCACCGCGTAGGTCTAGCCCCAATTGTAATGGTAGCTGAATGAGAATGACGATCGCTGCTATCACTAACCCAATAATCAGCGCGAGTAACCACTGTTGTCGTTGCATCTTAAAAAATCCCTTCTACACTCGCAAGGTCATGATTTTTTCAACCGCATCGACAATTTGATTGGGTTGAACAATCGTTAACCTCTCTAATGTTCCATTGTAAGGTGTGGGGATATCCTGTGACGAAAGACGAATGACAGGAGCATCTAATTCATCGAATAATTGTTCGTTAATCAGTGCAATTAGTTCTGAAGCAATTCCTGCCGTTTTCATACATTCTTCGACGATAATTACTTTATGAGTTTTGCGAACCGATGCGCTAATGGTTTCCATATCAAAGGGTTTGAGGGAAATTAAATCGATAATTTCGGCATCATAACCCTGTTTTTCTATGTCTTTAAGAGCTTGAATGCAATGGTGACGCATCCGTGAATAGGTCAGAATGGTAACATCTTTTCCTTTTTTCACGATTTCTGCTTTATCCAAAGGAACAATATACTCACCATCGGGAATATTTTCCTTTAAGTTGTAGAGTAGGACGTGTTCAAAAAAGAGAACGGGGTTATCATCTCGAATAGCTGCTTTTAGAAGTCCTTTTGCATTATAAGGAGTTGAACAAGCAACAATTTTTAAACCTGGAACCGCATGAAAATAAGCTTCTAAACGTTGAGAGTGTTCTGCACCTAACTGTCTTCCGACTCCACCAGGGCCGCGAATGACCATCGGGATTTTAAAATTACCACCAGAAGTATAGCGTAGCATTCCTGCGTTGTTGGCAATTTGGTTAAAGGCGAGTAACAAAAAACCCATATTCATCCCTTCAATGATAGGGCGTAACCCAGTCATTGCTGCACCAACTGCCATCCCAGTAAAACTATTTTCCGCAATGGGAGTATCTAAAACCCGCAGTTCACCGTATTTTTTGTATAGATCTTTAGTTACTTTGTAGGAACCGCCATAGTGTCCCACATCCTCACCGAGTACGAATACTGTTTCATCACGCCCCATTTCTTCATCAAGGGCTTGTCGTAACGCATTGAACAATAATACTTCTGCCATACATTCTTTTGCTATACATCACATTACTAAACAATCTATTGTACCTTTGTTGGTCAAGATCTGAGCCATGTTTACGGAAGATGTGCGATCGTTCTCTTGCATTTTGCGTTTCATGACGCTAATCAGCTATGAGCTTACCATCAATAAATTTCTCTAGCTCATTTTTAAATATAAAAACACTAGAATTTGCTCAATCATTTTAATCCCGTAAACAGGATTCAACTAATAGAAAGCTCAAAGACGCGGAAAACAATATTTATATCAAGGGACGTTTCGTTTCAATCCCGTCAACAGGATTCAACTAATAGAAAGTAGATAAAAGATTAAAGAGGTTAAACTATAGCGCATCTAAATTAGATTAATAGAGTTGCCCTTGTTTTTAAGTTT
>ERZ1066124.105-NODE-105-length-83420-cov-24.995442_pt1 | contig 83420 bp, 84 predicted proteins | sample MGYA00382771_ERZ1066124 | MGnify/ENA primary metagenome ERZ1066124 (study PRJEB33369, sample SAMEA5778354) | biofilm metagenome | biome: Industrial cooling water; feature: Water cooling tower basin; material: Biofilm | place: United Arab Emirates | collected... | reverse complement strand
AGGATTAAACAGCCATGAACGAAAATTCTCAACCTCCTATTAGTCTGTCTAACTTTCTTTATCCAAGACATCCTTATCGAGGTCACTTCACCCCAGAGTATTTGGTATTTAATGCGAATTTACAAGAATTTTCTCAAAGGGTTGGTTACATTTCTAGTTTACAAACTAGTGGTAAAATAGCACCAGAGGAAGCGTATGAGCAAGTTGAAACACTTTGGGAGCAATTGAAACAGGCTAAGAAAGAACTTAATATTGGTCAAATACAGAGTTAATTTATAGCAGTCCTAAATCATTCGTAAAATTTTAAACCTGTATCTTCTTCCTCCTTTGTGGTTAATTACATAAGTTTAGTTTTTTACAACTCAATTAGGAATGCTATAGTTTGAAGACTGAAATACTATTATTAATATGTATTTACCTTTACAATAAAAAATCTTGTGATACGGGCAAGGATGCCCGTTCCACAAGATAATTAGTTATACAAGAGAATTTAAGTGTTGATTTGGAGTTTTTTGAACTAAACGCCAGGTGTTTGACCACCGTCAACAAGAATTTCGGCGCCAGTAATTGAAGAAGCGAGGTCAGAAACAAGGAACAATGCTAGTGAGGCTATTTCTTCTGGTTGAACAATTTTTCCTAGAGGAATTGCTTTTAAGGATTGTGCTTTGACTTCATCTACACTAATGCCCGAACTTTGAGCATTTTGGGCAAAGAGTGTTTCCGCGCGCTCAGTTGCAGTCAAACCGGGTGAAATAGCGTTGATTCTGATATTATCCTGAGCTAATTCTTTAGAAATTCCGCGCGTGAAGTTGAGTAAAGCTGCATTCGTTGTTCCACCTGGCAAAAAATTGGGACGAGGTGTTCGACCCGCACCTCCAATTATATTTACAATTCGTCCATCACGCTGACTTTTGAAATGAGGTGAAACTGCTTTGACTAAACGAATGTAACCTAATAATTTTAGATTCCAAGCGTCTAAAAATGCCTCATCATCTAATTCAAGTAAAGACCCTGCGCGCGCAGAACCCGCATTATTAATCAAAATATCAATGCGACCAAATTGTTCAATCACCGTTGAAACTACTTTGGCAACGTCTGCTGCTTGGCTAATATCCGCACTAATTGGAATAACTTTGGCGCCAGAGTCAGGTAAAGATAAAATTGCATTTACTGCTGTTTCCAATCTTTCTTGGTTGCGAGCAGCAATTGCAACATTTACACCTTCACTATATAAAGCTTTGGCAGTTGCTAATCCAATTCCTGCACTACCACCTGTAACAATTGCGGTTTTGCCTTCTAGTTGTAAATTCAAACTCATATATTTTGGATTGTTTAGTTATCTAAATTGAGTACAGCTTTACCTGGGTAGCGTCTATTGAGTAATTGTTGTGCAATATCTGCTACTTGGTTCCAAGAAGCTTCTACATTTATGTAAGGTTTTAACTGCTTTGTGTCTACTAACTTCAAAAGTTTTCTAAGCCCTTCTGAAGCTGGTTCTCGTTGTAGTTCATGAAACAAAATAAAACCGTATAAAGTGGCGCCTGCTGTAGCATAAAATCGGGAAGCGTTGAATGTCACCTCAGAATCAGATGAAGTTCCAAAGCTCACTATCACACCGTCAGGAGCAACTAAATTAAGAGCAGTTCCTAAAGTATTACCACCAACAGACTCTAGAATTAGATGATACGGAGCATATTCACTTGCAGGCGCCAAGTCTTCACTAATTATTACAAAATCTGCTCCCGCTTCTTTAACTAAAGATTCATGTTCAGCACGGCGAATATGTGCTGTTACATTAGCTCCGCTAAGTTTTGCTAGTTGAATTGCAAAATTACCGACACCCCCTGATGCACCTGTTATTAAAACTTGGCGCCCTAAAATAGAACCACCTTTGAGTAAAGCATGATATGCAGTTAAACCAGCTACGGGTAAAGTAGCAGCTTGTGCAAAAGACACATCAGTTGGTAATACCGCAATCGAGTTACTAGGTACAGATACTAACTCTGACCAGGCACCAGAACGTAATAAACCAACAACGCGATAACCTTCTGGAGGACTCGAACCATCCGCAGCACTCCGTTCAATAGTGCCCGCAAAATCCCAACCAGGGCGCCAACCAGCATCCGCAGTACTTGCGCGTCTGACTTCACCCCGATTTAATGAAATTGCTGCCACTCTTACCAACACTTCATTCTTCTCAAGTATTGGCGCCTCAACTTCGCGTAATACCAAACGTCCTGTTACATTTGGGTCAACAACTACAGCGCGTATTTTACTCATCAAATATCTATCCTAATCATGATAACGAAGGTACTGAGTCAGTTAATTTTGGAGGTTCGCTGCTGAACCATTTCTGGTAAATTTGTTTGTATGCGCCGTTTTCTATTATGGTAGCTATGGCTTTATTGATTGAATCTAGATGTGAAGAATTTTTCGGCACTGCAATACCATAGTATTCTTGAGTTAGCAATTCACCAACAACTTTAACGCGACTAAGATTACCTGTTTTTATAGCATATAAAGTTGCGAAGCCATCACAAATTACAGCATCAACATTACCATTAATCAAATCTTGAAAAAATTCGTAACCTGTATTATAATTCCGAATTTCGACATTAGGTATCGTTTTTGCATAATTAGCTCCTGTAGTACCTATTTGCACACCAATTATTTTACCTGCAAGGTTGTTAAAATCTTTAATATCTTGGTTATCTTCTCGAACTGCAATAGCTAATCCAGCTTTCATATAAGGTCGTGAAAAAGAAATTGTTTGAAGTCTTTCACGAGTAATTGTAATACCGTTAATTGCAGCATCTACTCTGTTTACAACCAATGCAGCAATCATACCATCAAAAGTTATGCTTTCCAACTCAAGCGTCAATCCAGCAGCTTGAGAAACTGCATTAATTATATCAATATCAAAACCTTCCAATTTCCCATTAGCAGTTTGATAGCTAAAAGGAAGAAAAGTTGGGTCTGTAGCAACCTTGAAATTGGAAATGCCTTTCGTATTATAATTAATACTACAGGCAATTATCATCACGCTTACAATTATGCCTAAAAACAGTTGGCGCCACTTCCGATTAATCATAGATTTGATTATTCGTATCAAATTAAAATTTTAGCACCCCATCCAATTAAAGCACCCCCCAAAACCAACCAAGCAGCATTAATTTTATAGCGAATTGCTAATACAGTAGAACCAATCGCAATTGCAACAGCTAAAAAATCTATAAACGGAGCTTGGGATAATTTGAAAGTTGCTATTCCTAACTGGAGTGTGACAACAAACATTAGCGCTACAGCACCAACATTTACAGCATCAAGAAATGCACTCGTCCACTTAGACGAACGTAATAAAGGAACTAAAGGGTTTAGAAGTGCAGTAAATAAGAAAGACGGAATAAAAATTCCCAAAGTCGAAACAACGGCGCCTGGAATTCCTGCGATAATATATCCAATAAAGGTAGCAGTAGAAAGTATAGGGCCTGGAGTAAATTGACCAATTGCTATTGCATCGAGTAACTGCTGTTGCGTTAACCAACCATACTCCTGAACTAACTCACCTTGCAAAAACGCAATTAATACAAATCCACCACCAAATAAAACGCTACCAACTTTGAGAAAAAACAAACCTAATTGCCACAACGAAAAATTTGCAGGAGTATACGCTGTAGCTGCCATTACCGCAGTACTTTTAAAAGCTGCACCTGTACTTAAAGCAGAAATCAGTAAATTGGCTTTTTCTCCAGGTGCATCACCACCCTTACCAGTACGCAACCAAATCATACCCACAATTCCCCCAATTAACAGGGCAATAACTTCATTCAGCTTTAATAGCAATATTAGTACAACAACAGCAAACGCAATTACTAGAAGCTTGCGAGTTTTTACTGCTTTTTTGGCTAAACCCCAAAGTGCATTAACAACAACTGCAAAAACTGCTGGTTTAATACCATAAAGCAGAGGCGCCACTTGTGGTAAACTACCATAGTTAACATAAAGCCAAGCTAATACACCTGTAATTAATACCGCAGGTAAAATAAAACTTACACCCGATACAACAAGCCCTAACCATCCCGCATAAACATATCCTACATGAATCGCCATTTCTGTAGAATTAGGTCCAGGTATCAAATTTGTAGCACCTAACAAATCTAGAAAATGCTCCCGCGTTAACCATCGGCGCCGTTTGACAACTTCATCTTCAATCATTGCAATATGAGCAACTGGTCCACCAAAACCGATGATACCCAGTTTTAAAAAGAGTCCAGCAAGTTCGCCTAAACGATTTGGCAAGGATTTTTCCATGTAATTTAAGTAATATAATTAAGGTAATAAACTGTCATTCTGAGCGTAGCGAAGAATCTTAAATATTTTGAGATTTAAGAGATGCTTCACTGCGTTCAGCATGACAATTGGGGGTTCACCGTGACAATTACGAATTTTGTTTTTCATTCTGCTTATCGAGCAAGAATTGCTTTAAATGTGGCTGGTCTAAACTGATACCAACCTCCTTAGCTTTTTGCGTTATTTCCTCATAACTCAACCCTTCTTCAATTGCAGCAGCAATCAAAGCGATTCCACCAGCCCTGGCGCCTCCTCCACAATGAATTAAAATAGGTTTAGGTAAATTCTCGACTTGCTCAATTGCTTGTTTCGTCAATTCTTCGTCAGCTTGTTTTGGTTGCAGTGGGACATTCGCATATTCTAATCCTAATTTTTCCGCTTGCTGCTGTTCGTCACTAAAAAAGCCCTCTTCATTACTATCGCGCAAATTCAGAACCGATTTAAATCCTTCGGACGCTAACTGTTGTAACTCTTCTTTTGTCACTTGCCCAGCTACACTCAAATTATCGCTAACTTTTTTTGTGTTTGACATAATAATACAGTAACTCGATAAATATATTGTAATTATCCTACAGAAGGATAGAATTAGCGTTTGGTATTAATTGACCGAAATAGGAGCAGCAGTTGCAAATCGCCCGTATCGTTCAATGTAAAACTCTTTGGGATTTGCGATTTTCTTTACAGACTCCCGTTGACTTACCGTATCTTTCCATCTGTGAAGACGAGTTAGTTTTGATGGTAAAGAAAAACCGCGATGATGCTCAAGTGCAGGTAATCTCTCAAACCAAGGATAAAAACTTAGGTCAACTAGACTGATATTCTCACCAAACCAATAAGCACCATCACCTGATTTTCCTAAAGCCTCATTCTCAATAAATTCCAAGTGCTTATATAATGAGTCTGTAGCTTCTGATTGTTTTTGAGGGTCTGGGGAACGCAAAACATCCGAAAAAGCTGGAACTAATCTAGTATTAGCAAAATCAATCCAAATTCTTGCTAACGCTTTATCAATCGGATTACTTGGTAATAATGGCGGGTTAGGAAATACTTCATCTAAATATTCATTTATAATTGCAGATTCCCAAACACGATTACCATCATGTGTAATCGCAGGCACTTTTCCGTAAGGAGAAATATCAGTAAATCCCGGTGGCTTGTTCTGCAAGTCAATCTCGATTAAATCAAATTCCACGCCCTTCTCTAACAATACCAAACGTGAGCGATGAGCATAAGGACAAACTACTGCACTATAGATTTTTATATTAGCCATATTTTTATGCCTCCTGGTTGAGTCGATGTACTCACAAAAAACTTTATTAACATTATACTACAGTAAATCGCTAGAATAACCGTAGTTAAGATAATTTTCAGTTTATTATAAATTGGTAAATCATACAAGTAAGTTTAGTCTTATGTCTTATCCTGCTGAATTAATACACGCGCGTTATGGAGAAATTCCATTCAATGTAGATGTTGAGTGGAACAATACACTAGATACTTTATTATCTCATCGCTCAGTACGCACGTATCAAACGAAGCCCTTACCATCTAGAACATTAGAATTACTTGTTGCGTCCGCCCAATCTGCCGCAACTTCCTCAAATCTTCAAACGTGGAGCGTGGTAGCGGTAGAAAATCAAGAGCGTAAAGAAGAACTAGCTACTCTGGCAGGAAATCAAGTACACATTCGCCAATGTCCACTATTCTTAGTATGGCTAGCTGATTTAGCACGTCTTGCTCACATCGCCGAAAGTCGCGGTATATCTTACGGCGGTTTAGATTATTTGGAAATGTTTACAATGGCAACGATTGATGCAGCTTTGGCAGCACAAAATGCCGTAATAGCTGCTGAGTCATTAGGTTTGGGTACTGTTTATATCGGCGCCATGCGTAACAAACCTCTTGAAGTCGCCGATGCATTACAATTACCTCCATCTGTGTTTGCCGTATTCGGCTTATGCGTAGGATATCCGGAATCAGATATTGCAACAGCGGTCAAACCCAGATTACCACAATCAGCGATTTTGCACCGTGAAACATATAAACTAGCAGAACAAGACGAAGCAATCGCGCGTTACAATCAAGTAATGAAAGATTTTTATACGCAGCAACAAATGAATGTTCCTGGTGATTGGTCAGAACATTCAGTCAAGCGAATTGCAACTCCACAATCTTTGTCAGGACGCGATAAGTTACGTGAAGCTTTAAATTTTCTTGGCTTTAAATTAAAGTAATTTATATAGTGGGTTTGTAGGGTGGCTTAAGCCACCCTACGAAATATGACCACAAGCTTCATTTGCTGGTACTGCGACCGTCATTTTTTGAGGATAAGGCAAATTTAAATTATTCATCAATTCAATAAAACTATTACGGTTATGTCCCTTGAACCGCGCGTTAAATAATTTTTCTTCACCAATAGTAGATACAGTAAACCCTTTGTAATCATGTCCAGGGTAAACTAAAGTATTATCATTTAAAGTGAATAACCTTTGGGTAACAGAGTCATACAAAGTACCAGCATCTCCACTTTGAAAGTCAGTTCTGCCACAACCGCGAATTAATAAAGCGTCTCCTGTTAACACTGAAACTTTATTTATTAAATAAGCTACATGACTATCTGTGTGTCCTGGGGTTGCTATAGCTTTTATTTCTACACCACCCAATTGTAATATTTCCCCGTCTGTAATTTTACGGTCAGCACAGTTATAATTCGCATGTTCTGGCAAAATTTTTAAGCATCCTGTTGCTTCTTGTAATTTATTGGCGCCAGTAATATGGTCTGCATGGATATGTGTTTCGAGACTATAGCGAAGTGTCAACCCTAATTCTTGCAATACTTGTAAGTCGCGTTCAACTTGTTCTAAAACCGGGTCAACTAGCACAGCACTTTTTGTTACTTCATCAGCGATTAAATAAGTATATGTGCTTGTTTCTTTATCAAAAAGCTGACGAAATAACATCTTACTGTCTCCTATTGTTATTTTAATAATTCTTCTGCAAGCTCTTGTGCTTGTTTTCTCAGTTCGGGTACTGCTATCGTTTCCCATTTTTGACCAATCTCAGGTGGGCCAAGAGTATACAGTTGCTCTGATATATTTCCTGCTGCATCTATAACGGCGCCATTTGCAGCAACATCCAAGCCTAAATTCACCTCATGTGGACGAATTAATCCCGACTCGAGTAGTTGCTGAACCAAAGGATGTTCTATTCGACGATAGTTAGATTGTGGGCCTGTACAGTTAACTACAAGTCCGACTCGTAAAGTTTCTTCGCCACTACCTCGCTTACGAATCACAACATTTACACCATCAGCATCTTCTTGATAAGCCTGAATTCTTGCAGCATAAGAAATAATCTGCCGATTTTGAGTCAGTTCAGTCAAAACTTGTGCTACAGTTGGCGCCACTCGGTGACGGTGAACATCCCAATAAATTCTCACGTGTCTTAAAAAACGCCGCTTTTCCTTTAGGGATAGATTTTGCCAGAGTGCTTGAGTTTCTAAGCGAAGAGCATCAATGACCGGGCGCCAGTCAATCGAACGTGAAGCAGCTAATTTAACTTCAGTACGCACATCACGAACTAAAGCACGGATGGTTTGCGGAGATTCTGCTTTCAAAAAAGAATGGTAAGGAGATGTAGCTTTATGAACTTGAGGTTGTAAACCTCGACGGGAAACAATATGAATTTTGCCTTTGTGTCCTTGTTGATGCAGTGACAAAACTACATCTAAACCCGTTAAACCAGAACCAATCAACAGTACTGACTCATCAACAGGTAATTTTTCTAACCAATTTTTAGACCATACCCATTGAACGTAACGCTTGCTCTCATAAAAAGTGGAGTCATTTACAGGTGGATTTCCACTTTTAAAATTACCTAACGCTAAAACCGCGCGGTCACACTCAATAATCTCGCCACTTTTAGTACTAATATTTACATTATTTCCTACATTCAGAGAAATTGCTTCAGTTCGATAACGTTCTAACTTTACCCAAGCAGGAGCATTCAAGAGCGCTTCATTTAAAACTGCTTGGATATACTGGCCATATATTTGACGAGGTACAAAAGTCGTAGCATCAATCTCAGAAAATCCTTGATTGTGTAACCAGTGTAAAAAATGCTCAGAGTTGTCGGCAAAAGCGCTCATGTTACTAGCAGGAACATTCAACAAATGGCATTTTTTATCGGTTCCATATGCCACTCCTTGTCCTATCACTTCTTGACTATCTATTAATTTAATTACAAGTGGACGAGTAGCATTTAACAGTAAGTGTACTGCTACCATCACCCCACTGAAACCACCACCAATAACTGCAATAACTAGCGATTTATGATTAGACATTACTATGACAACTAACTAATATTATCTATGTAATTTCCCCCAACAAAAAATATCATTGGGAGTTCAGCAATCAAGTATCAAAATACGTTAAATCGATACAACTACAGTATTTTACAACTAATTTTAGAAAAACTTAGTTAAATTAGATACCAGTTTTTAACATACGAAAGTATGTAATGCTGCAATTTAAATTCTCGACAAAAGAAACCACAGAAACCAGGTTTCTAGTGTATAGTTAAGGTTAGATTAAAAATAATTTAACCAAAAATTAATCTATATACTAGTACATAAATAGTGTTTATTGTTACCTTTAATAGATAGATTCTAAAACTAGCCTTTTTCCAAATTATAGAAAAGCTTGATATATAAGCATTAGATGATATAATTAAGCAAATATACTATTAATCGATAAACTTTTAGGTGTTTTTTTGACAACCACTTATTTTTAATAGCAGTATGTGTCATAATCTAATTTTAATAATATAATACGGTATATGGATTGATTTACAGTATTATAGAAGCAGATGATGCGATTCTTGATTGCAAAGCTTGTTTTGAGGGGTTACATGAACCTGATGTTTTGGTAGCTTGTCAAGTAGTATTTATTTACTACATATTTTTATTGAGATAATGTTTTGCTTTTCTAGTAAGATTTAAATTTTATCACTTCTACTTTGTAGGCGCCTGTTTATTTAGCGTTGAATAGAATTTTGTTTTTATAGATAAAAATAAATATAATCATAAGTATATGTTTTCTTTAAAATTAATTTAAACTACTCATTATCGATAAAGGTAAAGTAATATAGTAAGGTACTGCTCGTACCAAAAAGTGAAGTAAAACCCTATGCGAATTGCTCGCGACATCACAGAAACCATTGGTAGGACTCCAATAGTCCAACTTAACCGTATTCCTCAATCAGAAGGATGTTTGGCTAAAATTTTGGTAAAGCTCGAAGGAATGAATCCTTCAGCATCGGTAAAGGACAGAATTAGTACTAAAATGGTAGCTGCTGCTGAAGAAGCTGGATTAATTCAACCCGGTAAAACTATCTTAGTGGAACCAACTTCGGGAAATACAGGTATAGCTTTAGCAATGGTCGCAGCAGCTAGGGGTTATCGTTTAATATTGACAATGCCAGATACTATGAGTATTGAGCGGCAATTAATACTTAAAGGTTATGGCGCCGAAGTCGAGTTGACACCTGGAATAAAGGGTATGCAAGGGTCAATTACTCGTGCGGAGCAAATAGTTGCAAGTACTCCAAATGCATATATGTTACAGCAGTTTAGTAACCCAGCAAACCCTCAAATTCATAAAGAAACAACAGCAAAAGAAATTTGGGAAGATACCGATGGTCAAGTGGATATTTTAATTGCTGGGGTTGGGACGGGTGGAACAATTACTGGTGTTGCTGAAGCTATTAAGCAGTTAAAACCAGAATTTAAAGCAATAGCTGTTGAACCTAGCAACAGTTCGGTAATTACAGGAGGAAGACCAGGAGTTCATAAAATACAAGGAATAGGCGCCGGATTTATACCTCCGGTTTTGCGATTAGAATTAATCGATGAAATAGTTCGAGTTCATGACGAGGATGCAATTAATTATGCACGACGATTAGCATCTGAAGAAGGAATTCTTTCTGGCATATCAACTGGGGCTGCTTTATACGCTGCAATTAATGTAGGCAAGCGTAAAGAAAATACAGGGCGTTTAATTGTGATGGTACAGCCTAGCTATGGTGAACGTTACTTAAGTACACCTTTATTCAAAAATTTGGTTTTGACAGAATTAACTGCTGTCAATTAGACAAATTTAGCATCTATATTTTATCTACCTCTTACCCAGTTAATTTATTAGTTCGATTGTATTATTTTTGCTATTTCCAGCATTGATACATGCGGACTCCTGAGTGGCACCAAATCCACTATCTTATGTTTTATTCGGTTTTCTGGAATAAAAAGTAGTAAAAACAGGTCTTACTATCACTAAAATCTAACTAAGTTTTTAATTTTATTTTTCAATAAAAAAGAAGATGTGCAGTACACATCCCCTATTGAAGTACAATAATGTGGAAATCTTAAACTAGCTTTGAAAACGGCGCCATTTATAAATTAGTTTTGCCGCGCTTTATTAAAACAACTTGTTATCAATACACCAAAGGTTTTGATTGTTACGGAAAAATCAAATATTTTTAGTAGCTCTTGGATAGGTGTTTTGTACTAAACGCAGAATGTTTTATTAAGCTATGGGTAAGACGCACCATTTATACAAATGCGATTTTTAGCTGGCATTTAGTTAAAAATCGCACTCCTGCTATTTAACTGGCTAATTTACTCCTCGTAGTTTACGAGTGTTGTCAACTAAACTTTGAGCAAATTGGTCAAATCTTTGAGAAAGTTTTTCGTCTACAAGTTTACCTTCTGGGCTAAAAGCTTTCCAAACTTGCCCAATACCTATTTGCTCTGGTATGACCCATGCGTGTACCCAACGCATAATTACCCGCAAGTCGTTAAGTGCGTTACTGTTGGGCTGTCCACCTAAAACGCTAATTAATCCTGTTACTTTACCAGACAACTGGTCAAAGCTCATTAAATCAAGTGCATTTTTTAAGACTCCGCTAACGCTACCGTGATATTCTGGTGTCGCTAAAACCAGCCCATCAGCATTTTTGACGGCATTTTGTAATTTCTCAACATCAGGATATTCTGAATAATCGTCTCCACCATTACAAAATGGCAACTGCATCTGTCTTAAGTCTAATATTTCTACCTCGGCGCCGAGCGCTTGGAGTCTCTGTACAGCTACTTCTAAAGCTAGCTGCGAGTAAGAGTCTTTTCTAAGGCTGCCTGCAATGCCTACTATCTTCACCATAATCTACCGTCACTCACTAAACATTTTTAAAAACTTCAGTCCTTACTTAATATCGCTTAATTAAGAATTAAGCGAACTCGTAATGATTATGAGTTTATTGTAGCGAGTAAACATACAGTTGTCAAATGGGCTTAGGAGTAGGCGCCAAGTGACGCAGCAGAGTGCAGGATAAAAGTTAATTAGGGTGAGGTGAAAGGCGCTTTTTGGATATGGTGCTTGATAGAGTCAAGGTCTATGTAGCGGTCGGCAACGTTAATTAAGCTATCGCTAGTCATGGAACGTAAACTTACAACCTCGACTCGGACACCTTGAAAACTGATGGCATTTGCTGCATAAGCTAGGTCTCCGTCACCACTAACTAAAACAGCTGTATCGTAGTGTCCAGCTAAAGTTATCATGTCAACTGCAATTTCTACATCTAGGTTAGCTTTTTTAGAGCCATCTGCAAGTTGGATTAAATCTTTGGTAATTACACGGTAGCCATTTCGACGCATCCACAATAAAAAACCCTGTTGCTTTTCATTGGTACGGTCTACTCCTGTATAAAAGAATGCACGTAATAACTGTGATTTTTCAATTAATAGAGAAAGTAGTTTAGTGTAATCGACTTCAATACCAAGTTGTAATGCTGCATAAAAGAGGTTTGAACCATCGAGAAAAATCGCAACACGACCACGATTTATATTATTGAAGATGCTGATATCGCTTTTGTCTTCGGGTGTAGCAACAGTTTCTTCGTGCGTACTAGGAAAAATAATATTTTGTAATTCATAAGGCATTTCTGACCTTAGCGATTGTTCTTGATTCATTTTTATGATATGATTATTATTAGTAAAGTTCATATATACTACTAAATAATTTGTTTTTGGCGTTTTTTAAATTGTAAAACAATAATCCATACCGGAATATTAATCCGGTAGGAAAAAATAAATATTTAAGAAACTTAGCAATAAATCGTTACATCCTCACCAGACTCTGCGAGATAAGTTAAGGCTTTAAAGCGAAGTTCAACTAATTGTTCGTAGAAAGGATTTAGTTTACAAAGAGGGGGGATATGAAGAATAGTACGTTTGAAAAGTGTAATATTTCGTTCAAACGGACAACTGGCAGGTATAAGTTGGCAGAGTGTATGTGCTTTTTTGTAGTTGTTGACTTTGATTGATTCCAGCCATTGACGAATTGGTAGTAGAATTATCTGTAGGATTGGATTTGCGAGAAGATTCATTTGGGTAATAGGTAGGGTGTTTAGAATAGGTGATTTGTTGCTTTTTCAAGCTGGGAGCAATAATTTTTCAATTAGAAGACGTTCTGTATTGGATTTGCTGTCCATCAATACGTTTTTTACGTCTTCACTTACTAATAGTTGTCCTTGAGATGCACTAAAATCTTTACCGGGAATAAATCCTGCTTTTAATAATTTTTGAATTGTTAACCCAGTCACTGCTTCTAGTAAATAATCACAAGCTTTTAAGTGTGAAAAATTTTCTATAGTCCAATGAAAAGTCGGTATATCAATTTCAGATAATTCAAGTATTGCGGCTGTAAAAACATTTACTGTATAATTACTTCCCAATAGTGCTATAAATGCCTTTTCACAACTTTCAACCCGCGTTTTGTTTTGCGTTTTTAAGGCATTAATCGTTTTTGTAAGACTGAAATTAAATAACTCTGAATCATTTGTCGTATACATAATTTCACTACCTAAATTTATTTTGTATATTTATCTACATCAATACTGGCGCCTAGCTAACTCTTACTTGCTTATGACGTTATAGCTCAAATATGCAGAAGTTGTGGAGATACAAATAAATTTACATAACTTAACATTTCATCTATCCTAGGACAGATGAAATCTGGTTAGGCAGCTTCATAGCCTTGAAGGGTTTGGTGATAACTGCTCGTACTCCAAGTTCAGCAAATCGTCGTTGGTCTGCGGCCTGTACCTTAGCTGTTAATAAAATTACTGGTATAGACTGAGTTGCAGGATTCGCTTGCAATGCATTAAAGGTAGCAATGCCATCCATATCAGGCATCATAACATCTAGTAAAATAACATCGGGTTGTTCTGCACTAGCCTTTTCTAAACCTTCACTTCCAGAAGCAGCTGTCGAAACTTGCCAACCACCTACTGCTTTGAGAGCAAGTTCAGCAACTGCTCGAATATCAAACTCGTCATCAATAATTAAAATACGTTTCATTTCTTCTAACTCCTAACTCCTAACTCCTAATTTTCTTCATTACCTCGAATCATACGGTTGAGCAAAATAATTACTCGCTGCTCAAATTCTTGTGGAGAAATGCGTCCTTTGGTAAGGTATATAGTTTGTCCTAATTTTAATCGTTGCCGCTCGCTTTCGTTTAAGTCTTGGGCTGTATACACAACTAAAGGCACACGGCATAAACTATTATGTTGTCGTAACCAATCGACTACAGCAAAACCATCGTATTCTGGTAATCCTAGGTCAAGCACTAGTAAATCAGGAATTATGTGCTGACTGACTTGAAGTGCTTCTCTTCCTGTAGGTGCATGATAAGTTTCAATTCCGTGACGGTTGAACATGGCAATTAGCACCTGTGCTAAATCTTGGTCGTCTTCTATAATCAAAACTTTGATACTTTGATTATTTTTAGCTAGCGCTTTTTCTAATGCTTGGCACAATAATCTAAAATTCGGTGGCTTTACAATCCAATCGCTGACACCAGGGGGTAAACTTTGGTTAGGAAGTAAACCACTAAGAATTATAATTGGAATATTTTGCGTATCTGTCCGCTGTTTGAGTAGTGCTAAAGTTTCCCATCCATCCATACCGGGCATCATTAAGTTAAGAAGTATTACGGCAGGATGTTGTTGAATTGCCATTTCTACAGCTTCTAATCCTGATGCAGCTGATAACACGCGATAGCCTTGTCGTTGTAGCATGGTTTGAACGACTGCCCGAATGTCGCTGTCATCGTCACACTGTAATATTAATGGGGCGCCTTCTTCTTCTATATTTACATCACAATGAGCTTCTGGCAGCAGTGGTAGGGTAAAAAAGAAAGTACTACCAACACCTAATGTACTAGTTGCCCAAATTTGCCCACCGTGATGTTGTAAAATACTACGACAAATAGCTAAACCTAATCCTGTTCCTCCTTTTTGACGTGAGTCAGAAGCATCGACTTGCTGAAAGCGTTCAAATATCGATTCGAGTTTATCAGCAGGTATACCTCTTCCTTGGTCTTGCACTTTGAAAAGAATGTGGGGAGATAAAGTATTTAGTTGCGAATCTTTAATTTCTGCATTTAAATAAACTGTGGCGCCTTTGGGAGAAAATTTAATAGCGTTGCTAAGTAAATTTGTAAAAACTTGAATAATACGGTCACTATCTGCCCAAATATTCGCTTTGAGGGGAGAAACAGATAACACCACCGACTCTTGAAGAGCCATTTCTTCTACAACTTCTGCTGATTGCGTCATTAAGTCGGCAGTATTACAAATTTGTTTGGTCATTTGAATTTTACCAGACTCTATGCGCTCAATATCAAGGATATCGTTGATTAAACGTACTAGTCTATCTGTATTATTCGCGGCAATATTTAACATCCGCTTTTGCTCTTCGGGTTGAGTTTGTAAAATACCACTTGCTAACAAATCCAAGGCACCTGATATTGAAGTTAATGGGGTTCGTAACTCGTGACTAACGACCGAGACAAATTCATCTTTGAGACGTTCAACTTCTCGACGGTCGCTAATATCCTTCATAAAACAGTAGTGCCCAATAAATTCCTGTTGCGGGTTGTAAGCTGTGAGCATCATTACCTGCTTGTCAAAAACCGAGTTATCTTTCCGCACACCCTTGACCTCAATTTCGACTTTCCCGTTAGTTAACATATACTGGTAAGCAGCAATGATTCTTTCTCGGTCATCAGGATGGATGGTTCGCTGCCATTCCATACCTATTAATTCTTCTGGTTGATAACCAAGCATACTGGCATAGGCTGGATTAACTTTTATATATCGAGCAGAAGTATCTAACTGAGAAATACCTTCTACTGCACTTTCGAGAGCAGCACTCATCGTGCGTAGTTCTTCTTGAGAACGAATTAATTCTTGACGCTGTACAATTTCTTGTTCTAATAGTTGAGCTTGAGACAAAGCAATGCCTATTTGGTCTGCTAAATGCTTTAATAATGTTAGCTCAAACTCAGCCCAATAACGCGGCGCCGAGCATTGGTGAGCAATTAATAAGCCCCAAAGGTTTTCCCTAACAAAAATGGGTACTACTAAGTTTGCTTTAACACTAAATTGCTTGAGAAATTCGACGTAACAAGGTAAAATACTACCATTATCAACATCGGTGACGGCGGTAATTTCTCCTTGGCGATATTTCTCTAGATATACCCGTTCAAAGCAAGGGTCAAAAATATCCTGACCAAGGGTGACTGGCCAACCTGAAACTACCGACTCTTGAACAACTCTCCCTGAACCATCTAGATTTAATTTAAAAATTAATACCCGGTCTGCTTGAAGAATTCTTTGCACCTCAGTAACGGTAGTTTGAAGAATTTCTTCAATTTGTAAAGAAGTGCGAATTTTAAGCGTTACTTCTGCAAATAGTCGCGACCGCAAATTTTGGCGCCGTAATTCCTCTTCTGTCTGTTTAATATTAGTGATATCTTGATTAACGGCAATGGCGCCATGTATGTTATTTTCAGCATCCAAAATTGGCAAAGCTGAATTAAGTACGGTTTTATAATTGCCATCGAAACATTGAATTTTAATTACTTCATCAATTGAAGTTTCTCCATATATAACTGCTCTGTAAAGTGCCCATTCTTCTAGTTCTATCCGTTTACCTGTTGATTCCCACCAACTTTTATACTCACAATACTGCTCTATACCAACATACCTGGCGCCTGCCCATATTTGCTCTCCTGCGGGGTTTACTTGCAAGATTTGCCCAGTTTTATCAACAATCCAAACACCCACAGGTAATATTTTTAACACAGTGCGTAACAGTTGCTCATTTTCTAAAAGCGCTGATTCTGCATGTTTACGCGCGCTGATATCACTACCAATACCAAGAAAGCCTGTAATATTATTTTCACTATCACGTAAAGCAGTTACTGACAACAACACAGGAAAATGAGAACCGTCTTTACGAATGTAAGACCATTCACGCTCGTCTACATAGCCACGACGTGCCTTAGCAACAAAAACCTCAAAACCTGGTTCAATTGTAGTAGATAATTCCTGTGATAATTCTTGGGAGCGCTGTAAAATTTCTGAAGAGTTGTGAATAATTGCAGGAGTAGTTTTGCCAATTACCTCAGCAGCAGTATATCCCAAGCATTTTTCTGCAGCAGCATTAAAAGTCCGAATCGTACCGTCTACAGTTGTGGAAATAATTGTGTAGTTTGCGCTATCTAATATTGCCTTTTGTAGTGTTGTAATTTCTTGTAGTGCTAACTCTGCTCGTTGACGTTCGTCAATTTGTGCTTGCAATGCTTGATTTGCCGTCGCTAAATCTGAGGTTCGTTCTCTAACTCGAATTTCTAATTCGTCGTGCGTTCGACGTAAAGCTTCTTCTACTTTTTGACGCTCAATAATTTGCTGTTGCAACTCTTGATTTGCTGCTTTTAATTGTGCAGGACTCGGCAACACTAACGCTTGAGGTATTAAACATACCATAATTATTGCTGTATACGCTGAAATCAACGCTGTAATTGCTTTGATTGTCCCTGATAACCAGTAAATTGGATGCCAAAGCGTCCAAATTTCGATGAAATGGGTAGTTCCACAAGCAACGATAAAAGCTGCGAATAGTAGAAAAACCCAGTTAAAAGGTAAATCGTCACGCTTTTTAACAAAATAAAATAAGGTTATAGGTATGGAATAATATGCTAAACCAATCAGTGCATCAGAAATGACATGCAGTGATACCAATCCAGGTTTCCATAAATAACAATGTCCGTGGGGAATAAAGTAACCTGTTGTAAAAAAGTTATGTAAAAATTCTGACATATTACCTCCTTCACAAGTCCAAGAAACCCGGTTTCTGAAGAAACCGGGTTTCTAATTATTTAACAATCGATTTTGTGCTACTGCTTTCGACTGTTCGAGAGCTTCATTAGCGACTCGGTATAAAGTATCTATATCGGCGCCATCTTCAGGATACTGGACAATGCCAACGTTAAAATTAACACAAAATTGTTTGTTACAGGAGACGTTACATGTCACGTCTCTACATGATGTGGCAAGATTTTTAATGACTTCAGACAGGCGCCTAGTACCCTCAACTTTAGTCATACCACACATTCCAATAATAAATTCAGTACCGCCCCAACGACCAACTACATCCTCGTAATGAAAATTTAACCTTAAAATTCGACCTAAGCGAGATAAAACAGCATCTCCCACAGCATAACCATATTGCTGATTAATTTGCTTAAATTTATCTACCTCTACAATCGCAAAACAAAACTGTTGATTATAATTTTGACTCCACTCTATACACCGATTCAATTCTTGAATAGACTTAGGGCGATTAGCAATACCAGTTAAAACATCCGTTTCTGCTAAACTCTTTAGTAAGCGAGTTCTCTCTAAACGATTGAGAATACGTGTTACTAATTCTACTTTCACAATTGGCTTTATTATATAATCATCGGCGCCTGCTGCAAATACCTCCTGCCTTGTTTTAGTATTATTGTGTGCCGTTAAGAATAAAATTGGAATTGCACTATAACGTGTGTCACTGCGAACAACTTGGCATAATTCAATACCAGTAATTACAGGCATTTCCACATCTAAAATTAATAAATCGGGATTTACAGTTGTTATCACATCCCAAAAACGAGAAGGATTATCGAGGGTATAAACTTTTAAACCCCAAGGTGTAAGCAAAGTTTGCAGAGCAGTTAATATTTGTGGGTCATCATCGACAACCATTACCTTTGCTTCTCTTGAAGGAGTATTCTTTAGTACTTGGGTAACAGCTTCTAGTACTTGAGTTACTGACACAGGTTTTTGCAAAACTCCACGTCCACCGAGACGCGCAATTTTAACGCGGTCAATCAAACTATCTTGCGCGGTAGTTACAATAACTGATAAGGGAGGAGTGCGACTGGTTAATTCCACTAGTAACCCAAGAGCTTCTTCTGCGGTATCACCACAAGAAAGGTCAAGCAATACAATATCAGGACATAAATCTACAATTAGCTTTTTAGCAGTAATTACGTCGGGAGTAACTTGTACCTTGATACCCCAGCTAGAAGCTATAGTAATTAAACTACTTGTAAATTCTATGTCTTCATCGACAATCAGTAGTAAAGGACTTTTATTTAAAGTTTCATTTGAAAGTATTTCTGGAATTTCTTCACCATTCATGCTTTGCAGACAGTCACGCAAGGTACCAACTAATTCAGAAAAGTGAATTATTTGTGAACTATCCAGTGTTTTCCCATTTACAAATAAAGATTCGATTTTACTAGCAACATAAGAACCTTTATCGGAACCAAACATTCCTAGAGAACCAACCAGTTTGTGAGCTTCTTGCTTTACTTTTGATAGCACTTCGTCACCCAGTAATTTATTCTGTAATAAAGTACTCAATGCTTCTTCAATTACAGTAATACGCTGACTAAGAGTTTCTGCTACCTGCTCCCATACTTGGGAGACACCAGTGCTAATTTGACTTTGCTCTGCATATGAAGGGGTTTGAGTTGCTAATTTTAAGTTTTTTTCCTTTTCGACTTCTTTGTGTTTCCGTGTTCTCACTTTCGTGAGTTCTTCCTTCTCAACGGTTTTAAGACGATAGCCAATACCGTACACTGTCTCTATTACATCACTCTTGACTCCCGCAGCTTTAAGTTTTTGACGTAATCCCTTAATATGTGACCGCACGGTATCATCAGAAGGAGGTTCTTCAAATGACCATAAATGCTGAATCAACATTCCACAGCTAAATACTCGCTGTGTATTACGGAGAAAAAGCTCAAGTAGACTATATTCCTTGGGTGTTAAGTGTAAAAGTTGACCATCGCTCATTACTTGGCAAGTGCTGGGGTCAAGTTGTAAGTTCTGCCATACAAGCATTGGTGGCAAGGTAGAACCACCTCGACGCAGTAAAGCACGTATCCGAGCTAATAATTCTTGAAAATCAAAAGGTTTGGCTAAATAATCATCGGCGCCTGCATCCAAACCCATAACTTTAGTAGTACTATTGTCTTGGGCAGTTAATAAAAGAATTGGGGTTTTATTACCAGTAGAGCGTAATCTTCGACAAAGACTAATTCCATCAAGCTTGGGTAACATGACATCGAGCAATATCAAATCATAGCTAAAACAGTCCATTAGTTCCCAAGCAGCTTCACCATCTGTTGCAAAATCAACAGTATAATGCTGGTCATTCAAAATCTTGACCAACCTTCCTACAATTAAATCATCATCTTCAACTACGATAATTCTCATAGTTAATTGTTATATTAATTACATTTTATTTAATAACCACAGATATGAAATTTTATTATTTAATTCTGGTCTAATTAGCGATAATCAAACCCTTTTTAATTTTAACCAAGTAAATACATCTTCAACACACACTGCAAGATTTATACCTGGTAATACTGGCAAAATATCCGTCTCGCTTAACATGCTTGGTAAATAATATGGTACAATTTTACTAAAAAATTGTCGATTCTTTGGCATAAGGAAGTTTGATAAATTTTTCCAGAGTAGTTATTGAAGTTAAAATCGTCATAATAAATTTTTGGTGTATACATTTATTATTGTAGGTATTGAATCACGTAAATACATTAACATTTATTTACATTAGGAAAGTGCATGAAACGGCGCCTAAGATCATTCTTATTACGACTAACGGCAAGCGTGCTGGTACTATTAAATTTACATGCCTGTACACAAGCGCCTATTGTAGAGAATGTACAAAATGCAACAACTCAAGCACCTATTTTAGTACGTGCAAAGGCGCCTCCAGCAATACGCAAACCTTCTTCAGTACAGAGCAATAATCTATTTACTTGGCGCAATGTTAATATTCAAGGAATGGGTTATGTTACAGGTCTGGTAATTAGTAAAACTTCGCCTTATGATGTATACGTTCGTACAGATGTAGGTGGCGCCTATCGCTTCGACCGTAAAAATAAAACATGGTTTCCTTTAATGGACATGTTTGACACTAATTTCGCTGGTGGTGGAATTGGAGTAGAAAGTATTGCTGTTGATGGATTGACAAATCGTGTTTATGCTGCTGTAAATCGATATAATTCAACTTTCACAGAAAAAGATAAACTCAAATATAAATATTCAGGTGAAATATTAGTATCTAACAATAGAGGTGTTACATGGCAACCAACAGGTTTAGGAAAACATGATGTTTTCGTCGGGCCAAATAATGCCTACCGTTCAGATACAGGTGAGAGAATAGCAGTTGACCCAAACAAACCAGAATTGATTTACTTTGCTTCACGACGCAATGGTTTGTGGAGAAAAGACGGGAATGCAGAATGGAAGAAGGTTACAGGGTTGCCAGAAGCTAGTAGTTTACCAGAATATCAAAAAGACGGTAAAGATAATAAAGATATACCTGGTTTTACATTTGTTGTATTCGATAAAGCCAAAAATGTATATGTAGGTGTTCATGGTAGTGGAGTTTGGCGCAGTGCTGATGGTGGTAAATCGTGGCAAAATATTAGTAATGAAGGTGCCAAAAATCCAGTACGTGCAGTAGTTGCTAGTGATGGAACATTATATGTAGCGTTTGGGACTTGGGGTGGTAACAACGGCCAAAATACATCGGGAAGTATCCGTAAGTATAGTAACGGTAATTGGACATCTATCACACCAGATGGAGAAGCAAGAGTATATTCAGCTATTACAGTACACCCAAATCAACCTAACACAATAATGGCAGTTGCCGACAAGTTTGTTTATATGTCCACCAATGGTGGACAAAGTTGGAATAAACAAACAATGTATATGGGCGCCTATGATGCAAACAATCCGTCATATAAAATTAATCCTACTGCACCAGGGTATTATCAATCTTACGCTTCAACAGGCGCCGCATCAATAACATTTGACCCCAGCAATGCAAAAAAAGTGTGGTGGACAAACGGTTGGGGAGTTGCGAGCAGTGATGATGTAACGGTAAAAACTCCTGTTTATCAATGGTTGATGAATAATTTGGAAGAATTAGACTTAAATATGGTGCGAGTACCACCCAAACCAAAAGCACAAGGAGGTGCAGATTTATTAAGCGCGACACAAGATAAAATAGGGTTCCGGCATGTAAGTCGTTATGAAGTACCTACAAAAAGTATTAGTCCCCAAAATATAGCTATCAATCCTAGTTATAAATGGGCAAACCCTGATTGGAAAGTATATCCTGTTCCTTTTCCTCACGTCGCAGGCGCCACAGGAATGGATTTTTCGTATAATAATCCTGACCATGCAGCATTTGTAGGTTTTCATCAATGGCAAGGGTTTTGGGGAATACATGGTGTAACTAGTGATAACGGTAAAACTTGGAGAGCATTCGAGTCTATCCCTACAGAAGAGCTTTGGAAAAGTGATAAGTCAGGAAAAGAGAAAGTTTATGCAATAGGTGGACAAATAGCTATGTCCCCAACGAACCCAAAAAATATGGTATGGGCGCCGACTTGGGGAACTTGGACGCATTATACTAACGATGGTGGTAAAACTTGGCGCCTTGCGCGTAATCTAGATTATAATCCCCCACCTAAGCCGTTTGACGATAAGAATAACGACCATTTACATTACCAAGCTTTACCCAAGTCTTGGTCGAACAGCATTAGTCCGTGGTTGAGTTCATATATTTTGGCAGCAGATAGAAAAGACCCTCAAGGCAAAACGTTCTATTATTATGATGTTAGTGGGTTTTATTATAGTAATGATGGTGGCGCCAGTTGGAGTAAGAGCAAAGCAAATAATTTACCTGGTTGGTTAATTCGTCCTGCTATTATAAGTAACCCAACACAACAGGGTGATGTATGGATGAGTTTCGCGCGTAACCCTGAAGATGCAAATGGTAATTCGTTGTATCATTCTACTGATGGTGGAAAGTCTTTTAGTAAAGTGGCGTCAGTCAAAACCTGTGAATTTGTGACTTTCGGTAAAGGTAAATCTAATAAAGTTCCGTATATTTACATATTTGGTCGTGTTGGTAATGCTTCCTTAGACACAATATACAAATCTGAAGATATGGGCAAGTCTTGGAGTCGTATTAGTGACCCTGATGTTTTACAGTTTCCTGGAATTACTTATATAGAGGGTGATATGCGTACACCAAACTTGGTATATGTAGCTTTGACAGGACGGGGGATTATAGTTGGTGAAAGTAGGCAACAAATGTAACAAATAGTTAATTATTACTCTTGTGGAGCAGGCATCCTTGCCCGCCCATTATTACAACTGGTGTAATATTGCTAAATACATTTGATTTCTTTTGTCTAACTGTGTATGGTGTTTTCGTGTCAGTACCCACTGTTGCCATAATTGATGACGTTTATCGACCAGCAAATTTGTCAGAGTTGGCAAATTCTCTGTAAAGTCTTTACCAAACACATGTATTAACCAGTCTTCCAAAACATCGCTGTTGTGAATTTCTCCTAATATATTTTGGACATTCTTAACTTCGGTAAGATGCTCTGTGTAATTTGAGCCGTAAAATTCGGTAAATAATTCCATTTGAGAGTGCAGACGTTTAGCTTGTTTGCGTAAACTGTGGAGAACTTCATAGTTAGAATCTAAACTTTGCTCAATCTGTAATTTAGTCATTCCTCTCAGATAACTTCTTAATAAAGTAGTCGAAGTCATAACTCTATTATTAGGGACTCGCGACATTCCAAATTGCCAACCGGGATGTAAAAGAAAGTTACTTACCTCTGGTAATAGTAAATCTGGCAGCGCTAAATTGATTGGAAGTAACGCTGATTCTTGGTATTTTGGTTCTTCTAACCAATAAGAGAGCGAACTTTTCAAGAATTTGTAACGCGCGTCTTTGAGAGTTTCTTGTACCAATAGGAATTCTTGCGAGCGCTGAAAGTCAATTATATCTCTGGCCTTTTCTAAATGCTTAAGTTCTTGAGATGGTAAATGGGGCTGAAAACTCTTTTCTAGAGATTCTTTGAGTAAGTCTAAATCTCGGACTTTACCTAGGCGCCGTGCTATTTTACCAATATTACGTTCTGTAACAAAAGACGGTAAATCAACGACGAATCCAAACTGACTGACTATAGTGCGTAGGCGCCTTATTCCTACACGCATTTGATGTAACGCTTCTGGGTGTTCATCGTTCTTTAATGTCTTTTCCCATTTCAAATTTTTGTTGAAGTGCTTTTGAATCGCCTGGTAAGCATAGTCACCTAAAGTTTTGACAACAGGTTGCGTCACTAATGTCATAAATTCACGCCTAATTACAGTTGAGGGTCTTACATCAATGAAGCGTTTAACTTATCGGTATCAATGATGAGACGCTCTGTTCTTTTCGATTTAATTGCCTAACTTATGCCTATTAACATAAATAAGCTATTTGTCACGGTTAACCCACTTAAAATTTAGCAATATTTTCTCGCTACAAAAAAATGGTCAACTCATAGTTATTACTACAACATGCAATATTATTGAATTTACTATCATCTATCGAAAGAATGATTCAATGTAACAATTAATTGTGTTCATCAATACAAATACGATGGTTAGAGTCGCTTTATGGGTTGAGTATTAGTAAATACAAACTTACTTATATGTTTGTGTAATATCATAATACATAGAGTAATATAAAATAATAATTTGTAACCGTAAGGACTATAATTTTATGACGGTCGTACAAGAACAAAGATACTTTTCACCCGAAGAATACTTAGAACTCGAAGTTAATTCTCAAGAGCGCCATGAATACATTAATGGTAAAATAATTACGATGACAGGCGGGACACCAAATCATAACCAGATTGCTCTTAATCTAAGCGGCGCTATGAACTCGACTTTGAAGCGTCATCACCGTGTCTTTATGACAGACCAAAGATTATGGATACCTAAAAAGAAAATTCATACTTATCCTGACGTAATGGTAGTTAGAAAGCCTCTAAAGCTTCAAGAAGGGCGTAGAGATACAGTTATTAATCCACTAATCATTGCTGAAGTATTATCAAAATATACAAAAAGTAACGATAAAGATGAAAAATTTACTGCTTATCGGACAATCGAAAGCTTTCAAGAGTATCTTTTAATCGACCAGTATACAATACATGTTGAGCAATATTCTAAAACTGATAATAATAAATGGATATTTTCAGAATACGACGAGGAGAATGCAACGATTTCGTTAACTTCTGTCAAATTTGAAATTACTGTCGCAGATATCTACGATAACGTTGAGTTTGAATCAGAATAACAATTGAAACGGGCAAGGATGCCCATTCCACAATAAAATTTTGTTTTATGATGTTTTATACTATTATCATTGCTAATTATTGTTTGGCTGCTTTTTCTTTGCGTTCGCTGTGGCGGTCGGTAAGATAATCGACTTTATCGCGTAAAAGTACGGTAAACTTATATAGTTCTTCCATAACATCAATAACTCGGTCGCGTAATGGTGAGTCTTTCATTGTGCCGTCTTCGTTAAATTGTTCGTATGCTTTAGGTACCGAAGACTGGTTGGGAATTGTAAACATCCGCATCCAGCGTCCAAGAATTCGCAATGTGTTTACTGCGTTGAATGACTGAGAACCACCGCTGACTTGCATTACTGCTAAAGTTTTACCTTGAGTTGGACGAATTGAACCGATATTAAGGGGAATCCAATCAATTTGATTTTTCAGAATTCCCGAAACGTTACCGTGCAATTCTGGTGATGACCACACTTGCCCTTCTGACCACATACTTAGTTCGAGCAATTCTTGCACTTTAGGATGCGTATCGGGGACACTTCTATGAATTGGTAATTCTCTTGGGTCGAAAAATCGAACTTCGGCGCCGTATTCTTCAATAATTCGTGCTGCTTCTTCTGCTAAAAGACGACTATAGGAACGTTCGCGTAATGAGCCATACAAAAATAAAATTCTTGGTTTGTGGTTAAACGTTGTCATCATTAAAATACTTAAAAATAATAAAATACTTGTACGGTGTGTGATGCCACGTAAAAATTGTAACCTATCAATAATACTTATGGCATCACGCGCCGAAGTACTAATTATGACTCAAAATTGTTTCTGCTTACGCAATACTTCTGCAATAGTCAAATCTAATTGAGGTTTACCCGCATATACTGTTCCTATTTTGCCAGTATTCAGTTGAACATAACCGATACGATATGCTTCATCTGGTAATGGCACATAACCTAAAGAACTTACAACCGAAGGCGCCTTTTGTAAGTAATAGTTAACAAATTGGTACGCTTGCCCTTTATTTTTAGTGTACTCAGGATTAATGTAAATAAATAAAGGTCTAGATAAAGGCTGATATGTATTGTTCTCTACTGTTTTCGTTTCAGGTAATACAGCACCTTTACCGTTATCTACAGCTACAAGTCTTAACTTATCTTTATGTTCTTGATAATACGCATATCCAAAATAACCTAAAGCATCCTGGTCTTTACTGACACCGTTTGCAATCACATCGTCATCTTCGCTAGCTGTATAATCAGTACGACTAGCTCTAGCTTTTCCGACTGTTGCTTCAGTGAAGTAGTCAAAGGTACCAGAGTCTTTACCAGCACCAAACAGTTTGATGGGTCGGTCGGGCCAAGACGCACGGATTTGTGACCACTTGGTAATTTTACCTTGGGCACCAGGTTCCCATAACTTCTTCAATTCATCTACAGTAATATCTTTTGCCCAGGTATTCTGAGGATGAACAACTACCGAAAGAGCATCAAAAGCAACAGGAATCTCAATATACGCAACATTATTTTTTCTACAAGCTTCCATCTCTTCGGTAGTTATCGGTCGAGAAGCATTGCTGATATCTATTTCTCCTGCACAAAATTTCTTAAACCCACCACCCGTACCAGAAAAGTTAACCTGAACTTGCACTTTATTGTTTTGATTCGCAGCATATTCTTTACCAATCGCTGCTGTTATCGGATATACCGTACTTGAACCATCTATTTTTATTGTGGTAAGAGTATCAGAATTACTTACTTGAGTTAAATTTGGCGCCGTTCCTGTCTGAGCAGACTGGTCAGACGTAGAGGTACAACTCGCCAATGCCAATATTCCCGCAATCAAAGTCAAATTCTTCACGACGACGTTCATTTACTTCACTCCTAGAGAGTAGTACCAAAAGTATACACACATTATTTCAAATAAACTTGATGCATAATTATGGATAATAGCAAAAAAACATAAAACTTATCAAAAAAAATTGATGCTTAGTCGCTATCGACTAAAAAATGTATATTTTGCTACTTCAATATATACGTGGATACAAAACTTATCAATTTTTTTTGAAATAATGGGCAATAATGCATCAAAAAAAGTTGATTAGTATGTATACTAAGTAATTGTTCTTGCTTTATTTTCACGTTCAAAAAAAGTTGCAGCGTTTTAATTATTCATTAACTGTTTGTTAACCAATAGTTAATTATTTGGGAGAATTCATGGCGGTAAGAGTTGGAATTAATGGATTTGGAAGAATTGGGCGCTTGGTATTGCGAGCAGCTTGGGGTTGGTCGGATATTGAGTTTGTGCATATTAATGAAATTAAAGGTGGAGCTGAGACAGCCGCTCACTTGTTGAAATTTGACTCAGTTCATGGACGCTGGGGACAAGAAGTTGTAGCCAAAGAAGATAAAATTCTTATAGATGGTAAGGCATTGACTTTTAGTGAGTTTAGTAAGCCAGGTGATGTAGACTGGGCAAGTTTGGGAGTAGATATTGTTGTAGAGTCTTCTGGCAAGTTCCGAACACCTGATACTTTGGCGCCTTATTTTGCGAGAGGAGCTAAGAAAGTGATTGTTGCGGCGCCGGTGAAGGAAGAAGCTTTAAATATAGTCATGGGGGTAAATGACTATCTTTACGAACCTGAGAAACATCATTTATTGACGGCGGCATCTTGTACTACAAATTGTTTGGCGCCTGTAGTTAAGGTAATTCATGAAGGTATAGGCATTAAGCACGGGTTAATTACTACAGTGCATGACCATACCAATACCCAAACTATAGTAGATGCACCCCATAAAGATTTGCGACGAGCTAGAGCTACAAATATGTCGTTGATTCCAACTACAACAGGTTCAGCAACAGCAATTGGTTTGATATATCCCGAACTTAACGGTAAGCTCAACGGACTTGCTGTGCGTGTACCTTTGCTTAATGCATCATTAACAGATTGTGTATTTGAAGTGGCAAGACCCACTACAAAAGAAGAAGTTAACAGTTTGCTTAAAGGCGCCGCGAATGGTGAACTTAAGGGTATTCTCGGTTATGAAGAATTACCACTAGTCTCAATCGATTATAAAGATGACCCTCGCTCATCGATAATTGATGCGCTTTCCACGATGGTAGTAGACCAAACTCAAGTCAAAATTTTAGCTTGGTATGACAACGAATGGGGCTATGCAAATCGCATGGTTGAACTCGCGCGCAAAGTAGCTCTTACTCTTTAACGCTCATCACTCAGCACTCATCACTCAGCACTCAGCACTCATCACTCATCACTTCATCACTCAGCACTCATGACAAACACTAATTTAAGAAACTATATCTTAGTAACGCTTACATATTGGGGCTTCACAATAACTGATGGTGCCTTGCGAATGTTGGTGTTACTTTATTTTAACCAGATAGGTTACAGCCCAATTCAAATTGCCTCGCTGTTTCTGTTTTACGAAATTTTTGGTATTGTCACCAACTTTTTAGGTGGGTGGATTGGTTCACAATTCGGACTAAAATTAACGCTTTACTCTGGAATAGGGCTACAAATATTCTCTTTAGTAATGTTGTCTGGGTTAAATCGTGGTTGGCCTGAATGGGTAGCGGTACTATTTGTGATGGTTGCACAGGCATTTTCTGGAATAGCCAAAGACCTGACTAAAATGAGTACAAAAAGTGCCATACGCTTAGTTGTACCCCAAGATGCTCAATCTGCACTGTTTAAATGGGTAGCAATACTTACTGGTTCTAAAAACGCTCTTAAAGGTATTGGTTTTTTTGTTGGTAGTGTGCTGCTGTCTGTATTTGGCTTCGTGAATGCTCTATGGATAATGGCAGCAGGGCTATTTGTAATAATGTTTACAGGTTTAATGCTTCCGAAAGGAATGGGAAAAATCAAGAAAAAAGTCAAATTTTCCCAACTCTTTTCTAAAAGCCAGGAAATCAATATTCTTTCAGCTGCGAGATTCTTTCTGTTTGGTTCCAGGGATGTTTGGTTTGTAGTTGGTTTGCCAGTATTTTTACGTAGTGTACTGAGGTGGACATTTTACCAAGTCGGAGGTTTCTTAGCTATTTGGGTAATTGCTTATGGTATTGTGCAATCATCTGCCCCAACCTTGCTAAAACGTTTTGGTTCCGGTCGTCCTCCTAGTGCATCAACTATTCAATTTTGGACTTTTACCTTAACCGCAGTACCAGCGGTTATTGCCATTGGTTTACAAGCAGGTATTGAGCCTAACACCGTAATTATTGCTGGACTACTTTTATTTGGTTTAGTATTTGCCTTCAACTCCGCAGTTCATTCTTACTTAGTATTAGCATTTACCGATGATGATAAAGTCGCGTTGAATGTAGGCTTTTATTACATGGCTAACTCAGCCGGAAGATTAGCTGGTACAGTATTATCAGGAGTCATTTTTCAAGCTTTTGGATTGGTGGGGTGTTTATGGACATCAATGGTATTTATTTTAGCTGCCGGAGTAGTATCGTTGAAATTACCTAACCCTCAACCAAGTAAAGACATAGCATGGAAGGCAGGCGAAGGTGATTAATTAAAGGGTTTTACCCATTTACAATACCTAATATATGTCAAAAGCAAGCAACAAAGAAACCTTAACGTTGGTCTTAGCTCTGCTTATCACTGGCGGGCTAGCAGCAGGTGGTATATGGTACTTCCAAGGTAATTTATCTAATCAGAGCATAGAGAAGACTGACGATAATCAAAATCGTCAAGTTCAAAATTCTACAAATCAAATTATTGGAACGTCAAGCTTAGACACCAGTTTGCCAAGCCCCAGTGTGTTGACTATTGATGGTAGCGTAACAATGGTCGCTGCGATTAAACAGTTACAAATAGCTTTTTCATTACTTAATCCATCTTTGTCTACAACTTATGGTGTACCCGATGGTAAGCCGAATGGAACTAATGCGGGGATCAAAAATCTAATTGATGGTAAAGTTTTGATGGCTGCTTCTTCCCGGCGCCTGAAACCAGAAGAAATTCAAGCAGGTATTGTGGGAATTCCAATTGCAAAAGACGCTTTAGCTGTAACAATAGGTATCAACAATCCCTACCAAGGGGGATTGACAATGGCGCAATTAAAAGAAATATTCCAAGGAAAAATTACAAACTGGTCAGAAGTGGGGGGACCCAACGCACCAATTAAAGTCATTAACCGTTCTCGCGATAGCGGTACTCACACCTTTTTTCAAGATGTAGTTCTTTTAGGAGAAGCGTTTGCTCCAGATGGGGCAAACTTTAAAACGCTTGAACGAGATGAAACCACACCAATATTGCGCGCGTTAGGGAAAGATGGCATAAGTTACAGTACCGTAACCCAAATTGAAAACCAAAAAACCGTTCGCATCGTTCCTATCGATGGAATATCCCCCACAGATCAAACCGCTATTCAAAACGCATCTTATCCAATTAGCCGAGTAGTCTACCTAGCAGTACCACAAAAAACCAATCCAGCAACAAAACAATTTATAGACTTCACCTTATCTACTCAAGGACAACAAATAATCAAAAGAGCAGGTTTTATTCCTATCCAATAGCGGTTAAACTCAATGCAACAGCCAACAACTCAGCCAATTGCAGAAAATTTATGGTGGGTAATCTCAAACACATTAGCAGGTGTTCGTAAACCAACCCTAGAAGAACTAAGCGAACTGAAAGCTGCGGGAATTAGTGCAATTGTTTCAGTCATGAATTACCCGGCAAACTTAGATTTATACAAGCAGTTCGATATCCCTCATCTTTGGCTACCCATTGATGTAGGTAGCTCACCAAGTCGAGAACAGGTTCAGGAATTACAACAATTTGTTAACATTCAAAATTCCCTAGGTCATGCTGTAGCAGTTCATTGTACCGGTGGAGTACATCGCACAGGTACAATGCTAGCTTCTTACCTAATTTTCAACGGTTTGTCTTACAACGATGCAATGCAGAAAATTCAGAATGCTAACCCTTCAGTTCATTTAGAACAAGCTCAAACGAGCTTTTTACTTTCGTTGGCAGATCAATTAAGCATTTAGTACTTGCTTAACCCAAGCTTGAGCGCTCATTTGCACAGGGTCCCAAGGACTGCTCAAAGGAGGTGTGTAACTCAAGTCAAGCTCGCTCATATCTTCTACTTTCATTCCGTGAAACAAAGCACAAGCAAAAATGTCGATACGCTTGGCAACTTCTCCTTGATAATGTCCGGCAATTTGGGCGCCTAATAATTTGCCTGTTTTAGAATCTCCGGTAACACGAATCTGTAATTTCTTCGCACCTGGATAATAAACTTTGTGATCCCAGGTTTCAAATTCAACTGTCACAGGATTTAATCGTGCGTCATTAACTTCAAAATCACTTAACCCTGTACGAGCTACAGCTAAATCAAATATCTTTATAACTTGAGTACCGAGCGTTCCAGCAAATTCTATATTTCCACCAATTGCATTCTCACCAGCAATGCGACCTTGTTTGTGTGCTGTTGTGCCCAAGGGTAAGTAAACATACTCATTAAGTAAACGATGCCAAGTTTCAGTACAATCTCCCGCAGCATAAATATCGGGCACATTGGTTTCCATTTTTCTATTAACTTGAATGGCGCCACGTATACCAGTTTTCAATCCTGCCGACACAGCTAAGTCTGTTAATGGCTTAACTCCAACTGCTATCAGAACCATATCAGTAGTCTTATTAAAACCATCAGAACCAGTAACTACTAATTGGGTTCCTTGTTGTTCAACTGTATTAATTTCCGTACTATTAATTACTTCTATTCCATGTTGTTGAAGTTTTTCGGCAATCATCAGTCCTAAACTAGAGTCAACAGTTTTCATCACTGTTGGTGAATGTTCTACCAGCGTCACATTTATATTTTGATGAGTCAAAGCATCCGCCATTTCTAAACCAATATATCCACCCCCAACAATTACCGCGTGCTTTGGTTGATGAGTCGTCATATATTCATGAACGGCAAAAGTATCACCCATCGAATGCAACAGAAACACACCCTTGTTGTCTAACCCTTTGATACGGGGTTGAACGGAAACGGCGCCTGTACCAATTACTAATTTATCGTAGTTCAACCATTGTTCTTGCCCTTGTTGATTTACGACTTTAACACTTTTGTTAATTGCGTCTACCATCGTAGCAGTATGATTGAGTAATAAATTTATTCCTGTGGAAGTGATTTCTTCTGCTGTTCGATGAGCAAGATGGCGCCAGTCAGTAACTTCTCCACTCAAGTAAAAAGGAATACCACAAATACTGTAGTTAGGGAAGTTATCAGCAACAATTAGAGTCACATCAACTATAGAATCTAATTCTTTTGCTCGTAAACCCGCACTAATACCAGCGTCGCTACCACCAATTATTAATAAATGAGTCATAATGCCTTTATTACTTCAATTGTGATTCAGGTAATTGTCAAGTAGCAAAAGTCGCGAATTAAATAGAAATAATAAACCATCTGGCGCCGACCGTAAATAGAAGGCGCCTTCAGGAGTCAAATAGTAAAAGGTATGGAGTTAAATGAACCTAAAATTGCTTCTGCTTCTGTAGTAACTGTCCTATTGTCAAATCAAACTGTGACTCTCCACCAAATACGGTTCCTACTTTGCCTTTATTTAAGTGAACAACACCAATTCTATAGATTTCGTCAGGTAAAGACACATAACCTACAGAATCTGTAACAGAAGATGCTTTTTGCAGATAAAAGTTAACGAATTCGTAAACATAGTGTTTTTCAGACGAATATGGATTTACATATATAAATAAGGGTCGAGACAGTGGTTTGTATTTATTCTTATGTACAGCTTCTGGTGATGGTTCGACTGCTCCGTTTCCGTTATCTACTCCTAAAGTTTTTAATTTATTTTTGTGTTCTTTGTAGTATGCATAGCCAAAGTAACCCAATGCATTAGGGTCTTGAATGATTCCATTTACTAAGACTTCATCATCTTCACTTCCTGTATAGTCTTTACGACTGGCTTTAGCTTCACCAACAGTCGCTTCAGTGAAGTAGTCGAATGTACCAGATTTTTCACCAGCACCAAATAAAGTAAGGGGTTTATCGGGCCAAGATGCACGTACTTGAGACCAACGAGTAATTTTACCTTCAGCTGCTGGTTCCCACATTTTTTTCAACTCGGCAACAGTAATATCTTTTGCCCAGTCGTTTTGAGGGTTTACAACTACAGTAAGAGCGTCAAAAGCTACCGGAATCTCTATATACTGAATATTATTTTGTTTACAGACTTCTATTTCTTTCTTGGAAATAGGTCGAGAAGCATTGCTGATATCAGTTTCTCCAGCACAGAATTTCTCAAACCCACCACTAGTACCCGAAATGTTTACCGATACTTGGGCTTTAACGTTTGGGTTCGCTTGATATTGTTTTGCAATTGCTTCTGTGATAGGAAATACGGTACTAGAACCATCTATTTTAATTGTAGGAACGATTTCTTTATCTGTGACACTTTGCCCGGTAGGTGATGACTGAACTTGAGAAGGTGTATTAGATGTGTTAGTACAGCTAGCCAGTACCAACATCCCGACCACGAGAGCCAACTTTTTCACAACTACGTTCATTGACCACACTCCTGTGGGTTAGTTACATCAAAGGTATGTGCCCATCATTTCAAATAAAATTGATGTATGAAACGTGCGTGCGATACAAAAAACAAAACTTATCAATTTTTTTTGATGCTTTTACCAAGATGAGATTATCATGAGACTTATGCATCAATTTTTTTTGAAATAGTCTAATTAAATGATTTGTGTCACGGAGTGGAGTTTATGAGTGCAAACAATCCGCAAGTAAGGTCAGTTAGGGTGCAAGCAGGTAGCAATTTAAGCTTTTTTGAAAAATACCTGACTGTTTGGGTATTTTTATGTATCGTAGCGGGAATAGTACTTGGGAGATTATTTCCGGGAGTTGCGGTAGCGCTTGATGCGATGAGTGTGTATCAAGTATCTATACCTATCGCGATATGTTTATTCTTCATGATGTACCCCATCATGGTCAAAATTGATTTTACTCAGGCAGCTAATGCTATTCGGGCGCCGAAAGCGGTAGTTTTAACGTTAGTAGTGAATTGGTTGATTAAGCCATTTACAATGGTGGTGTTTGCTCAGTTCTTTTTAGGATGGTTATTTCGTCCTTTGATAGTGGGGACAGAAATAATTCGCGGTAGTCAAGTACCAATTTTTAATTCTTATATAGCAGGTACTATTTTATTAGGAATTGCACCTTGTACGGCAATGGTGTTAATGTGGGGATACCTTTGCTATGGTAATCAGGGACATACTTTAGTAATGGTAGCAGTTAATTCTTTAGCAATGCTGTTTCTATATGCTCCTTTAGGAAGATGGTTGCTGGCAGCAAATGATTTAGCTGTACCTTGGGAAACGATTGTTTTGTCGGTCTTAATTTATGTTGGTTTGCCATTAATAGCAGGGATGTATAGCCGTTACTGGATTTTAAAGCATAAAGGTAGAGAATGGTTTGAAAGACGTTTTTTGAAGTATCTTAGTCCAATTGCGATTACTGCACTATTAATTACTTTAGTTCTACTATTTGCTTTCAAAGGAGAATTAATAGTTAATAATCCTTTACATATTTTACTAATTGCAGTTCCACTATTTATTCAAACTAATTTTATTTTCTTGATTGGATATGTAGCAGCGTTAAAGCTCAACATACCATACGAAGATGCGGCGCCAGCAGCATTAATTGGAGCTAGTAATCATTTTGAAGTTGCAATTGCCACGGCTGTAATGTTATTTGGCTTAAATTCTGGCGCCGCACTAGCAACAGTAGTAGGGGTTTTAATCGAAGTACCTGTAATGTTAATGTTGGTAGAACTTTGTAAGCGAACCGCAGCTTGGTTCCCGCGCGAACCCGAAAAAGCTACACTGCTTGACCCCAGGTGCATTAAACCTTTTTAATATTAAACTAATTTGTACGGTGGACAGTAATTTGTACGGTGGGCAGTGCCCACCCTACTATTAACTTTTATCAGAACAGGGTGAAGCAGGAGTAATTTTACTAATTTTACTAAAATCTTTTAAATAATGTTGTAAAACTTCAAATTGAGAACTATTCAAACTGTAGTAAATCCAACGTCCTTCTTGCCGCGCGTTAACAAAACCAGCTTCTTTAAGAATTTTGAGATGAAACGATAACTTTGACTGAGTGACACCTAACACTTCACACAAATCACAAACACACTGCTCTCGTTTCCGTAATAGTTCTAAAGTGCCAATCCGTAAAGGGTCAGAAAGAGCATGAAAACCAGCAGCGATATTTTTCGGAACGATAGCTTCTTGAGTTGGCATTTTGTTGCTGTACTTATATGTAGGTGTTTTTTCTAACAGGGTATACTTCTTCTATATTAACAACTAATACAACCAATTGTTGAAATACGCCGCTTATTAAATTGCTTCTTTAAGCGTTATTAACTTCTCTGTGATAATTCTGTAATAAATCCAAGTTCCACGCCTTTGCTTATCTAGTAAACCTGCTTCATACATCACTTTGAGGTGATGACTAATTGTTGGTTGCGAAAGTCCTAGTGGTTCTACCAACTCACATGCACAAACCTCTTGATTTGGTTGTACAGCAATTAAACTTAACATCTGTAAACGCACTGGCTCGCCTAATACCCGAAAAATAGCAGCCAAATCTACAGCTTCACTTTGCGTAAGCTTACCACTAAATAATCCAGAACAACAGGGACGCGAGTTAGACAATTTCATACTTCTATATTGACATATACCAATATGTATTGCAAAATATTGACATTGGTCTATATAGACTAATATCAATACATAAGAGGATTAATAACTATGTCACGTGTACAGTTAGCTCTGAATGTAAGTAATATCGATGCTGCCGTTGACTTTTACAGCAAGCTTTTCGGAACTGAGCCAGCAAAACGGCGCCCTGGTTATGCGAACTTTGCGATTGTAGAACCACCTTTGAAGTTAGTGCTAATTGAAAACTCTTCAGCAGCAGGTAGTATAAATCATTTGGGAGTTGAAGTTGAATCATCAGAGAAAGTGATGGAAGCAAGCAATCGACTTCAAGAAGCTAATCTAGAGATTACACCAGAGAATAAAACTACTTGCTGTTACGCTTTACAGGATAAAGTTTGGCTCAAAGACCCTGATGGTGCCGATTGGGAAGTTTACACAGTTCTAGAAGATTCAACAACTTTTGGAGTGTCTCGGTTAAATTCCGAAAATGCTTGTTGCTAATAACTGCTCAACTCGTTCTTTTACCTGGTCACGAACAATGCGGAATTTTTCAATGTCTTGTTCTTCTGGGTCTTCGAGTTGCCAATCTTGAAATACTTCTCTTAGTACCCATTCTTCTGGTAAGTTAACTCCACAACCGCATAGAGAAATTACAGCATCATAATCTTGCGAGTTAAATTCACTCAGTGCTTTCGATGTTTGGTTGCTAATATCAATACCAATTTCCGCCATAACTTGTACGGCAATTGGGTCTACATGACTTGCTTCCAAACCAGAACTAGAAGCTGTAATTTTACCTTCACCTAATACACGAGCAAATCCTTCTGCCATCTGGGAACGGCGAGAATTTTTCTTGCAAACAAACATAACTCTTTTCATAATTATCCTAGTATAAATTTAGACGAAATGCTCAATAATTATTTAGCATCACGAAACTGATTTGAAAGGATTCTGTATACAATTACAGCAATTTGTGCCCCTAAAATTGGCGCCACCCAATATAACCATTGGTGCTGCCAAATACCTGCCATCAGTGCCGGACTAAACGAACGCGCAGGATTCATACTTGCACCTGTAATTGGGCCCATACAAGTTGCTTCGACACCAACTGTTAACCCGATTGCCAATCCAGCAAGATTTGAATGCGCGCGTTTATCAAGTGCGGCGCCAAAAATTACAAACATTAAAATAAACGTCAAAACTGTTTCCAGTACAAAAGACTGTAACCAATTTCCATTTAACGGCAGCGTTGCTCCCAAATTCTCAACTTTTCCAAAGCTTATTAATAACAACCCCGAAGCCATTATTGCCCCTACCAACTGCGCTAATATGTACGGCAATACGTATCGTCTTGGAAAAAAACCACTCGTCCAAAACGCTAACGTTACAGCTGGATTAAAATGGGCGCCACTTATATGTCCTAGCGAATAAATCAACGCTGATACAACTGCACCAAAAACAAAGCTAACTCCAACATGCGTAATTACACCTTGACTTATGGAATTTACAACTATGGCGCCAGTTCCAGCAAATATCAAAATAAAAGTACCAAATAACTCAGCAGCAAGCAGGCGCCTGCTTTTAGAGACTTCTTTTAAAAAAGACTTTACCAAGCTCCCTCACAACTGAAATAATCTATACCTCCATCATTTCAAAAAAAATTGATATGTCAATGTCGTCAGGTACACTTTAGATTAAAATTATAATCGGTTGTCATGTAACGGCGCCTGGGTAGAGGCTAAATACATTTTAATAATGAAGGGTCTCTAATATCATGCTGCATTCCATAATCAGTTGTAGCAAATTCGATTTGTAAGATTAAGCGGTTTTTATAGGTAGGAGCAATTCCTTTATGAAAACAAAGTCCATCTTCTACAAATCCAAAACCAGCTTGACCGTAAATAGTGATTAGAGATTCTTCACCATAATACTTGATTATATCTTCGTCAGTTTCTCGTTTACGCAGTATTAAATGTGAAAGCTTTTTTTGCTTATGACTACCACGAACACAAATATGAGGACCACTTTCTTTATCTACATCAGTTAAATAAAAGAAAAATTTGATAAAACGATAATCATCGAGGTCGTAGTGAAAAAGTTGACCATTAGAACTAAGTTGTTGATATGTCCTCTCTCCAGGAAAACTCCACCAAAGTAGTGAACCTTGATGTACTGGTTCTCGCTCTAAATATTGAGCTGCTATTGCTAATAATTTAGTATCATTTTGAAGTTTATTAATAGCAGGGCAAAGCGAAGCTGTATTAAAATAACTGCCTACTATAAACTGTTTTTTAGCTTGAGTTTGTGCTTGCTCTTTTTGATGATAATAAAATCCTAATTCTGGCTTTCGATTGGCATAGCATAGAGTAGATTCTGCAAATTCAACTATTTCTTTAACTACGCGCTGAGGTAAATTGATGCCTAGAACAATTCCGTCTTCTTTCAATTGATTTACAACTTCATTAACACTAACATTTGTAAAATATGAATTACTTTCATCTATAGTTAATTGAGATAATTTTTTTTGACGAGTCAAAAAATATCTAATTGTTCGACCAGCTTGAAATCGTGAAACTTTACGCATTAATAGCCATTTAGGATTTTTGGTTAAACCTTTATAATTTTCATAAACTGCATTATATAAGTTTGAGAAAATTCTCTGTTTGTAGTTATTTACTTTTTGTATAAACATGATAAGATAATTACAATAATACTCTAATTATGATGCAATTTAAATGAACGGCAAGTATACAAAAGTACTAAATAAAAAGCATGTACATAAAAAGATTGCTATTGATACTAACGAGGTAGAGTAGTGAGTTGAATTGTTTTAACTACGATAGGTTCGCTTGGAGATTTGCATTAGTTGTTCTCTATAGTCATGACCAACCAGATAACGCAGAACGAGTTGAACGGTTAGGAACATCGCGGACTATTAATCGTAACCAATATTCGGCGCCACAAGTAGCTAAAAAGCTACGCGAGTTATTGAATAATCCAAATTATGCAGCTAAGGCAGTAGAACTAGCAGATATTATTAAAGCAGAAAATGGAGTTAGTATAGCCTGTGATGCAATTGAGAAACAACTTCAAGCTGCTTCGAGGTAAATACTGGACTGAATAAATGAAAATTTTAATACTAAGTATTTAGTTTTGTAAACATTTTTTATTTTTGCCGTATCTAGCTAAACTCTAAGTGTAAATATAAACATAGAGAGTAAAATCACATTGTGATTAATGTTAAGTGTTTTACTGTTTGTGCATCTACGTAATAAACAAAATTTTTTGGCTGAATTGTATTTTGTTTAAATATAAGTTGTTTTGTTGGCTGTTCTTGTGGAACAGGCATCCCTGCCTGTGATAAATATCAGTATAAATATAAGGGCGGGCAAGGATGCCCGCTCCACAAGAGTGAATATGAAACAAATAATTGGGTCTACTGGAGATTCTTTATCTCCTAAGTTTGATGGTATTCATAAACTGCTTGATGATATTCTTTTAAATTTGTTTCCTGACAATAACAGTTTAGTTTCTGAATTCAGCAAAGAATTTGAGGCTATTCAGTTGCATTTGGGGGATGAAATTGCTAATTATACAAAGAATGTCGAGTTATCTCAGCGCCCCCTGAACAGTTACGATAATGGCAAGGGTTTTTATATTATTTGCCAAGGACGAGTGCGATTAGTTAGTTTTAATACAAGTTTGCAGCGTGAGGTTTCTGTATCTTTACTCGAAGCAGGTGATTGCTTTGGCGCCAATGAATTATTTGATAATAACCCTTTGCCTTATCGTGCTGTTGGTGCGGCAACGGTAATAATTGCGTTTATTAGTTCAGCAAAGTTGGAAGCATGGTTAGATAAAATACCTAATTTACAAATCTACTTACGCAATTTAGTTAAAGAGCAAAAAGCACTAATTTTCTTTAAAACTTTAACAAAATTGCGTGCTGTATCTAGCTATCATCTCAAACAAATTATTCCATATCTAGTAGAAACACGCTTTCAAGCTGGCGAACTATTACATAAAGCCACGCAGAAAGAAACTGGTTGCTTTTGGCTGCAAATGGGAGAAGTTGAAAGTCAAAATCCTTTATCAAAAGCTCCTCAAGTCGGCGCCAGTTGGGGTTATCCAGATGAAATACCTGTTGATTGGGTTGCTAAAACCGATTTGCTTGTATATAAAGTACCACAAGAGCATTGGGAAGCAGTCCAGTTAGTAGCGCCATTATTAACAGAGAGTGACAATGCCAAAAAGCAAGTCGTTAAAGCGAAAATTACTAACTTACAAGAATCTAAATCTTCTTTGTTAATTCCTACTCCCACATCTGAATCTAAAGTAATTCCCTTTCCTCAACCAACCAAAGGTCGCAAACGTGGTTTGAATTGGCGCTATCCATTTGTTCAGCAGCAGAGCGCAATGGATTGTGGTGTTGCGTGCTTGGCGATGGTGTCGCAGTACTGGGGTAAACATTTTAGTATTAATATGTTGCGGAACTTGGCAAGAGTAACTCGTTCTGGCGCCTCACTCAAAAATTTAGCAGTTGCAGCAGAAAATATTGGTTTTCAAGCTAGACCTGTTCGTGCTAGCTTAAATCGCTTGATAGAACAAATGAATCCTTGGATTGCTCATTGGCAAGGCGACCATTATATAGTTGTATACCGTGTTAAGGGAAATAAGATTCTAATTGCTGACCCAGCAGTAAGCAAGCGATGGTTAACAATTAAGGAATTTCAAGCAGGTTGGACTGGGTATGCGTTACTTTTGAATCCAACAAGTCTTTTACAAACAATACCTAGCACTAAACCTTCTTTAGGAAGAATATGGGGCGCCTTCTTACCTTTTAGTTCAATGCTTGCTCCCATTATTCTGGCATCAATTTTGCTGCAAGTCTTAGGTTTAGTTACACCCCTGTTTACGCAAATTATTCTTGACCAGGTGGTAGTACACAAAAGCTTGATGACTTTACATGTATTTGCCATAGGAGTGCTGCTGTTTGGTGTTTGGCGAGTTGGGTTGCTTGGCGTTCGTCAGTACTTATTAGATTATTTCTCAAACCGTGTAGATTTGACGTTAATTAGTGCTTTTATCAGTCACGCACTCAATCTACCTCTAGAGTTTTTTGCCGACCGTCATGTTGGCGATATTGTGACGCGCGTGCAAGAAAACCAAAAAATCCAAATGTTTCTCACTCGTCAAGCTGTGACAACTGCTTTAGATGCGCTGATGGCATTTGTTTATGTGGGGTTGATGGTTTATTACAACTGGCGCCTAACTTTATTAGTACTTGGCATACTACCACCTATTATTTTATTAACAGTGCTGGCAAGTCCAATGCTGCGAAAAGTTTCACGAAATGTATTCACTGAATCTGCGAAACAGAACTCATCATTAGTAGAAATGCTGACTGGAGTGGCAACTTTGAAGACAGCAGCAGCAGAACGAGATTTGCGATGGTTATGGGAAGACCATTTGACAAGTATGTTCAATGCTCAATTTCATGGGCAAAAGCTCGCTAATAACTTACAAGTCATTGGTGGACTAATTAATACTCTGGGCAGTACTGCTTTACTATGGTATGGAGCAACGCTAGTAATTCAAGACCAATTGAGTATCGGTCAATTTGTTGCGTTCAACATGCTAATAGGTAATGTTATCAACCCAGTTTTATCATTGGTTAGTCTTTGGGATGAATTGCAGGAAGTAATGGTGTCGGTGGAACGTCTTGATGATGTGTTTGCAGCACAACCAGAAGAGAGTGTAGATAAACCACTGTTAGTTTTACCGAAGTTGAAGGGTGAAGTTAAGTTTGAAAATGTTTGTTTTCGCTACCACCCTGATGAACAACAAAATATATTGCAAAATATTTCCTTTGAAGTACATCCTGGTGAAACGATAGCAATTGTTGGACGCAGTGGTTCAGGGAAGAGTACTTTAATTAATTTACTCCAAGGTTTATATCATCCTACGAGTGGTCGGGTCTTAATCGATGGGCACGATATCCGCCATGTTTCACCGCAATCTTTACGGCGCCAGTTAGGAGTAGTACCGCAAGAGTGTTTTTTATTCTCCGGTACAATTTTGGATAACATCACGTTGTATCGACCGGAATATCCTTTAGCACAAGTAGTAGAAGTTGCCAATTTAGCTGAAGCACAAGCATTTATCCAAAGTTTACCCCTTGGGTACAATACCAAAGTTGGTGAACGTGGTTCTGCATTGTCAGGTGGACAACGACAAAGAATAGCCATTGCTCGCGCGCTTCTTGCTAACCCACGTATTCTAATTCTCGATGAAGCTACTAGTTCTTTAGATACTGAATCAGAAAGACGCTTTCAAGAGAACTTACGCCGTATTAGTAAACAACGCACTACTTTTATTATTGCCCATCGTCTGTCAACCGTGCGAAATGCTTCGTGTATTATTGTTCTAGACAAAGGCGTTATTGTTGAACACGGCAAGCATGAGGAATTAATGCAGCAAGGTGGTCTTTACTATCACCTGGCACAGCAGCAGCTTGATATATGACTGAAATATCTGCCAATTTGGCATCAACTGCGTACATTACTAAATTAATCAGGAATAATATGTATATAAGAAGACTTGGCAACGGATGCAACGGATGTAACGGATAGAAACCGGGTTTCTACGCTAAATCATCATTTTTATTACAATATATCAACGAAGAAACCCGGTTTCTCTTTGTTGATTTTTGATAATTAGTTTTTAATTGTTTAAAATTTTGAGTTTTTATATGAACATTTCTATGTCTTCACTTTCTTTAAAGGATGAAACTTTATCGTCGATTGGTGATGAAGCTGGCGATAACGAGTTAGATATGCTTTATGGTGGTTCTACTGCTTCGGTCGCAATTGCTAGTTCAATGGATATGATGCCATTGGCACCTGTTGATAAGAGTCCATCTAATTGGTCTGCATCATTACAAACAGTTCTGGATAATCCACCAGCATCGTTACCAAGTCGTGTTGTTTTGGGTGGAATCGTTTTTTGTGCTGCGTTTGGCGCCTGGGCAAATTTCGGACATATTGACGAGGTGGGCAAAGCTAGTGGTTTGTTGGTGCCGCAGGGTGAAGTCTATAAAGTTAATCCAGTTGTTGCAGGTAAAATTACAAGGCTATATGTTCAAGAAGGTACACCAGTCAAAGCTGGACAAGTTGTGGCTGAGATTGATAATCAAATCGCATTTAAAGAAATTGAGCGTTTAGAGCAAGAAAGTACGGCTTTACATACAGAATTACTCCAAACTGAATCTTTAATTGATAAAACACAGTTGGAACTACAAACGCGCGCGCAAATAGCCCAGGCTGAACAACAAGCGCAGACCAGTGCTGTTACCGGAGCCAAGGTTAGGTTAGTGGCAAGTTATCAACTGCTTAATCAATTACAAAATCAGTATACAGATACGGTTAACAGACGTTCTGCTATTGAGCCTTTACTGGCAAAGTCAAAAGAACTATTAAAGCAAAGACAAGAAGAAGTAAATGCATATCGAAAACGTGTTGAACGTCTTAAACCTTTGCTAAAAGAAGGCGCTATTTCCCATGATATGGTATTTAATGCCGAACAAGAGTTGCGTACACGTCAGCTTGCAATTACTAAAAATCAGCTTGAAGAAACACCTATGACGCGCGAGCGTTTGTTTGAAGCCAAACAATCTGAAGCGCAAATAGTACGTAATATTACTCAGAACCAAAGCGAAATTGAACAGACGCAAACTGAAATCAAACGACTTCAAGCTGAGTTGATGCAAAAAGGCGCCGAAGCAAGTACAGTAAGAATTCAATCGCAACAGAAAATTCAGCAGCTAGAAGTTGAAAAGACGCAAATCAAAGCCAAAATTCAACAAGCGCGAAAACTTATAGAGAAAGCTAAAGCTGAATTGAAGCAACTTTATCTAACTGCACCTGTTGATGGAGTTGTATTATCGCTGAATATTCGTAACAGTGGTGAGACTATCCAAGCTGGGCAAACACTTGCTGAAATTGCACCACAGTCGGCGCCGTTAGTTCTACAAGCAGTGCTACCTAACCGTGAAGCTGGCTTTGTGAAAGTTGGGGAAACTGCACAAGTCAAATTCGATGCTTATCCTTACCAAGACTACGGAATTATTACAGGTAAGGTGAAATCAATATCTCCTGGCGCCAGAGTTGATGAACGCTTGGGTGCTGTCTACCGCGTTGAAATAGAGCTTGAACGTAATTATGTGACCGCTAATAAGCAAATTATAAAATTTAAACCAGGTCAAACTGCAACTGCCGAAATTATTACTCGTCAGCGTCGAATTGTAGATGTTTTACTCGACCCAATTCGACAAATCCAAAAAGGTAGCTTGAGTTTATAAGATATAGGAGCTTTATAATAATGGCACAAAATATAACAGCTAATCAAAAGCACCTTGACAGAACTATGAAACCTGAACAATTCAGTCAAGTTGTAGAAGCTATTTCATCTGGTAGATATTCTTGGGCTTGTGTATTAATTTTACGCTTTGCTGGTTATAATCCTTTGCATTACATACCTTACCGCACTTACAGCCGTCTTTTAAAAGAAAATCGTCAACAATCTGCTTTAGCGAGTAAAATTAATAATCAAGAAGTGATTGATTATTCTACTGTACAAAACCAAGATATTTCTTCTTGTCTGGATAAAATTAACGATTTGACTTATTTGGAACCTATAGATAATCAAGCATTAGCTTCTAGAGGTGGCAAGGGTTGTATCTGTGGGGATGCAGAGGCAAAGAAATGGAATTGTTTTGCTTTTCCATTTTTTAAATTTAGATAATGTTGAAGCATTGTAAGGTGGGCATTGCCCACCTTACTGTTGAATGCACAGGCAAAATTCCTATGCTACAAGAGGCGCCTCGTCACCTGAAGGGCGCCTTTTTTATGCGAGCAAGGCTGCTTAAATAACATGCCATAATGGCATCATATTCTGTAATAAACGGTACACATTAAAAAGAAAAGAGCTACATTATAAATATCAACTCAAGAGAGAGTTGAAAACAAAAAAATCAAAGTTTTTAACAAGGAGAAAGGTATGTTAATTCAAGATTTAAGTTACGTTGAAATTTCTAATGAATCAGTTCAAATCGAAGGTGGTGCATCTCCTTTTGATGCTATTGGATTTAGTGGCTCATTTGATAGTACTCATATGGCTGGTATCAAAACACTTTCTAGTTCTGGAGCAGGTGGAACTGTTACAGGTTCAGAAAGCGTTAATATGACCAAATTTACGGGAGGAGCAACATTTGTAGGTTGGAACTTCTAGAGACTAAAGAGCTAACCAGGATTGCACTACCAATACAAATCATAAAAACTAGTATTTTGCACAGGAGCAAGTTATGTTGATCAACGATTTAAATTATCTCGAAGCTGTAGATGAAGCAAATAATCTCCAAGGTGGTGTTTTAGTTCTACCTGGTCTTGCAGCAGTTGGCGCCAGTGGTTCAGTATATGCAGAACACCTGAGAGGAATCAAAACCTACTCAGCTTCGGGACCAAATGGTACTACTACAGGTTCCGAAAGTATGGATTTAAGTAAAATCACTGGTGGATTAACTTTAGTAGGTTGGAATTAAACAATAATTAGAAACCTGGTTTCTTTATAAACCTAGAAACCTGGTTTCTTTATACATAGTAAAGGAGCAATTTATGATTATCTCTGACCTTGAGCATATGGAGCAAATCACCGAAGCATCTAATATAAAAGGTGGTTTCGACTTGTCAACTATTATGCAATCACTTAGTATTTATCCTGCTGCATCATCTGCTGTAAATACTTTAGGTGGACACTCAATAGGTAATACGGTTACAACCATGAATATATCCATGCCCATTTTTTTAGTGATTAATTACTCACCAAATAGGTCATCTCGAAGTAGGTTTAATCCGTTTTTTCTAAGACCAGGAAAATCTTCTAGACGAGGATTCTTTTTTTAGTTTGTCATCTCATAATTCTAATTAGTTTTTATGTTATGTGAGGTGGACTACCTTATGATTAGCCTAAAAGGTAAAATAATTCAAGCGGAGGAAATAATTGCTTCACTAAGAAAAGACATGCAATTAAAAGATGTATGTCAAAAAGTATTAGAAAAGCAAATCATTGAACAAGTTGCTCAATCGCGAGGAATAACGCTAACACCCGAAGAAATTCAAACCGAAGCGGATAGACAAAGATATGCTAAAAAGTTAGTCAAAGCTAGCGATACAATTGCATGGTTAACAGATAATTTAATAACTTCTCAGGACTGGGAAGCTGGCATTAGAGATAATTTATTAGCAAGTAAATTATCTCAAGAATTGTTTGCTAAAGATGCTGAAGTTTTTTTTGCAGAGAATAAACTGGATTTTGAACAAATTATACTTTATCAAATAGTTGTTCCTTACGAGCAACTCGCACAAGAAATTTTTTATCAAATTGAAGAAAGCGAAATGAGCTTTTATGAAGCTGCTCATTTATATGACAGTGATGAGCGCAGGCGCCGAGACTGTGGTTTTGAGGGTAAACTATACCGTTGGAACTTACAACCAGATGTAGCGACTATTTTATTTAACAGCAAAGTTGGAGAATTAGTAGGCCCTATACGCATTGAGCAAGCAAGTTATATTTTTCTAATCGAAGAAAAAATCTCCGCAGAACTAACATCAGAAATTTATCAAGAGATTTTAAACCGAATATTTAGAACATGGCTAGATTCTGAATTAAACCATATTGGAATTAGATAAATATGAAAAAAATATTAAATATCACACTTTTTTTCCGAAATCAACGATAATCGGCTTGTTTTTATGTTTAAGAATCAATAAGAGCGGAAATGCTACAAATCATGATTAACAAGCGACTTTTACCTGGTGCTGTTGTAATTAGTCTTTTATATTTAACAGGTTGTGGGGAACCCAATTCTAACTCTGTAAGCGTATCTCCTACTGTAACATCTAGTCCAATAGCATCCGCTCCACCAGATACAGTGACACCTGTTTCCCAGACATCCCCAACAACCTCACCTGATAAAGCTGGTAAAAAATTGGCGCCTGGTAAATATTGCTATGCAGCCAAAACAAAAACGCTTGATGCAAAAGCAGAAATAAATATTGGTGCAACCAATAATATTAGTGGTACTGTGCAAGCAACTATCCAAAATGCTGCTGCAAGTTATTATACTTCTTATAACCAAACCTTAATAGGAGAATTAGCTGCTGATAAAGCGAAGCTTAACATTGTTACACAAATAGAAGAAGATACTCAAAATACTCAAGAAACCTGGACAATTACCGAGTCGAACTTAAATACAGGTAGAGAAACCTTTACTAAAGCCAATTGTACAACCGCTACTGCTGAAAAAGAAACAACTGGAGCAAGAAAACCTGTACGAGTCAACTTTGCTAGTGGCGCCAACTCAACAACAATAAAACAATCCGTAATTAGAGGAGAACGTGACACTTACTTACTTGGCGCCAAACAAGGACAGCAAATGAATCTAAAAATTACATCTCTAGAAAATAATGCTGTATTCGATGTCACCGCATCAGATGGTAAAACTATCAAGCAAGAAGCTAGAACTTGGAACGGAAAACTTCCAGTAAATGGAGATTACCAAATTGTAGTCGGAGGAACTCGCGGTAATGCTACCTACGAACTAACTGTAGAAATACAATAAAAATTACATTTACACGTAGAGACGCGATAAATCGCGTCTCTACAACACGCCATTTTAAGAATGATTTACTAACCATTTACCAATTACTTTTTCCATACAAGTATCACCTTCGGTAAAACCTAACTTTTCATAAAAATCTACCGCATCTTCAGTAAGTAAACAAACATGTTGACCAGGTAACTTTTCTAGCAATAACGATATCATTTTACTAGCAATACCTTGGCGCCGATAAGGGGTGAATGTCCAAACATCTACAATATAGGCATTGCAAATACCATCCGACAATACGCGCGCAGTCCCAACTATACAATTATCAATATAAGCGATACAAGTTGCATAGCTATTTTCAAAAGAATCTTTAAGCTGTTGTGAACTTCTGCCATTATCAAAAGCATCTTCCTTGAGAGTCGCTTTCATCTCATCCCAATTTATATTGCCTAAATCGCTTTTGTACGTCACCATAATATTATATATAGAAGTTGAATCTTAGAAACCGGGTTTCTTTGCGTAATTTGTAATGAAAACAAATATTTTGCATAGAAACCAGGTTTCTTTGCCTTAATATTATAGAGTCTGTAAACCAAACTCATAGGTTATACAGACCCTCGCCATAGTAATAAATGAACCACTAATTGCTACTTATTGGAGGTAAATTATTTGGGTCAATACCTTGAGACTGTAAATAGGCGATTAATCTTTCTTTTTGCTGACGTTCCTGTTCAGCACGTTGACGTTCTATTTCAACTTTTTCAACTGCCCACGGTAGTAAATTTCCAGCTTCGTCCCACCAACGTAACCAGTAACCAGTTCTAGATTCTTTTGTCCCTTGCCAAGCGCCCAAAAATAAACCCATCGAGTCAATCCAATGGCGCCCATTCTCGTCAGGTAGTTTTAACTGATAGTGTCCATTTTCGAGTTTATAAAATTCTAACAATCCGCCGTCAGGGTAAAAAATTATGTAAATAGGAACTTTTATTATTTGTTCATAGAAGAACCATTTGCCTGGTGGATGCGTTTGTTTTGATGAATATTCTTCACCCTCGCTATTGGAGACAAATTCCATAACAACACTAGGAATATCACCCTCTAAATTTGGTGTATAACTTTTGCGCTCCCTTAAAACCTCATTTACGCGATTTACAAAAACCCAGTCAGGAGCTTTAATTATAGGTTGGTTATTCAAGGTTACACAAAGACCAAAATTTGATGCTATCAACATTGTTGGTAGTATATACCCAGCTATTTCTAATATTTCGCGCAAAACCCCTGCCAATAATGGATGGTTGATATTTTCCACTGGTTTTTCCTCTAACCTAAAATCATCTGGCAAGGGTTCCCAGGATATTACCATTGGAGCCAAAGATTTTGGTTGACGAAGTTGGGTTGCCATTTTTCACCCCATGTAAGTTTGTTTGTTCCTATTATATATAACTAAATCTCTGTGTTCTCTGTGTCTCTGTGGTAAATACTTAAATAATCGTATAATATATCCAAACGTTGTTGAATATCCTCTTTATATTTACTTATTATAACTCTCCACAGCATTTTTCCTAAACAACGAGATGCACGCCATGAAAATACTGCATCTTGTATGTCAATATGGCTACGTTCAAATAATAAGTGTCCTGTTAAACCTACTAGCTGTGTTAGAGGTAAAGCACAGAGTAACCAAATATTGTGGAAGTAAGCGGCGCCGAGAAGTAAGCTGTAAAATATGAATATTCCTAGGATGTGAAGGGCAATGTTTACAGGGTGTTGGTGTTTGAGAACAAATATGTCCCAGTAGTCTGTAAATGGATGGTCTGTGATATTATTGTTAATACGGTTTCTGAGATTTTTCATTGTATTAGTAAGATTTATGTTGGGTTACGCTGTCGCTCCACCCAACCTACGATTTTGTGGATAGGACTTTTCCGAGTTGTTGTTGACCTAAGCGTTTATTTACTTTTCCTTGGTCAATGACTTTTACACCGCTTATATATACGGCTTGAATTATTTCTTCTGAACCTCGTTTTACCATTCTTGGTTCTCCGTCGAGTACTGGGTCGAAAACCTCTATTTGGGGACTGATGGGTTGATTAAGTGCATTAGGATTCATAATAACTATATCGGCTTTGGCACCTATTTTTATTACTCCTGTATCTAACCGAAACCACTGGGCAGGTTCTCCTGTTACGCGAGAAATTGCTATTTCGGGTTTCATAAATTTGGTGACTACTGCTTGTTTGAGTAAAGATAAGGCGCCATCATAATATCCTAAGTTCCGCACATGTGCCCCTGCATCGGTAAAACCTGGTAATATATGCGGGTGCGACATCATGGCTTTTCTGGGTTCAAGTCGGTCGTTGGCGCCTGTTGCTACCCATCGTATATCTGTATCATATAATTGTAATGCTTCGATAAAAAAGTCTAAGGGGTCTTGCTGTCTTTTACGTGCGACTTCTGCAAAGCTTAAACCTTGCCATGTTTCATTAGGACAGCGCACTATTTCCATGTTTTCTAACTGACGATGAAATGAACGGCGCCATTTATTACACCAGTCAGTACGAAATTGAGATATAAAACCAGGTGATGTCCATAGTTTTTGACGTTCTTCTCTAGAGTTACAACCATTCAGCTTTACACCACAGGGAAATTCTTCAAATAATGGTGTAACTGGGCCGTTGGAATAAATTGTAAAGGGTTCTGTTAGAGTTTGAAACCTGACATTACCTCTCATTATTCGGTTCCAAAAAAATAAAATAGGAGCAAATACTCTCCAGAGTTTACGGTCGTGAACAGCATCTAATGCACTTAGCACCGTTAAGCGCAAAGGTCGCTTTCCTATACTCATCCGAAAAATTTCCCAAAATGAAGCTAGTCGCTGTAGGTTTGGTGTTACCTGAAAAACTTTATCGTGTTGCCGACATAAATTTGCTAGCATTGCATATTCTTTATATTGCGCGTGTTGCGAAGGAATAGTGCAACCACTCCATTCTCCACTCATTAAATGCCAAGGGAACATATCTATAGAGATACCAATAAATCCTGATAATAATGCTTTTGCCGCGATATCCTCCATTATTTGTAGTTCTTTTGCGTTGGGTTGAGCAGTTAAACTACGTTCTAAACCCATGACATGCGCGCGTAATGCACTATGTCCAAACATTGCTGCTACGTTTGGGCCTAACGGTAACTGCTGTAAGTGTTGTAAATATTCTTTGGGAGTTTGCCACGAAACAGATTTTTGTAACCATTTCTCAATTAGTCTGTGTGAGAGCGTTTCGACTCGCTGAAAAATATCTGCTAGTATTTGCGGCGCCCCTATTGCCACTGACAAGCTACAATTTCCAATAACTACACTCGTTACTCCATGACGAACTGACTCGCTTAAACCGGGTGCTATCTCTACTTCTAAATCATAGTGCGTATGAATATCAATAAAACCAGGTGTTACCCATAAGTCTGTTGCATCAACGATTTCGTGTGCATCTATAGATAGCGATGGAGCGATATTGACAATTTGCCCATTTTGAATGCCAATATCTCGACGCACTGGCGCCGTTCCTAACCCGTCAAAAACTAAACCGTTTTTTATTAATAGGTCTAGCATAATTAATTTCCATAATGCTCGGTTTTTACCCAGTTTAGCTGTTATAACTCTATATATAGGCGGTGCAGTGGTCACAATCATAACTGGCTTGTAGCACAGGCTTCTAGCCTGTGCAGTCATGTATTATTTTTACCACAGAGACGCAGAGAACACAGAGGTAAGAAAGGTTAACCACAAAGGACACAAAGGAAGAAGTATGGAGTTAAAGTTAATTTCCATAATGCTCAGTTTTTACCCAGTTTAACTGTTGTGGCTTTATACATAAGCTAAGTGTGGTAACAATCATAATTGGTATCCAATGCAGCATGTAAAAAGAGCCTTGAAGCGTTGACCATAATAATGACCATCCCCGTAAGTTTTGAAATTGGTATAGTCCTGCTATAAAACCAATGGTGAGAATTATACCTAGGAGGGTTTGAAGTGGAAGCAGTACGGCATTATGGCTATAAAAAACTGTCCAGAGTAAATCTGGAATTAGTCCAATTGGTAAAATAAACTGTAGTAATAAAAATAAAAGTAAATCTATTTCTTTTTTCCAACCCAAATTTAGCATTTGTGATAAATAATCTAAATAACGCTGATAACCTCCTAGTGACCAACGATAGCGTTGATGCCATAGTTGTTCTAAAGTTGTTACTCCTTGTTCTTTAATAGCAGGCGCCGTAACAAACTCAATCTCTGCTCCTGCAATATATAATCTAAATGCCAAATCTAAATCATCGGTAACGGTGTTTTCATTCCAACCGTTACATTTTTCTAGAAGCTGGCGTCTTACAAACATTCCACTTCCTCTAAGTTCAGCCATACCAGAAGCTGCAATGCGATGAGTTTGTAACCAAGCATCACAAATCATTTCCATCTGCTGACAACGAGTTAAGAAATTAATATAACGATTAGCAATTGTTTTTCTTACTTGTATTGCACCAATTGTGTTGTCTTGAAATATTGGAAGTGTTTGTTGTAAAAAGTTAGTGTGAAATTGTGCGTCAGCATCACAAACAAGAATAATTTCTCCTTTTGTGGCGCCGAATACTGCATTTAAGGCGCCTGATTTACCTCCACCTGAAGTTTCACGATGATAAACTTGTAATGCAGAAAATTGAGATTGTAATTTTTCTAAACGTTGACGAGTATTATCTGTACTTGCATCATTGATAATCCAAATGTCTAAATGTGAAGCTGGATAATCTAAATGAAATAAGCTTTCAACTATATTAGGTAATACTATACTTTCATTTTTGGCTGGAACTAGAATTGTTACGGTAGGTAAATAAGCTTCGTTTGAATTAATCAAAGTCTTTGGTTTGGCTATGAGCATTCTTACTGTTTGCCAAGTCAAGATAAGTGTTAATACCAACATGAACCAGCGTGTAATGGGTATTAAGTGCATCAAGCTGATAATACTCCAAACTGAGATTACTACTGTAATGGCTTTGAGGCGCCTGTAGTTAGTTGTATTGTGGTTTTGTTCTAAGGTAATGTTTTTCATTACTATGTAGTAGATATATATACTTAACATGTTAGTCTAACTCTTTCTCTGTGTCTCTACAGAGATAAAAACTATTTTTTTAAATGTATTTTTATAGACTACACACTTTATTGATAAAAAATATACGATTATATTAAGCTCGCTTTATCAATTAGTTATGTAAGTATTATTGCTCTTTTATAAATGTAAACAGTAAATTTACGGAATTATTTTTACGAATTAGAAAGAAAAAAGGAATAAAGATATGATAGATTTACGTGCCTTTTATCAGGCGACAAATCCTAGTAAAACGATAGTTTTTGATAATGTTGAAGACCAAAAGTTATATATCGATTTTTCTTCGGTCAGAGGTGGAAAGATTATTGAAGAGTTGAGAGATAATATTAGTTTTTTCTCTCCATATGAGCCGACTTGTCAATTGTTCACAGGTCATATTGGTTGCGGTAAATCTACTGAATTATTACAGCTAAAATTAGAGTTAGAAAAAGAAAATTTTTATGTAGTTTACTTTGAGTCTAGTCAAGATTTAGAAATGGCAGATGTTGATATTGGTGATTTTCTACTAGCTGTCGCTCGTCACGTTAGTCAAAGTTTGATTGATATTAAATTAAGCGAACCTGGTAAACTCAAAGAATTACTAATCGGTGCCTGGAAAGTTTTGAATTCAGAGATTATTGGGATAAAAGCAAAGCTTCCTATTGGTGATGTTGGCTTTAATTTAGATGGAGATAAGTTTTCGCTCTCAGTCGGTATTGGTGAAATTACAACTAGAACCAAAGGTGATGCGATGTTACGCGAACGACTCAACCAATATTTGGCGCCTCAAAAAGGTAAGTTATTAGAAGCGATAAATACAGAGTTGTTAGAACCCGCGATTAAAAAACTTAAACAACGCGGTAAAAATGGACTTGTTGTTATTGTCGATAACCTTGACCGTATCGACAGTCGCGCGAAACCTTGGGGGCGCCCGCAACAAGAGTATTTATTCATAGACCAAAGCGAATATCTAACAAAACTACATTGCCATGTAGTCTACACAATGCCCTTAGCCTTAAAATTTTCTAACGACTACAATAACCTAACACAGCGTTTTCCTGAAGAACCAAGAGTCTTACCAATGGTACCAGTCCATCATAAAGACGGTAGTTATGACGAAGCAGGAATACAACTAATGCGTCACATGGTACTAGCACGGGCTTTCCCTAATTTAGACGCAAACGAACGTTTAAGCAAAATAACCCTAATTTTTGACACACCCGAAAGCTTAGACCGTTTATGCCAAATTAGCGGTGGTCATGTACGCGACTTACTCAGATTACTAAATAACTGGATTCAACGCCAAAGAAAACTTCCCTTACAAAAGCAAACACTAGAAGCATTAATTCGTTCACGTCGAAACGAAATGACCATGCAAATATGTGAAGAAGAATGGGAACTTCTACGACAAGTACGCATACGAAAAAAAGTGGGTGGAGACAGAGACTATCAAAAACTCATTCATAGCCGCTTAGTATTTGAATACCGCAACTACCACGGTGAATCTTGGTTCGACGTAAACCCAATATTAATAGAATCAGAAGAATTAAAACACTAACCTGCCTCACTCTCTTTTCTCTGTGTACTCTGCGTCTCTGTGGTAAAAAAATAATGCCTATTCAAAACGAAAAAATCTCTCCATCTTTAGAAGAACTAGCATGGACACTCTCAGCATCACAAGGAGAATTCCGATTAATATTAGCACACTGTAACTACATACTATTACGCTCAGTTCTATACAAACACCTGCAAAAACTAACAGATACTAAAATACCCATACTCAACATAAAAAAAACAGAAACGAGCTTATACCAAAAAATAGAAGCACTTCAACCCAAACAACCAGATGCAGTCATGGTATGGGGTTTAGAAACACACTTAAACATAGACAAGCTACTAACCACAACAAACTTAATTCGCGAAGAATTCCGTAAAAAATTTAATTTCCCCATAGTATTATGGGTGAACGATGAAATATTAGCCAAAATGATGCGGTTATCGAGTGATTTTGAAAGCTGGGCAACCACTATAGAGTTTACCATTACCACCTCGGAACTTATCAAACAACTAAAATGCGATACTGACGCAATTTTTGAATTTGCACTCTTCTCTGACACATATTCTATCGGTTGGCAAATAGGATATATCCGGCGCCGAGAAATTATTAGATACTATTACGATTTAAAACTGATAAAATACCCAGTAGAACCTATAATACAAGCAGGCGTAGATTTTGTACGTGGACAAGAAGCTTATTTAAAAAATCACATAGATACAGCTTTAGATTATTTTCAGCGTAGTTTTATTTTTTGGAATCAAGAAGAACTATTTCAAATGCGTGCAGGAGTACTACTTTTTCATATTGGATTATGTTACTACCAAAAAGCTGAACAAAAAACAGTTTCACGAGAATACCTAGCGCAGGCAAGATACTTTTTTGAAAAATGTATTAATATATTTACCGAAGCAAACTATCCAAACTTAGTAGCTAAATATATTAACCCATTAGGTGAAACACTACGACAGTTAGAAGCATGGGACGAGTTGCAACATTTAGCACTAAGAGCCTTAAATTTACAGAAATTATATGGTAATTCAACACGAGTCGCACGTGCTTATGGTTTTTTAGCAGAAGCAGCTTTGAGTAAACGACTTTGGAGTCAAGCCAAGCAACACGCATATCAAGCGTTACACTATATTATTAAAGACCCAACTGCACAACAGCATCAAGGACTATATTTACTATTATTAGCTCAGACAGAACTTAAATTAGGTAGAACACCGCGTGCAGTAAATTATTTACAAAAAGCGCGTTTTCTTGGTCATAAAGATAATCCTCAACAGTTTATTCAAATTTTACAGTTATTAAGAACTGTATATTTAAAACAAAACCTTTATCTTGAAGCTTTTCGAGTCAAACTAGAAATACGTTCTACCGAGCAGCAATATGGGTTTAGAGCATTTATCGGCGCCGGAAAAATTCAACCGCAGCGAAAACCTCAGTCAAGCTTAACTCAAATTATAGATAGAGTAAATGATAGCTCAATCGAAGAAACACTGGCGCCGGAAATTACTGCATCTGGACGCGAGCAAGATGTTAAACACTTACTCGAACGTCTAATGCGTCCAGACCACAAATTAATCGTTATTCATGGATACTCTGGTGTTGGAAAAACCTCGCTCGTACAAGCTGGTTTAATTCCCGCCATTAAACAAACAAACATAAATACTCGTAATAATATTATACCTGTATTTGTGCGATATTATGATAACTGGATTAACGAATTAAACAAAGCATTATTTTCAGTCCTACCAGCAACACAAGAAAACAATAAATTCACATCAGATGAGATTTTGCAAACTCTACAAGAATCTTGTACATATAATTTTAAAATTATACTAATTTTTGACCAATTTGAGGAATTTTTATTTAAATATAACACCTATCAACGGCGCCGTGATTTTTTTGCATTTTTAGGAGCATGTTTAAATATACTAGGTGTCAAAGTTATATTGTCGTTACGCAAAGAATATTTACATTACTTGCTCGAATGTATCCAAATTCCTAGCATGAATATTATTAACCATGACTTACTTAGTAAAAACGTTTTATATGAACTAGGTAATTTTTCAATCAACGATGCAGAAACATTAATCGCGCGTTTAAGCAAACGTTCAAAACACTATCTAGAACAAGATTTAATTAAGCGTTTAATACATGACTTATCAATTAAATTTGGTGAAGTGCGTCCGATTGAATTACAAATTGTTTGCGCGCAGTTAGAAAGCGAAAATATTACAACATCAGCACAGTATAAACAGATTGGAACAAAACAAGAACTGATTAAACGCTACTTACAAGAAGTAGTTAAAGATTGCGGAGATGAAAATCAAAAGATAGCAGAAATACTATTATACTTACTGACTGACGAAAAAGGAATTCGACCTGCTAAAACTCGTACAGAGTTGAAACAAGATTTTATCTTAAGAATTACAGATACTAATTGGAAACCAACTTTAATAAATGATAAGCAATTAGATTTAATCTTACAAATTTTCGTGACAGCGGGTATTGTAGTATTAATACCTACCAACCCTGAAGACCGTTATCAACTCGTTCATGACTATTTAGCTACATTTATTCAAAAGCAGCAACCAAAAGTAAATGACTTAATTATCAAACTTCAGCAGTTAGAAACAAAAATCAAATTTTATAACTGCATATTATTCATTTTATTAATTATAATAGTATTATTGGTAATACTACTTATTAAAGTATGGCTGTAAGAGCGCGCGTAAAACCTTGCCACATATGTAATCAATCGGCGCCTGTTTTGTACCGTGTCAAATATGAAGAAGAAGGAGACTGGGTTTTCGTATGTCTTAATTGCTGGCAACAGATTAGCCAAGATAACCCATTTTACGTCTACGGGGGAACCTGGAAAGCTGAAAAAGCCAAAAAATAATACTGGGTCGGGAACATTTTCTACTCGAACATCGCCTGGAGCATGGTAGACTGTCGCACGCATTTGAACCAACCTTAAAAATTCTTTTTGGTTGCTAAAAATATTAGTCTTCTGTTGATTAGTTGGTTTATACCTTTACACTTAGATGGGTGTCTGGTTTGGTTAAAGACTTTTAAAGACGGTTCGGGATGCCCGTTCCACAAGAGAGATTAAAAAAACCAAGGTCATTAGTCTCAAGCCCTAAACCGAAAGCTGAAAGTTGAAGTACAACTCTTAACTCTTGATTCTTGACTAATGACTAATGACCAATTGTGAGATATTAAATGTTATTTAACGCGCGTATGTTATCTTACGCCAGCTTTTTGACGATAAGGAACATCTTTGTTAATGTCAACATTGAAAGGTGACAAGCGTTGTGGGTTGTTGCCAATTTGACCGTAGCTTTGTGCCATAGCTAAGAAGTTTGCTGGGTCTCCAGCTTTTGCCTTCTTCTCTTGAGGTACATAACGACGAACTTCGGTTTGCCAGATAATCTGAGGGAAACCAAGTTTAGCGCGGGTGTAGTCTTCGTAACGTGGGGACTTGATGTTAAAAGGTAGTTCACCTTGTGCCCGTCCAGGTAAGTTACGACGACGTTGGTAAGGAACTGTTGAATAGCCAAAGTTATCTAAATATTCTTCGCTATCGAGCAGTTGGTCAACAAAACCGCGAATACCTTTGGTTGCAACTACAATTGACCAAGCGATTTTTTCACGCTCGCTATATACATCGCGTCCAAGTACACGTTGTACAGTTTGTTCAACAAAGCGGTAATTGCTGTTGAGGTCGTAGAAGCTTCTTCTGTATCTATCTGAAAGTACTAATCCACGAATAAAGTCGCGCACGGTAATTTGTCCGTTGCGGAGTTGAGATTCGAGGTATCTTTCGCGGTCAGCGGCAAATGCGTGGAAATACATCTGACGGTACGCAGCCTCAATCAGATTATCCATGTCGCTCGAAGACAATAAGTTATCCGTAGAGAAAACTCTTGGCTTATCGTCATTTCCTACCTCGTAGCCTTCAACACGTTGGTTTTGGCTCTTTGGTGCGTAATCTAGTAGAGGTAATGCCACAACTACACTCCGTGAGGTTAACTAAAATTAACAAGTTCAAAAAATATCTTAAAGGAGTAAGTGTAGCTTAATCTCATAATTAATATAAAAATTAACGAAACTTCACGGGGAAGAGGTTCATTCGTGGGTGGGTGCTGCATTCGTGGGTGGGTGGGTGCATTCGTGGGTGGGTGCTGCATTCGTGGGTGGGTGCTGCATTCGTGGGTGGGTGCTGCATTCGTAATAAGCACTTCAGTGCTTTCTTTTTAAGCACTAAAGTGCTTATTACGTTACCGCACAGGGTCTAATCCATACCCAATCAGCAACGTAAGCACAATAACCGCTACGAAAATTGCCACAACACCACCTAAAGCTCTAAAATCTGCTTCTCGCAAGAAAGTCGCCAAATTAAACGGCTTAACCGTATCGTAGAATCGGTAAATATGACCGCTCGGTTGCGTTTCTCGATAATGCTTATCATAACGAGCCATACGCGCGAATGGAAGTTCACCACTACTATGATGCGGTAAAATCCGGCGCCGTTGAAATGGCACCATATTATAACCGAAGTTGGTTAAATATTCTTGACTCGATAGCAAATCATCGATAAAACCTTTAAGACCTTTGGTTGCTAGCACAGTAGACCATGCTAATTTTTCGCGTTCATTGTAAACTTCCCGTCCCAGAATGCGCTGAATACACATTTGCACGAAACGATAATTACTGTTGCTATCGTAATTACGTCTTTTAAAAGTATCAGATATCGCAAGTCCCCGTATAAAATCTCTGACAGTAATTTGACCAGCTTTAAGTTGTGATTCTAAAAACGTTTGACGGTTATAAGCAAGCATTTGCTGCTCGTTAAATATCTGCCGATACGCTGCTAATATCAACGTATCCATATCAGATGCAGTCAGTAAGTTATCGGTTGTAAAAATTCTTGGCTGCTCATCACCAGGAATTTCATACCCAGAAACACGCTGATTTTGTGAAGAGGGTGAATAAGTCAATAATGGAAGTGACATGTAAAACATTCTCCATGTAGCGCTCATTATTCACTTAACACCAACATAATTACTATTTGCTGTTAATCAATAACAATATCACCACGCCAAAATGCTAACGGGTCAGTCATCGACCGACAGTAAGGCCAACTTCGTAAGTTTTTCTCCATAGTTTCCGTTTCCCATGTAGGTAAAGGAAACCCTAACCCTAAACACAAATGAAATAAAACGTTCGCAAATTCCTGATTGTGCCCGAAACTTGCTACATGTGCATGAGCATATTCATGTGCCACTATACCCAACCAATCTTCTGGCGCCATTCGACCAACATCAATTAAAATAGTAATGGGCGCCATCCAAATATTACACATTCCATCTATACCCAAAGACTGCGCCAAAGGAACTCCAAAAATTTGAATATTACGACGCTCTTCAAGATAAAAACATTCGTGACAAGCTTGTAAATAAGTACTTAATTGAGCATTAACTGAGTCGATATTTTGACCAATCCAATTACAAATTATAGTACTATCGCGCAAGTTTTCCATTACATCTACCATTCGTGACTCCAGGGCAAAACCCCGCACCATTTGCAGGTACTCAAAACCACGAATGTAAGTATCACTTAAACGAGAATTAATCATTATGTCAATCAGAAGGGGAAAATAAAAAACTTTCCCCTTTACGCTTTACCAACCTAATACTGAAGCAAATTGTGGCGCCGTATTATTATCTGATGTAGATGTTTCACCCTCAGCATCAATACGACTTTCAACGCAATACGAAGCAGTACTAAAACCACCAAAACGTTTTACAGTGCTAGTACGCATCCGCATATTACCACCTGAGAACCAGAACCGTTCTATGGAACTCATAGTCTCATAATCTGTAGTTAATACCAAACCGTCTTCTTCATCCATATGGAACTGACCGACCACAGGCATAATTTCTGCATAACCACGCTCGCGTAGCAATCTACCCTTGCGAGGATTATCAGCATCTGGCACAATTGCAAATACTGTTTTACCCTCGTGGTTTTCTTCCCCTTCTCTATCCCATGCCATTGTGCCTAACCAGCGCACACGCGAACCACCAATTGATAAATTGGGGTCAATATCGTGCATTTTGCACAACTCAATAATTTCAGGGTCGTCAGCTTCCAACGTTTCCACCAAAATTTCAGATTCTCCTGTCTCGGAACGCTTAAACGCAAGGTGGTGTGTTACCCGCGAAGATTTCCACTTGCCCGCACTTGACCGGAAAAACTCTAATGCATCCATCTAACTTTTGACTCCTATTGTCTAATTCTTGAGACTGATGTGTTAACTTTTGTTTGTTCTTAACCTTATTACTTAACATTACAGCTGTTTACAATCAGCTTTCAACTCCTATCCTTGGTTGATTACCCCACCTGCTAAAGTGTTGATTGCTGCAAGCGGCGCCTGTTTCTTACTGACCTGTTACATCGTCGATCAATTGTAAACTTTCTTTGCCTTAATTAATTATCGCTTGACAAAGTAGACAAAACTACCTCGTAGATGTTAAACTAAGGTAAAATAACAAAAATCATAGTAGTAAGTACATTGCTACTATAGTCCAGCGATTCAGTCATTTACTAGGAGTGAATAAATGAACTTCCCCAATGAATTGACCTTAGAGCAACAATTTCGCTTGCAAACGCTGAAAGACCAGGTTCAAACACTCTCGCAGCAAGAAGCTCAAGAGTTTTTGATGGAAGTGTTACGCCAAATGATGGTAAAAGATAACCTGGTTAAACGTCTTCTCAAGCAAGCCTAATTTACTAGACGTAATACTAGATGAAGATTTTTTGGTACATATTGGACAATATTTCGGTAAAGCTATCGTGAAATTTTTGGGCAGGAATCATTTCTTGCTCTCGATATATTTCTTCGTCTACGCGGTTCACGAGTAGTTGGGCATTTTCCAGAAGTAAAGATTTGCCAAACCTTTTGCGAATTTGAAGTTTCAATCAAATTTGTAGTACTGATATTTGCACGTGTAGGCGCCGTTACAATGACAGCAGAGATAGTGGTGCCAACAAAAAGGGCGCCGAATAATGTTGCTTTCAAGTTCATACTGATAAATTATTTAAAGTTGTGAAAACATGCAAAACATCTTGTAAAGATGAAGAGATAACACCTTTGCAAGCGAAAATTTATGTTGCATAAACACGATAAATATTTAGGCTGTAGGAGACACTGATATATGTAACGGTGTCATTTACGACCTTCACTTATAAATACGCTGTTAGTTGAGTGTTTTTATGCAACTGGTAAATTCTTTTTTAATGTTGGGTTTCACCTAAGCTACACTTTACTAAGCTACATCCCCGTTCTAATAAATCATCTAAATCTAGATTCCACGAAATTACGGTATTATCTTTTGATACAGAAAAAAGAGTTTGACCATCTGTACTAAAGCGGGCGCCTATAACTGCACCTTTATGACCTTTGAGAGTTTTAATTTCAGAACCAGTATTAATGTGCCAGAGTTTGATAGTATTGTCACCAGATACAGATACAAGAGTTCTACCATCTGGGCTAAAACTGGCGCCATAAACTAAATTTGTATGTCCTTTAAGAGTTTTAATTTCTTTACCAGTGTTGATATTCCATAATTTCAATGTTCGGTCACGAGATGTAGAAGCGAGAGTTTTACCGTCTGGACTAAAGCTAATATTCCAAACGTGAGAAGTGTGTCCTTTTAAAGTGTAAATTTCTTTGCCCGTATTAATATTCCAAATTTTCACAGTATTGTCACTTGACGCTGAAGCAAGCATTTTGCTATCTAGACTAAAGCTGACGCTATTCACTATATCTGTATGTTTATTTAAAGTTTTAATTTCATAATTATTTTGAATACCCCATAATTTTATGGTATTATCATTTAATGTAAAAACAAGAAGCTGCGATAAGTATCACACCAAAATTGAGAATGTTCAATAACAGCGAGTGCTGATGGTGATTTTGCGCTGATAATTAAGTTTGGTGTTTCACCAGCGTTACTAATTGTTAAATTCAATCGATAACCCGATTTTAAGGCGCCGTCAAATTTGAGAATAACTAGTTTTTTCATAAGTAACGCAATATCATACTGGTATTTTCCTCTATAGTATGGTGGGCAATGCCCACCTTACATACTTATTACACGATAAATTCTTGTGTGACTTTTGATTCTCCTAAACAAATATCAACACTAAATTTTTCACCAACTTGGGCACTAAGTGTAACTTCGACCCAGTTATCATGTTCTCTAGAAGTTGCATTTAAAACGCTTACTCCATTTTCGTCATTGACAATTAACTCTAATCCTTGAGGTAAATAGGTACTTTCTAAAGGACAAGCTTGAATTGTCATGTTAATTGTGTCTTCATTTTCTGAGGCAACTCGTGCAACTAATGCAATTGGTGTACTATCTAGTTGTAAACCCAAATCAATCTTTCTTGCTTGCGTAATGCTAAATTGACGACTCCTGACGAAAGCTAGCTGCTGTGGATTTAATATATTTTCCAGATTTTGCCAACCTTCTGTAATCAGTTCTTGCATCCATTGACTAATGTTTACAATCGCAGCTTGTTCTTTCTGGGTTAAATATTCTAGTAAGTTATCTACTGATTGTAATTGATTTAATGCAATAGTGGGCGCCGATTGAACATTAACATTAGGTGTAAATCCAATAATATGTGCTTCGTCTAAAGACGGATTTATTTGCACGAATATATATGCTATACGGTCAGAAGCAACTTCCTGTGGAATTTGACAATATTTAGTATTTTGAGAGACAGGAAAACATTCAATCTTACCAATATTCTTAACTTCAACATCTGCCGTATTAATGAAAGTTTGCATCCAAGGATTTTGACTACTATCTCTATCCTTAACAGTTTCAAAGCTCATACAATTAAGATAATAATCTACTGCGTAGGTAGCTAAAGAGTTGAGATATACCTTTTTTGTTGCTTCAGTACTACATATCCCTTGACTCTGCTTTTTAGCAATATCATGTGCTGAATAGGATAAAAATACTTTAAAACTATCTTGTTGATTATTTATGTTCATAATGAGTTACCTGCTTGTGCTGATTTACTTACTGAATACGATTTACTGTAAATATTTACGACAATACTCAACGACATTACGCTTTTTTATGCTTCTTTGATAAAAACTTGAAAGTGTAGGAATAGGATGACCAGATTTTATAGATATATCTCTCCACTCTCTTCCCTCACAAAGGAATATCAATATTCTTTGTAAATTGGTATTTCTATCTCTTCTAATATGTAAGTCCCGCAAAATACCTTCTGGGTCACTTTCAATAAAATCTCGAAATAAATTAATATCTTCTTTACTTTGCCCCTCACCTTCGAGTAAATCTTTAAATAACCTCTCTTCTGCTGCTTCCTCATCAAAAGAACATATTTGTGTACGTTCGCGATATCTACTCACCGCATCTAAAAAACACCACCTAAATATATGATTTACCCATGCCATCACAGGATATTGAGGACTATATTTATCTATATCTTTACAAAACTTTACTAAAGCATCATTAACTGCCTCTTGATATATCTCCTCGAAATTTGGCAACTGCGACCAACTTTGTTGCCTACTCAACAACCCAGAACCTTGAATTAATTTAACCAAACTATTTAGTGCTTTGCGTCTAGCAACACTATTGGAGGGGTTATTTTGCGCTTTCAACGCCAACTGCCGCATTTGTTCAGCTAATTCACACATCGAAACCTCCGTTCCTAACGAGCCTCTTCAAGGTAGTTTCAGGTAATATCCCCCACAACTACCAAGTTGTTTACGAAGCAAGCAGCGATGTTTTATGCAAAATTTCCAACAACCTAAATAAATTTACATAACGTAACATAAATCTATATTTTGTTGACAACCAAAAAATCTTGCTTATATTCTATATATAGAATATTGCTACTCTATCTAAAGAACAACGCTTAACTGCTTTAGCTCAACTCCAACCGAATACACAAGAGACTTTTAGTCAAATAATGACTTCATCTCAAACAGTTGAGTAGACAACAACATCAAGCTTATTGAAACAATAGCCAGTATATTGAACTATTAATTTTTTAAAGACATTGATAACCGAAGCTGAAAAAAAGGCGCCTCGATATGGAGATTAAGCTTTTGAAAAGTGCAGTTCCATATTTAATTCGATTACTGGAACTTATTGCTACAACAAACCTGGCTTTAAAAATAAGTATAAAAAACAACAGATTTTACTTGTGTTTGTTGTTCGGCACCGGTAAAAACTTTATCTAGTACCAATAAAAAACGGCTCATTTCTTGTTCCAATTTTTTCAGCATCGACTTGCACAGAATTTTCTGAACTTTTGGTATCAGGGATTCTTGTTTCCTCTCCCCAGCCTCCACCTCTGATATTTCCGCCTTTTGTACCGTCAGGAAGTGATATTTGAGGGGTATCATCTGTCACAATCCAAATGCTGTTTGTGTCTTCCATTGTGCTTTAAGCTGAAAATACTGTCCTTAATTATCATATATGTCCAAATTTAAAACGGGCAAGGATGCCCGTTCCACATAGGTAAGATGGGGTGTAACTCTACCATTTGAGGGGCGAACACCGAACCAGTTAGTTGCACACTTATATTTACAATGACGGTAGTAGAAAAAAAATCTTAGATTTCCTTATAACTCGGTCTCTCCCCCACATTATAAGCCTATGCAACCAACTAACCCTAACCAATTTACCGAGAAAGCATGGGAAGCTATAGCCCACACTCCTGATATAGCGAAGCAAAACCAGCAGCAGCAAATCGAAAGCGAACACCTGATGAAAGCGCTGTTAGAGCAAGATGGACTTGCTGGCAGTATATTTACTAAACTCGGTGTTGACGTTTCAAAGCTGCGTGATAAAACTGAGCAGTTTGTTCTGCGTCAACCTAAAGTATCTGGTAGTAGTAGTTCTGTATACTTGGGGCGAAGCTTAGATACGCTGCTTGACCGTGCTGATGGTTTTCGTAAAGAACTCCAGGACGAATTTATTTCTATTGAACATTTATTACTTGCTTATGCCAAGGATGACCGCTTTGGCAAAGGTTTATTTAAAGAATTCGGCTTGGATGAAGCCAAACTAAAGAATACTATTAAACAAGTTCGAGGAAGCCAAAAAGTGACCGACCAAAACCCAGAAGGTAAATATCAATCGCTGGAAAAATATGGGCGTGACCTTACCGAAGCTGCGCGTGATGGTAAGCTTGACCCAGTGATTGGACGTGATGATGAAATTCGCCGCACTATACAAATTCTCTCACGTCGTACTAAGAATAATCCTGTATTAATTGGGGAACCAGGTGTAGGTAAAACTGCTATTGCAGAAGGTCTTGCACAGCGTATTGTTGCGGGTGATGTTCCTCAGTCGCTCAAAGACCGACAGCTAATAGCTTTAGATATGGGCGCCTTAATTGCGGGTGCTAAGTATCGAGGTGAGTTTGAAGAACGTCTCAAAGCTGTATTAAAAGAAGTTACCGATTCTAAAGGTAATATTGTTCTATTTATTGATGAAATTCATACTGTTGTTGGTGCAGGCGCCACTCAAGGTGCTATGGATGCGGGCAACTTGCTCAAACCAATGTTAGCGCGTGGTGAATTACGCTGTATCGGCGCCACAACTTTGGATGAATATCGTAAATATATAGAGAAAGATGCTGCATTAGAACGTCGCTTCCAACAAGTGTACGTAGACCAACCTAGTGTTCAAGATACTATCTCTATTTTGCGAGGATTGAAGGAACGCTATGAAGTACACCACGGGGTACGTATTTCTGATAGCTCACTAGTAGCAGCAGCAACATTATCTAATAGATATATCTCCGACCGTTTTCTACCCGACAAAGCAATTGACTTGGTAGACGAAGCTGCCGCACGGTTGAAAATGGAGATTACCTCAAAACCTGAAGAACTCGACGAAATCGACCGTAAAATATTGCAGTTAGAGATGGAAAAACTCTCATTGCAAAAAGAAAGCGATTTAGCTTCGCGCGAGCGTCTCGAACGTTTAGAGAAAGAACTTGCTGATTTAAAAGAGGAACAAAGTACTCTTAATGCACAATGGCAGTCAGAAAAAGACGTTATTACCAAAATTCAGTCGGTAAAAGAAGAAATCGACAGGGTAAATTTAGAAGTTCAGCAAGCAGAGCGTAATTACGACCTTAATCGCGCGGCTGAATTAAAATATGGTAAGTTAACCGACTTGCACCGTCGTTTAGAAGAAACTGAAGCTCAACTTGCACAAGCACAACGTAGTGGTAAGTCATTATTACGTGAAGAAGTTACCGAAGCGGATATTGCCGAAGTAATTTCTAAGTGGACAGGTATACCCATTAGTAAATTAGTCGAATCAGAGAAAGAAAAGTTATTACATCTCGAAGACGAATTGCATGACCGTGTTGTTGGACAACATGAAGCTGTCACCGCAGTAGCTGATGCTATACAACGTTCACGCGCGGGACTTTCTGACCCCAACCGTCCTATTGCTAGCTTTATTTTCCTTGGACCTACAGGTGTAGGTAAAACCGAGTTAGCAAAAGCTTTAGCAGCGTACATGTTCGACACCGAAGAAGCGCTAGTACGCATTGATATGTCTGAATATATGGAGAAACACGCAGTTTCTCGATTAATTGGCGCCCCTCCAGGATATGTTGGTTACGATGAAGGTGGACAATTAAGCGAAGCAATTCGGCGCCGTCCATATGCGGTAGTATTATTCGACGAAATCGAAAAAGCACACCCAGACGTATTTAATATTTTCCTGCAAATACTCGACGATGGTCGTGTTACCGATGCTCAAGGTCATACGGTAGATTTTAAAAATGCCATTATTATAATGACCAGTAACATTGGTTCGCAGTATATCCTTGATGTTGCAGGTGATGATAATCGTTACGACGAAATGCGTCATCGAGTTATGGAAGCAATGCGTAGCTCATTCCGTCCAGAGTTTTTAAACCGCGTTGACGAACAAATAATTTTCCACGCACTGCACAAGAGCGAACTACGCAAAATTGTACAATTGCAAGTCGAAAGATTACGCGACCGCTTGGCAGACCGCAAAATGTCGCTCAAACTCTCTGATGTTGCACTTGACTTTTTGGCAGAAGTCGGATATGACCCAGTATTTGGCGCCCGTCCATTAAAGCGTGCAATTCAACGCGAGCTAGAAACACAAATCGCTAAAGCTATTCTACGCGGTGAGTTCAACGACGGAGACACAATTTTCGTTGATATCGAAAACGAGCGTCTAGCATTCAAGCGTCTACCTGCTGAGTTATTAACAACCTAATACCCAGCCGCAAATTAAATCCTACTGTATTGTGGAATGGGCATCCGAAGAGTGGGGCATCCGAAGAGTGGAATGGGCATCCTTGCCCGTTCCAACCGTTAATATTTATAAGCTATGCAAAGTATTGTAAAACATGATAAATGTTAAAATTGTGTTGTAGATAAATTTAAAAGAATCACTATGGCTATCTTGACATTAGGTTGGGTTTCACTGCTAGTTGTTTTTACTTGGTCTATTGCAATGGTAGTCTGGGGTCGCAACGGATTGTAGGAGGACTGTGGAAAGTCAATTTCTCAACGTTCTAACAATAACAGCCATAGTACTGCTTGTTGCAGTTACAGGTGGTGTTGGCTATTTAACTTTAGCTGACTGGCGTGACCGTCGTCGCTTTGAACAAGAAAACCGCGAAGTACGACGTTCTACTGCCCCCAAGCGAAAATAACAGCGCGCATATCAACCAATATTGGTAAGGGCACGACCGATATCGTGCCCTTAGTATTTTGAATCAAGTATTTTGAATCAATATGTGGTGAATGACATTTATTAAAAGATAATCATTATCATAAATGTGAACCGGGCAGATTTTTTAGACCAAGCTCTTTCTTATCGACCTTTAGCTGATGCCTTACAGCATAATGATTTAAAATTAAGCCAAATGAATAATCAAGAGTTACAAGCTGTATTCGCTGTTGATGGCGATAGTATTTCTAGTATCAAATTCGGGTGTTTGCCGTTTTCTTCCCAAACCGTCCAACTTTTGCGAGTTTTACGTTCTGTATCTAATACGACAAAAAAATCTGATCCTCTAAAATCTTTGGTTTTAAGTTTATTTGAACTGTAATAAATTGTTAAGTTTCCAGCTGCATAGAAATCGGTTCATCTCGCCATAACCATTTGAGACATTTAAGCAGGAGAATTATTTCCTCTAGATGCAGTTCGGTTTCTAAAGGTGGCTCATAACTATATAAATTACTTGGAGGAAGAATAACATTTTCTTCTATCTCTTGAATAGTATCCTGGGGTATTTCTAGTTCTTTGGCGATAGTCATAGCGATATTGCTGTATTTAATTATTTATGTGTTTATTTTAACGTGACATGGTGAATAAGCGAAATTCCAATTAAACACTCAATGGTTCCCACATAATATAGAAACCAGGTTTCTGTGTAACGCTAACTTTTTGCATTTTATGAATTATTTATGATGAAGTTGAAAATCAACTCTGTTGCTTGAGGTACCATGCTGCCAAACCTCAAAGGAAAATTAACCGACTTGTTCCAACGCGGACAAATTGTACGCAATTTGGAAGTATTTCAAGATATTATTATTATTTCGCTATGTATAAGTCTATTCTGTGTAATGGTGTTGCGACTTGTTGACTTATTTATCCACTTTTTTCAACCTCTTGAAGTTCGACAAGTCACATCAGATATTTTATTTATTTTAATTTTAGTAGAGTTGTTTCGCTTGCTGGCTGATTATTTGCAAGAACATCGCATTTCTGTAGGCGCCGCAGTAGAAATTTCTATTGTTTCATCTCTACGAGAAGTGATATTAAAAGGTGTTCTTGAAGTCAAAAGCGAACAACTTGTGGGTATTTCCTTATTTTTGGTTGTTTTAGGCACCCTTTTTGTGGTACTACCCTGGATGTCTAAGCTGTTGGAGTCAATGATACCTACACATATAAATGAATAAGGCAAAAAAGGAAAGAGTCTAAAAACCCCTTTCCTTGTTCCCCCTTATGATGCTAAGGTGCCAAAGTCCTGTGTCCAGTAATAGTTATAGTTAATATTGCCTGTATCGCTTTCTAAATAGTAATAGCCAACTCCCATTTCCTTATAATTAGGATTCAGTATATTGGCACGATGACCTTGACTAGTCATCCAAGCAGCAACAACTTCTTCTGGTGTAACGTAGCCAGCAGCTATGTTTTCACCGAAGCGCGAGTACTGATAACCCGCTTGATATGCCCGGTCTTGAGGACTAGAACCATTTGCTCCGGTATGACTGAAGTAATCACTCAACGCCATGTCTTGACTATGGCTGTAAGCGACTTGATTCAATTTGTCGTTCAATACAAGCGGTTGTAACCCAGTGTTAGCATTTGCACGCTCTATATTTACCAGTCTCAAGACTTCATCTAGAAAACTATTGCTAATCGGAGGCGCCGCAGGAGTTTCAGCGACAGGTATGATAGGTTGTGAATTAGAAACACTAGCTTCATTGGATAGCAGTTTAGTTGACACACTCAAGTTATAGTTAGTGTTTTGACCGCCGACTGACTGATATACTCGAACGTAGTAGATACCGCTATTCAGGTTATCGTAGCTAATCAATTCACTAATATTTTCAGCATTAGTAGAACTACTTAGAAGATTGCCCTTGCGGTCGAGTAGCTCAAGACTAGCGTTCGCACTCAATCCATTTAGCACAAGATTTAAATTTGTACTTGGTGAGTCTACCTGTAACTTGTACATGTCGCTCTGGTCATTGTCTCCAACCGCATCCCGCAAAATAATCGGAGTCGAGCTAGGATAAACCGAAGTTGCAGACTTGAATCTATCAGATACGCCATCATAAGTAATGTAAGGGCTGGCACTGCGACCTTCACGTAAACCTGTAGAAATATAATGATTAAATAGCTGCTCGTTATCAAAGCTTGCTAAATCAGGGTTATTATCCTTATAAAATTTAAGGTCGAAAACTTGCGAAAATTTTCGACCCTCTGCAATTCCTGTATTTGATAAATTATCAAAAAGCTGTTGATTCGTTAAACCAGCTAAATCACTGTTACTAGAACGGTAATAAGATAAATCGACGATGGGTGAAAAAGCTAACCCCTGACTTAAGCCAGTTGTCTGAAAATTGGATAGTGCATCTGCATCACTCAAACCACGTTGGTTTGAATTAACACTACTATAATAATTTGCATCAAATAAACTTACGGGCATAGGTATGTTTCCAGATTTACTGGATAAGGTTTGCACTTGGTATTCCCTATGCCAATACGGCATCCAGCCATGATGAATAGCATCATAACTGAATATTCAAAAACCACAAGATGGGAACACACGTAGAGATTATATCAAAATAAATACACATAGTTATGTAAAGCTTATTTAACACAATTACGTAACCGTGAAATCTTTAGTGCTTATAGATTCTGGCTCCTCTACCTTTAGATAGAGAAACAAAAATAGTTCCCAAAATCTCAAATTCTCATAAAACTAGGCATATTTATGAGAAAAATATTGCGAAATATTACAAAAAAAATAATCTTTTCAGTAGAAAAACAAAAAACATTGTATAAGAATGTCTTATGAATTAATTTTATGCTTACGTGCTGGTGCTTACACCGAATTGTAAAGAAATGTTACAGGTTTAATTTTTGTTGATATTTAATACACTTGAGCGCAAAAAATGTCATAATGTGCAGCTTTAACTATTGCAACTGCATTAACGGCTCAATCAACTTTGCTTATTGGTGCTAACGGCTGTGAAGCCTAAACCTTAAATTATCAGCATCAAAGAGTGAGCGCGGTGATACCAATCACAACCTCCCAATATCCGTGTTTGGTGCTACTCACCGCTCAACAATAAGTCCTAGCTTGTGCAGAATATCGCTTATGCGATATTTTGGCACCTGCCACATTGGCGCCAAACTTTAACAGAAATGTGATAAAAATCTATTTTGCTTCTCAAATAACGAGGCGAGTTACAATCGATAAAACTCAACTCTAATAAATTCGAGGTTTCGTTATTTTTGGTAAAAATTGTTACTCAAAATGTGTTTAACGTGATATATTTTATAACTGTTAATTACTATTCTAGTGTACTTATTACTCAACTAATTAATTCATTACCTGGCGCCGTAGATTTAAATTACAAACTACTTATTATCAATAACTCTCCTGATGACAAGAGTATAGAAAATCTGGCTTGTCAGAATATATTGATAATTGATGCTGGATGCAATCTTGGTTTTGGTAGTGCATGTAACTTAGGTCTAAAATGGATTTATACTCAGGATACTAATGCACTAGTATGGATTATTAATCCTGATGCGTATTTTGCTGAAAAATCAAAGTTTGATATTAAGGCATTTTTTACTTTGTACCCAGAAATTTCTATACTAGGAACAATTATTCATACTCCTTGTAATGAAGTGTGGTTTGCCGGGGGTCGTTTTTTGAAAAAAACTGGAAGTCTAAAGAGTATTGATTTGATAACTAATTGTGATGCTGATTATGTTGAATGTGATTGGGTTTCGGGTTGTAGTTTAATAATTCAGTTTCGTAATTTTTCTGAATGTCCTTTATTTGACTCTGAATATTTTCTGTACTACGAAGATTTTGACTTCTGCAAACGCTATAGCCAAAAAGGTTATAAAGTTGCTGTGACAAAAATATTTTCTGTAATTCATCAACCTTCTTCCATTACGAATCGTTATACGAGAAAAAAGATTTTTTACAGTACTTACAGTTATCTTATCACATTACAGCGATATACGAATACTCTTGTTTTCACATTACGATTAATTAGACTAATTAGTTTTGCTATAATTTTTATTGTCATAAAACCAAAAATTGCGATTGGTAAAATTCAGGCTGTATTCACATATTGGCGTGACCATTCCCAACTTAATGTTCAAGAGAATACTTTACTAAAATATTTGAAAAAACAAATTAATTAAATGAACGAACTATTAGTTAATTTATCAATGGTGTTTTCTCAGCCCACAGGCATAAGTAATTATGCTCTAAATTTATTTCCGCATTTAAAACCTTTGACACCTACACTTTTAACAGTTCAGGACTATCCAGAGTTCCAATGTGAGCCGATTCCCAATAATCTTACACCCGCTCAAGGCTCTAAAGGGCACTTACGGCGATTGATTTGGACACAGTTACAGCTACCGCAGATCTATCAAAAACTAGCTGCAAAACTTTTATTTTCTCCTTTACCAGAGGCGCCGCTATTTACAAACTGTCGTTATATAATTCAAGTTCACGATTTAATTCCATTGCGGTTCCCAAATTGGCGCTCTCCTTTGACTAACTACGCACGCTACTACGTACCGCAAATTCTGACTCAAGCGCAACATATTATTTGTAACTCCCATTCTACAGCTAAAGATATTACTGAATTTTACAAAATTCCAGCAAGCAAAATTACGCCTGTACTATTAGCATATGATAGTAATCATTTTCGACCAATTTCAGAAAAGTTAGAGAAAGATACTAATCGCAAGCCTTACTTTCTTTATTTAGGGAGACATGATAAATATAAAAATATCAATCGGTTAGTAACAGCGTTTGCGGCTTTACCAAATAATCAAGATTACGAGTTATGGTTAGCTGGACCAACCGATAAACGCTTCACACCCAATTTAAGAATACAAATAGCCGAGTTAGGAATTACAGACCAAGTAAAAATTTTAGACTACGTAAATTATAATGAACTACCGAAAATAATTAGCAACGCGCTTGCATTTGTATTTCCGAGCTTATGGGAAGGGTTCGGGTTTCCTGTTCTTGAAGCAATGGCATGTGGTACACCTGTCATTACCTCTAATTTATCATCACTACCAGAAGTTACTTCCGATGCTGCAATTTTAATTAATCCATACAATGTACAAGAAATAACGGCAGCAATGCAACAAATAATTGATGATGGGCAGTTACGCGATAAACTTTCTCAACTAGGTTTGTTCAGAGCCAAGCAATTTAGCTGGGAAAAAACAGGGTTAGCAACCGTGGAAGTACTGAATAGATTTATATAAAGAACCTGTCTTTTGCATAAAAACTCAGCTTACATATTGTTATATTTATTTACTAGAGAAAAGCTAGCAATAATCAAGTTGCTTGCTGTATAAGAATTTTAAGCATATTGCTTTTGCTTATACTCATAAAATTATGTATGATTTATTCCAATTATATTGCACAGTCACATTTACATCAGTTATAAATGTTACATGTCTATAAGTCTGTTAAGCAAGTATTTTATTCTAATAAAAATAATTATTAATTGATTTAAGCGTGGGCGTTGATAAAATCGCAGAAACCGAATGAGAATAGCAGTTATTGGCGCAAAGGGACTACCACCAAAGCAGGGTGGAATAGAGCATTATTGTGCAGAATTATACCCTCGCATTATTAAACAAGGACATTCAGTAGATTTATTTGCCCGTAATTCATATACAGATTTTCAAGGTAGGCAACCGTATGATTTTCGGGGTGTGCAAGTAAAGAACCTACCTGGATTAAATATAAAAGGTGCCGATGCTCTTATCACATCGGCTTTAGGAGTCATTGCCGCATCTGGCAAGCGTTACGATATCATTCATTTTCATGCAAGTGGTCCTTCGTTATTCACTGCACTGTCAAAGGTTGTATCAAAAGCTAAGATAGTTGTTACCTGTCATGGTTTAGATTGGCAACGAAGTAAGTGGGGAAATTTATCTAGCAATATTATTCTTTATGGTGAAAAAGCAGCAGTTAAATTCGCTGACCGAATAATAGTTGTATCTGAAGCACTCAAGCAGCATTTCTCTCAGACTTATAACCGCAATACTATTTACATTCCTGGCGCCCCTGCTAGTTATTCAAATTCTGACTTGAACTTTAGCTATGGCAAGGCATTAGGATTATGCAAGGGACGTTACATAGTGTTTCTGGGCAGACTCGTACCAGAGAAGTGTCCAGACTTGTTAGTTAAGGCTTTTCTGCAACTGAAGTCTCCTGGATGGAAACTTGTATTAGTTGGTGGAATTAGTGATACAAAAGAATTTACTGCTTCGCTTCTCAAAACAGTTTCAGCGAATTCTAATATTCTTATGACTGGAGAATTATGGGGAGCGCGTAAAGCTGAGATTATTCGGGGTGCGGGATTATTTGTTTTGCCTTCTAATGTGGAAGGATTACCGCTAGCCATGTTGGAAGCAATGCGTGAGGGTATTCCTGTTGTTGCAAGTGATATTGCACCTCATAAACAATTAATTGGTACAAATAGAGGAATTCTTTTCCGTGATGGTAGTATCGATGCTTGTGCTAATAAGCTTGAATGGGCTATTCAGAATTATCGAGAACTTAGTAAATTAGCACTAAATGCTCAAAACCATGTGAAAACATATTATAGTTGGGAACGTATTAGTGCTGAACATTTACGTTTGTACAAAGACTTGCTCGAATTAAATCAGCTGAAACAAACTGTTTTGCAAGCTCGTGTAAGAATATTGGCAACGGATGATGAACGGTGAGACCACTTGGCGGTGAGTCCAGTTGGCGGTGTCGGCTTCCGTCCCGCCAAACTGGCGAACCCGAAGGGATGTAACGGATAGGTTATTTTTAACAATTTAGCTTTTACTTATTACTAGTACACAAAGGCGGGCAAGGATGCCCGCTCCACAATAACTTTACTAATTTGACTTGTACCTAACTTGACTAAGAAATGCTATAAGTTAAATGTTAATATTGCTACTTTGTTGCTTAATAAATTAAGTATTTATCGCAAAAAAGGCGCTATTTTACAAGATAAATTTGTATATTTAACTAATTTTTTATACATATTGATTACTGTCTAGAAGCGATGTTCAGTTAATTTTTACTCTGTGGACTCTGTGTCTCTGTGGTAAAAAAAATATATTACTGCACAGGCGAAGAAGGCCTGTGCTACAAGACGTGAAAATTATTAGGTTGTTACTACTGTTCCGTTGACGGCGCCTGAATAAACTAAGCCGCGCTGCATGTCCATTGTTAAAATTAAGCCGTCGCGAATAACTTGCGTTGCGTCTTTAACACCGACAATTACAGGTACTCCTAAACGTGAACCAATAACAGCCGCATGACTTGTTAAACTTTCTTCTTCAGTAATAATACCTGCTGCTTTGCGAATAGCATCAACAAAATCAGCGCTAGTGCGCGATGCAACTAAAATATCACCATGATTAAAATTACCAACATCCATACCGCTATGGGCAACACGCGCACGTCCACTAACTGAACCTTGCCCTCCTAACCCAATGCCATGTCCAACTACCGATGTAACAACTTCTACTTTAATTAAATCAGTAGACCCAGAAACACCCTGTAGCGTTCCTGCGGTCATTACAACTAAATCGCCTTCAGATACTAACTTATTTTCTAATGCTACATTTAATGCCGCTTGAAAAGTTTGACCAGTAGAAGGTAATTCGAGTACAAGTAATGGTTTGACACCCCAAACCATTTGTAATTGACGCGCGACGTTAACATGGGGAGTAATGGCTAAAATTGGAGTTTGGGGACGGAACTTAGAAACGTTACGCGCTGTTGCTCCAGTTTGAGTAAGTGACATAATCGCACTAGCACCTAACTGTTCGGCAATTTGTCCAACTGCTTGGCTAATTGCGTTAGGTATCGAACGACGTGCATCTCTTACTTTTAAAGCATTGGGGTTTTCTGCTGCTTCAAGCTCCATGCGTTCGGCAATGCGTGCCATAGTTGCTACTGCCTCGACTGGAAATTTACCCACAGCCGTCTCATTTGAAAGCATAACGGCATCAGTACCGTCTAAGATGGCATTTGCCACGTCTGAGACTTCAGCGCGTGTAGGACGAGGGTTATTTACCATGCTATCGAGCATTTGAGTAGCCGTAATAATTGGAATACCCAAACGGTTAGCAGTGGCAATCAGACGTTTTTGTAACACTGGCACATCTTCAGCAGGTAATTCAACCCCTAAGTCACCACGTGCCACCATTACGCCATCACACAAAGCTAGAACTGCTTCCATTTGTTCAATAGCTTCGTGTTTTTCGATTTTGGCAACTACTGGTACTTGTTTACCAGTGCTTCCAATTAATTCTTTAATCTCAATAATATCTTGAGGGTTACGAACGAATGATAATGCGACCCAATCAACTCCCTGGTCAAGACCGAACATTAAATCTTCGCGGTCTTTATCGGTCATCGCTTTAATCGATAAGTACACACCCGGAAAGTTTACGCCCTTATTATTAGATAGCGTACCTCCAACAGTGACACGGCAGTGCAAATCGCCTTTTTCTCGCTCAACCTCTTCAACGACCATTTCTACACGTCCATCATCAAGCATAATTCGGGCGCCTGTGGGAACTTCGTCGGCGAGATAATCATACGTGACGCAGCTACTTGTTTGAGTTCCAACTACAGGACGGTTCGTCAATGTAAAGCGGTCACCTTTCCCTAAAACTATCGACCCATTCTCAAATTTACCCAAGCGGATTTTCGGACCTTGTAAATCCTGTAATATAGCAACCGGCTGATTTAACTCAAATGCCGTTTGCCGAATCAAACGTATGTTACGCTGATGATCCGCATGAGAACCATGAGAAAAATTTAGTCTTAGCGTGGTGGCGCCTGCTTCGATAATAGCTTTGAGCATTTCTGGGCTGCTAGTAGCAGGACCAATTGTGGCGACAATTTTAGTCCGGCGCATTGAGTCTTTAAATTGCATAGAGGGTAATAGAAAAGAGGCTTCTGGGAATCATCGTAAAATCGAACTGCACAACGTGTCTGTTAGTGCCGATATTTTGACTCGATTGGCATCATATCGTTTATTGAGGTGCTGATGTATCATGAGATAAATTAATCTTGGTACACAAAACTTTATTGTTTGTAATTTTGTGTCCCATATTTCAATTTGATTGTTTTAAGGTTAAGGAGTTTACAATGCTAACGTCGGAGGCACCAAAGCAACTGACAATCCCGCCGAAGGATTTACTAGCGCCTCCTGGTGGTTTTAATCCAACCCTGTTACTTTTTTTAGGAGCAGTGGGAATTGTCATTATATCTGGCTTTGGTTACTGGGTTTGGGAATGGCAACACTGGGTATGCTTTAGTCTAAATGTCCTTGCCCTTCATATTTCAGGCACGGTAATTCATGATGCGTGTCATCAGTCTGCCCACAGCAACCGAATTATTAATGCCGTACTCGGTCATTGCAGCGCGCTGATGTTAGTTTTTGCCTTCCCTGTATTTACACGAGTTCATTTACAACATCATAGTAACGTTAATGACCCAGACAATGACCCAGACCACTATGTTTCGACTGGTGGACCTTTGTGGTTAATTGCTGTGCGCTTTCTTTATCACGAAATATTTTTCTTTAAACGGCGCCTGTGGCGTAATAATGAACTACTAGAATGGTTCTTAAGCCGCCTGTTTGTCGCCGTAATAGTATATATTTCAGTTCAACATCATTTCTTGGGCTACATCCTAAATTTTTGGTTCATCCCATCAGCTGTTGTAGGCGTAACATTAGGTTTATTCTTCGATTATCTACCTCATCGCCCATTTAACGAGCGAGGTCGCTGGAAAAATGCGCGTGTTTATGCTAATCCTATACTCAACATTTTAATTTTGGGACAAAACTATCATCTCGTTCATCACCTTTGGCCATCAGTACCTTGGTATAAATATCAACCAACGTACTATTTAATGAAGCCCAAACTTGATGAAAAAGGTTCACCTCAATCATTAGGATTACTCACCAAAAAAGACTTTCTAGGATTTTTATACGATATTTTCCTAGGAATTCGATTTCACCATTAGTAGGCATATGTTGGGTCTTTTTGCTTGACCCAACCTACAATTTATATTTCTGATGAGATACTGGTAGCCTGAATCACCTCAATATTGTTGCTGAGTTCAAGCTTATCGAGTGATTCAGTAAAAAAAACAAAACCTTTATACGCAGTGGCATATTTATAAAGTTTTGTAAAGAAACCTTCTGCTGTCACAATAACTAAAGGTTCAGGATTTCGAGAAAGAATATTCAGGAAGTCTTCGCACCGCACCCTAACACCTGTACCACGGTCGCTGAATACTCTACCTGAAATCCCACCAAATTGTGCAATGCCGTTGTCTCCACCGTCAAACTTCATATTTTCTTAAGTATTCCCACGGTCTACATACGCATTCTAGACTTTTGATTTCATGACTGAATGTGATGCCTGTAACGACTGGGGTAAACTCCAATCGGGTCTTAAGTTTGCCGCTTCTCGAAGATAAATGTGATGGATAGGGGTTGACGCATTGACATAAACGTGGATTAAAAAACGGATGCAACGCTCCAAACTACCTTCAACAAACATTTGCTGCACATCAAGCATTGGTACAGAGTCCCAATAAGGACGAGTTCTGGCAATTGCAGCAGGAAATATTGCGTCTAAATCACGTGTTACGGAGAAAGTAACGCTAATTATATCTGTAGGATGTAATTGATTACGTCCTTCAAGTTCGTCTATCAACTCTGTAACAGCTTCGCGCATTGCTTCCACCGTATTAGAAGGTACCGTCGTTGCACCACGTATTGCTCGCATCCGCCATCCCTCCACGAAAACATCCTCCGTTATCTGAAGTTACCACTTGCTATTATTCCTCAGAAATAGGAATCGTACAAATCTGTAATCGCACAATAATTGCACAATCTTTCTGTCTTATTGGAAAAACAAGTAGTAATTAAGGACGATATAGCCATAGAGGCAAGCCACTGGTAGAGATTTCAAATTCCAACCATTCGGCGCCTGTTGACAGCAACCTGTTCGAGAGTAAACTGTTAAATAACAAACTACTTTGAGCTTGCTCGCGCGATAAAATCCGGTTTAATAAAGGCTTACGTTCTTCTAAAGTGAAGCATGGAGTTTTTTCTTGGTCGAGTCCAACGAGTTCGCAAGTCCATTGGCGTGCGTCTTCTTCGGTACCCAAACGGTCTACTACCCCCAACTCCACAGCTTGCTGTCCTGTAAAGATACGACCATCAGCAAAGCTTCTCACAGTTTCAATAGAAAGATTTCGTGATGAAGCGACCGTTTGAACGAACTGGCTGTAGCTAGTATCTATAAGTTCTTGCAGGATGTGTTCTTCAGGTTGAGTTAGTTGACGGTCGAACGACAAAATATCCTTGTAGGGACCTGATTTGATAACTTTGAAAGAAACTCCAACTTTTTCAAGCAACCTTTCTAAGTTATTACCACGCAGTATTACACCAATGCTGCCAGTGATAGTGCCAGGGTTTGCCATGATATGGTGCGCTCCCATGCCAATATATACACCGCCGGAAGCAGAAATATTACCAAAACTTGCAACAATTTTGATTTTTTCGCCTAGTCGTTTTAATGCGCTGTAAATTTCTTGTGAGTCTCCAACAGTTCCACCAGGACTATCAATGCGAAGTAGAAGTGCTGGAAATTTTCTCTCTTCTACAGTTTTAAGAGCTTCCAACACCTGTTTACGTGTGGCGCCAGCAATAGCACCATTAATTTCTATTCGAGCAATTTGTTTGCTAAATCTAGGCTTAAAAGGCCAAACCATGAGCAGTCAAAACACCTTAATTATAAATAACGTTACTAGCCATAGTGATTAACTACTAACAATACAATCTTAATTGACTTTTGATTTTTTGCGTGTAATACGAGTGTGGGGTCATGATGCTACTCGCCGCATTACCCCATATTTTTATATTAAAATTAAGTCGAAAAGCATTATCTGAGCGCTATTTATCACGCGCCACTTCAAAAATGTTATACACTAAATAGTATTATTTGTTACTTGCCATTTTTAAGTATCTCCTTACTCATTAAGAATCAAGTCTTAATATTTGGTAGCGATAATGAACATAAGTATCAAATAATGCAGCAACAAAGCTGCAAGTTAAAGCGATGGTAATTAGTCCGCGTATTGGGGCGCCACTACCAAAGGTCGCCAGAAACTGCAAAATCAGATTTGCGAATGCGCTAGCTATGGTTTGTAGACCGGGTACATACCCAATCAGCATAAAACTCGCAAGTAAGGCGCCAACGAATAGCATAGGCGCCGTAAAACCAAAAACAACAGTCAGCAGTAGCGAGCGGAGAAAGTTAATTAAAATAGTCACGACTATAGGCTCCGTGGATTACATACAAAGCAGTCAAGTACAAGCGCCTGTCATTTACTACAATAATTTGGATTACCCGGAATTAGGCAATAATTTAAAAATCTTAAGTTTTCATTAAAATACCTACATACTTTTTTTTAGAATATGGCGTTTTCTGAGCCTGGTATAAACCAAGCAGAAGCTTTATATACAAAGGATGATGAGGGTCTGTACCCTCTTGCTTAATGTCACAAGACAATATTAAGAAATTTATCTTTATGAGAGTAGCTTTAACCTAAGTTAATAAAAAGCTTGTAATTGCCCGTAAAGCGAAGGCTACAAAAAAAATATGTTTAAATTCGCTAAGATGACGGCAGTAAGTTAAGCATACGCCCGTACATTTAAACATTGAGCGAAAGTATATCTAAATCAGGTTTAGGAGCGTGGGGTCAACGGTTACTATCGGCGGTTTTCCTTGCTGGACAGGTGATAGTTCATTTGTTGAGGGGAAAAATTCACCGACGTAACACGCTTGAACAAATGGCAGCAGTAGGACCCGACTCGCTGTTTATTGCCCTAGTGACTGCTGTGTTTGTAGGTGCAGTATTTACAATTCAAGTCGCACGGGAATTTATTAACTTTGGCGCCGGTAATATAGTTGGTGGAGTACTGGCTATAGCTCTGACGCGAGAGTTAACACCTGTATTAACCGCAGTTATTGTAGCTGGACGAGTTGGTTCGGCATTTGCTGCAGAAATTGGGACTATGCGTGTCACAGAACAAATTGATGCGCTATTAATTTTAAAAACTGACCCAATCGATTATCTTGTAATTCCTCGTACCATTGCTTGTTTGGTAATGGTTCCCATTCTGACGTTACTATCGCTAGTGACAGGGATGCTTGGGGGTTTAATAATCGCGACTAATGTATACAACTTAGCTGACACAGTATTTTTAGACTCTGCCCGTAGCTTTCTTTCGATATGGGACATTGTTAGTTCTTTAATTAAAGCCGGTTTTTTTGGTGCTTTGATTGCCATAATTGGCTGTAACTGGGGACTAACGACAACAGGAGGTGCCAAAGGTGTGGGACAATCGACGACAACAGCGGTTGTAACTGCACTGTTGTTAATTTTTGTCTTCAACTTTTTCTTATCAGCGGTAATGTTCCAAGGACAAGGCAGCGCTTTCCAGCAGGGAGCCTAGAACATGGTCATATTGTAGAGGCGCGTGAAACATCGCGTCTCTACGAGGGTTCAAGAAATCATTTGCCTGTAAAATATAAAATATCTATTAATAAATACAGGATTTAAAAGCTTATGACATCGACAACAACAGATAGACTGTCAACTGTTGAACTGAAACCGAGTTACAATATTCCTCTGGTTTTGGTAATTGCAGCAGTCCCACTTTTATTTGTACAACCAATTATTGGAGGCATTTGTGCAATACTAGGCTTGTTTCTAATGGTGCAAGCAGTAACAATACGCTTACAGTTCACAGCTACAGATTTAGATGTTTACCGTGGCGAAAAGCTACTTCGACGGTTTCCTTACCAAGAATGGCTCAACTGGCGTATATTCTGGTATCCAGTCCCAATATTGTTTTATTTTAAAGAAGTTAAAAGCATTCACTTTCTACCTATTATCTTTGACCCTAATACCCTAAAAGCTTGTTTAGAGCAACGTTGCCCTAAGATTTAACGCCAAAGAATGCAAATTTTATCCTTCCCAGTATTTGATAATATATGCGATTATTCATTAACCATTAACCGTTACTATATATGACCGGAGAAGAATCTCAAAACCCAGAAGCAAAAGTTGAATATCTTGGGCAAACCGGGACTCGTAGCTCTATGGAACAACACGATTTGCAGTCCGAAGAATTAAAACCGCAAAGCGAAGAAGAAGCTGTTGCTGAAATTTTGGCACAATTAGACGCTCCACCAAAACCAGATGAGCAGACACAAATTACCCAAAGAATAAATGAATTAAAGCAAACCGAAGCTGCTTTAAAGCGACAAATAGCCGACTTACAAGCACAAGTAAGCGATACCCAAATAGCAATGGGAAAAATTGTGCAAGAAGCTTTAACGCAACTTGAAAGCAAAAAAAGTGCCCTACAACTTTCAATTGAACAACTCGAACGTCGTCAAGAGCGTATTCGTAACGAAATGCGAACCACTTTTGCAGGCGCCTCACAAGATTTAGCAATTCGAGTTCAAGGGTTTAAAGATTATCTTACAGGCAGCTTGCAAGATTTAGCGGCAGCAGCCGAACAACTTCCGCTCGTAAACAAAGCTAGAAAAGAAAAAGTCGAAATCGAAGACGAACCAGTACGTCAGACAAAATATCGCGAACCTTCAGGAAATTCCGAAAATTCAGGTTTTATCCAATTTGCTCCGCAACAGTTTCAAGACACTGGCAAGCAAATTCGGCGCCTAATTGACCAATACCGTACAAAACCCGACTACTACGGCCCACCTTGGCAACTTCGCCGTACATTTGAACCTATTCATGCCGAGCGCGTCTCAAACTGGTTTTTTACTCAGGGTGGACGCGGTGCCATTCGGACAATGGGCAGTAGGTTACAAAACATACTAATCTCATCCGCAGCAATATCTATATTGCACCAGCTTTATGGCGAGCGAGTTCGCACAATAGTATTAACAAGCACCCCAGAAAGGCTAGGGGAATGGCGACGCGGTTTACAAGATTGTTTGGGCATTGGGCGCCCAGATTTTGGGCGCGATGGAGGGGTAGTAATATTTGAGACAGCCGATGTTGTGGCTCAAAGAGCAGATAGACTCGTAAAGGCGAATCAAATGCCCTTTATTATCATCGACGACTCGGAAGACCAAATAAGCCTTGGATTGCTACAATTTCCTTTATGGTTGGCGTTTGCTCCTGACCCACGCATGATGCGAAATAATAACGATGACGACTTTTAAATAGTGATGAGTAGAAAGTGCTGAGTGCTGAGTTAATTCGCACCCCCTACTCAGCAACGCCATTCGCCTCAAGTCGGCGCAGGCGCCCACGGCGATGGCTCCTCAGCACTCAATACTCAGCACTCAGTACTCAGCACTCAATACTCAGCACTTTTAACTTTTGATTATGGCTATTTGGTTAA